>ERZ827108.1397-NODE-1397-length-32276-cov-24.833804_pt1 | contig 32276 bp, 30 predicted proteins | sample MGYA00519921_ERZ827108 | MGnify/ENA primary metagenome ERZ827108 (study PRJEB31778, sample SAMEA3449258) | human gut metagenome | biome: human gut; feature: human-associated habitat; material: faeces | place: United Kingdom | collected 2010/2012 ...
CGGCTCTTGGCGCGGAGATCCGCCGGAGCGGTGCTTAAGCCGTCAGGCGGGAATTATGCGGTATTGCCTATGTGTTTATTTTCTTTTCTCTGCCAATCAGCACCGGAAACGGCAGAAGAAAAGCAGCCTGACCGCCCTCAGCCGATAAAAAACAGCCGATTTGCGAAAAAACGCAATTTTTAAAGAGCGTAAGACAGCAATTTTTTACATCTTCGCTACTTGACAAAATCAAGTATATGGATTATACTGACAATCGAAAGGAGTTGAAATCCATCTGCCATGTATCAGAAAACACTTTCCTATTATGTCGCTATGCTGTACCGCAGTTTTTCCGCCTTTACCGGGGAGCGCCTTCAGGCGGTAGGTCTGAATTTCGGACTCGTGTTTTTTATCGTGTATATCGGGAAAAAGCCAAACTGCACACCGTCAGAGCTGACTAAGGAACTGGCCCTTGATTGGGGGCACAGCCAGCGATGTGTTAACCGACTGGTGGAGGACGGCTTTATAACCAAAGAAAAATCCGGGCGCCATTACCTGCTGAACCTGACGGAGCGCGGGCAGGAGGCCTTTGAGGCCGCCCACCGGGTTTTCTTTGACTGGGACAGCACTTTTATGACGAATCTCAACGCGAAGGAAAAAGAGCAGTTGCTTACTTTACTGGAAAAAGCAGCACAGGAGGTACCGCATCATGTACGAAACGATCAATAGTTCTGTCAATTACGGCGGTTTGGAGCTGAAAAACCGCATCATCTTTGCGCCGACGACCTTCGGTTTGTCGGACGAGGAGTATTTTGAAAAAATCCGCCGCATCGCTGCGGGCGGCTGCGCCATGGTCATCATCGGTGATGTGCCTGTGGGCAAAAGTATGATCGAGAAATCTCTGTTCGACAAGAAGGGCTTTGCCTATTACCAGAAGCTGACCGAGATCGTTCACAGCTACGACTGCCGTATCTGCGCGCAGCTGCACCAGTCGGATTCCAACATGCTTGCCATGCTCAAGTATGTGCCCGGCGTGCTGACCAAGAAAATCTCGATGCAGGAGCTGCGTCCCCTGCTGAACGCGGAGGTCGCACCATACATCTCCAAGCTGTCTGTAAAGAAGATCAAAAAGATCACCGATGGCTTCGGCAAGGCCGCTGAGTTGGCGGTCAAGGCCGGGTTTGACATGGTGCAGGTCCACGGTGACCGTATGTGCGGCAGCTTCAGCTCGACAGTCTTTAACAAGCGCACCGATGAATACGGCGGCAGTGCTGAAAACCGTGCCCGTTTTGCGGTCGAGGCTGTCAGGGCCATTCGCAGCCGTCTGCCGGAGCTGCCCATCGACTACAAGCTGGCCGTCCGTCAGGAGGAGCCGCATTACGGCAACGCCGGTGTGCTGGAGTCTGAGCTGGGCGTCTTTGTGCCGATGCTGGTAGATGCCGGTGTCACCAGCTTCCATGTAACACTGGCCAACCATTCCAGCCTGGAGGATACAATCCCGCCGGCAAACCACCCCTATTTCAAGGGTCAGGGCTGCTTCCTGAAATACTGCGACGAGGTGCGCCAGTTTACCGATAAGCCTATCACCGGTGTGGGCGGTCTGAATGATCCCGCGTTTGTGGACGATCAGCTTGCCTCTGGCCGCATCACCTGCGCAGCCATGAGCCGTCAGCTGCTGGCTGACCCGGAATGGCCAAACAAGGTTGCCGCCGGTCAACTCAAGGAAATCCACCGCTGTGTCCGCTGCAACAGAAAGTGCCTCGGCGGCCTGCAGCAGCATCAGGGCACGCACTGCATTTATGAGAAAGATTGATTATGAAGACTTCTGTCGTGTTCAGCAGTAAGACCGGCAACACCCAGCAGCTGGCGAATACCGTCGCCGCTGCCCTGCCGAAGCAGGAACTCCTGTATACCGGTGCGCCGAATGAGGCAGCCCTTGCGGCTGACCGCCTGTATATCGGGTTCTGGACGGATAAAGGCAGCTGCAACAGCGAAATCGCCGCTTTTTTGAAGCAGGTCAAGGGCAAGGAGGTGTTCCTGTTCGGCACAGCCGGCTTTGGCGGGGACGCAGCCTATTTTGATAAGGTACTTACCGCCGTCAAAAAACACCTTGACCGCAGCAATACGGTGATCGGCACCTATATGTGTCAGGGCAAAATGCCACAGTCTGTGCGGGAGCGCTATGTGAAGATGCAGGCCAGTCCCCTGCCCATCCCGAATCTTGACAGTCTGATCGAGAATTTTGACCGTGCAGCTACCCACCCGGACGCAGAGGATCTGCACCGGTTGACAGCTGCCGTTAAGCAGACGGAGAGCCGCTGATCACGGTCAGTCATAATAAACCAAACAAATACGCCGCCAAAGAGCGCGATACAGAATCGCAGCCCTTGGCGGCGTTTGTTATATAGATTGTCTGAAAGGCGTACCTGTTTTTCGCACAAAGGACCGACCTTGCCGAAAAAGAGGTGCTGCATTCTCTGCAATGAGAACGGTACAGTTTAGAATTTTCCGCCCGAGCTTCCGCCGAAGCCGTCGCTGTCGGTACTCGAGCCGCTCGAGCTGCTCGAGCTGTTGTCCTTGACGGGGTCGTACGTTTCGGTCTCGGTGGTGTGGGTGTAGGTGTCCTCCACCACGGACAGCGCTAGGCCCTCGGCGGGCATGTAGGCGTTGGCATGGGTCTGCTCGTTGGCGGTTTTCATCTGCGCATAGAAGATGCCGCAGACGATGCTCGCCACAGCCAACGGAATGACAAACACAAACACCCATTTGATCCAACCCTTGGCGGGGTCGTTGCCGCTGTCCAGCGGCGCACCCTTGTCGGCATAGAAATCCAGCGTGTCAGCGCACATTTCTATGTAGGCATCGGAGGCCTTGTAATACGATCCGTCCGAGAGCATCGGCACGATCTTATCCTCGATCTGGGCGATGCGGTAGTCGGTAAAGGCGGTGACGCCGCCGCCGTAGGTGATCGTGACATAATCGCGGGAATCCAGCGCAATCAGGAACAGGATACCGCTTTTGCCCTCGCCGTAGCCAAGGTCATAGCTGCGGTACCAATCCTTGGCGAACTCGCGCACATTCTGGCCGCCGATGTCAGCTACCGTCAGCAGGTAGACATTGACACCGTGTCCGGCACTGGCGTCCTGCGCCTTTTGTTCCAATTCAGCGGTCGCTTCGGGTTTGAACAGCTCGTAGGTGTCCATCACCAGCGGCATTTCGGCAAACGCCGGTACAGCGCAGAGCAAGCACAGCACCAGTGCCGTAAGCAGAGAAAACAGTTTCTTTTTCATACTCTGTTTCCCCCTTTCAAAGCAGGAATGCAAGCAGGATCATCAGCGGAACACTGATGCCCGCAAACCAGGCGGCTACCTTTCGTTTATCAACCGGCAGATCGCCCACCAGCTTGCCGGTCTGCCCATTCATAGCGAACAGATAATCCTTGCCCTGCCACTTGGTGTGTAGCATCCACACCGGCAGCAGCGCGTAGTGCTTGGCGGTGTAATCAATATGGATGTTCTCGCTCAGGGTGCTTACGCTGTTGTAGCCGGTAATGCTGGCCGAAAGCTCGCTGCTGACCGAATTCTGCATCCGGCTGTGGGCGCGGGCCTGGCAGGTGTCGGCGTCCTCGTCGTATTTGTCGGCCATGTAGCCCGGCAGATAGGCGGTCGAGAACGGCTGGAAGGCGCGGTAGTCATACGGCTCAATGGCATCCATGTGGCCGTTGGGCATCTTGGTCGAGCCATCCACCGGCACACCCATAAACTGCGTGGTGCCTGCGCGGCGGACATCATAGTGTTTGGTCGTAGTGATGACGTAATCGCCGTTGCGGTGGCTGGAGCTGGTCGTGGCTTCATATAGGCCCGAGCCGGAGGCGTTGGCATCGAACAGCCAGAACGGGACATACACGCCCTTGATCTCCTCGATATGGTTCTGCGAGGAGAACGCATTGGGCAGGAACCGCTTGCCGCGATAGTATTTTTTCAGAGCGGCCTTGGCGGCGTTCTTATCCAGCACAAACGGCAGGACAAGCTCGGGCCGCTGCATACCGCTGAACTGCCCCGCAATGACCGTTGGGTTGCCACAATACGGGCAGCTTGTCGCGGCAGTCGTCTCGTCACAGATCAGCTCTGCGCCGCAGGACGGGCAGGAATAGCTGCGCAGCCCGGCGGCCTCGTTTTCGCTCCAGACGGAGTCGGGCGGCGGTGCCTGTTTATTCTGTGCCGCGGTTTCGGCAGCGGCTTCTTTTTCGGCATAGAGTGCTTCGATCTCGGCAGTATCGTAGCTGCTGCCGCAGAAGTCACACACCAGCTTTCCGCTGGCACCGTCAAAGTGAAGCGGACCGGTACAGGCAGGGCATTGGTAGTTGGTAAGCTGCGTTGCCATTATGCGTCACCTCTCTTTCCTTCGGTTTGCAGCTGCCCTGCCAGATCCTCAAAAAAATCACGCAGGGCGCTGCGCGTATTGCCATCGGCATCCAGATAACGGTAGATGATCTCGTCATCCGGGGCTTTGTAAATCAGGCAAACGCTATTTAACGTTTCATCGGTAATAAATAAGCCGGCAGGATTTTCCTTTTCGTCCGGCAGGCTTTCCAGCCCCAGCTTTTCTGCCAGAGCCAGAACTTCTTGCCAATGGGTGTCCTCAACAGGGATATTTTCCAGCTCTACCCATTCATCATCCTTGTAATTACAGCTGAAAAGGCAGCCGTCAGCCGGGTCATTTGTTATACTGAACCCATAGGTGTCGTCATAGCACATGCCGGAATAACTGATGCTGATACCGGTCAGTGTGCCGGGCGGTGCTTTTTTACAGCCGGACATTGTCAGAAAAGCGGCTGCGGCGCAAAGCACCGCAGCAATTTTTTTGCGCATCACTGGCCAAACGGCTTACCGCACTCCGGGCAGAACTTGGGCGGATGGGCCGGGTCGTCGGGCGTCCAGCCGCACTGGCTGCACTTGGCGGGAGCCGGTGTGGGCTTGGGGTTGCCGCAGTTGCAGCAGAACTTGCCGGTGTTGGCGGTGCCGCAGCTGCATACCCAGCTGCCGGCTGCGGGGGCCGGGGCAGGCTTGGGGCTGCCGCAGTTGGCGCAGAATTTGCCGGTGTTGCCGGTCTGGCCGCAGCTGCAGGTCCAGCCTGCGGGGGCGGCTGCCGGGGCCGGGGCGGGCTGTGCGGCGGCCTGCTGCTGGGCGCCCATCTGGTACAGTCCCTGTGCGTTCATGCCGCCCGCCGCACCGGCCATATTCATGCCCATAAAGGCCATGGCGGGGCCTGCGCCCTGATTGCCGGCTGCGGTCTGCATAGCGCTGGCCTGTGCGCCGACAAGATGCGCAGCGGCGCGGGTCGGGTCCATAAAGGCTGCGTTGCGCTGCATTTCCTTGAGCATCTGCTCGTCTTCCTCGCTGGCCTTCACGCTGGAAACACCGAAGGATACGATCTCAATGCCGCGCAGCTTGCCCCACTTGGCGGAGAGCACATCGTTGAGGGCCTCGGCAAGCTCCATCGTATGGCCGGGCAGTGCGGAATAGCGGATGCCCATATCGCTGATCTTGGCAAAGGCGGGCTGCAGGGCGGTCATCAGCTCGGATTTCAGCTGCCCGTCGATTTCATCGCGGGTGTAGCCTTCTTCCACATTGCCGCAGACATTGGTGTAGAACAAAATGGGGTTGGTGATGCGGTAGCTGTACTCGCCGAAGCAGCGGATGGCAATGTCGATGTCAATGCCGGCGCGCTGATCCACCACGCGGAAGGGCACCGGGCTGGGCGTGCCGTATTTGTTGCCCACCAGCTCCTTGGTGTTGAAGTAGTAGATACGCTGATCCATCGGGGCCTCGCCGCCGAAGGTAAAGCGCTTGCCAATGTTCTGGAACACTGCGCCGATCGAGTCGGACAGGTCGCCGCTGAAGAGCGAGGGAGCGCTGCCGGTATCGTAGGTGTACTCACCCGGTTCGGCGCACATATCCACGACCTTGCCCTGCTCCACGATCATGGCACACTGGCCGTCGGCAACGGCCACGATCGATCCGTTTGTAATGATGTTGTCGCTGCCCTTTGTGTTGGCGCTGCGTCCGCTCTGGCGTTTCCAGCCGCGGGTAGCCAACAGGTCAGCCGGCATGGCTTCACAATAAAAGTATTCCTTCCACTGGTCGGCCATAACGCCGCCAGCAGCGCCCATTGCAGCTCTGATAAGTCCCATAATGATCCTCCTATGTCAGGGGCGGGCAGGACCCGCCCCGTTTTGTACAGATAAATCAGGTCGTTATTTGTTGGCCAAGGCGGCCTTGTACTCCTCATAGCGGGGCGGCAGCTCTTCGAGCTCCTCGTTCCACTCGGTGCCGTCCAGCCTCATGTAGAAGCTGATTGCACAGGCCGTGCCGTCCGCGCCCTCATAGTCATACATGAACAGCGAGATGCTGTCGTTATACGGGTACAGGTTGAACTTATACGCATCGCTCTCGGTTATGTTCTGGTCAAGCACCCAGTCGTAGCCGTCCAGAATAGGCTCGATATGGTCATCATAGACATTGACCCACATCGTGATGACCGGGTCATCGGGCATGCCGTCACGGTAAACCTCAAAGTAGTGGCTACCGTCCTCGCTCTCACCGATGTAGCCCCAGCAATCGTAGGTGTCGGTGTCAAAGTAGTCGCGGTTGGGCACGTTCTTGTAGTTTTCCATGCGGATCCAGCCGTACCAGTTGGTGTTGCCCAAATCGTCGTAGGTGTTGCCGTCGTCGTAGGTGTAGGGCGGGTCAGGCTCATCCGTACCGTCTGTGCCGTTGATCAAGCCGTCGCCGTCATATTCGTCATCGCCGCCGTCCAGCAAAGCGGGGTCAATTTCGGGCTTGGTGTCGCTGCGCTTAAAGACCATGGTCATACCGTCAAACTCAATGGTCAGCAGGTCACCCTCACGGGTGTAGGTCATGGCCGGGGTATCGGGGTCGGTCAGCGCGTAGAAGCTGCCGTCCTTCCATTGGAAGGTGACAAAATCCTCCATGTAGGTTTCGCCGGTGCCGTCCGCACGCAGCTCAATGTAGAAGTCCTCCATATCGACGAGGGCAAGCTCCTCCTTGGAGAGGGTGTACTCGCTGTCGGAGGCGGATTCCAGCACATAGATGCCCACATCGGTATCGCTGCCTGCGGCGGCGTCCTGCGTCATCTTGTCACCGTCCAAAGGCTGCTGCATGGTGCTGCCGGACTTAACGAAGTAGAGCGTCACGCCCTGTCCCTGCACATCGTTCAGGGTCAGGATTTCGTCTTGCAGGGTGCCGGTGCAGCTCAGGCCGCCGCAATCCAGCTGGAAGGCCCCGCCGTTCAGTGTCCACTTGCCGTAGGACTTGGTGCCGTCCACCGTTACAACACACTTGCCCTTATCATTCAGGTCCATCAGGAACCCGCTGCCGAAGGCATCCTCGACCTGCGTCACGGAGCCGCCGACCTCGGCGTAGGCTGCTTCCCAGGTGCCCTGATTCGGGTCACTGGCGTTCGGCTTGCCGGTGCGGATGGAGCCGCTGATCATTGTTACGATGATCATAAGCAGGAATATCACCGGGATGGCGATCAGGATCATCCGCTTGGGGGTCATTGTTGCGCGGGGGCGCTTGGGCTTGCCGCCGGGGGCAACATTGCCGTAAGGGTTGCCGCCCGTGCCGCCCGGTGGCGGCGTGACAGGCGGTGTGGACGCGGGCGGGGGCGTTTTTCCGGCGTAAATCGGTGCGCCTGCGCCGGTCTGCGGCGGTGTGCCGGACGCATTGCCTGCGTAAGGATTCGCTGCGTTCGTCTGGGGCTGCGGGGCGGCAGGTGCGCCGCCTGCATAGGAATTGCCGCCGCTTGCCTGCGGCTGCGGGGGCGGCGGTGCAGCCTGAGTCGGCTGAACCGGGGGCTGGGGCACAGCTGCGGGCTGTGCGGCGGGCTTCGGTGCGGATACTTTTGCACCGCAATTTTCGCAGAATTTAGCGCCGGGCTTTAACTCGGCACCACATTGCGTACATGTTGCCATAGTGTCTGCCTCCTTTATAAAGTAATATTTCAGACTCTTGCTTATTCCTGTGTCATTTCAAACCATACAGCTTCCTGCTGCGGCAGGTTCAACAGGGATTCCCCACCGATGTGCATTACACTGACGCCGCCGTAATCATCGGGCATCATAGCCAGCGTTTCGCGCTGCGTGTGCCCCAAATCCATACGGAACAGCGAAACAGAGCAGATCCAGCCGCGGTCATCCATACCAAGGTAGGAGATGCTGCTGTCCCATGTAGCCGGAATCCTCTGGCCGTTGGCGTATTCGCCGGTGTAGAAGTTCGGCTGATCCTCGCAGATTTCAAACCAGGTGCCGGTCTCCTCACTCACAAAGGAGCCGATCATGCTCGGAATGCTCAGCGGGGCGGTGTTCCAGACAGCCTCCATCAGGTTGAATTTTTCGTTATCGCGGGAAACGCCGTACACGGTCGCGTACTCGGCGCCGTACTCCGCATCGTAGGCCGTGCCGGTCTCAAACCGGACAATGCCGTTGATGCCGAAGAGCGGACCGCCGTTGACCATGGTGCCGCACTGTGCGCCGCTGATGACATCAATGTATTCGACATTGCCGTTCTCGGTCAGAAGGAAAACATAGGGGGCGTAGTCCTGCCCGATGCTGGTCATCAGCATCTTTATATAGTTGCCGTAGCAGCCGCTGACCGCGAACTCGGTCTTGTCGCCCAATTCGTACCATTCCTTCATGGCTTGGTAGGTTATAGCACCGTCAGGGGTAACATAATCGGTCAGGGCGCGTACCGTCACCTCGCCTGTGGCAGTCACATCGCAGGTAAACCATTCATCCTGCCCATGCAGGATCTGGCCGCTGGCCTGCCGTTTGTCGGGGTAAACATCTATGTCCGTCCACATCATGCCGGCCCCGGCAGGGGTGTATATCGGCACGGTGACGATAAGACCGCCTGTGTAGTAGGGGTAGACGGCAAAGTAGGTAAATACATCGCTCAGCTCGTTCAGGCTCTGTGCGCGCATCTTGCAAAGCTCGGATGCGTAGGTGGGGTCGTCGCCGCCGTAGTAAGTATCGAAATGCTGGGCCACGGCGCGCTGCAGTGCTTTTAAGGTTAGGTCGTTATCGGTGTAGCCAAGGTACTCGAGCATTTCGATGTTGGAAAGTTCCTTGCCGGTTTCAAAGTTGTAATGGTAGGTGCCTACATCGCGGTTGTACATTGTGTCAACGCTTGTGATCTGCAGGCTCAATACCGGGCCGGTCCAGGTGCTTATCCAGATGATGTAGCTTGTGTCGATAAAATCATTGCGGGAGCGGGCGTCCTCGGTGCGCTCTACCAGATAGCCGAAGCGGTAGCCGATCATCTCGTTGATGTTTTTTGCGCCCTCGGTGTCATCATCGATCTGCGGGACCTCGTAAAAATAGGTGTCCTTGTTGCCGTTGGGGTCGGTGTAGCTGAATTCCACATCATACAGCATAGAGATGCGGGAATCATCAAACCTGCGGGAGGGCTGCGGCTTTTGCGGGGTCTCCTCCGTAGCTTCCACATTTTCAGCGGAGGTCTCGCTCACTGCGCTTGCGGCCGGTTCGGGCTGTTTGCTGTCCTGTGCGCAGCCTGCCGCAGACAGCAGCATCGCCGCCGCCAATAGTACGGCACAGCGTCTTTTCATGGTTGGTTCACCCGCCTTTCGGTTGAGAGTGCAGTAACCTGCCTGTGCTTAGCCAAAGGTGACGCTGTTCAGCACGGTGTCGCCCTCGGTGCCGGGGTCAATGTCTACGCCGGAGATCTTGATAGCCAGCCAGCCGCCGGTGGGCATCTCGCCGTAGTATTCCGTCCACCACATACCCACGTTTTTGTAGGTGCGTCCGGCCATCTCCACGCCGCCGATGATGCGCGGAGTAAGCTCCTCCACATTTTCGAAGTCGTCGTAATAGTAGTTGATCTTGTCCAGACCGCTTTTCAGTTCAAAGGTTATGCGCGGGTCGCCGGAGAAGATATGGCTGGGGTCATCGGTCGGGAACAGCTTGAGATCCCCGAAACTGGTCGAGGCGGACTTGTACCAGCCCTGATCGGGGCAGGTCACGTTGAGCACCAGCGTAAAGTCCGTGCCGAATGCCTCCAGCGTCTGGGTGTTCAGGCCGGCAGCCGATGGATAATCGGGATTGTCCGCAGGAGCGGAAGCAGGGGCCGGTTCGGCGGTGACTTCCGGCTCCGGCTCTGCAGCGGGCTCCGAGGCAGGTTCGGATGCAGGTTCGGATGCCGCGTCGGTCTTGGGTTTCTCCGGGGTCTCCGTCTGGGGTTCAACGGCGGGTTCAGCGGCCTGCGCTTTCAGGTCGGATAAACCGGAATCGACCTCTTTGGTCACATCCCCCTTGGAGCAACCGGCCAAAGCCATAAGCATCATGGCTGCCAATATGGCAGCGAGCGTTCGTTGTACTTTTTTCATAGCTGTCCTCCTTTTGGTCATAAAGTGTCCATCATGGCGCTCAGATAGGCGGGCGAGACGGAAGCGTAGACGAAATCATCGACAATGTGGTCCTTTTTTGCCAGACACACGGCGGTAGCCAACTCGGGATATTCGGCCTCATCCACAAGCAGTACCGTTTTGCAGTGCGGGCATACATCCCGCAGGTCGTTTGCCAGCAGCAGTCTGTCCTGCAGGGTGCGCGGCGGATGCGGACAGACCTCCAGCAGCAGTACATCCGCCCGGCAGGAACGGCATAGCGTTATAATATCCTTTGTCTTAGGGCCGGCGTTTTGTACCTGAAAATCCGGTCTGCCGTGTTTCAGTGCCATTGTCAATGCGCTCGTCATCACAGAGTATTGGGCGTCCAAAACGATCCTTCGCACGGCGCAGCCCTCCTTCCCTGCAAAGAATACTATTTGTCAACTTCATCATACAGGATCGGAAGAATTTTTGCCCCCACCATTTGGATAGTTTTTTTGAACTTTTTTTGCCTTTTTCAACACTATTGCAAAATGAAGCGGATTGCGTCATAATAATACTGTAAAAAGACAGCACGATACCCTTTCGGAAAGGACAGGCACTATGACAAAGGTACAGCTTGGCAATCTGTATTTAGCCGCTGCGGTTGCAGGGGTGATTCTCTGCGCTGTCCTGATGCGGGCGTTTTATATGCCGTATTCCGGCTTTTGGCGCACGGTGCTGTATAATATTCTGATCTTTTCGTGGGCGGTATCGGTCTGGTGGCGTATCCTGCATGCACAGACCCGCCGCTGCCTGCTGGGCGCTGCTGCTCTGATGCTGTTTTGGCTGGATATCCGCCTGATCCGCTATGACTTTGCCCAGACACCGGAGATGCTGCGGCGATTGTGGTATGCATACTATATCCCGATGCTGCTGATCCCGACCCTTGCACTTTATACGCTTTTCTTTTTGGATCGGGGGCAGTCCGCCCCGCTGTACAAATATCGGCATCTGATCTTTGTATTCCCTGTGGTGCTGTTCTGCCTCGTGCTGACAAACGACTGCCATCAGCTTGCGTTTGCGTTCCCGCCCGGGCAGGAGGTACTGGGCAGCCCCGATTACACCTATCGGTTCGTATATTACCTCTGTCTGCTGTGGATATTTTCCTGTGCCGTGTTCACGGTGGTGTACCTTGTACGGCGCTGCCGTATTCCGCATACTAAGCGCATCCTCTGGCTGCCGCTTGTGCCGATTTTTGCGGCTACGCTCTATGCTTTACTGTACAAGCATATTTTAAATGTGCCGTGGATGCATGCGATTGCCGGTGATATGACCGTGGTGCAATGCCTGACCTTTACAGCGACCTTTGAGGCGTGCATCCGGTGCGGGCTTATCCAATCCAACATGGGGTATGCCACGCTGTTTGAGGTATCTATGGCCAAGGGTCTGATCACGGACCGGGCGTTTGTGCCTGTGCAATGCTCCATGCAGGCAGCGCCGCTCCGCGAGGAGCAGCTGCGGCAGGCGCTCACCGGCAGTGTCCAGCTGGATGCCACGACCCAGCTTCACGGCCACCCGATCCGGAAAGGGTATGTTTTCTGGCAGGAGGACATTACCGAATTGGTGGCTCTGCTTGAGGAGCTGCGCCTCACACAGGAGGAATTGCATGACATCGGGGACATCATACAGGCGGAAACAGCCCAGAAGGCACAATGGCTGAAGCTGAGCGAGCAGAACCGGCTGTATGACAAAATCGAGACCGTCACAGCCCGCCAGCTGGCACAGATACAGGAATATTTGATCACACTCAAGGCCACAGACGATGTCGATACCGCCCGGCGGCTGCTGAAGCACATCGTCATTTTGGGGACCTATATCAAGCGGCGCAGCAACCTTGTTTTTGTCTGCGACAAGGCGGAGGACATCGACACCACAGAGCTGCGGCTGAGCCTGTTTGAATCGGCCGAAAGCCTGCGCCTGAGTGATATACGCTGCGCCGTGCAGATCGCCGACACAGCAAAGATTCCCCCTGCGTCCGCCGTGGCGATCTATGACGCCTTTGAAGCCATCATAGAAGCGACCCTGCCGGGATTGCAGGAGATCCTTTTCTGCGCCGAGCATACGGCGCAGGGCTGGGGGCTGCGCTGCAGCGTTCAATGCACCGATGCACCCGCTGCGCTGCCCGGCCTGCCGCAGATGCAGCTTGAACGGGATGATGACGGACTTTTGTATTTCACGATGTTTCCGGCAGAAGGAGGCGGCCTATGATTTTCCGGATCTCCCGCAATGCTGTCAAGGAAGGCTTTGACACGCTGCCGGCGGCCATCTGCTACTTTGACCGCAACGGCCTGCTGCGCCTGATCAATCACAGGATGCAGGAAATCTCCGCAGTCCTCTGCGGCCGGGATCTGCAGACCCTTACAGATCTGGAGCAGGCGCTGCACAGTCCCGGCGGCGGTGTGCAGCTGCGCGATGAGGCCGCCCGCATCTACGCATTCCCGGACGGAACGGTATATCATTTCACGGTGCGCCCTGTTCAGGACAAATACGGCATACCGTACACCGAGGTGATGGCTACCGATGTCACTCGGCTGGCCGCATTACATGCTGCACTGCAGCAGGAAAACGAGCGCCTTGCTGATGCGAACCGCCGCGCAAAGCGCTTATATGACAATATGCCCGACATTGTGCGGGAGGAAGAAATCCTGAAAATGAAGATGCGGGTGCATGACGACATCGGCCATACCCTGCTTGCCGCACGGCGCGCACTGCGGCATGAGCATGATCTTGCCCGGATCAGGAGCGAGGCCGCGCAGTGGGAAAGTTCCATTTCCCTGCTATGCCGCGCCCGGCAGGAGGATGCTGCCGAGGACCCGCTGACCTATATGCAAAGGCGGGCGGCTGTTCTGGGCGCAGCCGTACAGCTGCGCGGTGCGTACCCTGCGGCGCGCGCCACGCGTGAGCTCTACGCACTGATCCTGCGGGAGTGTACCTCCAACGCTGTGCGGCATGCGGGCGCCACGGAATTGTACGCCGATTCCGAGCATCGGCTGCAGGCATGGCACCTTTGCATCACGAACAACGGCACACCGCCCAAGGCGAAGATAAAAGAAGGCGGCGGGCTTTCCTCGCTCCGCCGCCGTATTGAAAAAGCAGGGGGTACGGTAACCGTACACTCCCTGCCTGTGTTTGTTCTGGAAGTAACCCTGCCCGAAAAGGAGAGCATTTATGATACGCGTTATGATCGTTGAGGACCAAAAGCTGGTCCGGAGCCTGCTTGAAAGCTATATTCAGAACGAGGACGGGTATCAGCTTGCTGTGTCTATCCCCGGCGCTGCAGAGGCTCCGATCCTGTGTGATACCGAGGACATCGACCTTGTCCTGATGGATGTGCAGACCGAACACCGCGAAAACGGTCTGGCCGCCGCTGAAAAGATCCATAAGGCGCACCCGGGCATCAAAATCGTGGTCGTTACCTCGCTGATCGACCATGAAATTTTAAAGCGCGCCAAGGCGGCAGGTGCAAACAGCCTGTGGTATAAGGACGGGGATGAAAGGACCCTGATGCAGGTCGTGCGCAGTACTGTGCAGGGGGCGCATATCTTCCCCGATATGCCGCCGAGCGTAAAGATCGGCATGACGATGAGCAGCGACTTTACCCCTGCCGAGATGCGCGTGCTGCGCCTGTTGGTGCGCGGGCTTTCCTACAGCGGGATCGCCAAGGCGCTTTGTGTGGAGCCCTCGACCGTTAAATATCATGTCATCAATATGCTGCAAAAGACCGGGCTGGAAAACAAGCTGCAGCTTGCCATCGCCGCCAGTGAGGCAAAGCTGGTGGTAGAATTGGCAGAGGAATAAGACACCGCAGACACGGCTGTCAAGCCTGAATCGGCAGGGTGACTGTGAACACCGTCCCCTGCCCGTCAGCCGGTTCAACTGTAACGGTGCCGCTGTGCAGCAGGGCAATCTCCCGCACAAGCGCAAGCCCAAGGCCTACGCCGCCCATCTCCCGGCTTCTGGATTTATCTACCCGGAAAAATGGCTGGAACACACTCGTCCTGTACTCCTCCGGGATGCCGCAGCCTGTGTCTGCAACACGCAGCACAGCGCTGCTTTTCTTTTGTTGGATCGTGATATGCACAGAACCGCCGGGGGTATTGTACTTGATGCCGTTTTCGACCAAATTAAAGAGCAGGCGGTAAATCAGGGTGTCGCTGCCCCTGATGCTGACCTCCTCACATTCCTGAAAAAGGGTGACGCTGCGGCGCTGTGCCAGCGGGGTCAGGTCGGCCACAATCTCATCGGCCAGCGGGGCCAGCTCGATAAGATCCTCACGCGGGATCGACTGCAGATCGCTCATTTCCAGCAGTGTGCGGACAAGGCCTGCCAGACGGGACACCTGATCCGTCTGAAAGCGGATCAGGTCGGCGACCTCGCTGTCGGCATCGGGGTGTTCCTCAGCAAACATTTCCAGCTTTGCCTGCATGATGGCCAGCGGTGTTTTCAGCTCATGAGCGGCATTGCCGGCAAACTGACGCTGCAGGTCAAAGGACTGTGCCAGCCGGTCCAGCATACGGTTGACGGACTGGCTCAGGTTGCGAAATTCCGGGATCGTGTTTTCCTCTAAGCGAACCTCCACAAGGCTGTCCTGATCAATGCGTTCGGCCTGCTGCGCAAGCTTTTTCAAGGGCTCCAGCGCCTTGCCGCTGACAAAATAGGCAATCGCTGCGCTCAGCAGCGTTACCGCTGCCGTGATGCACCAGCCCTTGCGCCCGAAAACAGCCTTGGCATCGTAGACCTCCTGCGAAAACTGTACAAGAAAGTCCGACATCTGATCGTCCGGTATTTCAATCGTCAGGTTTTCATCATCACTCTGCTGATATTGCAGGACATACCCGTTCAGGTTGTCCATGCCGGTGGCGCCGGAGCGGTAGAGCAGCAGATTCAGGCAGATGCAGGCCCCGGCAATCAGCACGGCGGTCATCAGCGTGATCCGCCACTGAAAAGATATGCGATTCATGGTTCATTTTCCTCCAACTCATATCCCTCACCGATGCGGTTTCGGATGGGGTCATACCCCAGTGCGGTGCGAAGCTTTTTTCTCAGGGCTGAGATATGCACGCGGATCGAGTTGCTGAACGCATCGACACTGCTGTCCCAGACATGCTCGATCAACTCCTCCTGACTGACAGGACGCCCCTGATGCAGCAGCAGATATTCCAGCACGCCGCTCTCCTTGCGGGTCAGCGGGATGGGCTGGCCGTCTGCCATGGCAAGGCGGCTCTTGGTGTCAAAGGTAAGCCGCCCGCACCGCAGGCATACATCACGCTGGATAAACTGCCGCCGGGTCAGGCTGCGCACGCGGGCCTCCAGCTCAGCCAGATGGAACGGCTTGGCCAGATAATCATTGGCACCTGCGTCCAGCCCCTCCACCTTGTCGGAAATTTCGCTGCGGGCGGACAGGATCAGCACAGGCGTTTCAAGGTCGGTCCTGCGCAGCGTGCGCAGAACGGTCATGCCGTCCACCTTCGGCAGATTGAGATCGAGCAGGACAAGATCGTACCGCTCTGCGGCAAGCAGCTCAAGCGCGGCCTCTCCGTCACCGCAGTCATCCGTTTCGTAGCCGGAGCGGCGCAGCTTTTTAGCTACGCTTTCCCGCAGGGTCGGTTCATCCTCTATCAACAAAAGACGCATAAGCGATCATCTCCCTTATTTTTAAGGTTCTTTTTGGCGCTGCACACGGCAAAAGCATTGCAGCGATACCTTTATAATAGTCATTATAGCAGATTTCGATAAAGTCTGCGTTAATTTTTTCTTAGCAGAAATTTTATACCGGCAGGTGTATACTAATCTCATCAAACAGAAAGGAGCAACCGAAAGTGATAAACAAAAAAGCAATCGCCCAGTCGGCGCTACTGTTGGCCGCCGTTTTGATGATCGGCTTCGGCATCTGGCGCGGGGAGGCAGATACGGTGATGGCAAAGGCTATCCGGTTGTGTATGGAGTGTGTTGGCATTGGATAAGAAAAAAAGTTCTTTTCTGGCCCGTTTCCGGGGCTGGATTCAGGCAGGCGCGGCACTGCTGACGAACATCCACCTGCCGAATTTTGCCAAGGGTGTTCTGTATCAGGGCAAGGGAAAAACAGTTTGTGTACCGGGGCTGAACTGCTACTCCTGCCCGGGCGCGGCGGGGGCCTGCCCGATCGGCGCGTTTCAGGCTGTGGTCGGCTCGTCAAAATTCCGGTTTTCCTATTATATTACCGGCATCCTGATTTTGTTGGGGGTGCTGCTGGGGCGGTTTATCTGCGGCTTTCTCTGCCCGTTCGGCTGGCTGCAGGAGCTTTTGCATAAGATCCCCTCGCCCAAGTGCTCCACCAAGCGACTGAAGCCGCTGCGCTATCTGAAGTACGCCGTGCTGCTCATCATGGTGGTACTGCTGCCTGCGCTTGTTGTCAACGAGATGGGAATGGGTGATCCGTTCTTCTGCAAGTATCTCTGCCCGCAGGGCGTGCTGGAGGGTGCGATTCCCCTCTCGCTGACCAATGCAGGGATACGCGCCGCGCTCGGCAAGCTGTTCAGCTGGAAGCTCTGCATCCTGCTGGTGGTCGTTGCTGCCAGTGTGGTGTTTTACCGCCCGTTCTGCAAGTGGCTCTGCCCGCTGGGAGCCTTTTACGCGGTCATGAACCGAGTATCTCTTTTCCAGATGCGGGTAGACACCGACAAATGCGTGTCCTGCGGTGCCTGTGCGCGGGCCTGCAAGATGGATGTGGATATTACAAAGACACCAAACCACGCGGAGTGTATCCGCTGCGGTATGTGTATAAAATCCTGCCCCACCAAGGCGATACACTATCAGTACGGCTTTGGCGATAAGGCAGATAACAGTAAGGAGATTTGAGTATGAAACGAATTGCAGCAATTTTGACCAGCATGGTTCTGGTATTTTCCCTCGCCGCCTGCGGCAGCCAGCAGGCAGGCACTGCCGCCGGCAGTGAAGCAGCCTCCGCCGCACAGACCAGTGAAGCAGCCTCCGCCGCACAGACCAAAACCGAGGAGCAGCTTCTTGCAGAGGAAAACGACATTCTGGGCGCGAACGATGAACTGTGGGAAAAGGTTTTTGCCTCGATGGACAAGAATGTGACGCAGACCACCCTCAGCAACAATTACGGCGACTTCCTTATGAGTGCCGTGGACAACGCGAAGGATCAGTTCACCGAGGAGGAGTACGCCTCCCTCAAGGCAGACGCGGATAAGATCCGGGAGATCGAAAATCAGATCGCAGCCCTTCCTCAGGAGGATGCCGCCAGCCAGAGCGCAGCGGAGAACAGCAGCACCTTCCCCCAGTTTGAGGGTAAGGACCTTGACGGCAACAGCGTTGACAGCAGCCTGTTTGCCAACAATGCGTTCACCGTTGTAAACTTCTGGTTCAGCGGCTGCAAGCCCTGCGTGGATGAGATGGATGACCTTGACGTACTCAACCAGCGCATCAAGGAGCAGGGCGGCGAGGTCATCGGCGTCAATACCGAGACACTGGACGGCAACGCGGACAACGTCGCCACCGCCAAGAAAATTCTGGAATCCGCAGGCGCATCCTTCCGCAATATCTACTTTGACCCTAACGGCGAGGCCGGTAAGTTTGCACTGGGCATCATGGCCTTCCCCACTACCTGTGTTGTGGACCGTCAGGGCAACATCGTCGGTGAGCCGATCATGGGCGGCATCGATCAGGAGGCCAACATGGCTACGCTGGAAAAGCTGATTGCCGAAGCCGTTGCAAACGATACCGGAAAATAACAAAAAGATAAAGCACAGCCGTACCGAACCCCTGCTGCCCGATGGACAGCAGGGGTTCGGTGCTGCCCGGGCAAAAACATTTACCGCATTGTGTCCCAAAACATCATACTTCTGGACTTGATTAGAGGGCAGTATCGTGGTAATATTAAAGAAATAGAACGAAACGGAGAAATACACGGTGACCAAGAAGGAACTCGCAGCGGTCTGTATTGCGCGGCTTAAGGCTGAATACCCGGCAAGTGACTGCACGCTGGACTATGACCACGCATGGCAGCTGCTGGTGTCGGTGCGTCTGGCAGCCCAATGCACCGATGCACGGGTGAATGTTGTTGTGCAGGAGCTGTTTGCCCGATTCCCCGGCGTCAGGGAGCTGGCTGCCGCCAGCCCGGAGGAGATCGAAGCCATTGTCAAGCCCTGCGGGCTGGGCCACAGCAAGGCGCGGGATATTTCCGCCTGTATGCGGATGCTGCGGGATAAATTTGACTGCCGTGTGCCCGATGATTTTGATGCGCTGCTCTCCCTGCCGGGGGTTGGCCGCAAAAGCGCCAACCTGATAATGGGGGATGTCTTCGGCAAGCCGGCCATCGTGACAGATACCCACTGCATCCGCCTGTGCAACCGCATCGGTCTTGTGGACAACTGCAAGGACCCGGTCAAGGTCGAGAAGGAGCTGTGGAAGATCATTCCCCCCGAGGAGGGAAACGGCTTCTGCCATCGCCTGGTGGATCACGGCCGCGCAGTCTGCACGGCGCGCACAAAGCCTTACTGTGACAAATGCTGTCTGGCCGATATCTGCCGGGCACGAAAGGAATTTGCCAATGAATAAAACGACGGAAAACCGCCTTGGCGGCGAGCTGCGCAGCCAGCAGACCGCCCAACGCCTGCTGGAGGAGCTGCGCGATGGAATCTACGCTGCCGCACCACAGCTGCCCAGTGAGTTGGAGCTGGCTGAGGCGCTGGGGGTTAGCCGCACCGTGGTGCGCGATGCCCTGAGTGAGCTGGAGCGCGACGGTTATCTGGAGCGGGTGCGCGGCATCGGTACGCTTGTCAACCGTGATGTGCTGATGGTTGAGAACCGCATGGATCAGAAGTTGGAGTTTAACAAGATGATCCGCGCAATCGGGCGGGTGCCGCACAGCGATAACCTGATGGTCACACGGGAAACCGCAACGCCCGAACTGATGGAGCGGCTGGCCCTTGACCCGGAGAAGGAACATACGCTGGTGTTTGTGCGCCGCCGCGTGCTGGCAGATGAAACGCCGGTGCTGTACTCCACCGATATTCTGCCGCTGGCACTGTTCGGCGGCAAGCGGCTTGATGCAATCGACTTCAGCCGCCCGATTTTTGAGATCGTTGAGCAGCACTGCCGCGTGGAGGTAGCCGAGACATTGACAACGCTGCACGCTGTAATGGGTACACCGGGCATCCGCCGCCAGCTGGGGGTGCGGCCTGATCAGGCGCTGCTGCAGCTGGATGAGATCTGCTACTCCCGCACCTGCAAGCCGGTGCTTTGCTGCCAGACCTGCTACACGGATTTCTTTGATTTTGCCATGGTGCGCAAACTGGTTTGATTGTAAGCGGCATATCGCCGCTTAGAATATAGAGCTATTATAAAGGGGATTGTGTATGAGACATTTGATCGACCCGGCGGATTTTACGCTGGAAGAAACGCTCAGCCTGATGGACCTTGCCGACCGTATCCACGATGATCCGGCCGCTTATAAGGATGTTGCCGCGCGCAAGCGTCTGGCAACGCTTTTCTACGAACCGAGCACCCGTACCCGCCTTTCGTTTGAGGCAGCCATGCTGAACCTGGGCGGTCAGGTACTGGGCTTCCCCGATGCCGGTGTTTCCAGCGCAAGCAAGGGTGAGACGGTTGCGGATACCATCCGTGTTATCAGCTGTGTGGCAGACATTGCTGCCATGCGCCACCCCAAGGAGGGTGCCCCGCTGCGCGCGTCCCGCTACAGCCGCATTCCGGTCATCAACGCCGGTGACGGCGGCCACAGCCACCCCACCCAGACGCTGTTGGACATGATGACGATCCGCCAGCGCAAGGGGCACCTGGATCATCTGACCATCGGCTTCTGCGGCGACCTCAAGTTTGGCCGCACGGTGCACAGCCTGATCAAGAGCCTGTCCCGTCTGCCGGGCATGAAGTTTGTGCTCATCTCACCCGAGGAGCTGCGCGTGCCGGATTACATCATCAGCGAGATCCTCGAGCCTAACAACATCCCCTATGTTGAGACACGCAGCATGGAGGAGGCTCTGCCCGATTTGGATGTCCTCTACATGACCCGCGTCCAGCAAGAGCGGTTCTTTAATGAAGAAGATTACATCCGCCTGAAAAACAGCTATGTCCTGACAAAGGAAAAGCTGGCTCTGGCCCCCGCGGATATGCCGGTGCTGCATCCCCTGCCCCGTGTGAATGAGATCACGCTGGATGTGGATGACGACCCGCGCGCAGCGTACTTTGACCAGGTGCAGAACGGTGTCTATATGCGCATGGCGCTGATCATGACTTTGCTGGGTCTCAAAGACCCCAAGACCGGGGAGGTAGCGTTCAATGTTGAAGGTTGATGAAATCCAGAACGGCGTGGTCATTGACCACATTACCGCAGGCACGGGTCTGGCGCTCTACCACATGATGGAGCTGGAAAAGCTGAACAATGCCAGCGTGGCACTTTTGCAGAATGTCCGCAGCCAAAAGGACGGAAAAAAGGACATAATAAAGATCGAGGGCGATGTCAGCAAGATGAGCTTTGACGTTCTTGCCTATGTTGACCCCAAAATTTCTATCACGGTCATCCGTGACGGCCATGTGGTGGAGAAGATTCGCCCCGAGCAGCCCAAGCGCTTGGTCAATGTCATCAAATGCACGAACCCGCGCTGCATCACTTCTATCGAGGAGGGCTGCGACCATATTTTTGCACTGACGCCGAGCGGCCGTTACCGCTGCATCTACTGCGAGCAGGAGTTCCGCGTCAAACCGTAAGGTGAGGTAACTGCGATGGAAAAGCCGAAGTTTCATCTGAATCCCAACGAGGAGATTGTCAAGACCATCCGTGAGGGCTTAAAGCGTACGGGCGGATACTGCCCCTGCCGTCTGCAGCATATCCCGGAAAATATCTGCATCTGCAGCGAGTTCAAGCAGCAGCTGGCCGACCCGGACTATCACGGCCCCTGCCACTGCGGCCTGTATGTGAAGGATTGAGGGCTGTTCCGAAGCTGATAAAAATAGGGAGGCATCCGTCTGCTACAGGCGGATGCCTCCCTATTTGTTTGTGCAGCGGCGTTACACACAGGCCGTCAGGGTGTCCTGCGTCAGGATGATACGCCCGTTTGCATCGGCATCGGCCGTGTAGACGGTGCCGGGCTGGGCGGTGCCATCGGCAATCCTGTCGGCCAGTGCCTGCTCTACTGCACGGCTGACCGTGCGGCGCAGCTCCCGCGCGCCGTAGGGCGGCACCTTATCCCCTGCCAGCGCCTTGGCGGCTGCGGCGGTGTGGCGCAGGGTGTAGCCCTGCCCGGCTGCGCGTTCCTCCAGCTCGCAGAGCAGCCGGTCGGCGATGCCTGCCAGCTGTTCCGGGCCGAGCGGGTCAAACAGCACGGTCTCGTCCAGACGCCCCATCAGCTCGGGGCGGAAGAACTCCCTCGCCTCCCGGATTGCCTGCTGGCCGCGGCGGTCCTTTTCCGCCCCGGCAGCGCCGAAGCCCATGGGAGCCGTCTGCCCGGCAAGGCACCGCGCACCCAGATTGGAGGTAAGCAAAATGATGGTGTTGGAAAAATCCGCTCTGCGGCCCTGTGCATCGGTCAAGGTGCCGTCCTCCAAAATCTGCAGCAGCAGGTTTTGAATATCGCTGTGCGCCTTTTCAATCTCATCAAACAGCACAACGCTGTAGGGGCGGCGGCGTACAGCCTCGGTCAGCTGGCCGCCCTCATCGTGGCCTACATAGCCCGGAGGCGCGCCGATGAGCCGTGCCACGGTGTGACGCTCCATATACTCGGACATATCAAAGCGCAGCAATGCCTTCTCGCTGCCGAACCAGCCCTTGGCCAGCGTGCGGGCCAGCTGGGTCTTACCCACACCGGTAGGCCCCAAAAACAGCATCGCGCCGATGGGACGATTGTTCTCCCGCAGGCCGGTGCGGCTGCGGCGTATGGCGGCGGCTACCGAGGCTACAGCCCGCGGCTGGCCGATGACCTCTGCGGCAAGGCGCTGCTCCAGCTGTGCAAGCCGCTCACGCTCGGCCTCCCCCACACGCTCGGCGGGTACACCGCTCGCCTTGCTCACCACACGGGCAATGTCTGCCGGGGTCAGCGCTTTTTTCTCGCTGCTGTTTTCGGCAATGCGGCGTGCAGCCGCGGCTTCGTCCAGCAGGTCGATGGCCTTATCGGGTAGATACCGCCCCGGCAGATACCGCACACTCAGCTCGACTGCCGCATGGATGGCTGTGGACGGGATGGCCACCCCATGGTAGCGCTCATACCGGGGCATCAGGCCCGCAAGAATCGTTTCGGCAGCGGTTGGCGTCGGCTCCTCGACCATCACCCGCCCGAACCGCCGCTCGAGCGCAGAGTCCTTCTGGATCGTTTTGCGGTATTCCTCCGGTGTGGTCGCACCGATGAGCTGTATCTCCCCGCGCGCCAGCATCGGCTTTAGGATGCTGGCGGCATCGATAGCCCCCTCCGCTGCCCCGGCACCGGCAATGATGTGGATCTCATCAATGAACAGGATGGTCGAGCGGTCGCGGTAAAGCTCCTCAAGCAGGTTTTTAAAGCGCTCCTCGAAATCACCGCGGTATTTCGTGCCCGCCACCATCGAGGCCATATCGAGCGATAAGACCCGTTTGCCCCGCAGGGCCGGGGTAATCTGCCCAGAGGCAATGCGCTGGGCCAGTGCTTCGGCCAGTGCGCTTTTTCCGACACCCGGCTCCCCCAGCAGGCAGGGATTGTTTTTCTGGCGGCGGCAAAGGATCTCCACCATCCGCTCCAGCTCACTGTCACGGCACAGCACCGGGTCCAGGCGGCCCTCCTGTGCAAGGCGTGTCAGGTCGCGGCCGTATTTTTCGCTGGGACGCCCCGTGCGGCTGGCTGCCATCCGGGGCTGTGCGGGCAATACCAGCTGACCCGAGAGCTGGCGGCACTCCCGCGCGGCCTGCGGCAGCTCGACACCAAGGGAAAGCATCCAGCGGCTGGCTGTGCAGGTGGAATCCTCAAGCATAGCGCAGAGCAGATGCTCATTTTCGGCCCGGGCAGCACTGGCAGCGTGCGCCCCCAGCACAGCAAACTCCATCGCCTTGCGCAGCTCCGGCGCAAGGTCGCAGCGGTGCAGCCTGCGCGGTGCGCCTTCGGCCCGGGCGGCACTGCAGTTGGCCAGCGCTGTGTTGGTGACCCGCTTGCGGCGCAGGAAGTCTGCTGCACTGCCGCGTGCCGTCTGCACCAGCGCCAGCAGCAGATGGCCTGTGTCGGCCTGACAACAGCCCTGCCGCCCTGCCAGTACCAGCGCGGTGCGGACGGTGCGCGCCGCCGTGCGTGAAAAACCTTTGTAGCTGTAGACCCAGAACATCTGCATATCCTCCTCTTGTATCTGCCCATTGAAAGTATAGACGCCGGACGGATAAATAATCATCGAAATCCGTTGAATCAGGATATGACAAATTCCCGAATTAGTGGTATAATAATGCAGTTACACGCAATCTGTACCTATGAGGTGGTCTTTCATGCACAAATTGATGCGCTACATCAAGGGCTATGAGCGACAAGCCCTGTTGGCGCCGCTATTCAAGATGTTGGAGGCCTGTTTTGAGCTGTTTGTACCGCTGGTCATCGCCAGCATCATTGATACAGGCATCAAAAACGGGGATGCAGCTTTTATCTGGACGCGCTGCGGCCTGCTGGTTCTGCTGGCTGCCATCGGTCTTGCCAGCAGCCTGACGGCCCAATATTTTTCCGCCACGGCGGCACTGGGCTTTGGCACGGCGCTGCGCAGGGACCTGTACCGTCATATTGACACGCTGAGCTACAGCGAACTGGACGGTATCGGCACCCCCACGCTGGTCACGCGGATGACCAGTGATATCAATCAGGTCCAGAACGGTGTGAACCTGACCCTGCGTTTGCTGCTGCGATCGCCGTTCATTGTTATTGGCGCGCTTATCATGGCGTTTTCGATCAGCCCCAGACTGACGCTGCTTTTCCTCGGCGTTACCGTTGCGGTCTCGCTGATCATCTGGGCAATCATGCGGGTCACGGTGCCGATTTACCATGAGGCACAGAACGGTCTTGACCGTGTGACGCTGCTGACCCGTGAAAACTATGTGGGTGCCCGTGTGGTGCGCGCCTTTGCCCGGCAGGCCGATGAATTGGCCGCCTTTGTCGAGACGAACGATCATTTGAAATCTCTGCAGTTTGCAGCGGGCCGCATCTCCGCCCTGATGAATCCCCTGACCTATCTGGTAGTCAACCTCGCCGTGGTAGCGTTGCTGCTGCGCGGCGGCATGGAGGTCGATGCCGGTGCGCTGACTCAGGGTGAGGTTATCGCGCTGATCAACTATATGAGCCAGATCCTTCTGAGCCTGCTGCGTCTGGCAGATCTGGTCGTCTCTGTAACGCGCGCGTTGGCCAGCGGTATGCGTGTGAATGAGATTCTGAACACCCGCACCACGATGGAGGACTCCGGCACGGCACCGCTCGCGGTTGACGGTGCTGCCGAGGCGGTCCGGTTTGAGCATGTGGATTTCACCTATCATGGTGCGGGCGCACCCAGCCTGACCGATATTTCCTTTGCGGCCGGCTGCGGCGAGACCATCGGCGTGATCGGCGGTACCGGCAGCGGCAAATCGACCCTGATCGATCTGATCTGCCGCTTTTACGATGCCGGCCGCGGCACGGTGACACTGTTCGGCCATGATGTAAAGCAGTACAGCTTTGCACAGCTTCGCAGCCTTGTAGGCATCGTACCCCAGCGGGCGGTGCTGTTTACCGGCACCATCCGCGACAATATGCAGTGGGCCGCCCCAAATGCCACCGATGCACAGATCTGGGAGGCGCTTGAAATCGCACAGGCCGCAGACTTTGTCCGCAGCAAGCCCGGCATGCTGGATGCCCCTGTGGAAACGGCTGGACGCAACTTTTCCGGCGGGCAGCGCCAGCGGTTGACGATTGCACGCGCACTGGTACCGAAGCCGAAAATTTTGATTCTCGATGACAGTGCCTCCGCGCTGGATTTCGCCACCGATGCAGCCCTGCGCAAGGCCATTAAAGAAAAAACGCAGGGTATGACGGTCTTTATCGTCTCCCAGCGCGCGGCGAGCGTGCAGCGCGCCGACCACATTCTTGTGCTGGACGACGGCTCCTTGGTCGGCGATGCCCCCCATGCCGCACTGCTGCAGAGCTGTGAGGTCTACAGGGAAATCTGCCTGAGCCAGCTGAGCAAGGAGGAGGTGGCCAAAACACTATGAGCAAGACATCGAAGAAGCTTGACCGCAATACGATCCAACGCGTTCTGCAGCTGATCCGCCCCTACAAGGGCATGGCCATTCTTACGCTTACATTGGCGCTCATCACCGTTGTCACCACCCTGCTTGCACCGGTGCTGGCCGGCAGGGCGGTCGATAAGATCGTGGGGCCCGGGCAGGTAGATTATCAGGGGCTTGGCCGCATCGCATTGGCTATGGCTGCCACGATCGCCTGCACGGCGCTCTCCCAATGGCTGATGAATGTTGTCAACAACCGCATCACCTTTCAGGTCGTGCGGGATATGCGGGTGCGCGTGTTTGAGCAGCTTGAGATTCTGCCACTGAAATATATGGACGCCCACCGCCCCGGCGATGCGATCAGCCGCATCACGACCGATGTGGAGCAGTTCAGTGACGGCCTGCTGATGGGATTTACCCAGCTGTTTACCGGTGTGCTGACCATTCTGGGTACCCTGGGGGTCATGCTCTATATAGACTGGCGCATCGCGCTGGTGGTCGTGGCGCTGACACCGCTCTCCATTTTTGTGGCGCGCTTTATTGCGACACACACCTATTCTATGTTCCGGGTGCAGAGCGAGACCCGCGCCGAGATGACCAGCCTTGTGGAGGAGCTGATCGGCAATGAGCATCTGGTTCGCGCCTTCGGCTATGAGGAGCGCGCCGAGGAACGCTTTGACCGCATCAACCGCGACCTGCAGCGCTGCGGTGTGCGGGCAACCTTCTTTTCTTCGACCACGAACCCCTGCACCCGCTTTGTAAATTCACTGGTTTACGCCTCGGTCGGCATACTGGGCGCATTTGTTGCGATTGCCGGTGGTATCACGGTCGGCGAGCTGAGCGTCTTTTTGAACTATGCCAACCAGTACACAAAGCCCTTCAATGACATCTCCGATGTCATGACCGAGCTGCAGAATGCGCTGGCCTGTGCGCAGCGGGTGTTTGATCTGATCGATGAGACACCGATTATCCCTGATGCCCCCGATGCCGTGAGCCTGCCCCACGGTGCCGGCAGCGTGGCCTTTGAGCATGTGCGGTTCCGCTATCAGGACGATGTACCCCTGATCGAGGATATGAACCTCAAGGTCGAGCCGGGGCAGCGCATCGCGCTGGTCGGTCCGACCGGCTGCGGCAAGACCACCCTTGTAAACCTGCTGATGCGGTTCTATGAGATCAACAGCGGCACACTGCGGGTGGACGGACACCCCATCGACACGGTGACGCGGGACAGCCTGCGCGCCAATCTGGGCATGGTGCTGCAGGAAACATGGCTCAAAGCCGGTACGATTGCAGAAAACATCGCCTACGGCAAACCGGACGCCACCCGCGAGGAGATCATAGCCGCAGCCAAGAAGGCACGCGCCCACAGCTTTATCTGCCGCCTGCCGAACGGATACGACACACAGGTTGCCGAGGACGGCGGCAATATCAGTCAGGGGCAGCGGCAGCTGCTCTGCATTGCGCGGGTCATGCTGCGGCGTCCGCCGATTCTGATTTTGGACGAGGCCACCTCCAGCATCGACACCCGCACCGAGGTGCTGGTGCAGGATGCCTTTGAAGAATTGATGAAGGGTCGCACAAGCTTTATTGTGGCCCATCGCCTGTCCACCATCAAAAATGCTGACCAGATTCTGGTGATGAAGGCCGGCAACATTATCGAACGCGGTACGCATGATGAACTGCTGGCGCAGGGCGGCTTTTATAAGCAGCTCTACGAAAGTCAGTTTGCCAAGGCGTAAGCATAGGGTCAAAATCTGGGAAAGAAAAAGGAGATTCTACTATGAGCAGCATTATCATTCCGGAAGGGTACCAAAGCCTGCTGGGGCTGTATGACACCCAGAAGGCCATCGGCCTTATCAAAACGATCTTTCAGGAAAAGCTTTGCATGGCACTGCATCTCAAGCGCGTCACGGCTCCCCTCTTTGTTGTGCAGGGCAGCGGTTTGAATGATGACCTGAACGGTGTGGAGCGCCCGGTTGCGTTCGATGTTCCCAGCCTGAATGAGCAGGCCGAGGTCGTACACAGCCTTGCCAAATGGAAGCGCTATGCCCTGCACAAGTACGGCTATCGCCCCGGTCAGGGCCTTGTGACCGATATGAACGCCATCCGCCGCGACGAGGAGCTGGACAACCTGCACAGCATCTATGTTGACCAGTGGGACTGGGAGCGTGTTATTACCGCAGACCAGCGCACGCTGGATTTTCTGCAGGAGACCGTGCGGGACATCGTGGACGCTGTCTGCGCAACGTCTGACGAGCTGCGCTGGAAGTTTCCGGAGCTGAAGAACATCCATCTTGACCGTGATGTAGCTTTTATCACGACACAAGAACTGGAGGACCTCTACCCCGAGCTTACCGCCAAGCAGCGCGAAAACGCCTTTGCCAAGGAGCATGGCACGGTTTGCATTATGCAGATCGGCGGCAAGCTTCGCAGCGGCAAGCCCCACGACGGCCGTGCCCCCGACTACGATGATTGGGCGCTGAACTGCGATATTCTGTTCTGGCACAAGCCCCTTGGCTGCGCACTGGAGCTGTCCAGCATGGGTATCCGAGTGGATGCTGAATCTCTGCGCCGCCAGCTGGACGAGGCAGGCTGCCCCGAGCGCGCAGAGCTGCCCTTCCACAAGATGCTGTTGGATGGCACGCTGCCCTTGACGATGGGCGGCGGCATCGGCCAGAGCCGCCTTTGCATGCTGCTGCTCGGCAAAGCCCATGTAGGTGAGGTTCAGGTCAGCCTTTGGGATGATGCCACGGTAAAAGCCTGCCGTAATGCCGGTGTAGAATTGCTGTAAGTCTTGACAAAGCGCTGCTGTTTGTGGTATTATTATCTAGTACCCGCTAGTATAGCACAATTGGCAGTGCAGCTGATTTGTAATCAGCAGGTTGCAGGTTCGATTCCTGTTACTAGCTCCAAACGAAAGAGCGCTGCAAGGTTTGATTTTGCCTTGCAGCGCTCTTTTTAGTTATTAAATTATGCCTTTTCCGGTGTCATACATTTTCAGTAAAAACTCCCGGTTGCAATCAAGCGACCGGGAGTTTGTTTAGTATGACAGCGTGGAGGAATTATTTTGTATGCAGCGCGTTCTGCAGGGCACAATAATCCTCCAGCGTAAGCTGTTCGGGGCGTGCGCGTTCATCAAGACCGGCTGACTGCAGCGCGGTCAGGACCTGTGCCTTGGGCAGGTGCAGGCCGTTGGCAATGGCGTTGGCTGCGGTCTTGCGGCGCTGTGAGAATGCGGCACGGATCAAGGCAAAGAAGGCGGTCTCGTCACCGTTCGGAACCTGTACGGCGGGAGTCTTGCGCACATCCAAGCGAATAACGGCGCTTGTCACCTTGGGGGCGGGGTAAAAGCTGCCGGGCTGCACGCTGAACAACAATTTCGGCTCCGCATAATAGGCCACCGCGTAGCTGATCGCACCCGCATCGCGGGTGCCAGGGGCGGCGCACAGGCGCTGTGCGGCCTCCTTTTGCACCATGACGGTGATGTTCTGGATAGGCAGCTTTTCCTCCAGCAGGCGCATCAGGATCGGGCTGGTGATATAGTACGGCAGGTTGGCACAGACGGCCACCGGCTTATCGCCAAACTCCTCAGTCAGCAGCGCTTTCAAATCCACCTTGAGGACATCGTTCAGTACCAGCTTGAAATTGTCATACCCGGCCATCGTCTCCTCAAGAAGCGGCGGCAGACGCTTATCTACCTCGATGGAAACGACCTTATCAGCGCGTTTGCAGAGCTGTTCGGTCAGTACGCCGATGCCGGGGCCGACCTCAAGGGCACCCCAGCCGGGGCCGATGCCGGCGGCTTCAGCAATGCGGGGACATATACCCGGGTTAATGATAAAATTCTGGCCAAACCCTTTGGAAAGGGCAAAATCGTACCGCGCACAAAGGTCACGGATGGTAGACAAGTCGGTCAATGTGGGCACGGCGGCTTCCTTTCAGCGTATATCAGTTCTGGCCGGTCAGCGACATGGCCGCGTTGACGGCCTTACTGATCTGCGGGTCAGTGTCGATCGTGTAGTCGTAGTAGGAGTTCTGTTCATCAACGGAGAGTGTCGCGTCAATATCGGGCTTCAAACCCTCGTTGTTCCAGCTCTGATCCTCGTTATCAAGCAGCAGGCCGGAGGTAATATAGGCGGCAGAGCCGTCCGAGAAGCTCTGCACATCGCTGAGTACAACACCCATACCGGCCGTTTTGGTGCCGACAATCGTGGCGCCGCCCATCTTGCGCAGGGCATTGGCAAACAGCTCGGCACTGCTGGAGGTAGCTCCATTGACGAGGCAGACCATCGGAACATTGATCTCGTTCTCATCGGACATGCGCAGCACGGTCACATTGCCGTCCTTATCCTGCTGCTTGGCGATCTCACCGGAGGGTACGCAGTAATCCGCTGCGACAAGCCCTGCATTGAGGTCTTCACCGGCGTTGTCGCGCAGGTCAAACACCAGACAGGTGGCCCCCTGCTGCAGCAGGTTGTCCACGGCAGCTTTAAACTCGCTGGCGGTGCCTGTGGTAAAGGCGTCGATGCGCAGATAGCCGCAGGTGCCGGCAGTCAGCTGGATTGTTGAGATGGTGGGGGTCTTATAGTTGGAGTGTACAAGGCTCAGCTGCTGCTCCTGACGGTCGGGCGTCAGGTAGGTGATGACTGTGGTAGTGCCCTCCTCACCCAGCAGGCGGGAGGTCAAACGCGCAGTAGATCCGATGTTCTTGGTGGATTCCTCGCCAATGGCAGTGATAAAGCCGCCGACCTGCAGGCCGGCCTCACTGGCGGGAGAATTGTTGTATACGCGGATGATGCGCGCATAGCCGGAGGAGGCATCGTTGACAACGGCCACGCCGATGCCGGTAAGGGTGCCCTTCTCGATGGCCTGCTTTTCGCTGTATTCCTTGGCGGTATAGTAGATAGCGTATCGGTCGTTGATGCCGCTCATATAGCCGGCAGCCAGCTTATCGTTCAGGGTGTCCTCATCAATGGTGAAGAACTCCCCTGCGCGGACAAAGCGGTCGATCTCCGACAGCTTGTTGTACTGGCGTTCCTTATTTTTGACGCTGGACACGGTCGTGTTGAACATCTTCATCGACACGACCATCGTCAGCGAGAAGGTGACAGCCATTGCGATGATGGCGATGGTGGCTGCCACGCCGAGACTGATTTTTTTGCTCATGGCTCTGATGGCTCCTTACTGTTTTTGCGTTTATGCCCCGTAGGCAAGGGAGAAAAATACCGTAGAGAAAAGGCTCAGCACCATAAGAACGGCGACCACCAGGCAAAAAATGCGCACGGCGGTTTTATGCTTCTGCGGCTTCATAAGGACTCCCCTTTCTTAGGATAAGTAATTCATGACATTGACCAGAACATTGTTGACCTTCATTTCCAGATGCAGGTGGTTGCCGGTGGAGTTGCCGGTGGAGCCGACATACCCCAGCCTCTGTCCCTTGGAAACGCTCTGCCCAACGCTGACGATGGGCGCACTGTTCATGTGGGCGTACAGCGTGGAATAGCTGTTGCCGTTGTCATCCTTGCCGTGGTAGACCTGAACATAATAGCCCCAGCTGTAGTGGTAGGCGGCTGCTGTGACGACGCCGCCGCTGACGGCGTAGATCTCGGTGCCGCCCGGCGCGGCATAGTCGGTGCCGCGGTGGCCGTTGCCGCCAAAGTAGCAGGAAATATACTTATAGGTGGCAAGCGGGCGGCCAAAATCCAGCGAGCATTGTATCGAGGCATTTCCGTAGGCTTGGTTGGCGGCGTTCAGGGCTGCATCCAGCTCTTTGGCTGCCTCGTCCACTTTTTTGTTGGCCTCGATCTGGGCCTCTTTCAGGGCCTGTTCCTCGGCCTCCGCCTTGGAGATGCTCTCATCTGTCTGGGAGATATTCTCAGCAAGCTCACTGGTTTTGCTGTTCAGTGCGGCCTTCTGGGCCTCGTAGTCGGCTTTTTTTGCCTCCAGATCCGCCTTGGCCTGCTCCAGCTCGGCACGCTGCTGCTCCAGCTGGGTATGCTCGTCCTCAAGCTGCTGGCAAATCTCCTCGTCCTTGCTGACAATCTGCTCCAGCGTGGTGGCAAAGGTAAGCAGCTGGTACAGGTTGGTCGCACTGGACAGCAGCGCAATGGAACCGCCGTCATTCAGCCGCTGCATCGCGCGCATACGGTCCTTGAAATCTGCCCAGCGCTGATCGTATTCAGCCTGCTTCTGGTCAACCTCCTGCTGCTTTTGATTGATCTCGTCCTGTTTGTTGACGATCTCATTATCCAGACCGCCGATCTGCTCGGTCAGTGTGCCGATCTGGCTGAGCAGCAGTGATTTTTGCTGCTCCAGCTGTGTTTTGAGCGCCTGCGCGTCCGCTTTGTCGCTCTGTGTTTCTTTCAGCTGTTGGTTGACCTTTTCCAATGCGGCCTGCTGCTCCTGCAGCTTTTGGCGCAGGTCGCTGACACTGGCAGCTGCCAGCGGCGTCATAACGGTGGAAAGCGTCATCGTCATGGCAACTGCTACGCTGAGCAGCAGTGAGATAAATTTTTTGCTGTGCGAAAAATGCTTCATCTTTGTTTGCAATTCCCCTGCTCGTTGCTGTTATACATTCAGATGCTTGCGGATGCTGGTGGCGGTGCCGAGGCCGCAGAGC
>ERZ827108.1405-NODE-1405-length-32167-cov-41.262238_pt1 | contig 32167 bp, 24 predicted proteins | sample MGYA00519921_ERZ827108 | MGnify/ENA primary metagenome ERZ827108 (study PRJEB31778, sample SAMEA3449258) | human gut metagenome | biome: human gut; feature: human-associated habitat; material: faeces | place: United Kingdom | collected 2010/2012 ...
CATATATTAACAAATATCAATACAAATCCCAGTCAACATCTTTCAGGACGGGACAGTATCTTTGCAGAAAGCCGGCACAAAAAAACATCTGCATGAAACGTGATTTATCCATGGACGCCCTGCGCGGCGTGGCGGCACTCTTCGTGGTGCTGCTACACGTCACGGCCCTGCGGCTCGACGAAACGTCCGGCCCGCAGTGGGCGGCCATCAACCTGCTCAACGGACTGACACGCTGGACCGTACCTGTGTTCATCATGCTGAGCGGCGCATTCCTGCTGGGCCGGCGGAACAAGGACACCTGCGGACTGTGGATGAAAAGGGTAGGGCGGACGACCGGCATCCTGCTATTCTGGAACATCGTTTATTTCTTCGCCCGCACAAAAGGAACGTCGCTGCCGTCGCCGCACGACCTGATTTATCCCAACGCCTACCACCTGTGGTTCATGTACCTGCTGACGGGACTTTATGCCCTACTGCCGCTGCTGAGGCGCATCGCGACGGGCCGCACGGAAGGCTGCTTCGTGGCGCTTTGGGCGGTCCTCTGCATCGTCCCCCTCACGTTCGGCGCATACGGCGGCATCACGCTCACGACGGTCTTCCGGCCCGTCGGTTACGCCGGCTATTTCGTGCTGGGACACTTCCTCTACGAACGGCGCGCATGGCTCAAGGGGAGACTCCTCGCGGCGCTGCTCGCGACGGGAACGGCAACAGCGGCGTGCGCCACGTGGCTGACGCACAACGACAGTCTGTCGCAGGGCCGCCTGTGCATCGACGCCTACGACAACCTGGGACTCTGCGTCCTGCTCACGTCGGTAGCGGTCTTCGCCGCCTTCACCCGGCTGCGCGTCCGTCCGGAGACACGTGCGGGCAAAACGGTCTCGCTCCTCGCGGAAAGTTCAGCCGGCATTTACCTGACGCACCTGCTCTTCGTCGGCCTGCCCTGCGACATCCCCGGCCTCATGCCGGCCACCGCCGCCGGCTGCATGGCCGCCTGGACCGCAGCGTGCGCGGCGAGCCTCGCGCTCACCAGGGTGCTCGCCGCCCTGCCCGCACTGCGCCGGACGGTCTTTCTCGCGCGACCCCGCAGGCCTCGCAAAGAGGAATGAGGCACAGGCCGGCCTCACCCTCCGTTTTGTCACTTTTCCGGCCTTCAGGACGTCATTTTGAAAAAAATATTGTGCAGAAAATAATATTTTAATACATTTTTTGTTGGATATAAAACATATTGTCGTATATTTGCAGCGAAATAAAACAAAAAGAAAGACAAACCGCTTAATAATATACAAAATGACAAAATATATCCGGTTTACCAAAATGCACGGTGCAGGCAACGACTACATCTATGTGGACACATCCAGATACCCTGTCGAGAACCCGGAAAGGCTTTCCCGCCTGTGGAGCGCGCCGCATACGGGCATTGGCAGCGACGGCCTCGTGCTGATAGGCCCTTCGGACGAGGCGGACTTCAGTATGCGCATCTTCAACGCGGACGGCTCGGAGGCCATGATGTGCGGAAACGCCAGCCGGTGCATCGGAAAGTATATTTACGACAACGGACTGACCGCAAAAACGGAAATCACCCTCGACACGCGCTCGGGCATCAAACGGCTGAAGCTGCACGTCAGCGACGGGAAGGTGGACACCGTCACCGTAGACATGGGCCGCCCGGACGACTGCACGCCCGGCGGCGGGACGAAAGGCAGGCACGCGGGTGAACAGCCCGTAGAGGCCGGCGGGGAACGGTTTTACGGGACGGCCGTGTCGATGGGAAATCCGCACTTAGTCATCTTCACGGACGACATTGCGGGCATCCGCCTGGAGGAGGTCGGCCCGCTGCTGGAGAACCACCCGCTCTTTCCCGACCGTACCAACGTGGAATTCGCGCAGGTGCTGGAAGACGGGAAAATACGGATGCGCGTATGGGAGCGGGGCTCGGGCATCACACAGGCCTGCGGGACGGGAGCGTGCGCCACGGCCGTGGCGGCTTTTCTCACCGGCCGGGCGGGGCGGAAAACGGAAATCGTCATGGACGGCGGACGGCTGGACATCGAGTGGGACACCGCGACGGGCCACGTCATGATGACGGGAGCGGCCGTCAAGGTGTTTGAAGGCGAAATAGAAATCCCCGGCAACGTGTGACCGGCCGGATACCGACAAACGGACATATACACAAACATACACATTATAATATATATGGCATTCATCAACGAACATTTTCTGCAACTTCCGGGCAGTTACCTGTTTTCGGACATCGCCCGAAAAGTGGACCGTTTCAAGGCTGGACATCCCGACAGGGACATCATCCGCCTGGGCATCGGCGACGTAACCCGGCCCCTGCCGGCGGCCTGCATCGAGGCGATGCACAAGGCCGTGGAGGAAATGGCCGACGCAAGGACTTTCCGCGGATACGGTCCGGAGCAGGGCTATGATTTCCTCATCGACGCCGTCATCCGGAACGACTACGCGCCGCTCGGCATCGAACTGGATAGGACAGAGGTCTTCATCAACGACGGGGCGAAAAGTGACACGGGCAACATCGGCGACATCCTGGGCACGGACAACACGGTAGGCGTGACCGACCCGATTTATCCCGTCTACATAGACAGCAACGTCATGTGCGGACGAGCCGGCACATTGGGTACGGACGGACGTTGGACGGGCGTGACCTACATGCCCTGCACGGCCGAAAACAACTTTGTCCCCGCCATTCCCGACAAGCGCATCGACATCGTTTACCTGTGCTACCCGAACAACCCCACGGGAACGACGCTGACGCGGGCGGAACTAAAGAAATGGGTGGACTACGCGCTCGAAAACGACACGCTCATCCTGTTCGACGCCGCCTACGAGGCCTTCATCCGCGAGGACGACGTGCCTCACTCCATCTACGAGATAGAGGGGGCGAAACGGTGCGCCATCGAATTCCGCAGTTTCTCGAAAACGGCCGGATTCACGGGCGTACGCTGCGGCTATACGGTCGTGCCCGAGGCGCTCGAGGCCGCCACGTCCGACGGCGGGCGCGTCAGGCTGAACCGGCTGTGGAACCGCCGCCAATGTACCAAGTTCAACGGGACGGGATACATCACGCAGCGGGCGGCCGAGGCCATCTACACCCCCGAGGGCCGACAACAGATAAAGGCGACCATAGACTACTACATGGACAACGCCCGCACCATGAGGGAGGGCCTCGAGGCCGCGGGACTGAAGGTCTACGGCGGAGTGAACGCCCCCTACATCTGGCTGAAGACACCCGGCGGCACCGGCTCGTGGGAGTTCTTCGAACAACTGCTCGACGGGGCCGGCGTCGTCACCACCCCGGGCGTAGGCTTCGGCCCGAGCGGCGAAGGGTACATCCGCCTGACCGCCTTCGGCCGGCACGAGGACTGCACCGAGGCCATGGACCGCATCCGCGACTGGCTGAAATAGCGGAAACGCCGCACAAAGTTTTTTTCAGGATAACAAACACACATCAAACCATAGGTATTATGTCAAAATTGAGATTCAGAGTGGTAGAAACGGCTTTCAAGAAGAAACCCGTGACCGTGGCCGACCCATCGGAACGTCCGTCGGACTATTTCGCCAAGTATGTATTCAACAAGGAAAAGATGTTCAGATATCTTTCCGAAAAGGTATATGCCCAACTGACCGACGTCATCGAGAACGGAGCACCGCTGGAGCGCAGCATCGCCGACGAGGTGGCCGAAGGCATGAAGCGTTGGGCCATCGAAATGGGCGCCACCCACTACACCCACTGGTTCCATCCGCTCACCGAAGGTACGGCCGAAAAGCACGACGCCTTCATCGAACACGACGGAAAAGGCGGCATGATGGAGGAATTCACCGGCAAACTGCTGGTGCAGCAGGAACCCGACGCGTCGAGTTTCCCCAACGGCGGCATCCGCAACACCTTCGAGGCGCGCGGCTATTCGGCCTGGGACCCCTCGTCGCCGGCATTCATTGTGGACGACACGCTCTGCATACCCACCATCTTCATTGCCTACACGGGCGAATCGCTCGACTACAAGGCGCCGCTGCTGAAAGCGTTGCGCGCCGTGGACAAAGCCGCCGTCGAAGTGTGCCATTACTTCAACCCAGACGTCAAGAAAGTCTATGCCTACCTGGGATGGGAACAGGAGTATTTCCTCATCGACGAAGGCCTGTACGCCGCACGGCCCGACCTGCTGATGACAGGACGCACGCTGATGGGACACGACAGTGCCAAGAACCAGCAGCTCGAAGACCATTACTTCGGAGCCATCCCCACCCGCGTCGCCGCATTCATGAAAGACCTGGAAATAGAGGCGCTGAAACTCGGCATACCCGTCAAGACACGCCACAACGAGGTGGCGCCCAACCAGTTCGAACTGGCCCCCATCTTCGAGGAATGCAATCTGGCCGTGGACCACAACATGCTCATCATGTCGCTCATGCGGAAAATCGCACGCAACCACGGATTCCGCGTACTGCTTCACGAAAAACCCTTCAAGGGCGTGAACGGCAGCGGGAAACACAACAACTGGTCACTCGGTACGGACACGGGCATCCTGCTGCACGCTCCCGGAAAACTGCCCGAGGAAAACCTGCGGTTCATCACTTTCGTCGTCAATACGCTCATGGCCGTCTACCGTCACAACGGACTGCTCAAGGCAAGCATATCGAGCGCGACGAACGCCCACCGGCTGGGAGCGAACGAGGCACCGCCCGCCATCATTTCCTCCTTCCTGGGCAAACAGCTGAGCCGGGTGCTGGAACACATCGAGGAAAGCACCACGGACGACCTCATCGGGCTCGGCGGGAAACAGGGCATGAAGCTCGACATCCCGCAGATACCGGAACTCATGATCGACAACACGGACCGCAACCGCACGTCGCCTTTCGCCTTCACCGGCAACCGCTTCGAATTCCGCGCCGTAGGCTCCGAAGCCAACTGCGCCAGCGCCATGATTGCCCTGAACTCCGCCATAGCCGAACAGCTCGTGGAATTCAAACAGGAAGTGGACCAACTCATCGCCGCCGGCGAAACGAAAGTGTCGGCCATACTCGACGTCATCCGACGGTACATCAAGATATGCAAACCCATCCACTTCGACGGAAACGGATACAGTGAAGAATGGAAAGCCGAGGCCGAACGCCGCGGACTGGACTGCGAGACCAGCGTCCCCGTCATCTTCGACAACTACCTGAAGCCGGAAAGCATCAGGATGTTCGAATCCATCGGCGTCATGAACCGGAAAGAACTGGAGGCCCGCAACGAGGTGAAATGGGAAATGTACACCAAGAAGATACAAATCGAGGCCCGCGTGCTCGGCGACCTGGCCATGAACCACATCATACCCGTAGCCACACGTTACCAGACGGACCTGATAGACAACGTCTACAAGATGAAGGATCTCTTCCCCGCCGGAAAGGCCGAGAAACTGTCTGCCAAGAACATAGAGCTCATCGAGGAAATCGCCGACCGGACCGCCTTCATCAAGGAACATGTGGACGAAATCGTCGAAGCGCGCAAGGTGGCGAACAAGATAGAGAGCGAACGCGAGAAGGCCATCGCCTACCACGACAACGTCGTCCCCATGATGGAGAAAATCAGGTATCACATCGACAAACTGGAACTCATCGTCGATAACCAGATGTGGACGTTGCCGAAGTATCGCGAACTACTGTTCATCAGATAACCGTCTTTTTTAGGATAACAGAAGGAAAGGGAATCCAATCCCTCAATTGGTTGTTTAAGTATTCCGGCAGGCTTTGTTGTGAAACAGGGCCTGCCTCTTTTTGTGCCCGCATTTCGACATTCCGACACAAACGGACTTCCCAACACAATCCGACACGCTCCGGAAAAGTTGCACTTCTAACTTGACAGAAAGTTTTTTATCAACTTGTCATAATGATAAATTCGATTCCGGTCTGTTATTTTTTTGCATGTCCGACTTAAGATATGAAAATAAAGGTTTATATTTGCAGTGATTCTCAAAGTCTTCCGCTCTGCGGGCCTGTCTCGGAAACGTCCGGACGGCTTTCATGACGAAGACACCTGCGCCGAAGCCGGCGGCAAGACATTGCCTGCCGGCGGATGTGGAGGGAAAGAGGGTCGCTATATATGGAAAAGCGTTTACATGCGCTTTGTTCCTTGACAACTTGAAATCTCGCAAATTTCCAAGATACAGTCAAGACAAGGCAACAGTAGATGCTCATGGGATGTTTTTATGAACATGCCATGTCTGCCATTCGTGTACGATACATTATCGTGCATCATATAGGCAGGCATAGCTTATCATATAAACCATCGGCGTGGGTTTCTGCGTTGCTCGTTCAACTGTATCGGGCAATGCGAGAGCCTCAAGTTGTGGGACGAGTGACAGGTACAGATCTCCCACGCTTTTTTATATATAAGCCACATCCAGATTTATCTTTAATTGCCAATGTTGGGAGGTCGATAGGCATTTACTTCTATTCCTATGAAAGAAAAGAAAAACAAAGAAGAGCTCCAATCCCGACGCGAGTTTTTCAAAAAAGCGGCCAAGGGGGCATTACCAATCCTTGGCGCTATCGTACTGGCTGGTGCCCCTACCATTGTGAAGGCGGCTTCACATGAAAGTAAGATAGAAACAGGTTGTGATTGGGGCTGCTCTTATAGTTGTTCTGGAGGATGTAATTCTTCTTGTACAGGCAGTTGTTCGGTAAGTTGCACCAGTTGCTATGGGAGATGTACTGGAACCTGCTCACAAATGTGTGCAAACGATTGCTCTTATGGCTGCAAAGAAACGTGCCGTGGAGGTTGCCAATATTCTTGTAGAAGCAGTTGTGCTAATAGTAGTATGTATTAATAATGGCTTATTCTAAAGAATACATATTCCAAGAATGTACACTCTATAACCATTGTCTTGAAATCTCGTTAAAAGAAAACATTCAATGGGGAGATGAGTCCGTAGATACAGTATTTGTAACGGAATGCTGCTTGAAGGAAGAAGAAAGGAAAGTTCTTGCCAATAATAGAGCAAATGGAATTAATACATTTGGATGTATTAAGGCAAGGGCCTTTATTTCTTCTTCGTCTTCAGCCCATGACACAAAAGTTATACAGATAGACACCAATAATATAATGGAGATATGGAAAAGAAGTTGAATTATTTATTTGATAAATTCAATAATCCGGCATATTCTTCAATATGCCCACAGGCGGAATTCAATCGAAAAGAATTTGTAAGACTTTGCGACATCTTAGGAGAAACGTTCTTTGATTACATTGGACGAGTTATTGTGCATCATGAGCTGGATGGTGCTGCCGTAACCCTTTCGCAGCACGCTCTTGAAGAACTAAGAAAAAACGAAAATGATTTAGTATGAAAAAATTAGCTTTAATAGTTCTTTTTATTTTTGCTCCATTAGTGACAAAAGCACAAATAGTAGTAGGCAGTAGATTCAAGCCCTTTACCTATGATGAGATGGTTGCACCTTTGAGAGAGGCTAATAGGGCCTATGAAATAGCAGAACAACAATTTGAATCATATTTTGAGAAAGAAAACATTGAACTTGCAAAATATCAAAATAAAGAGCATTACAGCCCATCTTTGGGGCTGTTCTATATCAATAAGTGTATAGAAATAAACAATCGTTTCAAGGGAAATATATACAATAGAGGTTATCTCTATTATCGAAAAGGTATATGGCACTTATTAAATAATGAAAAGGATGAAGCAAAGAAGATTCTATTATACGCATGGCAAGAATACAAAAACGAACCAGCAAGAGACTTGTATAATCATATAGTAACCAAATGATTAATACAAAGTTAGCTACAACAAAAGAAGACTGGCAGTCCGGAATGGCCAAAAATATTACCTTTATTGTCACGAAGGACTGCCAACTTGCCTGTAAGTACTGCTACCTTGTAGGCAAGAACACGAAGGAGCGCATGCCGTGGGAAATTGCCAAAGCGGCCATCGACTACATCCTCGACCACGAAGATGAAATGCGCGAGGAGAGCGTCGTATGGGATTTCATCGGCGGTGAACCGTTTTTAGAGATTGACCTGATAGACCGTATCTGCGACTATCTGAAGGCAGAAATGTTCCGACGGAACCATCACTGGTTTGACTCGTACCGCTTCTCGTTCTCCACAAATGGTATCAACTACCACACGGAGAAGGTGCAGCGGTTCATCGCAAAGAACCGCGAGCATCTGTCCATCGGCATCACCATCGACGGCACGCGGCGCAAGCACGACCTGAACCGCATCTGGAAGACTCCGGAAATGGAACACGGCATCGCGCCCCGACCGGAAGAGGAACGCGGCTCGTACGACGACGTGGTGCGCAACATCCCGCTGTGGTTAGAACAGTTCCCCGGCGCCGGAACAAAGGTGACCATCTCATCGGCTGATATTCCTTTTATAAAGGAGAGCGTGCTGCATCTGTATTCGCTCGGCATCCGCGAGGTAAACATCAACTGCGTGTTCGAGGACGTATGGAAAGAGGGTGACGACCGTCTGTTCGAGGACCAGCTCATGCAGTTAGCCGATGCCATCATCAACGATGGGTGGTACGAGACGTGCGCCTGCTCGTTCTTCTCGGAGCACATGGGCAAACCGCTCGACTGCAAGACGCAGAACCAGAACTGGTGCGGAGCGGGACGTATGCTGGCCGTGGACGCGGCGGGTAACTTCTACCCCTGTACGCGCTTCGCGCAATATTCGCTGCGCGACAAGCAGGCATGGATCATCGGCAACGTGCGCGACGGCATCGACAAGAACAAGCTGCGCCCGTTCCTGACGCTCGACCGCTGCACGCAGTCGTCGCAGGAGTGCATCGACTGCGAGGTGGCCGAAGGCTGTGCCTGGTGTCAAGGCGAGAACTACGACGCGGCCGACACGCCCACCATCTATCAGCGTGCCACGGCCATCTGCCGGATGCACAAGGCCCGCGTACGTGCGAACAATTATTACTGGAACAAGCTCTACCGCAAGCTGGAGCGCGAAACGAAGGAGGACTGAACCATGTTGCAATACCTTGTGATATTGTTGGACCGCACTGCCGTGTCCTATTGCCACTATGAACGTACGGCCACAGAACCTGCACCGATACCACTCCCGATACTGCGTGCCGCCGTGCGTTATGCGATGACGGAAAACCTGAACGTGCAGTTCGTCTATCCGGACTATGAGCTTCCGGCGGAATATGCCGAAGTGATTGACAGCATCGACCACACGGACATTCGTCCCGTGGGCGGTACGCCGGCCGACGTGCTCGTGGCCGACGGCTGGGAAGCACTCTTCGCTCACCCTCTGGTGATTACTTCCACCTACGTGCTGCGCACGCCGAAAGCGGATTTATTCCGTCACTACGGACGACTGAAGGAGGTGCTGCCGCACGTGGCACGCCTCAACGTGGTGCTGACCGACGTGGAAACACTGACCGACGACGATGCCGCCGCTTACCGGACGGCACTCGAAGCCCTGGGCGATGAGCTGGAAGCGCTCTATGCCGCCGGCCGCTCACCACAGCTCAATCTGCTCACCGACCGCATGATGCTTGACGGTATGAACAACTGCGATGCCGGCTGGCATTCGCTCACACTGGCTCCCGACGGCCGCTTCTACGTTTGTCCGGCATTCTGCGCCGGCGGAAAGGCAGAGAGTGTCGGAACGCTGACCGACGGACCCGCCGTGAAGAACGCGCAACTCTACCGGCTGGACCACGCTCCGCTGTGTCGCCGTTGCGATGCCTGGCAATGCCGTCGCTGCGTGTGGCTCAACCGGAAAACAACGCTGGAGGTGAACACGCCCGGACACGAACAATGTGTGGCCGCCCACTTAGAGCGCAACGCCGCCCGCCGGCTGTTGCTTGCCGTGAGGAAGCACGGACAATTCCTGCCCGACAAAGAGATAAAGGAAATCAAGTATCTCGACCCCTTCGAAGTTAGAGAGGAATGGTAAGAAATATGAAAAGAACAAAATCACTACTCTTATGCTGCTCCATCTTGATTTGTACATCTTGTGGCAGTTTGGAACAATGGACTAATGGCCTACAGACTTTCAGCAACGGGCTGATGGGGGCAACTTCAACCTACGGCAGTGGTACTGTTCATAGCAATACCAGAACCGTTGCCCCTCCATCCAGTTCATCTACAAAAGAATGGCATAATTGTTCCTCCTGCCAAGGAAGCGGGAAATGCAAATATTGCGATGGTACAGGTAAATATGAATACACAAAAGACCGCAAATGCCATTCATGTGCCAGAACCGGAAATGGAAAGTGCGCCGGATGCGATGGTAAAGGCGGATGGTATATCTAAAACAAAAAAATCATGACAAAACGAATAGTTGGAAAAGTGACTCCCGAAGAGTCGCACGAAATTCAGACATTGTTCGAACGACGGAACGGACTGAACGAACTGGCCAAGATTGTGACGGCCGATAATACCGAACTTTACGAAAAACTCGTGAAGGACCTTGGCGAAACCGGCACCCGCTTCCAGCAATGGTGGGACCGCATGGCCGAAAAATACCAATGGGAATCAGCCGACGGTGGTAACTGGGAAATTAATTTTGATACATGTGAAATCTTCTTATGCTCTGCTCAATCATGATGATGCAATTGTTGTTTATCGGTACGACCGAACTACTCCTTATCAGCGGTATGGCTCTGTTGCTTTTTGGCGGTAAGAAACTTCCCGAGATGATGCGCGGACTGGGAAAAGGCGTCAAAGAGTTTAAGAAAGGCGTTTACGAGGACGACTCCGAGAACGACCGGCAGCCGGCAGAGCCCTCACCGGACAGCGTTTCATCTTCTGACGAAGGTCCTGAAAAGAACAAACAGGAAACAGACGGTACAATCCATCAAGAAGATGACAGAAATAAATAGGGAAAAGAACGAAATGATGACATTCGGCGAACACTTGGAAGTGTTTCGCCGGATGTTAATCCGCATTACAACAGCTACCACTGTTCTTGCCATCGTGGTGTTCTGTCTGAAAGATACCATTTGGAAATGGTTGCTTGCGCCAAGTGAGTGGGATTTTGTCACCTACCGCCGGATAGATGCGTTCCTGAATTCCATCGGTATGAATTTCCATTTTGATGAATACCATGTAGATCTGATAGCGACAGACCTGTCAAGCCAGTTCATGACACACATCACCACCTCACTCTACCTGGGGCTGCTCGTCGCTTCGCCATATATCCTCTACGAACTGTTCCGCTTCATCTCGCCGGCCCTGTTGGAAAACGAAAGAAAGTATTCCGTACTGACCTTATCTGTAGTCTACCTGCTTTTTGCTTCAGGCGTAATGATGACCTACTACATTCTATTTCCCATCTCTTTCCGTTTCTTAGGTACATATAGCGTATCGGACCGAATTCACAGCACCATCACGCTGGACTCTTACATAACGACATTCTCGACGCTCACGCTGACTATGGGCATTGTCTTCCAACTTCCGGTAATTACATTTGTTCTTGCAAAACTAAAGTTGATTTCTTCGGACATCCTTTCCCGTTATCGCAAGCACGCCCTGCTTGTCATCATGGTGGCGGCCGCCATCATCACTCCTCCCGATTTAATGACTTTAGTTCTGGTGACCATACCTCTTTACTGCCTGTACATGATAAGCATCAGAGTGGTCAAATGGGTGGAATAGAACATGCGGGAGAACCTTACCGGCACAAAACGAGACACGGATAGTCTAATTTATTTTTCCGCCCCGCCGTCACCGCCAGAAGCGTGCGGTGATGTCTTCAAGCCGGCCGGCGGGCTGCACGCGGAAGAGGCGTTGGTTGGTGGTGCGCGAGCCGAGTGGTCCGCGGTCCGCCATGTAAGGCCCGAGCTTCACGTAGTCGAACGCGGAGGGACGGAAACCGGCGGGCAGTTCGGCGCGACCGGAATACCAGCCCGTTTTCAGCGAAACGGACAAGGCGGCAGCGGCATATTCCCTGACAGCCTCACAGAGCCGCATGACAGATTCCGGGTCATTGTCGCCGCCCATGAAACCGATGCAGGTCACCTCGCCGGCATAGTCGTCGATCAGACCGAAAAGACGCGCTTCGGTCAGTTCCTCGCCGACGTCGCCCTGCAGGTAGGCGCTGTGACAGCCGGGACAACCGTTGGGACAGCGCGACAAGTTGATGGCCAGCGTCACCTCGTCGGGAAACTCCTGGAAAACGATGTCGTGGTTCACATATTTGAGCATGGAATTTCTTATTTTTCGTACAGGACCAAAATAATGTCGGGAGGGCGGACACCGGATGTCCGCCCTCCCGACACATTGACATGAGTTATCCGGCCAGTTTGCCGTAGTGGCGTCGTGCGGCCTCCTTCTGCCGGTCGAGCGAGAAGTTGGAAATGCGTTTCAAGTAACCGATGATGCGCGTCAGATAGTCCACGTTCTTGGAACCGCAATGGGGACACTCCTTGAGGTAACGCTTGTCGATGTGGCCGCACTCCTTGCAGAGCGTGTTCGGGATGTTGTAAGTGAAGTAATTGCATCCCTCGCGTGCGGCGACGCGCAGCAACTGGCGGTATTGCGCCTGCGACAGGTGCTCGTCCAGGTTCATGTGGAGAGCCGAACCGCCGGTCAGGTGCTCGATATACTTGCGGCCGTGCAGGCGGAACTTCTCGATGACGTCGGTGCCCGAGTCTTCCACCACATAGAAGTAACTGTTGTAACAGTCGCGCGGCACGTAATAGCCGTCCTCGCGGTCCCAGCGCGCATGCTTCACGCCCACGTTCTCGGCGGGAATCATCTCGCAGTTGAAGAGCACATCCTTCGAGCGATAACGCTTGTTGTACCCCTCGATGAGACCCAGGATGTCGGCCACGAATGTGGCATATTCCTCATTGTCGCTGATGGTCATGCCAAGGCTCTCGGCGGCTTCGACCATACCGTTCACACCTATGGTGAGGTACTGGCGGCGTATGTTGATGTAACCCGCGTCGAAGAGCGGCAACATGCCCTTGTCGAGCATGTTCTGCAGATTGGCGTTGTAGGCTAGCTGCACTTTGTGCACGAGGTCCACGATGCTGTCAAGGTATTCCACGTAGTGGCGTCCCTCGCGCGTGGCCTGCTGCACGCAGCGGTTCAGGTTGATGGTCAGCACCGACTTCGAACCGGTCGATACGCCGCCGGCACCGAGGGTATAGCTGAAACCGTTGTCCTGTATCTCGTTGCGCAGTCGGCAGCACGAAGCCAGCGAGTCGGCGTTGTCGCTCATGTACGTGAAGAAGGAATGGCCCTTGGCATACATTTCGGCCGTCAGGTCGGCATATTCCGTGTCGATGACGTCACCGTCCTTGGTGAGCAGCGCCATGGTCTCCACGGGGAAGGTGAGCACCGTCTTGGTGCGCTCCTCGTTGAACCAGTTCATGAAGCGCCGCTGCAGCCAGCTCACCGCCGGCCACGAGGGCTGCGAACCGTCGGGGAAGTAGAAGTTGCCGAAAATGCTTTCGAAATAATATTTGTCATAGTACGAAATGTTCCAGAACACCGACTGGAAGTTGCGCGCACCCGTGGGCTGGTTGATGGAGTAGACAATCTGCTCGAAACAGTCGGTGATGACCTTGTCGATGGTGCGGCGACGGGCCGAGAGGTCCACCACGCGGTCGGCGTTCTCGAAGTAGTCGGCACCGTACTCCTTTTCGAGGAAGTGGCTCATATACATCAGGAACTCGGGGGTGGCGCAAGCGCCCGACAGCATGGACGAGACGATGAACACCATGTTCACGAATCCGCCGCAGAACGACTTCAGGTTGGTCGGCGCCGTCGAGTTGCCGCCGATACTCTTCGTGCCGCCCAGCAGCCACGGATACATCGTGATGCTGGCGCAATAGTTGGCCAGGCTCGTCTCGTCGTTCTTATAGATGTAATGGTTCTTCAGCAGATAGATGTAGCGGTCGGCCGTCTCCTTGCCGAACATTTCCTTGATTTTGTCGCAAAGCAACCGGCGGTTCAGTCGGATGAAGCCCTGCTTGGGCAGCTCGCCGATGAGTGTCGCTATGTTCTTGTTCTCCACGTTGGCATTCGAGTCGTATTTCGACCCCGTGGCCGGATTGGCCGAGTTGCAGTAGTCGATGAGAAAGCGCAGCTTGTCGGCCGTCTCGCGGTCCTCCTCGTGCTTCTTGCGGTAAATCATGAACGCCTTGGCCGCCTTGAAGTGGCGTTCGCTCATAAGGGCCACTTCCACCTGGTTCTGAATGTCCTCGACGCTCATGCCGTTGCAGAACATCAGATGGTCGATGACGCGCTGCAGTCCGTCAGCGTCGATGTGCGTGCCCGTCGAGGCGAACGCCTTCAGTATGGCGCCCTTGATTTTTTCCAGGGAGAATTTCTCCGTCGTACCGTCACGTTTGGTGATGAGGAATGAATCGAAACTCATGATATGTCTTAATATATGATATATGAATATTCTATGTGTATATACGTCTCTTTCCGGGAAAACCGTTTACTTTTTCGGACAACTTTTTTCTTTCATCCCGTACCGAAGTTATCCGTCCGGGAAAACTTCCATATGACTTTCACCAAGCAGTCCGTTATCGGTCACGCTCCATATCCCGTAGAGCGGATACCGTCCGAAGCAGCGGCAGGTCTTCTGGCTCATCCCGTTCGCAAACCCTTCCCGTGACTTACATATCACAGTGGTTTACAATGTTTTGCGAAACATCAAGGGGAAACACAGCAGCGGGTACTGTCGCCGGTTCTCACGGCGTTCCCTCTTAGCCGGCACACATTTGCCGGAACCGTCTTCGGATGCAAAGATACGTTTTCGCCGGTTATCCGTAAAGCGAAATTGAATTTATTTTTCGGAAAACTTTTTTCTTCTGTCCCGTTCCGTTTTTTTCTTTTCCCTATTCTTTTGTTATCAAAGATAATAAATCAGTCATGCCGCTTTTCCAACTTTATTCCGGTAAACGATACCTTAATGATTCCACCTGACATGGGGTCCTTGCCGATTGCCGTTTTCCCCTCGCGACGTACCGGGAAAAACCGGTGGAAAATCCGGTAGAAAACCGGCGTAAAACAGAGGGAAAAAGGGTAGGCGGAACCGAACCGGCGGCCGGCGGATTTCTACACCGGTATTCCACGGATTTCAACCGTTTTTCACACTTGTTTTCGACGGTTTTCCGACCGTCGGGAAACAACTTTTTTTGTCGCGTGAAAATTTTCCACGGCATGTGAAAAAAACTATCCCTATCTTAGATAAAACTATCAGTATCTTAGTTTTAATTAGAACGGACATAGTGGATAACCGGGTGAATAAGTCACACCCGGAAGTGGAAAACGAATTGACCAAATTCCGACCCTGTTTTTTTTCCACACTTTCCACAGCCTATATACAACAACATACTTTTTTCTGTCTTAAAAAAAGAAAAGAAAATACCATTATTAATAAGGAAAAGACGAGGGTGTGGAAAAATTCCGTCAAGGCCGGGGACGGAACGGCAGGCAACCGGAAAAAGGGAAACGCCGTGTTTCACGGCATACCGGATTGATGTTTCGGATTTTTCTTTGTACATTTGCAGATATGGTTACCTTTGGGTATATAAAGCCAATAATTGGAGGGAGAGGGTATGGACTACAGATATGCGTTTCGGGTTAATTGCAATCGACCTCAATCTTTTTTATTGAATATAAAGATGAATGATTATGAAAAGAAGCCATACGGAAGATGTAGCCTACTTTATAGCATTTTGTGTTGAAATGTATAAGAATGCGCATTCCTTGACAGGAGAAGAGGCTTCCCGAATTTTTTTCAATCATGGTGTCATGGAATATCTTGACGGGAATTTTGAAGTGCTGCACACTCAAAGTCCGGATTGGATTTTGGATGAGATAGAAACTGTTATAAAAGATGACAAACAATGATAGAACTATATCATGGAAGTCTTGAAATAGTGACTTCGCCGGAAATACGAGAGCCGAACCGTACGCTTGATTATGGTGCAGGTTTCTATCTTACATCTTCATCCGGACAGGCTGAGGCTTGGGTCAAACGCAAACTCAGAGGAGAGTTCGTTTGCGGATATGTCAATATCTACGAGTATGACGAAACATTGGAAAATAAATTCAAGACCCTTGTGTTTGATAATCCGGATGAAGCTTGGCTTGATTTTGTGATGGCTAATAGAATGGATCGTGATTACCGGTATGATTATGACATAGTGAAGGGTCCTGTGGCAAATGACCGGGTATATGCCTCGTTTGCCCTGTATGAAGCCGGACTTATCGACAAACAGGAACTGATACACGAACTCAGGTCATATAAACTTGTCAATCAGGTTTTGATTCACACTGAAAAAGCAATTGTTTGTGTGCGATGGAAGGAAGTAAAAGAGGTTAAGAAATGAACAATAGAAAAATTACTCAAGCGAACCTTTACCTTATTTTGCCTGGAAAGGTGAGTAAAATGGCTGTCATGTATGCGGCCGATTTTGGCGTTTCGGTCATTGAGGCCATGAAGTGTATTTATAAATCGGACACTTATCGTGAGTTGGAGAATGAAGACAATAAACTTTGGCATCATGGTCCTGTGGCCTTGTATCAAATATTTCTTGAAAAACATTGATATGTACAAGTGAACCGTATCCGGCGGAGTTTGTCACTTTGCAAGCCGTTTGCGATTTGGTACTTCTTTGGTGAATATCACACAACTCTATAAAAAACAGTCATCCTATGTCATTCTGGAAATACCTTGGCGAATTTGCCCTGTTCAACATGATTTACAATTGGTTTTCGGGTAAACCGGAACATCGTCCGCAGTCTTTCCGACAAAATGACGATTACCGTCATGACGCGGCGTACGATGCGTCTCCGGACGAATCGGAATGGGAAATGGAAGAGAAGCAGTATCTGCATGATGACTTGATATATGATGACTTTCAGGACGGACCGGACGACGTCCTGGATGATTTTGACTATACGGACCCGGACGACGACTGGTAAAACGGGGCTTGACGGACGGTAGATGTTTCCGTTGGATGCGGGTCTCGGTTGTCTTTGTGTGGGACAAACTGCATTTCGGCAAGTCGAACCGGCTTATTGCGCTCGATTTGCACTATCTTTGCAACGGAAATCTTTTTGTCAAAGAGAAAAAAGAAGAGAAAGCGATGATGCGCAAACTTATGGTGGAGGAACTGGGCCGCATGTCGGTGGAGGAGTTCCGGGTGGCGGAGAAGTTGCCCGTTGTGGTGGTGCTCGACAATGTGCGGAGCGTGCACAATGTCGGTTCGGTGTTCCGCACGGCCGATGCTTTCAGGCTGTCGGGCCTGTGCCTGTGCGGCATCACGGCCTGTCCGCCGTCGGCCGAGATGCACAAGACGGCGCTGGGGGCTGAGGACAGTGTGGCGTGGGAGTATTTCGGCGATACGCTGGAGGCTGTCCGCCGTTTGCGGGCGGGCGGATACGAGGTGCTTTCGGTGGAGCAGGTGGAGGGCAGTGTGCGGCTGGACGAATTCAAGGCCCGTCCCGACGGGCGCTATGCGCTGGTGCTGGGCAACGAGGTGAAGGGCGTGCGCCAGGATGTGGTGGACGCTTCGGACGGCGCGCTCGAAATTCCGCAGTTCGGTACGAAGCATTCGCTCAACGTGTCGGTCACGGCGGGCATCGTCATGTGGGAGCTGGCGCGGCAGTTGGGGTTCTGATGCGCTTTCACTTGTTTTTTTCTGTGCGTGCCCGGTCCGGTACGTACGTTGTCTTCCGTTTGTTTTTATAGTTTTCAGGTCCGGATTTTGCCCCGGTTTGAAAATATTTTTTTGTTCCTCCAACAGGGTTGTAGCCAAGTGGTTACGGTTGTTGTTCCGGTTCTTTTGTGACGGCTTAAGATGAAGCGGCGGCGTGGCGTGCCGTAACTTTGCACTTGTTCGACGTCGATAAGCGCTCTGCCGGCCGCGCCGCGGGCCGACTCCGTGCAAACAATGTGAAGAGACTTGCGGCAAAACAGACATTAACCCTTAAAAAACAAAAGAACCATGATGAATTACAGAGTAGTGGCAAAGAAGAATCCCGTGACCAAGGAAGTGAAGTATTACGCCCAGCTGGCGCCGGTGACTCCCATCGGTCTGGATAACCTGGCCGAGACCATCAGCAAGCAGTGTACGGTGACCATCCACGATGTCAAGGCTGTGATTTCGGCCTTGGAGGAGCACATCCTTCGCATCGTCACTGACGGCAAGTCGGTACGCCTGGGTGACCTCGGCTCCTTCCATCCGACGTTGTGCAGTACGGGTGTGGATGTGCCTGACGAGCTGACGGCCGACAAGATTCACCGGGTGCGTGTGCGTTTTCGTTGCAGTGCAGGTATGCGCAACGGCCTCCTGCCCTCCAGCAGCGCCATCAGTTTCCGCCGCATCAAGTGACGTTTAACTTCGGTATGTGTGTCCGGGCGGAATTGTTCGCCCGGACTTTTCAATTCCTAATTTCCTAATCCGAGCAAAATCATGAAAGAATCTAAGAAAACTTTTTGGAGCATGGTAATACAGGTCATCATCGCGGCCCTCACGGCCTTGACCGGCATTATGGCGGGCTGTGCGCTGGCAGGCTGACCGCCAGTATGTTCTCAAAAAAAACTGCGACCGTCATGGCCGCAGTTTTTTTGTATTGCTGTCGGATGCTCCCGAGGATTTAGCGTCACTTCACAGTGCTTTTCATGTTTTTTTGCTATGCCTTAACAAAAAAAACGTTGCGTTTCTATTTGGAATCTTCCGAGGTCCAATCATCAGCGGATAACATTCAAATACTCCCACATGCTATTCTTAAATACACTTCCATAAGAACCTGAATTATATACGGATGCGTGCGATCCAACTGTTTGCCGCGCCAGTTTATAATACAAATCCCGCACAGTAATATCGGGATTATTATCAATTGCTTCTTGAAAAGCCCGGGTAAATCCATTGGATAACCATATTCCCATGTCGGGATCCCTCATATCGGCTTTCGATGTCTCAAAAGCATTGGCGGAAGTTATAAACAATATACCGGGAATGCCTTCACATGCTTCGCCTATAGAACCACTGAAACAGGCATCCATGGAAAACAGCATTTTGCGATACTTTTGCTTCTCATTCATCTCCCGTAGAATATCATTTATCTGACTGCCATAGATATTGCTTTTAGAACCCCATGCAAGTGTTCCAAAATTTCCATGTCCACACCAAAAGACTATGATGTTGTCATTGGGAGAGGAAGATACAACATGTGTGAGCTTTTCTGAAGACTCACCTAAAAGGATGTTTTTTAAGTCGTGAATGGTAATATCATTGATTTTGTAATCCACACGTACATCGTTGTACAGATTTTCGCCGTCAGGCTTCACTTTCACAACTCCGGGATAGATATTGCGAGGATTATATGCCATATTGTCCTCAATAATCAATATGATGTGTTCGTCGTCATACCCATGGCGTTTCAAAAGTTGATACATCGCCAAAGCATCTGCTTGATGTCTGTAATCTGCCCATTCGTCAGATGTTCCGATGACTACGGCCCATTGCCCTTTAAGCTCAGAATATGTGAATTCCTTTTGATGTTCGCTAAATGTCTGCATATTCTTGTTCTGCCAATCCCAGGCTTGGACGGTGGACATGGTGCGTCCCGACCCATCGGTTGATAAGTATTCAATGGTATGATATTTACCATCAATTAAAATCCAATGACTATAAGTGGTATTTAAGACTGAAGCATGTGTCTTTTCATCAAATGTCCAATCGCCTGTTACACCTTCTAAATTAGGTGTTTGTCCTTGTTGTAACATTTGGAATGCAGTTCTGATATCATCAGTAAGCCAAGATCCGTGCCACTCTGTGCGTCCATCGACAACTCGAAGGATGGCATCGTTGATTGACTCGTTTTCTCCCTTTGCGGTCAATGCGTATGACAACAGCAGAATAGAATCAAAAAGATGGGCTTCTCCATTGATAGGCTCATCTTTGAATTTAGCTTTGTATGCGCTAATGAAACCTGACTGAGGATAAACCGATGGTGAAACTCCTTCATAATACATGTTTTTTATCTGTGAACCCAATGAAGAGGAATTCATCATATCAGAACATAACAACAGCGGAAAGTCAAAATAATTGTCTTTGCCTTTTAGCCTCCCAATCTCTTTGTCAAATGCGACACAGTCATCTTCCGTACCCGGTATGAAAACCAATGCACGATTGTAATTTCTTTTTTGTTCATGCTGTTCTCTGATAACTTTGAGCAGTTCGCTGTCATTGCTGAAAGTGGTGACAAAACTTACATTAAGTCCTAATTCTATGGCTTGATAGGCAAACCAGTCACTGAAACTTCTGCCATAGTCATTGTCGCATGCGAGTAATCCTACAGAAGAAGCACCGGATAGTTTTGCTTGTGCCAAGAGAATCTCGCATTGAGTTATGTCACTTTGAACCATATTCCATATATGTCCTTTGGCGGCATTCATACGTTGAAATTCGGTTGAAGTGGCTGTGGGGAGTATCATACATTTTTTCTTGGAATAGCATATTGTAGCAACCTTTTCAGCATTTACCGAGCGCGACGGACCGATTATTGCCGTATATGTATCATCTTCCGCTATCTGTTTGACATATTCCATTAAGTCTCCGGCTTCTTCATCTTTCCACTCGATGTCAATACTGATGGTTCGGGACAGTCCTTTTTGAGCATTGGTGATATTCTCAAGAACCCAATTGGCGATGCGCTCCCATCTGGTTTGTTGGGATTTTGGCATGATTACGGCTACTTTGTAGGTCTTGCATTCCGTTGGTCCTATATCCAATGTCTCATCAGCGGAACATCCTGTCAAGAACAGTATCGGGAAAAGAAACAATAACCTATTCAGCTTCATATTCTTCCTCCTTTCTTAATGCTTCTTTTTTATATTTGTCATAGGCGTTTTTCCAATAATCAGTATCTAAATAATAGTCATCCCATATATAAGACATCTCATTGAAAAGGGGGCTGATTCGTATGTCTATGTAACCTGACTCCAATCCATAAACATTATGTTGTGGTATTTCTTGTTTGTTGAACCACATGTTAAGGTAATTTTCCATGATTTTGTCTGTCCTTATCACCACGGAAAATGGAATCCGGCTGCTATATGCCGAACAATCGGCATCCATGCCGGCCACAAGCATGAGCTCAAAGTCTTTTTCTCGTGTATATTTGTAGATACCGTTGTTTGAGCCTCCGGCTAATGGATAAACGAATGTGTTTCCCAATGTGCTTGCCAAACGATATGCACTATCTGGCATGGCAAAGCCGGAATAATCATTTGCAAGATAGATGATGTTTGTTTTCCCGGTGCTGTATTTCTCATAACCATCAGTAAAACCTGTGATGGCATCTGTTTGGGTCGGCTCGTTCCGGAAAACACCTATTACTGTTGCTCCTGCATGTGGCGAAGCCATGCAACCAGCCAAATAACTGACTCCGTACCTTTGTATACGAAATGTTTTGATGTTGGTAAGACTGTCACTCTCTAAAAGTAAAAGAGTTTTTAGATTATCCGGTTCGAATGCCTTTTCTTTCGCCAACTGCACATATTCGCTGCTTGCCAATATCATCAGTTGGCGTCCTTTAGCGTCGTTTGAAATCCATGATGTTATGACGCTCCTTGCTTCGTCCAAGCTGTTAGGGGCGATTAGTGACAGTCTTACATCATTGCTTTCGTAGAAATTCATGACTCCGGCAAGGATGCCGTCGTTATATCCATTGTCACCTAAACCGGTTGTAGAAGTAATCAGAGTTATTGCCGGTGTTTCATCAAAAGTTCCGACAGCATTGTCCATGTTGTCGGAACAGGAAGACAATGCTGTCAGAACCAATAAATATTTATGGAGTCCGCGCATATGGTTACTTCTTCATAAGGCGAAGAGACATGTACCAATTACTTAATAACCCCCAATCTATGGAAAATGTTCCGTCTTTTCTTATACGGACATGATGGTAGTCTGATGTCAAATATTCTGTTTGTTCATTTCCGCCACGCAAATGTTCATCATCATAGCTATTATCTATCCAGCCCTTGAATTCGGCATCATAACCTAATACGCCGTTCTCGGTGAAAGCATCTGCTATTTGGCTGATTCCGTTGGAAGTCAATGTTTTTGTTATTGCTTTATAATCAGACGAAGTGGGGGCTTTCCAACCGAGAGGCGGGTATTTTGTGTCAGCGGCTACAGACCCTATTATATACAACTTATCTGTTATTATGCAGTAATACATGTCATCTCCATTGACTCTTGTACCATCATATTTCATTTGAGATTGATAATCCTCCCTCGTCCATATATTATTGAATATCTTGACCAATGGATATTTATGATGTGGCGTTTCATTTTTGTATCCGACAAGATAAGAGTCATCAATGGTTGTTTCTAATTGCTCGTCAACCTTGTGGATATGGAAGCCGGAGCCTCTGAGGAAGATTTCTTTCAAAAAGCCTCTGTCATAGTCTTTGCATTCCGATACGCTTAATGTTTGGCCATCCCAACATACCTTTGCCGGTCTGTGATCTTTATCTCCCATAAAAAGCCCCATATTATATTTTACCTTATTGGAAAGAACAGGATAGATAACGGTAATACGTTCTTTTTTGTTTATGACAGGGATATATTCATTGCAGATTTGTGCCACATGTTGTCCGGAAAGATATACATCTTTAATCAATGTGCTTTTTGGGTCAAACGTTGGAACTTTAATATGTGTTGTATTTCCTGTTTCATAATTCATGTCTATTCCCAAAGCCTCGGAAGTTGCCCCTTCTAAACCTTCCATATTGCCCGTTATGTAATCCTTCAATGCCTTGTAACGCTCCTCACCGCCTTTCAGGCTTCTATTGACCAAGTCATATAATGGTATCATGTTCTTGTTTATGTCCAATCCGACCAATGTTTGGTTTTTTATATCTTTCAAAGAATTTATCCATGCTTCCATGTTCTTGTCATTATCTCCTCCATTGCCTCCAAGTTTGCTCGCTTCTGATTTTCCGCCACCTTGAATGAGGACTTTCACTTCGCATGCCTTGCTGTTCTTATTATAAGACGAGCGTAAACTGTCTGAAACACTGGCATCCGTTTTAATGAAACTATTCTTGTAACTGCAATTTGCAAAGGCCTTCAAATCATAGCTACCTTCCACTTTGCTGACATCCACGGTCATACGATACTTCAATTTGCCTCCCAGTCGTGCTCTGAGTATCAGATGCGTGCCGTAGTCCTGGACGAGTTTTTTCAAGCCATCGGGTGTTGAAGGATATAATGTCGGGATTTCTCCGCGTTTTCCTTTATGCGGCAGTCCGTTAATTGCTTCATAGGCCGCATCGGTCATATAGGTCATGATTATTTCATTATGGTTCATTTCCAGGAATATGTCCTGCTGGGCCACTTCCACATAAGATATGGCATATTCATTATTGTTGTTACTGAAATCTTTCATGTTGAATGTCGCTCCGACTTCTCCTTTGAACCCTAAGTATTTACCTTCAAACTTTGCGCCTGTATTCAATTCATTCATCAATTCCGTAACGCTGGAACCGGAATAGGTCTTTGCTTCATACGAGGCATTGACTCCACCGGTATGCACCCTGTTGCTACATGAATCAATCATGACGATCGGATTGAGAGATACGGAATTGGCTGAAGCATATTCGCCCAAGAAGTTATATCCATAGCCGACAGCATAAATCCGGTCTCCGTCTGTCACCTCTGTAAGGTTTTCATCATTGTCGAGATTGCACTTCTGGCTTAATTTGATTACCTTGTTTTTGCTTTCGTCTTTAGGGAACGTGATATACATCTCACCATTGCGGCGATAATCCGTCCAGTTGTCCAAGACACAGATTTTCACAGTGGCGTTGCCAACTCCCTTGTTGGGGTAAGCATAACAAATGTATTTCCCGTCATCGAATGCAAAATCGATTTCCCATTCCGAGTCGCTTTTGATTTCAAACGGAATGGAATAGCTATATTGCTCGAGTTCCATCAGATTTGCATCACTTGGGAATTCAACGTCTGCTTGAATTCCCTTAAAATTCTCGTCGCTGCAAGCACTGAATGTAATACTCAAGGAGAGTACCGAGATAAAGAGTGCCATTGTTTTGAGTACATAAAACTTTTTCATTTTTGTTGGATATTTTGATAAAACGGATTTTCTGCTGACCCCGATTTTCGGACCGGTACATTATAAAGTCTTATGACACAAAAAAAGCGTGAGACCGTCTGTTGTCCGTCCCACCTTCTGAGGCTCTTGCATTGCCTATCTAAGTTGAACAGTCAACGTCAGAGCCCACGCCGATATGAATAATCGATTGCCGTTAAGAGACCTATATAAACAATCTTTTGCACCCCGAAAAAGGATACAATTCGTGCTTACAAGGTCTCCACGGGCTGGATATAATCACACCCGGGACATCTACCGTTGCTTAGTTCAAGACTTAGATTCTGAGGATTGCAAGATTACAGAAGGTCTCAAACACAGCGTCAAGTAAACGCCTTCAATATGTCCGGACTACGTTTCCCACCCATTGCCCGCTTCGTATTGCTTTGTCATTTTCCTGACTCAGCCATACTCGGCACGGCGCAGGCTGCCTTGTCTGGCATCGTGAAAGAACACGTCTGACCTCGATGACCATAACATGGGCTATCGATAGTCCGATGCAAAGATAACATTAATATTCAATAACAATACAGGTGTAATGTATTTTTTTAACTTTATCTTTTTTTTCCTGTTCCTGTTTCCGACCTTTCGGTAAAAGGCGGCAAACTAAGATAGGGTCAGGAAAAACTACATGGCTTCTGCGAGAAACTACAAGCCATGTAATTTTTCCTGTCACGGGGATAGTTTCCGTCTGAGAAACCGGGCGGTTTTCGACGGATGGCCGAATGGCACGATACATCCGGACGATGTGCGTTTGTCGGTTCGTCTGTCATTTCCTTGTGCCTTCCTGTTGGTAATCTTTACTTTTTTTATTAGCTTTGCGGGAAGGAAAAACATATTTTTTCAGTCAGGCGAATAATGATATGGAAGAAATAACCGATTTCAGTAGGCTGACCGCGTGTCTTTCGGGGCAGGGCCGGCGGCTTACGGTGGCTGTGGTCTGCGGTACGGACGTGTCTACACGCGAGGCCGTGTTGTGGGCCGTGAGGGACGGTTTTGTCAGGGCCGTATTTGTGGGCGGCGCCGATGTGCCCCCGGTCGATGATGACGATGAGGTGACGCCCTATGTGCGCCATGTCTCTGCCGCCGGTGCCGAAGAGGCTGCCCGCAAGGCGGTGGCCATGGTGCGTGCCGGCGAGGCCGACGTGCTGATGAAGGGGCTGCTCAATACCGATGTGTTGCTGCACGCCGTGCTCGACAAGGAATGCGGTCTGTTGCCTCCCGGCAATGTGCTGACCCATCTTGCCGCGGCCGAAATTCCGGGTCGCGACCGGTTGCTCTTCATGACCGACGTGGCTGTCATTCCTTATCCCACTCCCGTGCAGCGGCGGGCGCAGGTGGATTACGCCGTGCGCATCTGCCGCGCCCTGGGCATCGGCGTGCCGCGCATCGCCCTGGTACATTGTTCCGAGAAACCGGGCGACAAGTTTCCGCATACGCTGGACTATCTCGACATGAGACGTGAGGCAGCTGCTGGCCGTTGGGGCGAGGTGCTGATGGACGGTCCGCTCGATGTGCGTACGGCCTGCGATGCCGGTGCGTTGCGGCTGAAGGGTATTGTCTCGCCGCTCGAGGGCCGGGCTGACGTGCTTGTCTTTCCCGACATAGAGGCGGGAAACACGTTCTACAAGACGATTACCTGTTTTGCGCAGGCTTCCGTGGCCGGTATGCTGCAGGGGGCTTCCTGCCCCGTGGTGCTGTCGTCGCGCGGCGATACGTCGGCGTCGAAGTATTACAGTCTTGCGCTGGCCGTCATTGCGGCGCAGGTGCGGTGAACACGCGGCTGCGGCCGTTTTTTTCTTTAATGTGAATAAAATAAGTCAATGTATATACTTGCAATCAATCCCGGTTCGACGTCTACGAAGATAGCCGTTTACGAGGACGAGAAGCCTACGATGCTCAGCAACATCAGGCATACGGTCGGTGACCTGTCCCGTTTCGAGCGGATTGTGGACCAACGCGATTTCCGGCGCGACGTCGTGCTGGCCGAACTCAGGAAAATGGACATCCCGTTCCGCTTCGATGCCATTATCGGGCGTGGCGGTCTGGCCAAGCCTGTGCAGGGTGGCGTTTACGAGGTGAACGAACAGATGTGCCGGGACATGTATTTCGCCCAGCGGCGTCACGTGTGTAACTTGGGTTGCATCATAGCCTACGAACTGGCCGCCATGATTCCCGGTTGCCGGGCCTTCACGGCCGACCCGGGCATGGTGGACGAGCTGGAAGAAGTGGCGCGCATCACGGGGTCGCCCGACATGCCGCGGGTGCCCATCTGGCATGCGCTCAACCAGCGCGCCATAGCCCGGCGTTTCGCACGCGAGAACGGAAAAAGATACGAAGACCTCAATCTCATAGTCTGCCACATGGGAGGCGGCATTTCGGTGGCGGCGCATCGCAAGGGGCGGGCCATCGACGCCGGAAACGGACTGGACGGCGAAGGGCCTTTCTCGCCCGAGCGTGCCGGAACATTGCCGGCTGCCGACCTCATCCATCTGTGTTACAGCGGAAAGTACACGAAAGAGGAACTCCTGAAGCGCATTGCCGGGCAGGCCGGACTGGCCGCCCATCTGGGCACCACCGATGTGAAGAAAATCATCAGCGACATTGAGGAGGGCGACAAGCACGCCGAACTGGTCCTCGACGCGATGATTTACCAGACGGCGAAGGCCATTGCCGCCGACAGCGCGGTGCTTTTCGGCAAGGTGGATGCCATACTCGTCACCGGCGGGTTGGCGCATTCGGAATACATCACCGCGCGGCTGCGGCGGCGCATCGACTTCCTGGCGCCCGTCTACGTCTATCCCGGTGAGGACGAGATGCAGGCCCTGGCCTTCAACGCCCTGTCCGTGTTGCGCGGCAAGCGCGAACTGAGGGTCTACGAGTGAGCGGTGGTGCGGAAGAACAACAGTCAGACAAATGCAGATAGATTAAAATCATTAATAACAATCACATGAAAAGCATCAGAAGTTTTATGTACAAGAAGATTCTTGTCAGTATTCTCTTTCTTGCCGGCGCGTTCTCCGCACTGGCCGACGGAGATTTCATAGCCCATCGCTATGACAGTTTCAAGGCCTGCCGTGTCACGGACCGGAGCATCGTGTTCATTGGCAATTCGATTACCAACATGGGCAACTGGCACGAGCATTTCGCGGACAACTCCCTGGTTGTCAATCGCGGCAATTCGGGCGCGTGCTCCTATGAGGCCCTCGAAAACCTTGAAAGCATCCTCATCGGTAAGCCGGCCAAAATCTTTGTGATGATTGGTACCAATGACATCGGTAGCGCCACCGGTACTCCGAAAAGCATCGCGCTCAATGCCGAAGCCATGATTGAGCGCGTCAAGAACGAAAGTCCTGACACCAAATTACACATCGTCAGCACTTTCCCTTCGTCCAACGGACTGAGGTCACCTGAGAACCATGCCGAAATCAACAGGCTGCTCAAAGAGGTGTGTGCCCGCACGCAGACCGAATTCATCGACCTTTGGGACGACATGCAGGGTATTCTCGACAACAGTATTTCGGCTGACCACCTGCACGTGACGGAGAGAGGATATTACATATGGAGCAACGCGCTGTTGCCCTATCTCGGCGATGACTTCACCTGCACGCTGCCGGCCACGACCGAGGCCAACAACACCTATAAATGGAACAATGGCAACGGATTGCGCGTGAATATGCTGGCCTCGCTGCCCATCAAAGCCGACGACGTCTTGATGATAGGCGGCGAAATGTTCAACAACGGCGAGTGGCACGAAATGCTCCACAATCCCCACGTGAAAAACCGCGCCGCCACATACGGCTATGGCGATTACCTGACGGCCGACTGGAAAACCTTTATCGGCTACATATTCGACCTGAACAAGTCCGTCAAGGAGTGTCCCACCCAGATTTATCTCAACATAGGCTCGCAGGACATAAACACCGGAGTGGCCGATGACGTGCTCAAGGCCAACTACCGTGCCTGCGTGGAACTGCTCAGGGCCAAGGCGCCTCAGGCCGCGTTGCACCTCACCGCGCTCACTCCCCACAATGACGAGGCCAAAAACCGGCGCACCAAAGATTTCAACGCTTTTGTAGCCTCCCTGGCCGAAGAGCTTGGTCTGCCGTTCGTCGATTTGTTCACCGCTACGGCCACCGCCGCCGGCGCCGCCGACTCACGCTATGTCACGACGGAGCTGAATGCGCCCTACATGTCGGCCCGCGGCTATCTGCAGCTGGCGCGTACCCTGGCTCCGTTCATCGGTGACTGCACTGTCGAGTCCGACGAAGATTTCCTCGTGCGCTACGACATCATCAATGCCCGTCAGAAACTGGGCAACCTGCTTTCGCTTACCTACACCACGAAGGCCAGCACCGCCACCGGTTTCGTAAACACTGAAGCCGTCGAGGCTATCATTGCCACACGGCCGGCCATATATTCGCTGCTGAACAAGCAGGACGCCACGGCCGAGGAAATGCTTGAGGCATACAACACGTACCTGCCCCTCTACGAAGCCGCAAAGAAACTCAACCAGCCCACCGAAGGCCGCTATTACCAGATTGTCTCCTTGCGGGGCGACAGAATCGTCAATATGACCGACCCCACCACGATGGTCAGCACTCCGCAGTCCGCCGCCGACCTCCATTCGACTACCACGATGTGGATGTTCCGCAAGCGCGCTGACGGAAGCTGGAACATCGTGAACCGTTTCTATCCTTCGATGTACATAACCCCCTCGGCCGGAGTAAGCAATTCCGAACCCGCCACCGGATGGACCATCGACAATCACGATACTAACGGTGCGTACATCCTGACAAGCGGTTCCGCACAGTTCCATCAGCTCAACAACGGCGGTCTGACCGACTGGGGCGGCGGAAACAACCACACAGACCAGGGCTGCGCCTTCTTTATCAACGAACTGCCTGCCGATTATCCCGCACAGGACCCTCCGGTCATAACAATTGTGACAGACCCTCAGGGAAGCACCGACAGCAAGGTCATCGTCTATACCATCACAGCCGAACGCGAAGCCAAGAACGTGTCGGAAGCCGCTTCGGGCAACTGGATACTGGGTACCGACGCAAAGGGAGACCTTGCCCAGTGGTATTTGTATGAAAGGAATGACGGAACTTTCGACATCTGCAACGTCGAGACCGGCAATTATATCGACCCGGAGAACATCAATGCGTCGGTTGGAAATCAGTTTATGTCATCGGCGGAAGCGCCCGCTGTCGGCTGGTCGTTCACGGAAATCGCCGGCGCTGCCGGGAAATACATCATCACCAGCGGACAGAGCACCCAGCTCCACCAGGCCAAGAGTCCCTGGCGCATCATCAACTGGGGATACGGTTCATCCGCTGCGGGTGAGTTCCGCACCGACGATCCCGGTTGCCGCTTCTCGCTCACAGGCGTGGTAACCAAAGACGAAACGACTGCCATCGGCCGCATTCCGGCTGCGGAAACAGACGGGACAGACGCTCCCGTCTATGACCTCAGCGGCCGCCGTATCGCCAAGCCCTCACGCGGCATCTACATCCAGAACAACACTAAGAAAATCGCCTTCTGAACACTTGACCCGCCCTTTTAGGGGGTGAACGTTGAATCTCAGCGGCCCGCCGTATCCTGACGATACGGCGGGCCGCTGAAGTTTAATTATGAAGTGTCAAATCATAAGAGGTATGCGATGGGAAATACCGCAGGATGGCACTTTTGTTTTTCCCTTCCGGTCTCACTCCTCCTGCAGCATCAGGAAGAGGGCGAGCCAGTGGCAGACCGTTCCGGCCAGCACGAACAGGTGCCAGATGCCATGGAAGAAACGGCGGTCGTCGTGGGCGAAGAAGTAAGTGCCCGCCGTGTAGAAAATGCCCTCGGCCACGATGAGCGAAAGCGTGGCCGCCGACAGCCGCGTGAAGACGGGGACGGCGATGAAGACCACGCTCCATCCCATAGTCAGATAGATGGCCAGCGACAGGCGCGGATACCGGCCGGTGTACATTGCCTTATAAACGGAACCGGCCAGTGTGATGCCCCACAGTGCGCCGAAGACCAGCCAGCCGCGCAGGCCGCCCACCACGCCGACGCATATCGGCGTGTACGAGGCCGCTATCATGACGAATATGCTCGAGTGGTCGAACACGCGCCACAGCCTTTTGCCTTTTCCCGGTTTCCACCAATGATAGAGGGTGCTGCAAAGGTACATGAACAGCATTCCGGCAGCGAATACCGATATGCCGAAAACCACTCTACGCCCGTGCGGCGCACTCGAGGCGATGATGACCGCCGCGCCCGCTACGGCCAGCAGCGTACCGGCGGCATGTGTCAGCGCGTTTACCTTTTCTTCGTCCGTTCGTTTTTCCATATTCGGTTATTGTCAGGATTAATGTTTGTTCATGATATATTCCAGGTATATCATGTCTTTCAGCCGGATGCCGTCTTCAATGATGGGATAGTCGTAGTGGTCGATGAAGAAATTCTCCACGCGGTGGGAATAGGTGAATCCGCAATGCCGGTAGAACAGGCGGGTGGAGGGGACGTCGCCCGTCCCGACAATCATCCGTTCGTATCTTCCGCTATAGTATGCTGTCAGGAAGCGGATGAATTTCTTCCCGTATCCCTGCCGTTGCGCATCGGGGGCTACGGCCAGGTTCTTCAGTTCGCAGGTGTCTCCGCCTTCGTCGGTGACCACACAAACGGCCTTTACACCGTTGTCTCTGAGCACGAACATCTCGCCGCGCTCCAGATAGCGGTCTATCATAGACTCCTGTTCATCGCCGAGGAGCAGGAGACCGAGGTATTGTTTCCTGTCCGTCAGCACCCGGGTTATACAGACTTCGTCCAGCCGGTCATCTTCGTTGTTGTCATATTGCAGATGCAATAACGGATAAGGTTTCCCTTCGCTATCGAATGGTGAGCGTCCCGTAATCCTGAATCCCCTGTGCAGGTAAAAGTTCACGGCCTGGCTGTTCTGTTCGTTCACGTCCAGTCTGCGGATATTCAGTCCGGCGATGGCATGGCGTAACAATTCTGTTCCGACTCCGCGTCCCCTGCAGGCGGCGTCCACAAACAGCATTTCAAGCGTATTGCCGGATACGCCCATGAACCCTTCCGGCCGGCCTTGTCCGTTTCTGTAAACATAAAGGTCCACTTGACTGAAATAGTCCGGTAGCCGCGACTGGTAATAAACGAAATCTTCCACGTCAAGAAAGTCGTGTGTGGCTGTTACCGCGCTTTCCCATATTGCCGCCAGCCGTTCTGAATCGTTTTTTGTCGCTTTTGTAATATTGGAACGAAACTTTTCCACTGTATCCTTGTCCTGCATATTCCGGTTTGTTGGGTTTCAGGCGCAAAAGTAGCTGAAATCCATGATACATTCTTCCTTTCGGAGAATAATATTTCGGTCGGGCCGTTCATTGCAAGCGCGTGGAGCTTTGTGTTCGTGGTCAAGGGAACCTTAGTTGTTTTTATGTTCGTACCGGTTTTCCGCCTCCCATCGAAGGGACACGGTTTAATCGAGCGGGGAAAATGTTAAATATTACCGTACCACTTGCACGGGTGGAAATATCTAACTATTTTTGCAGATGAAAAAGCAGAAAAGCGGGGCGGCGGTTTAACCGCCCCGAAAAATTTCAACGTTTAAGACGAGTTATAACAAACTCAATCTTATAACCGCGAAACTTCAAAACAAATCTCACTTGTTTCATTTCTGCAATTTCTGCAAGTATTAAAAGGTTGTCCGTACCATATTCGGATATTACGCCCGGGCTTTCCGGGACTTACAACGAGACGTTACCGCGTCCCGTTTTTATTTGTGTACATTGCAGCTATCTTAACTACTTTACGTAAAGCGTATCCGTTCCTCTCACAACATACACATAGTGCAAGAAACAACGCATGACCCCATTTATAGTCGTCGCCATTGCCGTCTTCCAGTACGCTCATCTGCTGGATGGCAATGCGGTTGAGCCTGACGAGGCGTTCGCCCTGCGGCATTACGCCCCCAATATTCGGCAGGTTGGACATTTGGGGTGATGGATTGCATGTAATGCATTGATTT
>ERZ827108.1417-NODE-1417-length-31914-cov-8.091371_pt1 | contig 31914 bp, 28 predicted proteins | sample MGYA00519921_ERZ827108 | MGnify/ENA primary metagenome ERZ827108 (study PRJEB31778, sample SAMEA3449258) | human gut metagenome | biome: human gut; feature: human-associated habitat; material: faeces | place: United Kingdom | collected 2010/2012 ...
AATAATTTAAACAATTGAGGATTTTACAACGTTTCATTAAAACAAATCGTTTTATCCAAGCCCATGCTCTATTTCGATTATCCAAAATAAAATTGCGTCACCCGCAGGTCCAGTTCGCCTCTGTTCTCCAACAGTTTAATCAGTAGTCTCTCATACAGATTACCTCTCTTTACAAACTGAATTTCAGGTCGGCACTCCTGACAAGGCAGTATTTGCTGACCGAAAGCTCGGAGCAGTTGACCACGTTAACTATGTTTTTGATATAGCTGAGCAGAAAGCCGTTGTACTTGACCTCCAGCATCCCGTAAAAGGAATCCAGCAGTGAGTATAGTCAGCTTTGAATCAAACAGATCAAAGCTGGCCTCGGTGGCTACAATCTGATGGTCAAATGTGATACGGATTCTGTTTTCCTTTGCGATATACGGCTCCCGAAGGTAATCCACGATGATCTTGGGACGGCAGTACCTGTAGTGCATCAGCCCATTGCACTCCGCTGCAAAGGGGGCTGAATATTCAAAAGGCAGCGGAATTCCCTTGCGTTAAAGTCAGGGCGTCCTCACGACTGACCCACAGCGAGCGCTTTTTATGGCTGCTGCCCTACGTCTGCTTCATCTCCAGCATGGCGAAGTCTGCCGCCGGATCGTAGCAGCGCAGGCGCAGCTTGCGCCGCAGCTCCACGCCCGCTGCCTTTTCGCGGAAGTCCCTGTCGTCGAGCGTATCGAAGTAAAGTGAGCGGACAGGGTAGCCGCTTATGCCGTTGTGCGGGTCCTCGTGCATGACCTGCGCGAGCCGATGGCAGGCTTGCAGCGCCTCCGGCAGCGAGATCAGATATTTCTTTTCCTCGCGGAACACGCGGTTCACCGATGCTCCCTCCTTTCGCAGAGAAAGAAACTGACCGCAGTCCTGCTAAGGCAATACCGCAGCTTTCACTGCGCGGTGTTGCCTTAAGAGTGCGGTCGGTCGATCATAGGGGCTCTCCCACTCAGACATATGGCCCTGCAGCATAGTCTTTCGACGATTTTCCATCTTAAACGATTATACAGGGCTACGCCGCATAAGTAAAGTCCTTTCTGGCATTTCCGGCATTTCCGGCATTTGGCGTGTGCCGTCGCTTGTGCGGCGGAAGTCCTCTCGTGCGCGGGAACCGGATAGGATCACCTCACGAAATAATTATATCACCGCCATGAGCAAAACGCAGGAAACGCAGTAATTGCAATGGTTCCCGGCCATGGCTGTTGGACTTATGCCAATGAGGGGATTTTACTTTGTCTTGGCCTTGGACTTCTTCTGCTTGACCTTCTTGGAGTTGCTGCCCTCAGGGTTTGCATCAGGCTCGGGTTTCACTTTGTCATTTGTATCAGCACCGGAAATCCCTGCTTCGGAGAGGGAAGATGTGGGCTGTTCATCCCAGATAACCTGTTCAACTTTTCCCATTGTAGGCTGAGGTTCGGCCTGCTTACTGTCTGTGGCGGGTTCACCAGTTGTATCAGCAAGCAGCTCATCAAGTCGATCCACTACTTCCGCAGGAACAGCAGCCACAGCGGGGAAGATGGAATCGGGATTACTCAGTCCTCCTTCGGGAACTGTGTCTCCTGCGGGTTCTGCTGTGTCTGTTGTGCTGCCTTCACCATGATCTCTGTGATCAGGCCTTCCAGCCTTCTGGACAGCCATTTCATCAACAATGCCAGTAGTGCCGCTGTCAGCATCAGAAATATGGCTATCAGCAGCACCGACTGTGCCACCACTCTCTGCCTGATCTCCTCCAGGAGCATCATCACCGCCGGTTCCACCGTCATCCTCCTTGTCTGTGTTCTCCTTTGTCATGTCGATGCGCCAACCCTTCCGAGTGCCGCTTCCGCGTGCCATTCAGAGTGCCATTCAGAGTACCGGCGGCACACGGAATCTATCCATGACGCGGTTTTTCTCAACCTGCCCCGCAGAAGATGCAAAAAAATCCGGTATCGCTCCAAACGGAACAATACCGGATTTTTGTCTGTTTTCAGCCAATGATGTCTGCAAACGCAGTCACATCAAAGGTTTGCAAGCTTCAAGCCGCTTTGTGAACGCTCAAAAGATCGCTCACATTTCCTTTATCGCAGCCTGTGCGGCAGCAAGGCGGGCGATGGGCACACGGAACGGGGAGCAGGAAACATAGTCCAGACCGACCTTGTGGCAGAACTCGACGGAAGCGGGATCGCCGCCGTGCTCGCCGCAGATGCCGAGGTGGATGTCGGGATTGGACTCACGACCCATGGTAGCGGCCATCTTCACGAGCTTGCCCACGCCGACCTGATCGAGCTTGGCGAACGGGTCGTTCTCGTAGATCTTCTTGTCGTAGTACGCGCCGAGGAACTTGCCGGCGTCGTCACGGCTGAAGCCGAAGGTCATCTGGGTCAGGTCGTTGGTGCCGAAGGAGAAGAAGTCCGCTTCCTTGGCGATCTCGTCCGCGGTCAGAGCGGCGCGCGGGATCTCGATCATGGTGCCGACCTTATACTTCATGTCGGACTTGACGGAGGAGATGATCTCGTCCGCGGTCTTGACGACGACGTCCTTGACGTACTTGAGCTCCTTGACCTCGCCGACGAGCGGGATCATGATCTCGGGCACGATGTGCCATTCGGGATGCGCGGCGTTGACGTTCAGCGCAGCCTTGATGACCGCACGGGTCTGCATCGCGGCGATCTCCGGGAAGGTGACGGCTAGACGGCAGCCGCGGTGACCCATCATCGGGTTGAACTCATGCAGGGAGGCGATGATGTTCTTGATCTCGGCAACGCTCTTGCCCATATCCTTGGCGAGCAGCTCGATGTCGGCCTCCTCGGTGGGGACGAACTCGTGCAGCGGGGGATCGAGGAAGCGAACGGTCATCGGACGGCCCTCGAGCGCGATATACATGGCCTCGAAGTCGCCCTGCTGCATCGGCTCGAGCTTGGCGAGCGCCTTCTCACGCTGCTCGACGGTATCGGAGCAGATCATCTCGCGGATGGCGGGGATGCGGTCAGCCTCGAAGAACATATGCTCGGTGCGGCAGAGACCGATGCCCTCGGCGCCGAACTTGACCGCCTGCGCGGTATCGTGCGGGTTATCGGCGTTGGTGCGGACGCCAAGACGGCGATACTTGTCCGCCCAGCCCATGACGCGGCCGAACTCGCCGCCGATGGAGGCGTCGACCGTGGGGACAGCGCCGTCGTAGATGTTGCCGGTGGAGCCGTCGATGGAGAGCCAGTCGCCCTCGTGGTAGACCTTGCCGGCGAGCTCGAACTGCTTGTTCTCCTCATCCATCTTGATGTCGCCGCAGCCGGAGACACAGCACTTGCCCATGCCGCGCGCCACGACGGCCGCGTGGGAGGTCATGCCGCCGCGGACGGTCAGGATGCCCTGAGAGGCTTTCATGCCCTCAATGTCCTCGGGAGAGGTCTCAAGACGGACGAGCACGACCTTCTCGCCGCGCTCCTTCCACGCCTTGGCGTCCTCGGCGGAGAAGACGATCTTGCCGCAGGCCGCGCCGGGAGAGGCGGGCAGCGCCTTGCCGATAACGGGGGTCTTCTTGAGCACCTCGGTATCGAACTGGGGATGGAGCAGCGTGTCGAGAGAGCGGGGCTCGATCATGGCGACGGCCTTCTTCTCGTCGATCATGCCCTCGTCCACGAGGTCGCAGGCGATCTTGAGAGCGGCGGCGGGGGTGCGCTTGCCGTTACGGGTCTGGAGCATATAGAGCTTGCCGTGCTCGACGGTGAACTCCATATCCTGCATATCGCGGTAATGATCCTCAAGGATCTTGCAGACGTCCTCGAACTGCTTGAAGGCCTCGGGGAACTTCTCGGCCATCTCGGCAATGGGCATCGGGGTGCGGACGCCGGCGACGACGTCCTCGCCCTGCGCGTTGGTCAGGAACTCGCCCATGAGCTTCTTCTCGCCGGTGGCGGGGTTGCGGGTGAAGGCAACGCCGGTGCCGCAGTCGTCGCCCATGTTGCCGAACGCCATGGACTGGACGTTGACGGCGGTGCCCCAGGAGTAGGGGATATCATTGTCGCGGCGATAGACGTTCGCGCGGGGGTTGTCCCAGCTACGGAAGACCGCCTTGATCGCGCCCATGAGCTGCTCCTTCGGGTCGGTGGGGAATTCCTCGCCGATCTTGGCCTTGTACTCGGCCTTGAACTGGCCCGCGAGCTCCTTGAGATCGTCAGCGGTCAGCTCGACGTCGAGGGTAACGCCCTTCTTTTCCTTCATCTGGTCGATGAGCTGCTCGAAATACTTCTTGCCGACCTCCATAACGACGTCGGAATACATCTGGATGAAGCGGCGGTAGCAGTCCCACGCCCAGCGGGGATTGTTGGACTTCTCGGCGATGACGTTCACGACGTCCTCATTGAGGCCGAGGTTCAGGATGGTATCCATCATGCCGGGCATGGACGCGCGCGCGCCGGAACGGACGGAAACGAGCAGAGGATTGTGGAGGTCGCCGAACTTCTTGCCGGTGATCTTCTCCATCTTTTCCACATACTCCATGATCTCGGCGAAGATCTCGTCGTTGATCTGGCGGCCGTCCTCATAATACTGGGTGCAGGCCTCGGTGGTGATGGTGAAGCCCTGCGGGACCGGCAGGCCGATGTTGGTCATCTCGGCCAGGTTCGCGCCCTTACCGCCGAGCAGCTCGCGCATATTGGCGTTGCCCTCGGTAAACAGGTAACAATACTTTTTGCTCATAATGTTCCTCCAATTTACAAAGTATCTATGGTTTTTGATCCCAATCGTTCATAAGCTTTTATATTATAGACAGGTTTTTCCAAACTTGCAAGAAATTCCATCGAAAAAATTCAAAATGTTTTATAGATTTTCTCTTTGAGCCGTGCATTTCCCCGTAACTTTTCTTGCACTCCGTGTTTTTTTGCGTTATACTGTATGTTGTAGTTATATTGTCCGGAGGAGCGCATGGAGCTGTCGGCCTTTGCAAAAATGAATACCGCTGCGCGTCTCCGCGCTGCCGCGAGCCGCGGCGCGCTGAGCCACGCGCTCATCCTCTCGGGAGCGGGCGACCGGAACGCCGCGGCGCATTACGCCGCCGCCGCGCTGGAGTGTACCGGCACGGACAAGCCCTGCCTGACCTGCGCGCACTGCCGCAAGGTGCTCGCGGACATCCATCCCGACGTCCTCACCGTGCGCGACGACGAGCACGCCGAGCTGAGCGTGGACGTCATCCGCGGCGTGCGGACGGACGCCTTCATCCGCCCGAACGAGGGCGCGTGCAAGGTCTACATCTTCCCCGACTGCACGCGGCTGAACGAAAAGGATCAGAATGTGCTGCTCAAAACCGTGGAGGAGGGGCCGCCCTACGCCGCCTTTCTTTTCTGCGCGGAGAACGCAAGCGTTCTGCTGCCCACCATCCGCTCGCGCTGCGTGGAGGTCAAGCTCCCGCCGGCGGGGACCGTCGGCGAGGACGACGAGCGCACGCGCGAGCTGCTCCGCCTGATCGGCGAGGGCCGCGCCGCCGCGCGCGCCGCCTTTCTGCTGAAGCTGGAAACCGCCAAGGCGACCCGTGAGGAGCTTGCCGCGCTCTTTGAGGGCGCGCGCGTGATCCTCGCCGACGCGCTCTGCACGCTCTGCGGCGCGCCCCCCGCCGAGCCGCGCGACGAGCAGGCGCTGCGCGCCGTGCTCGGCTCCCGCTTGACAAAAGCACAGATCCTCGGCACAATAGAGCTGCTGGAGACCTATCGAAACCATTGTGAATATAACGTCGGCGTCGGCCCGCTGCTCGGCGGCCTCGCCGTTGAATTGGAGGAGATCCTTTGACTGAAGTGATTGGTGTCCGCTTTCGCGGCGGCTGCAAGGAGTATTATTTCGACCCGCACGGCATCGCCGTGGAGGCGGGTCAGTTCGTCATCGTCGAGACGGCGCAGGGCACCGAATACGCCCAGTGCCTGACCGGCAACCACGAGGTGGACGACGGCGCGGTCGTCCGTCCTCTGCGCGCTCTCGTGCGCATCGCGACGGAAAACGACCGCCGCACCATGGAGTACAACCGTCAGCGCGAGAAGGATGCCTTCGGCATCTGCCAGCGGAAGATCGCCGAGCGCGGGCTGGACATGAAGCTCGTGCGCGTGGAGTGCAGCTTTGACGGCAGCAAGATCGTGTTCTTCTTCACCTCCGAGGGGCGCGTGGACTTCCGCGAGCTCGTGCGCGACCTCGCGGGCGTGTTCCGCGCGCGCATCGAGCTGCGCCAGATTGGCGTGCGCGACGAGGCCAAGATGCTCGGCGGCCTCGGCATCTGCGGCCGTCCGTTCTGCTGCGCGCAGTTTCTGGACGATTTTGTGCCCGTGTCCATCAAGATGGCCAAGACGCAGAATCTCAGCCTGAATCCTACGAAAATTTCCGGCGCGTGCGGCCGCCTCATGTGCTGCCTGAAGTACGAGCAGGCGGCCTACGAGGACGCCGTGAAGCGGATGCCCAAGAACGATTCCTTCGTCCTCACGCCCGACGGCCCCGGCAACGTCAGCGCCGTGAACCTCGTGCGCGAGATGGTCAGCGTCCGGCTGGACGACTCGTCCGAGGGGCAGAAGAGCTATCACGGCTGCGAGATCCGTGTGCTGCGCAACGGCAAGGGCTCGCGCGAGGGCATCGAGATCCCCGCCGAGCGCCCCGCCCGCTTCGTAAAGCAGGACGCGGAGAGCGAGCTGGATGCCGTTCCCTCGCCCGTGTTCCGCGCGCTGGAGCTCTCCGAGCCCGATGCTCCCGCTGTGCCGGAAACGCCTGCCGCCGAGGAGAGCGGTGAGAAGCGTGAGCGCCGTCGCCGCGGGGGACGCGGACGCCGGGGCGGCCGCGGACGCGGTGGAGAGGGCCGCACCGAAGCAAAGCCGGAGGCCGCCGAGGGCGGCGGCAAGGAAAAGCGTCCCGAAAGGAACGCGGAAAGGCCCGCCGACAAGGTCGGCGAGTGCCGCAGGCCGACCGAGCGCCGGGAGGGTGAGAAAAAGTCTCCTGTCCCCTCTGCCGAAAGGAAGCCCGCCGAGGGCGGCGAGGGTGAAAAGAGCGCGCGCCGCCGGCATCATCGCGGCGGACGCGGACGCCGGGGCGGACGCGGCGGAAGCGGCGGCGGAGCACCGGGCGCAGCGCCGAGCGCGGAATAAAGTCAAGAAACGGGAGCCGCTTTTCCCTGCGGTTCCCGTTTTTTCGTGGGTTTTTCGCGCGGAGCGTGTATGATAGAGCAAACGGCTTTCACAGGGAGGTGGGCAGATGCACGAGCAGGAGGTCCTGGCGCTTCTCCGCGCCGGGGATGAACGCGGCGCGGAGGCGCTGCTGCGCCACTATGCGCCGCTGATGCGCTACATCATCGCACCCATCGTGCCGGACGCGCAGGACCGCGAGGAGTGCCTTTCCGACGCCGCGCTGCGCGTGTGGGAGAAATTCGGAACCTACGATCCCGCGCGTGGCTCGTGGACGGCATGGCTCACGGCGCTCACGCGCAACACCGCGCTCAACCGCGCGCGGAAAAAGTCCTGCGGCAGCGAGGAGCTTTCGGGCGACCTGCCCTCCGCCGAGCCGACGCCCGAGGAGCGGCTCTTGCAGCAGGAGCGCCGACAGGCGCTCGAGCGCGCGCTGACCGCGCTGCCGCAGCGGGACCGGCTGCTCTTTTACCGCAAGTATTACTACCGCCAGTCCACCGCGCAGATCGCCGCGGAGCTGGGAACGACGGAGCGCGCTGTGGAGGGGCGGCTCTACCGCATCAAAAAGGCATTGCGCAAGGCGCTGGGAGGTGACGACGCATGAACGACCGCGAATTTGACGCTCTGCTGGAGTCCGCCGCGCCCGAGCTTCCGCCCGACGACGTCGCACGGGACGTCACGCCGTGGCGCCGCGCGATCGGAAATATTCTCGGCGGCAGCGCCATGTGCTCCATCACGCTCAACTTTTTCTGCCTGAACTATCTGCTGCCGACCATCGGCGTGATCCTGCAGCTGCTTGGCTTCCGTCCGCTGCGGCGGGAGAACGGTTGGTTTCGCGCCTGCTGGCTGCTCGCCGTGCTGCGCGCGGCGCTGTTCCTGCCCTGCATCGTTCTCAACGCGACAATCTATTCCAACGCCGTATACGCCTCCTCCGTGGGGACGGCGCTGACCTATGCCATGCTCGCGGTGCAGATGCTGCTCTTCTTCTGCTTCTGGCAGGCATTACGCGCAATGCAGAAAAAGGCGGGGACAGGAGGGGGCGCCGCCCCCGCAGCCGCGCTGCTCATTTGGTATGCGGCGGTCCTCACGCTGGCCTATGTCCAGTACAGCGGTCTGCTGCTCGGCCTTGCGATGCTCGGCTGCTATATTCTCATTCTGCGCAGCCTCTTCCGTCTCTCCCGCGAGATGGAGGAGAGCGGCTACGCGCTCACGCCCGCGCCGGTGCATCTCTCGGACGAGATGCTGGTCAGGGCCATCGCGGCGCTGCTCGCCGTCGGCATCGCCTGCGGCTATCTCTTCTTCGGCAGCTATCGCATGGACTGGCAGCCAAAGAGCGACAGCCTCAGCGCCGAGGCTGTTGAAATTCGCGCGCAGCTGCTTGCCCTTGGCTATCCCGAGGACGCGCTGAACGACCTCAGCGAGGACGATCTGCTTGCCTGCCGGGACGCGACGCTCGTCGTAGTGCACGAGGCGGATAAGCCGATGAACGGCGGCCGCGAGGTGCGTGAGGAGATCGGCAGCTCGACGCACATCTCGACCGTCTACGATGTCAGGGAGCTGCACTTCACCGACGTCGCCGTGCGGCTGCCCGGCGAAGCGGAGCGCTGGCGCGTCCTCCACCACTTCCGCTGGACGGAGGAGGTGAAATTCCGCGGCACGGAGCTCGTCCGTCTCTGGCCCGCCTACTATCAGGACGACAGCTGGCGTCCCGGCGGCGGTGCGCCGACGGGCCGCGTGCTCTACGACGACGCGGAGGGGAATGCCTACGCCGCGCCCTGTGCCTCCCTTACCGTCGAGCGCTACACGGTGACCAACTGGTTCGGAAGGACCTATCACCTGGAGGATATTTCCGCCGAATTCTCCCTGCCCTCGCGCGGGAAAAATCGGCGCGGCTATGTCGCCTATAGCACCGAGGAGGCAGACGGTGAGACGACCTTCCTCGCCTCGCGGAGCAACTACATGCATCAGGAGAGCCTCCTCCAGTACCCCGTCCGGACCGCGAAGGATTATAGCGGCTGGGGAGACGGCCCCGTCTTCCGCCGCGCGCAGAGCGCTCTGGAGCTTTCCATACGGGACGATGGCAGCGTCGTCCTGTTGAACTATGAACCATAAGAAAAGCGGCTTGCAGCGATGCAAGCCGCTTTTCCTCTATGGGCAGGCAAATCGTGTGCTGCGCGAAAGGCGTTGCTTTTTCCCGCAGCTGTGGTATACTGGGGAGCGAAAAGAAACCGGTAAGGAAGGGCCTCCCCATGCAGAAATTCGACCATGTGCTGCTCGCCAGCGACTTTGACAACACGCTCGTCTACACCCAGTCCGCGCTCGACAACGGCACCGACATCCCGCCCATGTGTCCGCGCAACCGCGAGGCGCTGGACTACTTCATCCAAAACGGCGGCCTGTTCGCCATCTCCACCGGCCGCGCGCTGCCCGCGTTCATGGACTACGCCAAGGACGTGCCGATGAGCGCGCCGTGCGTCATCGCCAACGGCGCGGCGATCTATGATTTCCGCGCCAATGAATACCTCTACACCGCGTTTCTCGGCGAGGCGATCTACGACCACATGGCTGAGGTGCTCGCGCGGTTCCCGACGCTCGCCTTCGAGGTCTACCATGACGACTGCCGCATCCACGCGATGAATCCCAACCGCTACATCCGCAACCACGAGCATCTGACCCGCTCGCCCGTGCAGGTGGTAGAGCGCTTCGCCGACATTGATCTGCCCATCATCAAGATCCTTTTTGAAGAGGACTTTCCGGTGCTCGATGCCGTGCGGACTTTCATTCTCTCGCGCCCGTGGGGGCGGGAGTATGAGCTCATCTACTCCAACGAGCATCTGCTCGAGCTGACCGCCGCCGGCGCGACCAAGGGCGGCATGATCCTGCGGCTCGCGTCGCTCCTCGGCGTGGCGCGCAAGGACATTTACTGCATCGGCGACCACAAAAACGATATCCCGATGCTGGAGGTCTCCGCCGTGCCCTTCGCGCCCGCGAACGCCATTCCCGCCGTACACGAGTTCGGCGCGCACATCGTCTCGCATTGCAGCGACGGTGCGGTGGCCGACGTGGTGGAGTATCTGGATAAGATCTACTGAAAATCTTCAAAGGGGGCTATTCTTACCGTAAGAATAGCCCCCTTTTGAACCCCCAAGAAGCGCAAGGGCTGCGCCCTTGACCTGCCATTGCGGGTCTTATTCATTTTGAAGCTGCACGCGCTGCGCAAAGGAGTGCGTGCAGCTTTTTTATCGGCTTTCGATCTGGTCTGCGTCTATGTCCGCTCAGCCGCTGCTGCGGTGAAAAGCATAAAGTCATTCTGAATTAACCCAGCGTCAAATTATGTTCATCATGATGTTCGTTACAATAATAGGTAATGTGATAAGCGACCGGTTCGTTATTTTGATCCTGTGATCTCGTGCAGAGGTAACTTCCTGCTTGGAGTGTCACCTCTTGTCCATTTAAGAAATGGATCGTCTTTACATCGAATAAAAATGTCTGGCCCGATCCTTCAAAGGGAAATCCCTGTGTAAAATTTAAATATGGAACCTCTGTATCTGGACGGAGCGTTCCTGTCGTCAGATAATCCGCCTGTAACTCTGCATAGTACGCTCTCACGTTTGCCACATCTGCGGCGACCTTGGCCTTGTGCACCTGACCCTGGTAAACCGGAATGGCAATAGCCACCAGTACGGCGATAATGGCGACGACGATCAGCATTTCCATCAGGGTAAAGCCCTGTTTGTTCTTCATTTTCTTCCACAGTTTTCTCATGGCTCTGTTTCTCTCCTGTGCAGATAAATCAATGGTTGAACTAATCTTATACCACGATTTTCGGTAAAATGCAATCCCCCATTTGAGAAAAAAGAAAGCCGTCTGGAATCGGACGGCTTTCTTTTTATTTCGGGTAAATTATTCCGCTTCCTGCATGGCCTTCGCGGCGGCAACGGCCTTCTCCTGCGCGTCGGCAGAGCACTGCTCATAGCGCACGAAGTGCATGGTGAAGGAGCCGCGGGACTGGGTCATGGAGCGCAGGTCGATGGCGTAGCTCATCAGCTCGGCCTCGGGGCACTCGGCCTCGATAATCTGCTCACCGTCGCCGGTCGGGGTCATGCCCATGACGCGGCCGCGGCGCTTGTTGAGGTCGCCGAGGATATCGCCCATGTACTGATCGGGCACGGTGACCTTCAGCTCGCAGACGGGCTCGAGCAGAACGGGGGACGCCTCGGGCATCGCGGCCTTGTAGGCAAGGTTCGCGGCGGTCTTGAACGCGATTTCGGAGGAGTCGACCGGGTGATAGGAGCCATCGTAAAGCACGCACTTGAGGTTGACGACCGGATAGCCGGCGAGCGGGCCGTGGAGCACGGCTTCGCGCAGGCCCTTTTCAACGGCGGGGAAGAAGTTCTTGGGCACGCTGCCGCCGAACACTTCCTCGGCGAAGACCATCTCCTCGCTCTCCTCGTTGGGCTCGAAGCGGACCCAGACATCACCGAACTGGCCGCTGCCGCCGGTCTGCTTCTTATGACGGCCCTGCTTCTGCACGGTCTTGCGGATCTTTTCACGGTAGGGCACGCGCGGGGTGTCGAGCTCGGCGTCCACGCCGAAGCGGGTCTTGAGCTTGCTCACGAGCACGTCGATCTGAATGTCGCCCGCGCCGGAGACGACCATCTGATGGGTCTCGGCGTTGTTGACGACGGTAAAGGTCGGGTCTTCCTCGTTCAGACGGTTGAGGCCGGTGCCGAGCTTTTCCTCCTGGCCGCGGGTCTTGGGCGCGATGGCGCGGGAGTAGCAGGGCTCGGCGTAGGGCATACCCGCCAGCTTGACGATGCTCTTCGGGTCGCAGAGGGTGTCGCCGGTCTTGACGCGGTCCATCTTGGCGATGGCGCCGATGTCGCCGCAGCAGATCTCCTTGACCTCCTCGTTCTTCTTGCCCTTGAGGGTGTAGAGACGGCCGAGCTTTTCGGTGTTGCCGGTGGTGGTGTCGTAGAGGGACATATCGCCGGTGATCTTGCCGCGGACGACCTTGACCAGAGAGAACTTGCCGTACTGGTCGGAAACGGTCTTGAAGACGATGGCGGCGGTGGCGCCGTTTTCATCGTGGGCGACCTCAACGGCGTTGCCGTCATCGTCCTGCGCAGCCTCGGCGGGCATATCGGTGGCGACGGGAACGAGATCAAGCACGGTCTGCATCAGCATATCGACGCCGAGACCGGAGATGGCGCTGCCGCAGAGCACGGGAGCGACGCTGCCGTCGCGCACGCCGAGCTTGAGGCCCTTGGCGATCTCCTCGGCGGAGAGCTCCATGGTCTCGAAGAATTTTTCCATCAGCTCCTCATCGGCGCCAGCGGCGGCTTCCATCAGCTCGGCACGCAGGGCTTCGACCTCGTCGGCGATGTCGGCGGGAATGGCGCACTCGGCAGCCTTGCCGCCCTTGACCTCATAGGCCTTGTTGTGCAGCAGGTCGACGATGCCGGTGACCTTCTTGCTGCCGTCGATGATGGGGGCGACGATGGGCGCGACAGCGGTGCCGAACTTGCCCTTGAGGGCGTCGAAGCAGGCGTTGTAGTCGCTGTTCTCCTCGTCGGTGCGGTTGATGAAGATCATGCGGGGCTTATTGCCGAGCATCTTCCAGGCGCGCTCCGCGCCGACGCTCAGGCCGTCCTTCGCGCCGCAGACCAGCACGGCGCACTCGGCCGCGCGGATACCGGAGAGAACTTCGCCGGCGAAGTCAAAGTTACCCGGAGTGTCGAGCACGTTGATCTTCACGTTCTTGTACTTCACGGGGGCGACGGCGAGGGAGATGGAGATGTTTCTCTTGATCTCTTCCGCGTCGTAGTCGCAGGTGGTGTTGCCGTCGGTGACCTTGCCGAAGCGGTCGGTGCCGCCGGTCATGAACAGCATACTCTCAGCGAGGGTGGTCTTGCCGCTTCCGCCATGGCCGAGCAGCACGATATTGCGAATGTCTTTTGCACTCATAGGGGTTCATGTCTCCTTCCAGATCGTAATTCCCTTGCGGGAAGTCACTTCAACAGCTCAATTATATAATATTCTTTCCGTCAATACAACTATTGTAATTTTAGAAGTTTGATAGCCATTTTTGCTAAAAATGCTCAATAACGGTCCGCCCAGAAGCCTTCGATGAGCGCCGCGAGCGCCCAAAGGAGCAGATAGAGCAGCATCGAGACCGGGGTGAGCGCGCTGTACGCGCCGACAAAGGTGAGGTAAAACGCCAGCAGCGCGGACACGGCGCTGCTCCCGAGCGAGAGCACGGCGGCCATACGCACGGCGTGGACCAGACGCTTGCTGCCGACGGCGATCTCGGCGTAGGGCATCAGCCCCTCGCGGTAGAGCAGCGCATAGGGATGCTCGCCGTCCTTCTCCGAGAGCGCGAGGCGCGTGGAGATAGTGGGATAGACCGCACGGGCGTCGGTGCCAAACTTGCGCTTCAAAAGCGCGGGCGTGATGCTGCCGTCGCGCACGGCGAGCACCGGCGTGATGCGGCTGCGCTTGAGCGCGTGGAGCGCCCAGTCCACATTCTCTGCCGCCGTGTACTTGACGGCGAAAACGGCGATGAGCGTGCCGTCCACGGCGAGGAACGCGCCGGTCTTGAGGCTCAGGCCGCCGGGCATCGTGACGTGCATCTTGCGGCAGAAGGCGGCGGTGCCGAAGAGCACCGTTTCGCCGTGGATAAGGCCGGAGACGCCGCCCTCCTCATAAAAGCTCAGATCGTCGAGCGGCTCGAGTCTTCCGCCCTCGCCCTCCAAAAGCGTGTCGAACAGGCGGCTCAGGCCGCTTTGCGAGGCATGGGCCATCGTGGCGGCGTAGGAGATGACCTTGCCGCTCTCCTCGCCGTAGATCTTCAGCCCGTTCAGGCTGACCGTTCCCGGCGGGAACAGGTCGGTGTCGGTGAGGATGACGCAGTTGCTGCGGCGCAGGCGGTCCGCGCCGACATAGCCCGCCAGCGCGCTGCCGGACTTGACGAAGCGCTTCGTCAGCCGACGCAGCGGCAGAGAATAGCACAGCGGAAAGGCAAGCATATTGATCGCCGTGAGCAGCACGCCCCAGTTCCAGAGGAACAGCAGCCGCTCCCCGCGCCGCAGCGTGGAGAGCACGGCAAATACGAGCGAGGCGGCAAGCAGCACGGGCAGCAGCACGCCCTGCCAGTGCGAGGCGGCGTCCTCACGCTGCGCGCAGCGCGAAAAGCCCTGTGCGCTGCCGCGGCGCTTGGCGGCTCCGCCCGCGGTGACGGTGACGAGATAGTCCGGCTCGCCGACCGCGGCGACGCGGAAGGTATCGTACATCGCGCCGAAGAGCAGCGCGCGCCCAAGCAGGGCGCAGCTCATGCCGAGCATGGCGACGGCGTGGAACGGGACCGCGAGCGCGGCGCGCGCGGGCAGGAAAAAGTCGAGCGCCGTGTCCGCCAGCGTGACGGCGCAGGCGAGCGAGGAGAGCAGCTCATAGGTGACTGTCCTCGCGCGGAGCTGCTCGAAGGCGTAAACGAACACGTCGCGTCCGAGGACGCAGACAAGAAGCTCGGCAATGAAGAACGGCAGGCAGCTGAGCAGCCTTTCCTCGGCGAACAGCGCGGGCATGACGCCGAAATGGTCGAGCAGCAGCGCGAGCCACGAGAGCGCGGTGACGAGCAGCGCGGCCTGCGCGCTGCGCAGGCCCATGCGCGCGTCGTCGCGGTAGCCGGCAGCCAGCTCGCCCGCGTCCGGCTCGGGGGTGTCGTCCCGCTCGCCGAAATCCTCGGTAAAGAAGTCCTCCGGCTCGTCGGGCTCCTCCTGCGGCGGCTCCTCCCCGGGCTCGTCGGAATAAAGCCGTTCGGTGTCGCGCAGCCTTCTGCGCGAGAAAAGCCCGCGGCGCTTCGGCGGCAGAAGCTCGATCGGCTCCTCCGCCTCCTCGTCGAGCACGGACTGCACGGTGCTCTCAAGCACCTCCTGCAGACTCACGGTGTCCTGCGCGGGCGTGGCGGACGATGCCTCCTCCGGCGGCGCGGACGGCTGCGGCTCCGGCGGCTCTGCGGCGGGCGCGGCGGTTTTTCCGATCCGCACGGCGGGCCGCGGCTCGGGCACCCCGACGTCCTCCAGCTCTGCGGCGGCTTCGGCGCCGTCCTCCCGGGAGCCGAACTCCGCCAGAATGCTCTCGAGCGTCAGGTCCGCGTCGTCCGACGCGCTGCGGGCCGCGCCGCGCAGCAAAAACTCGGACTCGGCGAGCGTTTGTTCAAATTCTTGATCCTTTTTGTGATCCATGGAAGACCTCGTGAATGGCGGCGCGCGTCAGCCAAGGCGCTGACGCACGGCCTCGTAGAGCAGAATGGCGGCGGCGGCGGAAGCGTTGAGCGAGGAGATGCGGCCCTTCATCGGGATGCTGACGAGGAAGTCGCAGCCCTCGCGCACAAGCCGGCCCATGCCGTCGCCCTCGCTGCCGATGACGATGGCGGCAGGGCCCTTGAGGTCGGCCTCGTACAGGCTCGTGGTCCCCTCGGCGGCGGTGCCGAAGATCCACACGCCCTGCTGCTGCAGCTCCTTCAAAAGCGCCGGAATGTTCGGCACGCGCGCGACGGGCAGATAGCTCACCGCGCCCGCGCTCGTCTTGCCGACGATGCTCGTCAAGCCCGCGCTGCGGCGCTTGGGGATGATGACGCCGTGCGCGCCCGCGCACTCCGCCGTGCGGATGATGGCGCCGAGGTTGTGCGGGTCGCTGATCTCGTCGCACACCACGAGCAGAGGGGCCTCCCCACGCTCACGGGCGGCGGAGAGGATGTCCTCCACGCTCGCGTACTCGCGCACGGCGGCGAGGGCGATGACGCCCTGGTGCGCCTTCGTCGCGCTCATGTAGTCGAGCTTACGGCGGTCGGCCTCGACCACCACCACGCCCGCCGCGCGGGCGGTGGAGGCGATGTGCCCGAGCGTTTTGTCCGTCTCGCCGCGGGCGATGAAGATCTTATCAATGGGCGTGCCGGCGCGCAGCGCCTCCGTCACGGCGTTGCGTCCCTCGATGAGGCCGTCCGCCTCGGCGTCGCGCTCGCGCATGGGGACCCTTTCCTCCGCTCTGCGCTCGCGCGGAAAGCGCTTTTCCGTGTGCTCGTCCGCGCCGCGCGGCCCGCGCTTTTCTTCGTATTCCTTCGACATAAACCGATCCTCCCGGTCAAAATTCGTATACATAATATATTATAACACAACACGCGGATAAGATAAAGAGGGAAGCGGACAAAAATTCACCGAAAATTCATACCGCGGCGCTTGTGAAACGAGGAGGGGTATGCTAAAATACCATATAATTAACTTGGCAAGCTGTCGCCTGTGCCCGCGCAGGGCCGCAGGCGGAAAGGAACGCAGATACATGGATCAGAACGACAAGAACAAAAGCAACAAGAACAACGACCGCCGCAAGGGCGTGCTGTCGCTGCTCATTTGGGCGCTGGTGCTGACCATCGGCTTCAACTATCTCCTCTCGGCGATGGACACGAAGAAGCTGGCGGAGAGCACCTGCGAGATCCGCTACGACGAATTTCTCGACCTTGTCCGCGACGGCAAGGTCAAGGAGGTCGAGATCGCGGACCGCACGCTCAACATCACGCCTGTGGACGGCTTCACCTACACCGACGCGGACGGCAAGACCTACTCAGGGGACTTCCAGCTCTTCACCACGCAGATCAACGACCCCGAGCTGCGGTCGTTCCTGGATGAAAACGGCGTGGAGTTCGGCAAGCCCTACAAGGCGGAGACCTCGTATCTTGAGATCATCATGCTCAACTACGTCCTGCCCACGGCGCTGATGGTCGGCGCGTTCATCCTGATGATGCGCTTCATCAGCAAAAAGACCGGGGGCGGCGGCTTCGGCGGCCTCGGCAGCGTCGGCAAGTCCAACGCGAAGGTCTACATGGAAAAATCCACCGGCGTCACCTTTGCTGACGTCGCCGGTCAGGACGAGGCGAAAGAATCCCTCGTCGAGATCATCGACTTCCTGCACAATCCTCAGAAGTATACCGACATCGGCGCGAAGCTGCCGCGCGGCGCGCTGCTCGTCGGCCCTCCGGGCACGGGCAAAACGCTGCTCGCCAAGGCGGTCGCGGGTGAAGCGAATGTGCCTTTCTTCTCCATCTCCGGCTCCGGCTTTGTGGAGATGTTCGTGGGCGTCGGCGCGAGCCGCGTGCGCGACCTCTTTGCCGAGGCCTCGAAGGTAGCGCCCTGCATCATCTTCATTGACGAGATCGACGCCATCGGCAAGACGCGCGACACGCGCTTCGGCGGCAACGACGAGCGTGAGCAGACGCTCAACCAGCTGCTCGCCGAGATGGACGGCTTCGACCCCGGCAAGGGCATCATCGTTCTCGCCGCCACCAACCGCCCCGAGGTGCTCGATCAGGCGCTGCTGCGCCCGGGCCGCTTCGACCGCCGCATTACCATCGACCGCCCGAACCTCGCGGGCCGCATCGCCACGCTCGAGGTCCACACCCGCAACATCAAGCTCGGTGAGGACGTCGATCTCAAGAAGGTCGCGCTCGCGACCGCCGGCTGCGTCGGCGCGGACCTTGCCAACATCGTGAATGAGGCGGCTCTGCGCGCCGTGCGCAAGGGCCGCAAGCTCGTCACGCAGGAGGATATGCTCGCCGCATTCGAGTTCGTCATCGCGGGCAGCGAGAAGAAGAACAGCGTGCTCACCGAGTTTGAAAAGAAGCTCGTCGCCTACCACGAGGTCGGCCACGCGATGGTCGCCTACAGGCAGAAGAACGCCGAGCCCGTGCAGAAGATCACCATTGTGCCCCATACCGAGGGGAGCCTCGGCTACACGCTCCTCATGCCCGAGGAGGACAAGACGAATCTGCGCACCCGCGACGAGCTGATGGCGAAGATCGCCGTCTCCATGGGCGGCCGTGCCGCCGAGGAGGTCATCATGCACACGATGACCAACGGCGCCTCTCAGGACATTCAGGAGGCCACAAACATCGCGCGCAACATGGTCGCCATGTACGGCATGAGCGACGAGTTCGGCATGATGGCGCTTGGCTCCGTGCGCAGCCAGTATCTCGACGGCGGCTACGGTCTCGACTGCGCGCAGGAGACTGCCGCCGTGATGGATAAGGCCGTCAAGGAAATTCTGGAGAAGTGCTACGCTGACGCGGTGAAGGTCATCGAGGAGAATATCGACGATATGCACAAGGTCGTCGCCTATCTTTTGGAGAAGGAGACGATCACCGGCGGCGAGATGGTCGCCATCCTCGAGGGCCGCGACCCCGCGACGGTGGAGGACGCCTACGCTTCCACGCGCAGGAGCGACAGCGACTTCCGTCCCTCCGTGCCGAGCACCATCGAAGCGCCCGCGCGTCACATCTCCATGACGAGCGAGAAGATCGAAATGCCGCCGCTGGGCGGCGAAGCACCGGACGAGTCCGCCGCATCCGACGCGGAGAACGGCAAGGACGCGGAAACGCCCGCGGAGGAGACCCCTGCACAGGACGCTCCCGCCGGTGACGGCGCGGAAACGCCCGATCACGAATAAACCGAAAGCGCCGCCCGCAGGCGGCGCTTTTCCGTAAGGAGGAGTCCCCATGAGACAACAGACGAGGGAGCTGGCGCTCGCGAGCGTGCTCGGTGCGCTGGCGGTGCTGTTCCTGTTCCTCGGCGGCGTGCTGCCGCTGGCGCTCTACGCCTGTCCCCTGCTTGCGTCCGTCTGCCTGCTGCCCGTGCGCGAGGAGTGCCGCGCGAGCTATCAATGGTGCTGCTTTTTCGCCGCCGCCATTTTGGGATTGCTGCTTGGGCCGGACAAGGAATCCGCGCTGCTCTTCTGCTTTCTGGGCTATTACCCGCTCTTGCAGCCGAGTCTCGACGCGATCGGCAGCCGCGCGCTGCGCTTTCTCACGAAGCTCGGGCTGTACGTCCTCGCCGTCGGCGCGATGTACGCGCTGCTCGTCTTTGTGTTCCGGCTCGACGCGGTGACGGCGGAGCTGGCGGCGACCGCCCCGTGGCTCATCGCGGCGACCTTTGCGCTCGGCGCGGTGCTGCTCTTTCTCTATGACGAGCTGCTGCGCCGCTTCGCGCGGCTGTACCGAAGGAGGAAGAGAGGATAACAAGAAAGGCGGCAGGAGCCATACGGTTCCTGCCGCCTTTTTATGTTCTTATGCATCCTCCTTCGGCTGTAGCTTCGCACTGAGATAGGCCGCGAGCGCGCCGAGCGCGGCGGCAAGCAGGCACAAAAGCGCGTCGCGCGCGCCGTCGTAATACAGCGGGATGATAACGACCGTCGAGGCCAGCACGATGCCGAACACGGCGTGGTAGAAAAGCGGGTAGTGCGTCTGGAAGCACCAATTCACCACGCGCGCGAGCGTCAGCACGATGAGCGCCATGCCGAGCAGCCACGGCAGGATCACCGCCATGTCGAGCCTTGCGAAGCCCTCGGCCATCGGCGTGAACAGCCCGACCGCCATCAGGATGGAGGAGGACGTCATGCCCGGCACGATCAGGCTCAGGCCCCAGAGCAGGCCGCAGAAGAGAAAGCCGAGGAAGCCCGGGCGCATCGTGTAGAACGCGCCGTGCTGCGCGTAGAGCAAAACGGCGGAGAGGGCAAGAAAGCTGGCCGCGCAGGAAAGGTACGCGCCGCGTCCGCGCCCCTGCGCGCCCGCCTCGGCCCACAGGCTCGGGAGCGTGCCGAGGATCAGGCCGATGAACAGGCAGGTCGCGAGCTTTTCCGAGCGGTCGAACAGCACAAGGATCAGTCCGCCGCCGCACAGGAAGCCGAGGATCGCGCCGGCGCCGACCGGCAGCAGGAGGGAAAGATGGCGGCGCAGCCCGTTGAGCGGGTGGGCGAGCACCTCCATCACCGGCCGGTAGATGCCGAAGATGACCGACAGCACGCCGCCGGAGATGCCCGGCAGAATGCCGCCTGCGCCGATGATAAAGCCCTGCACCAGCCGCAGCAGGACCGTCTTGAGGGGGAAGCCCATTTTTAATAGCCTCTCTTCCGGTCGACCAGATGCGCAAGCGGACGGCCCGCGGCATAGTTTTCCAGATCGTCGCAGAACATCTGCACGCTCTTGTCGCAGGTGTAGCCGAGCGTCATGTTGCCCGCGACGTGCGGCGTGAGCAGCAGATTTTTCGCGCGGCGCAGCGGATGGTCGGCGGGCAGCGGCTCAGGCACGACCACGTCGAGCGCCGCGCCGGCGAGCTGCCCGGCGTTGAGCGCGTCGCAGAGCGCCTCCTGGTCGATGGCGGTGCCGCGGCCGACGTTCACGACGAAGGCGCTGTCGGGCAGCAGCGCGATGCGCTCGCGCGAGAGGATGCCCACGGTCTCCGCCGTGGAGGGCAGCGCCATCACGAGAAGATCCGTTTCGGGCAGGACGCTGTCCAGCTCCGCGATGGCATGGATGGAGGTGAACGCCGGGTCGGAGGATCTGACCGTGCGGCGCACGCCGTTGATGCACGCGGGGTGGAAGGACTGCGCGCGGCGGGCAAACTCCGTGCCGATGTCGCCCGTGCCGAGCACGGTGATGCGCGCGCCGTGCAGCGAGCGGATACCGCCGGGGAGCGTTTCCCAGCCGCCCGCGCGGATGATCTCGGTATACTCCATCTGGCGGCGCAGCAGCATCAGGCAGACCATGATGAGATGCTCGGAGATGGTGGTGCCGTAGGCGCCGGAGGAGTTGGTGAGTCGACAGTCGGGATTCTGGTACAGGCTCTCGTCGCAGAAATGATTCACGCCCGCCCAACAGGTGCAGTACCATTTGAGGCTTTTCGCACTTTTTACGACCTTGCGAGAACAGTGGCCGTAGAGGATCTCGCACTCGTCCACATTTCCGACCGCCGCAGCGCTGGAGGGGAAGTACACCACCTCGTAGCCGCACTTTGCCGCGGCCTCGTTGAGCTGACGCTCGTATTTGTCGTTGAGAAAGTCGATGATGACGCCGATCTTTTTAGCCATGCTGAGTGATCTCCTTTATAATTTGTTCCGCGCAGCGCATTCCGTCCGCCGCAGCGGAGAGAATGCCGCCGGCATAGCCGGCGCCCTCGCCGCAGGGATAGAGCCCGCGCAGAGCGGTTTGATAGGTATCGTCGCGCACGATGCGCACGGGGGAGCTGGAGCGCGTCTCGACCGCGGTGAGCACCGCGTCGGGGGCGGCAAAGCCGTGCAGCTTTTTCTCCAGCAGCGGCAGCGCCTCCTCCAGCGCCGCGCAGACGAACGGCGGCAGGCAATCGTGCAGGTCGCACCAGCGCACGGCGGGGCGGTAGGTCGGTGTGACCTTCCCCGGCCCGATCGACGGACGGTGCGCGAGGAAATCGCCGACCGTCTGTGCGGGAGCGGCATAGCCCCCGCCGCCGAGGGCGTAGGCGGCCTCCTCCAGCCGTCGCTGAAAGGCGACGCCCGCGAGCACGTCCGTGCCGCCGAAGTCCTCCGGCGTAACGGAGACGAGCAGCCCGCCGTTGATGTTTTCACCGTCGCGCGCCAGCTCGCTCATGCCGTTCGTGACCACGCGGCCCGCTTCGCTTGCCGCGGCGACGACCTGTCCGCCGGGGCAGACGCAGAACGAGAACACGCCGCGCCCCGCCGCCGTGTGGGCTGAGAGCTTATACGAGGTCGGCGGCAGCGAGGGGTGGCCCGCGTACTGCTTATACTGCTGCGCGTCCATATCGCTCTGGCGGTGCTCGATGCGCACGCCCACGGCAAAGGGCTTCGGCTCCATCGGGATGCCCGCGCCGCGCAGCATGGCGAAGGTGTCGCGCGCGCTGTGACCGACCGCGAGCACCGCGTGCTCCGCGGGGAGCGTATACGTTCCGTCGGGAGACGTGACCCGCAGCGCGGCGAGCCGTCCGTCCCTCCGCTCCAGTCCGGTGACCTGATGGTTGAAGCGCACCTCCGCGCCGAGGGAAAGCAGCTCCTGCCGCAGATTTTGCAGCACGATATACAGCCGGTCGGTGCCGATGTGCGGCTTGGCGTCGATGAGGATGTCCTCGCTCGCGCCGAACGCGGCGAACTCCTCTAAAATATAGCGGTGGCGGACGTCCTTCGTGCCGGTGTTGAGCTTGCCGTCGGAAAACGTGCCCGCGCCGCCCTCGCCGAACTGGACGTTCGAGCGCACGTTCAGCTCGCCCGTTGCCCAGAAGCGCTCGACATCGCGCCGTCTCCGCTCGACGCATTCGCCGCGCTCGAGCAGAATGGGCCGCGCGCCGCAGCGGGCGAGCACCAGCGCCGCGAACAGTCCCGCCGAGCCCGCGCCGATCACCACGGGGCGCACGGCGGGAGGGGCGATCATCGGCGGCAGCTCGTAAAAGGCGGGCGCGTAGACGCTGATGCTTTTGTTCCTCGCGCGGCGCAGCACTCTTTCCTCGTTCTCGAGCGCGGCGGAAACGGTATAAATAAACGTCACGCTGTCGCGCGCGTCGATGCTGCGGCGGAGAATGTGCAGCGTATGGAGGGGCGCTTTGACACGCAGCGCCGCCGCGGCGCGTTCGTATAATAACGCCTCGCTCTCGCCCGGGGCGAGCTTCAGCCCTTCGATCTTCAGCATGGCAGCGCTCCTTTCGCATTGGGAAATCGGCTTTATTGTAGTATATCCGAATGTCCCGCGCAAGCTATTTTTTCCAATTCGGCCATTCTTCAGGATTTCTTTATGGCCTATTCAAAAAAAGTTCAAAAAAATTCGTTCCGGCTTCACGAAATGGACATAAACAGGGGGTATCATCGGTAGCATCAAAAGAAAAATAAACGCTTCACGGCAAGGAGGCTTATCTATGTATTACGAAGACGAAAACAACCTGTACCATTACAGCTACCGCAAGGGCGACAAGGTGGAGAATGTCCGCGACGTGGACTACACCGAGGTGCCGAACACCGCGGCAAAGGCAGACCCCTGGGAGGAAAAGAAACCGAAGAAGAATCGGCTGGGGTTGAAGATCGCCGCGCTGGCGCTCGCCTGCGCGCTCATCGGCGGCGCGGCGGGCGCGGTCATCACGCACCATGCCTTTGCCTCCGCGCGCGGCTCGACGCAGATCGAGGTCTCCGACCGTCAGGTCGCCGAGGTCCGGCAGGTCAAGGTGGACGGCAAGCAGCAGCTCACCATGCCCGAGGTCTACGCCGCCAACGTCAACAGCGTCGTGAGCATCAACGTGTCCACCACGACGAACGTCTTCGGCCGCACGACAGAGTCCGCCGCCAGCGGCAGCGGCTTTTTCATCACCAAGGACGGCTACATCCTCACCAACTATCACGTCATCGAGGGTGCGAGCACCGTCAAGGTCACGGCCTACGACGGCACGACCTATGATGCTGCCGTCATCGGCGGCGACGAGGATTACGACATCGCCGTCATCAAGGTCGAGGGCACGGATTTCCAGCCAGTCGTGATCGGAAAGTCCGGCAGCGTGCAGATCGGCGAGACGGTCGCTGCGGTCGGCAACCCGCTCGGCGAGCTGACCTTCTCGATGTCGCAGGGCATCGTCTCCTGCGTGAACCGCGCGATCAATGTGGACGGCAAGCCCTTCAACATGATCCAGGTCGATTGCTCCATCAACCCCGGCAACTCCGGCGGCCCGCTCTTCAACAGCTACGGCGAGGTCATCGGCATCGTGTCCGCGAAGTATTCAAGCTACTCCAACACCACCGTTGAGGGCATCGGCTTCGCCATCCCCATCGACGATGTGCTCGCCATGGTCAAGGACATTATGACCGACGGCTATGTGACCAACAAGCCTTACATTGGCATCACACCGCAGAACATGACCGCACAGATGGCGCAGCAGTACCGCTACGATGTCACGCAGGGCGTGTTCGTCTGCTCGGTCGAGCCGGGCAGCGCCGCGGAAAAGGCTGGCCTTCAGATGGGTGACGTCATCACCAAGATCGGCGACACGGCGATCAGCGACATGAACGACCTGAACGCCGCGAAGAAGTCTTACCGCGCGGGCGATACCGTGACGCTGACCATCTATCGCGCGGGTGGAACGAAGGAGGTCGAGCTGACCTTCGACGCCGTCCCTCAGACGCAGGAGACCGCGCAGGACAACAGCCAGCAGCAACAGCAGGGCGGCAGCAACGGCGGCTATTACTACAATCCCTGGGATTTCTTCAATAGCTTCTTCGGCAACGGCTACTACGGCAGCAGCTATTCCGGCGAGAGCCGCGACGCAGCCTGAGCAAAACAGCATACGACATACCGGGGCGGCTCTTCGGAGCCGCCCTTTTTTGCCGCGTTTTGCCGCGCAAAAATAAGGACTTCCGCTTTTGGGAAAGCTGTGGTATAATTTTCTTCTATGAAACATGGAGAAGGAGGGAACGTCCATGCGCATCGGTACAGTGGAGATCAACTCGCAGCTCGCGCTCGCGCCGATGGCGGGCGTGACCGACGCGGCGTTCCGCGAGCTGTGCGCGTCCCTCGGCGCGGGGCTGACGTGCACGGAGCTCGTGAGCTCGAAGGCGCTGTGCTATCAGGATAAAAAGAGCCGCACACTGCTCGCGCCCTTTCCGGGCGAGCATCCGATGCAGGCCCAGATTTTCGGCAGCGACCCGGTCTGCATGGCCGAGGCCGCGCAGATTGCCATTGAGGCGAGCGGCGCGGATATTTTGGACATCAACATGGGCTGCCCGGTCGGCAAGGTCGTCAACAACGGCGACGGCTCGGCGCTGATGCGCGACCCCGAAAAGGCAGCGCGTATCGCCGAGGCGGTGGTCGGGGCCGTCAAGGTCCCCGTGACGGTGAAGATGCGCCGCGGCTGGGACAAGGGCAGCATCAACGCGCCGGAGCTGGCGGTGCTGTTAGAATCCGTGGGCGTCGCGGCGATCACCGTCCACGGGCGCACCCGCGTGCAGATGTACGGCGGACAGGCAGACTGGTCGACCATCCGCGCGGTCAAGGAAGCGGTGAAGATCCCCGTTATCGCCAACGGCGATGTTTTTACTCCGGAAAATGCGATAAAAGCCTTGAAGCTCACCGGTGCGGACGCGGTGATGATCGGGCGCGGCTGCTTCGGCAATCCGTGGCTCTTCCAGCAATGTAGGGCCGCGCTCGTGGGCGAGCCGATCCCGCCGCTGCCGCCGCTTGCCGAGCGCTGCGACGCGCTGGTGCGCCAGATCGAACGCAGCGCGGAGTTCCGCAATGAAAAGGTCGCGCTGCTCGAGGCGCGGCGGCACTACTGCTGGTATCTCAAGGGCGTGAAATACGCCAACTACTATAAAGACCAGATCAACCATATGGAGACGCTTGAGGATCTTTACCGCGTCACGGCGGGCATCAAGCGCGATCTGAGCGACTGAACACACGGAGCGGACATGAACGAAAGTGAACTGATCCAAGCCGCGCGGGGCGGCGACGAGGCAGCCTTTGAACAGCTCGTCCGGCTGCATGAGAAAAAAATATACAACCTTTGCCTGCGTATGTGCGGCAGCAGCGAGGACGCGGCGGAGGCCGCGCAGGATACCTTCCTCGCCCTTTGGCGCGGACTGGAGGGCTTCCGCGAGGATGCGGCGCTGTCCACCTGGCTCTACCGTCTGGCGAGCAACGCCTGCATCGACCTGCTGCGGCGCAGCAAGCGCACGGTGGACGGCGTATCGCTCGACGACGAGGACGTACACCTTGAGGTGCGCGACCGTGCGCCCACGCCGGAGGAGCACGTCGAGGGCCGGGAGACGCAGCGGCTGGTGCGTGAGGGGCTTGCCGCGCTGCCGGAGGATTACCGGCGCGTGCTCGTGCTGCGCGAGCTGCATCAGCTCAGCTATGCGGAGATCTGCGAGGTCACGGAGCTGGAGCTCGGCACGGTGAAGAGCCGCATCAATCGCGCGCGGCTGCTGCTGCGAAATTATTTAGCGGCAGACGGGAACTTTTTTGAAAAGCCAGCGTCAAAGGTTACAGAATGTAATCAGACTGTCGGAGGGGAGAGGAACGCAATATGAAGGAATGTGAAGAATTTGCGCCGCTGCTCTCGGCCTTTGTTGACGGAGAGCTGACGGAGGAGGAGCGTGCGGAGGTGCTCGCTCATGTGAGCGAATGCGAGAAATGCAGAAGGCTGCTCGGTGAGCTGACGGCCCTGCACGCCGCCCTCGGCGAGCTGGAGGACGAGGACGTGCCCGCAGGCTTCACGGAGGGCGTGATGGCGGCGGTGCGTGCAGAAAAGGCGGCAGCGAAGCCGCAGGTGAAAAAGCGGAGCACGTGGCGGCGGTGGATGCCGATGGCGGCCTGCGCGGCGATCGTCGCACTCGCGGCGGCGGTAACGATCCCGCGAACGGCGATGAAGCAGGAAGCAAACGACGCTGCACCTGCCGCGCCTGCCGCACAGGAGGATCAGGCGATGTTTTCGATGGCGGCGCCGCCCAGCGACCCGCTGCCCGATACGGACGCCGAGGTGGAATATCCCGAGCAGCGCTGTGAAACGGTGCAGTCCAGCCCGTATTATGACCGCCAGCTTGGCGGCGCGGCGGCGGACGGGTTCAAGACCGCAAACGCACCCGCTGACTTGGAAAACGGCAGCCCAGAGGCAGAATACTACTGCGAGACCGCTCCCATCGGCGAAAGCGGCGAGGAGGGCAGCCTGCTCACCGCGTGGTACGGTCCCGTGGTGCTTGAGCTGTACGGCGCGGGCGCGACGGACTATGTGACGGAAAGCGGCGGCGTGAAGGACGGCGACGCGGGCTTTTACTATGCCCCTATTGCCGCGCTGCGCGACCTGCCGGAGGGCCTCGGCATGAGGCAGGCGCAGGCGGAAACGCTCGCACTTGCCCCCGCGGACGCGGAGTGGGTGCTCGTCTATCCCAATGACGACAGCGAGGTGCCGCAGCCGTGAAGAAGCGTTCGCTGTGGCTCTGCCCTTTGGCTATCGCGGCCATCGTCGCGCTGGACCAGTGGGTGAAGGCCTATATCGTGACCCATTTCGCCGTGGGCGAGAGCAAGCCCTTTCTCCCACAGCTGCTGCGGCTGCACTATGTGCGCAATTTCGGCGCGGCATGGTCGAGCTTTTCCGGCGAGCGCTGGCTGCTCATCGGCGTGACGGGCGTGGGGATGCTCGCGCTCGCATGGCTGCTCGCGCGGATCGTGCGGCACCCGCTCGGCGTGTGGTCGCTGACCGCCGTGATCGGCGGCGGCGTGGGAAATCTCATTGACCGCGTTCGCCTCGGCTATGTGGTGGATATGCTCGACTGCACGTTCATCGAGTTTCCGGTTTTCAACGTTGCGGACTGCTTTGTGGTCTGCGGCACCATCGCGGCACTCGTTTACTACATTTGGATCTACCCGAACACCGACGCGAAGAATTGGGAGAAGGACCATGGAACCGATCCTGCTCAGGGCAAGTGAAGAAAGCAAAAATCAAAGGCTCGACGCATTTCTTGCGTCGAGCCTTGACGGCTTGACCCGCTCGCAGGCGACGCGGCTCATCGAGAGCGGCGAGGTCGCGGTGAACGGGAGAGCCGTCAGCAAAAGCTATAAGCTCGCGGGCGGCGAGGACATCGCCGTGACGCTGCCCGAGCCGGAGCCGGTCGAGGCCGTGCCGCAGGACATTCCGCTCGATGTGGTGTACGAGGACGCGGACGTGATCGTGGTCAACAAGCCCAGCGGCATGGTCGTCCACCCCGCGCCGGGACACCCGGACGGCACGCTCGTCAACGCGCTGCTGTACCATTGCGCAGGAACGCTCTCGGGCGTCGGCGGCGCGCTGCGCCCCGGCATCGTCCACCGCATCGACCGCGACACGAGCGGTCTCATCATCGCGGCGAAGAACGACGCGGCGCACCAGTACCTCTCCGCGCAGCTCGCCGACCACACGCTCGCGCGCACCTACGAGTGCATTGTTGTGGGTAGCCTCCGCGAGGACCGCGGCACGGTGGACGCGCCCATCGCGCGCCATCCGGCCGACCGCAAGCGCATGGCGGTGGTCGCCGGCGGGCGCGAGGCGGTCACGCATTGGGAGGTCATCGCCCGCTATCCGGGCTATACCCACGTCCGCTGCCGGCTCGAGACGGGACGCACGCACCAGATCCGCGTCCACATGGCCTACATCGGGTATCCCATTCTCGGCGACACGGTATACGGTGCAAAGAAGGAGGTCCCCGGCCTGACGGGGCAATGCCTGCACGCGGTCGGCCTGCGCTTTCTCCATCCGCGCACGCACGAGGTCGTGGAGCTTTCCTGTCCCCTGCCGGAGGAATTTACAAGGATGCTGCAAAAAATCAGGAAATAAATTGCACGCGATACGGCACCAAACAGGGGGAGCGTTCTCTATGGCAGAGAACGCTCCCCTTTTGCTATGCTGTTATTTGCACAAATATGAGAACCAGCCCTCGCTCTCGCGGGCCTCCATGATCGCCCAGCCCGCAAGACGCAGCGCGTCCGCGACCTCGACCGCGCGGTCGTCGATGATGCCCGAGCAGAGGAACAGCCCGCCCTTTTTCAGCAGCGGCCGCACCTGCGGTGCGAGCGCGATGATGACGTCCGCCACGATGTTCGCCACGACGATATCATAGTCTCCGCCGAACTCGCGCGCGAGCCTTTTGTCGCTGAGCACGTCGCCCGCGCGGACGGTGTAGTGCTCCCGCCCGATGCCGTTGAGCGCGGCATTCTCGTAGGCGACGCCCACGCACTTGTCGTCGATGTCGCAGGCAAAGGCGTCCTCCGCGCCCAGCAGCAACGCCGCGATGGAGAGGATGCCGCTGCCGCAGCCGAGGTCGAGCATCTTTTCGCCGCCGCGGATGTGCTTTTCGAGCGCCTGAAGGCACAGGCGTGTGGTCGCGTGGCTGCCCGTGCCGAAGGTCAGCCCGGGATTCAGGATGAGCTTCACGCGCTCCGTCGGCTTTGCCTGCTCCCACTCGGGGATGACCAGCAGGCGCTCGCCGATCTCCATGGGCTTATAGAACTGCTTCCAGTTGTTCTCCCAGTCGGCGTCCTCCACGTTTTCCATCGTGAGGAGCAGCGGCGCGTATTCGGGATGCTGCTTCTTGAGCGCCGAGAGCGCGATGCGCACCTGCGCCAGCGTGGAAAAACCGCTCTCGCTTTCTTCGAGGTAGAAGGTCACGCGGCATTTGCCGTGCTTCTCCGCCAGCAGCTCATCGTCCACATAGTCCCAATACTGGTGGTTGTTTTCGAGAAAATCCTTGAAGTCCGCCTCGTCGTCGATGACAAGGCCCTCGACGCCCTGCTCGCGCAGCAGCTCGCTGACCGGCTCCAGACCGGCGCGGGCGGTGTCGATATGCAGCTCCAGCCACTTCATCGCTGCGTCCCCACGAAGAACAGCCCCAGCGTGCCGCAGCCGGTGTGCGCGCCGATCACAGGGCCGATGAAGTCCGCGCGGACGTCCGTCACGCCGAAGCGCTCCTCCAGCAGCTCCTTGACATACGCCACGGAGTCGGGGCAGTTGGCGTGGCAGATGAACAAGGGCTGGTTCTTGTCCGGCTCGACGCCCAGCTCCTCCACCTTGTCGACCAGTGCCTTGAGCGCAGCCTTGGTGCCGCGCGCCTTGCTCATGGGAATGAGCCTGCCCTCGCTGTCGGTGTGCATGACGGGCTTGATGCCCAGCATCGTGCCGACGAAGGCCGCCGTGGCGCTCACGCGGCCGCCGCGCTTGAGGTGGTTGAGATCGTCCACGATAAACCAGTGGCATTGGGTCTGGAGGATGCTCCTCACATATGCCGCCAGCGTCTCGATGTCGGGGCTGCTCCTCCGGCGCTCCTGCACCGTGCGGTAGAGCAGCATTCCCTGTCCGCGCGAGGCGGAGAGGGAGTCGATGACGAGGATCTTCGCGTCGGGGTACTCGCTTTTCAGGTCCTCCGCCGCGATGCAGGCGGACTGGTAGGTGGTGGACAGTGCGCCGGAGAAGCAGATGCACAGGATATCCTTGCCCGCGTCGAGCGCCCTGCGCATCGCCTCGTCGAACTGACCGACATTGGCGGCGGCGGTAGTGCTGTTCTCGCCCGCAGCGATCTTTGCGAAAAATTCCTCGGGGGACATCTCGGCATGGTCGGGCGTGTTGAGATAGGTTTTGCCGTCGATCGTAAAGGAAAGCGGCAGAACGGTAAGCCCGAGCTCGTCGACCTCCTGCTGGTTCAGGTCACAGCAGCTGTCGGTCATGATAATATAGTCACGCATGGCGTTCCTTTCCGGGCCGCAGACAAATGGCCCCTTTTGGGGAATAGAGTCGATTCTTCCTTAGAATGGCAGTATTGTAGCAGAACGTTAAGATAATATCAATCATTTTCTGTAAACAATGCTTTCCGTTTACTTTCCGACGCAGAAGCGTTCAAAAATGCGCGTCACCATATCCTCGCGCGCCGTGCGGCCGGTCAGCTCGCCGAGCGCGTCGAGCGCGCCCTCGGCCTCGGTGAGCACCACGTCGGGCGTCAGTCCGGCGGTGAGCGCCTCGCGCGCCGCACGGACGCTCTCGAGCGCACGGCGGATGGCTTCGGCCTGCCGGGCGTTGGTGAGCAGCGTACCGCCCGCGGGAACGCCGGCAGGAAAGCAGTCTCCGATCGTGTCGATCAACGCATCCAGCCCGCCGGGCATTACGGAATTAAAGGAGACCAGATGCTCCGGCGCAGGCGCGCCGTCCGGCAGTCTCCAAACGGCGGTCTTTACGGCGGGGTTTCGATCGTCCTTGCTGATGGCCAGAATCCAATGCGGCGCTCGGGCGGCAAGTGCGAGAATGTCTGGCTCCACAGTGAGCGGCGTATGGCTGCCGTCCGCTACCACGATCACCAGATCGGCGCTCTCGACCGCGCGGCGCGAGCGCTCCACGCCGAGCCGCTCCACGGCGTCGTCTGTCTCGCGGATGCCCGCCGTGTCGATGAGCCGCAGCAGCACGCCGCCGACCACCGCCTTCTCCTCCACGGTGTCGCGCGTCGTGCCGGGAATGTCGGTGACGATGGCGCGGTCGTAGCCCACGAGCGCGTTGAGCAGCGAGCTTTTGCCCGCGTTCGGCGCGCCGACGATGGCGGTCGCCGCGCCGCTTTTGAGCACGCGTCCGCGCGCAAAGGTGCCGAGCAGCGCCGCGAGCGTTTGTTCGCTCTCCGTGAGCGTCCGCTCCGTCTCGGCAAGCGTGAGGTCCTCGATGTCCTCGTCGGGATAGTCCACCACGGCGTAGAAGCGGCTGGTGAGGCTCAGCAGCGCGTCGTAGACCTGTTCGAGCGGGCGGCGCAGCGCGCCGTCCACCTGGGCGGCGGCGTTCCGCGCCGCCTCGGCGGTCTCGGCGTCAATGAGGTCGATGACCGCCTCCGCCTCGGTGAGGTCCATTTTGCCGTTCAGAAACGCGCGCTCGGTAAACTCTCCCGCCCGCGCCTGCCGCGCGCCTGCGGCAAACGCGGCGCGCAGGACCTCCTGCAAAACGACCGGCGAGCCGTGGCAGTGCAGCTCCGCGCTCTCCTCGCCCGTGTAGCTGTGTCCGGCGGAGAACACCACCGCCAGCGCGTGGTCGAGCGTGCGGCCCTCGGCGTCGCGCACCGTGCCGTAGGTCATGCGCCGCGGCGGAAGCTCCACGGCCGAACGACCGTCCACCGGCGTGAACAGCGCCGCGAGCACGCGCCGCGTCTCCGCGCCGCTCAGGCGCACGATGCCGACCGCGGCGGCCGCGGACGCGGTGGCGATGGCAGCAATGGTGTCGGGCATAATGCTTCCTCCTTGATGTTAGCCGGTATTTGCCGATATGATACCACAAAACGGAAAAATTGAAAAGGGGCACGGCGCAGCCATGTCCCTTTTTTTGACGCAATAAGCGAGACGGCTTCTATTGCTCTTTCCCAATTTTTGTATCATCCCCTTCAGAATGATACCCAGACGCAATACAAGCGCAGCAAGGCG
>ERZ827108.1419-NODE-1419-length-31881-cov-5.043864_pt1 | contig 31881 bp, 19 predicted proteins | sample MGYA00519921_ERZ827108 | MGnify/ENA primary metagenome ERZ827108 (study PRJEB31778, sample SAMEA3449258) | human gut metagenome | biome: human gut; feature: human-associated habitat; material: faeces | place: United Kingdom | collected 2010/2012 ...
TGCGACCCCTACCGGGGTCATTTCACGGTTCGGAGAACCGCACTGCCATGGTCGGTTCGGAGAACCGCACTGCCATGGTCGGTTCGGAGAACCGCTCTGCCATGGTCGGCTCGGAGAACCGCTCTGCTATGGTCGGCTCGAAGCAAACATCCAGAAGTCTTCTCTTGCGTTTCCTCCACACAATTGGCGGCTTTGCATAGAGTAAGCCACACCGGAGGACAGCAAGAATGGGCGGGCGATTTTTCACTTGGAAAACTTGTAGAATTTCGTTATCTTTGCAACGCTATTTATATATACCAAAATCTGATAAGACAATGAGTGAATCACCCGTTCAAAGGCCGCCCAAACCCCGGCGGGACTTTTTCCAATGGATCGTTAGAATCCTGTATCTGACATACGAATTCCTGATTGCCGTCCCTATCTTCGTGGCGGCCACGCTGATCACCGCAATCATCACCGTGTTCGGCACACTGCTGGGGAAACGCGACTTCTGGGGCTACTGGCCCGCCAGCCTGTGGTCCCGCTTCACCTGCCACCTGTTCCTGATGCGCGTCAAGGTCGTTGGCCGCGAGAACATCGACCCCAGGCAGTCGTATGTGTTCGTAGCAAACCATCAGGGTGCCTACGACATCTGGACCATCTACGGATTCCTGGGCCATAACTTCAAATGGCTGATGAAGAAACCGTTGGAGAAGATCTTCCTGGTCGGGCCCGCCTGCAAGATGGCCGGACACATCATGGTGGACGATTCCAGCATAGCAGGCATCAAGGAGACCATAGCCGAATCTGAAGAGACTCTGAAGGGAGGAATGTCGCTGGTGATATTCCCCGAAGGAAGCCGCTCGTGGAACGGCGAAATGATCGACTTCAAGCGCGGAGCGTTCATGCTGGCCAGCGAGTTCAAGCTGCCTGTGGTGCCGCTGACCATCGACGGCAGCTTCAAGGCAATGCCACGCTACACCTACTGCATGACCCCCGCCAAGATCACGCTGACAATACACAAGCCGATCTGGCCCGGCGAGAAAGGCTTCAACACCAAGCGACTCATGGCTCAGTGCCGCCAGGAAATCGAGTCCGCTCTCCCCAAGAAAGCCGACCTGTCCGACAAGTCGGCCAACCGTTGACACCATGGCCCGTAATGAAATCCCCGTGGTGCTGGTCATATCCGCCACCGACCCCACCGGCGGAGCCGGAATGGCCACCGACATCCGCGTATGCCAGCGCAACGGCGCCTATCCCATGTGCTGCGTCACCGCGATAACGGTCCAGAACCAAAACGGCCTCACCGATATCCTCCCTACCCCCCCGGAAGTGATCCGCAGACAACTGGAGGCCGCCTATGAGGCCGCCGTTCCCGATGCCGTGAAAATCGGACTGATTCCCACTCCCGAAGCTGTCGAGGCAATAGCCGATGTTCTGTCGGCACACAACCGGCGGAACGTTGTGCTGGATCCCGTGCTGGCTCCAACCTGCGGCGGCGACTTCATGTCGGACCGCGACGCCGTGATGCTCGCTATGGCCGAACGGCTGTTCCCGTTGACTGAACTCGTAACCCCGAACATCCCGGAATATGACAGTTTCAACGCCATCGCAGTCAACGGCCACAATGCATGGAGCCGGGCGTGCAATATCCTGCTGAAGGGGGGACATGACAATCCCGAATCATGCAGCTGCACCGACTCACTGATTCGCGATGGACAGGAAACCAAGAGATTCCGGTCCGACAGAATCGATTCCGACAACCTGCACGGCACGGGATGCTTCCTGAGTTCCGCCATAGCCTCGCGGCTCGCCGCGGATTATCCGTTGGAAACAGCGATCAGCCTTGCCAAGGACGACCTGACCGCTGAGATCAGGAATTCCAGCCATGACCGGTTGATTCCCGGATATGGACCCGTATTTACCATTCACAGAAATTATAACCCAACTGATATTGCTTTATTATGAAAATCGTTTTTTTCGGAACACCTGAATTCGCGGTCCCAAGCCTTGACAGGCTTGTAAGGGAGGGACATGAAATCGCCGCAGTAGTGACTATGCCCGACAAGATTGCCGGACGGGGACACAAGCTCATCATGAGCGATGTCAAGAAATATGCATTGGAACATGAACTCCCGATACTGCAGCCTGAAAAACTGAAGAGCCCCGAATTTCTGGAGCAATTACGCTCCCTCGACGCGGAACTCTTCGTTGTCATAGCCTTCCGGATGCTGCCCGAGGCCGTATGGGCCATGCCACCCAAAGGCACATTCAACCTGCATGCGGCCCTTCTGCCCAAATACCGTGGCGCCGCGCCAATCAACCGCGCCATAATGAACGGCGAGACCAAGACGGGTGTCACCACATTCTTCCTGAACCATGAGATCGACATGGGCTCCATAATCGACCAGCGCGAGATACCCATCTCCGACCAGGACAATGTCGGCACCGTCTACGACCGTCTGATGAACCTCGGAGCCGACATGGTGTCGGAAACCGTCCGGAACATCGAGGCCGGCGACATCCATCCCAAGCCACAGCCGGAAGGCGAGTTCGTGCCGGCTCCCAAGATCTTCAAGGAAGACTGCCTGATCCACTGGGACCGTCCGGCGGTGGAGATCCACAACCAGGTACGCGGCCTCAGCCCCTACCCCTGCGCGTACGCCCCGCTGACAGCGATGCGACACGACGGCATGGACACAAAGATCTACACCACCCGCTTGACCGACGAGGCCGTGGCCGACGCCAAGCCGGGCGACGTGAAGGTGGACGGCAAGCGGATGCTTGTGGCCACGGGCGATAACTGGCTTGAGATACTGGAACTCCAGCCGGCCGGCAAGAAACGCATGGACACCTCCGCGTTCCTGCTGGGCTACAGCCCCATCCATTTCCATTGACCCCACCGGCAGGCCGGATCGTCCGCTGTCGTTCCGGCCTGCCATATCATATTTTCATTAACCTTAACGGCAATTTGCCAGTTTCTAATCTCTAATCAATCATGGTTTACCAGAAAAGCCAGGTCATCCCTTTCGAGGTGATACCTCCGGCAGCCGACGCTGCCGATTCCAATGCGGCTGCCGAGGCAGCCGAAAGTGAATTCATAGAAGTCCGCGCATTAAACGAGGATGGTGAGCCTGTGGCGGTCCAGCTGCAGAAACTTCCTTTCCAGAAAGAACCGGATTACCGGTTGCCGAACATCATTGAATGCCGTGTGATCAATATCGTGGACGGAGTCCCCGTCTTGAAACAGCACATCCCCACAATCATCTATAAGTTCTACAGCGAGGCGTACCGTAAGGGGCAGTCCATCGAATGTACGGTGACGTATGTGCCTTTAGACCGTGTTCACGACAAATTCAAGGTAGTGGACGACAAGGGACTTAATTTCAATGTGTCCGACCGCAACGCGTTCCTGCACAAAGGCCAGAAAGTAACATGCAAGTTCCAGTCCCTCAGCCAGCAGGGATGCATACTGAAATTCGACAACGAAAGCCTCAACCTCCCCTTCTACAGCCCAAAGATCATAGGTGGTCTTGTGGAACTTCCACCCAGACTGCACGGCTATATCCAGAAGGTATGGCGAAAGAGTCCTGAATTTGAATACCTGCGCAAAGACCTGCAGACGCACAACCCGCTGTGGTTCATCAACATGATGCGCGAGACGCTCCGTACTTTCCCGTGGGGGTTCACCCCCGAGCAGATCACACGCCACTGCATAAGCCTTGACGAGCTGATGAAGGCCCTGCGCAAGGGGGCCCTGCACTTCCTGGAGGGCTCCAGTTTCCTGAACGGACTCTCCTCCGAGACACGACGTTCCATGCAGGGACAGATAACGGAACTTGTCGAATCGCTGAAGCCATTCGAGAAACTTCTTTCGCATTTCAAGAACAAGGACCAGGATGAGTTCGTGAGCCAGATATTCGACAAACTGGAGAAGTCCGGCTACCTGTACCATCCCGACCAGGCCTTCGGCGTGCTGATGATGATATTCCGCCTCTACCCCAACAAGGTGAGCGAGTACCTGAGCAGCATCTTCCAGAGCATCTTCACGCGCGAGATCCAGAACTGGGAACGCGAGCCGTTCCGCACCGCCTTCGTGGAGCAGTTCGAGATGTACCTGCGTCAGGCCGCCACATCGATCGACGGCCTCCCCATGGCCGAGACACGCGCCCAGAAGGAACGTCTGCTGACAGCCATAACCGCCATTGCCCTGAAGATACTCCTATCCAAGCAGGGTGCCGACCTGAACCGTACATACTCCACCTATTACCGATACATCTCGCTGCTGAACCCCAACCATCTGGACGAACTGCTGAACCAGTCGCTGCAGACGCTGCTGGGATGCAAGCCGCTGACCGAGCCTGTGTACTCGCAGCTGCGCAACCCTATGTACGTCGTGGCCACCGCCGCGGCAATCCCCACCGGACTGCCGCTGGACCGCATACGCAACAACCACCGTTATCAGTCAGGATCGGCCGAGCTGACAATCACCCCCGACGGCCTGGCGCTGACTCATCTGGGAACCTCACGCGATTCGGAACAGGCCCTCCCGGCAGCCCTGATGCCCTGGCTTCATCCCTCAATCTATGCCAACGGAGTCCATAACATCCAGGCCCGCAAGCTGAACCGTATGTCGGAGCACAACACATTCTGGACCGATGTGGAGCACACGCTGTTCGACCGCGAGGTGACCCAGCTGGCAGTGGACCGCGCCAACGTCCGCTCGCGTGCCGAGATCGGCGACAATGTCCTTGTCGAAATCAACGACATGGAACTGGAATTCGACCAGAACGGCCGCGACACCGGCAACCCACGCTTCTTCTGCGACATCGTCGACGACGGTTTCGAGGCCGGCGGGGGTTACATGGACTGCCGCGACATTGTGGGCTACAGCGTCCGCTATCTGAGCGACCGCTGTTACCGACGCCGTGACGGCAAGCCGATGCAGTTCGTGGCCAAGGTCATCGGCATCGAGGAGGACGGAGCATACCATTTCTCGCTGGCCGATGCCGTGACCGATTATGTACGCGACACATTCGACACCCAGACAGAATACCATGCCGTCATCACAAACTCCGTGATCGGAGGTCAGGCGCGTAGTTACAGCGGACTGACCAAGAATGGTTTCGGCCTCTACATCTCACCCAAACCTGAACTGGACATCAGGAACTCCGACATCGTGGCAGTGGGGCTCTACTCGCTTTCGGAGGGCAATATCCAGGGATACATAACCCGCAAGCTCGACAAGAACGCCGACGGCTTCACCACCGCCGACGCGTTCCGCAACATCCTGCTGGCCCTGAGCGTCAAGACCGAGGAGGAAGATGAGGAGGAGATCGAGGACATCTACGACGAGCTGATGCCCGAGGACATACATGAGTTGATCGAGATTGTCCGTTACCGCGCGTTGTCGGAGAAGAACCTGCTGAACGCCTACGACTACCTGCGCTTCGCGCGTCTGCTGGCATTGCTGATCGACAACGCCGAACTTGCCTCAAGCCTCGGCACTCACGCCTCGCTGCTGCTGCTGCATGACTTCTATGCATCCAACAAGCGGATAGACGCATCGGAACTACGGAAACTGGCGGACGACAGCGCCAGGATGCCGATGCTGTCCAATCTGTACAAACGGCTGGAGATGGTGTCATGGATGGACAATGACTCGCACAACAACGAGCTGTACCAGGTGATCGGCGACGAGGACGCCACCGAACTGGAGCGCACCATCGCCCGCATGGTGCTGTCGTACAACATGATGCAGCAGGCATCCGACAATCCGTCGGAAATAGCCAAGACTCTGAAGACCGAAATCGGAAATGCATTGGACGTGGTCAGCGACACCCGTCTCGGCAAATACTACGGCTCGGAGTCCAAGTTCATAGAGTTCAAGACCTCGCTGGTATACCCGGCGGTATCGCCCGGACAGAAGATGCACGCCGACCCGGAACAGCAGCAGCAGCATATCCTGTCGCGCATAGCCGGTTTCCTCAACGCCGAGGGTGGATCTCTGTTCCTGGGTGTCAACAACCAGGGGTACGCTTCGGGTCTGGCCGATGACTTCGAGTATTACGCCAGCCATCCGCTGCAGGCCGGCAACCATATGCACCGCATCAATGACGCCGACAAACTGCAGGTGTACATAGACAACCTGCTGTCCGACAATTTCGGACCGGCGGCATTGTCACGCATCTCCGTCTCCATCGACAACGACGAGCTGAACGTGGAGAAGGGTCGCGTGGTGGTCCGCTTCGACATCCAGAAGAGCCTGGAGCCAATCTATTTCAACGGCAAGCTGTGGGTGCGCCAGTCCGGACAGTCCACACGCTTCTACACCGGCAGCGCGGAGGAGGAGTTCCTGCGTGACCGCCGCCAGCAACTGGCCGAACTGGAACGCCAGGCCCGCAGCATGGAGGAGGAAGAGGCCGAGAAACAGGCCGTGGCCGCCCAGGCCAAGGAGGTCCAGGCCGTGGATACGACTCCGGAACCGGTAGCCGCTGTCCCCACAGGCATAGCCACTTCGAGATGGCGTCCCAATGTGATCAACTACTGGGACGAGGGATACGCCGAGCCGTTCGGATACCTATACTTCGACCGCTCGGGCGGCATGGAGTTCAGCAAGGAGAACCTCTACAAAGACGGCGAGTGCGACCTGACGCTGATCATCCCCGACGAGATGCAGAACGGCTCGCTGATATTAGGTTACGAGAATTCCGAACCTCTCCGCGTGCCTCTTCAGGAAATCTATGAGAAAGGCAGCAACCAGACCATAAAGTACAGTCCGCTGAAACCCCTGCGTTTCGCCGCCGTGGCGGGCGAGCAGGAAGGCCTGCTCAGCATCCTGGCCGACAACTCCTCCAATCTGGCCTACCACATGGAGAATGTGGCGGACCTGCTGCAGGGACACATCAACTCGGACCCCGTCTCGGCCATAACGTCATCGGTAAACCATGTATATGCCTGGGACGTTATAGCGGAAGGCTGCAAGTCAGATTTCAGCAGCGTGCTGAGGTCCAACCTCAAGAAGAACGCTGCGGGCTACGCCCTTAAGACCAACGAGTCCAAGGCCGACTGCCCGCAGAAGGTGGCGGACCTGATCGCCAAGTGCCATTCATAAGTGACTATGAGAGATACCGCAAACCGGAGTTGCCGGATATTGTTCGACGTAATGGCCGCCCAGGGACTGGAGGACGCCGTCCTGAGTCCCGGCAGCCGCAACGCGCCGCTGCTGATCGCAGCGGCGGCGCGTCCGGCTTTGGAAAAACACATAATCCCCGACGAGCGCACAGCCGCGTTCGTGGCCTTTGGAATGGCCATGGCCACACGGCGCCCCGTCATGCTGGCATGCACCTCGGGAACGGCCATGTACAACTACGCCCCTGCGATAGCCGAGGCGATGTACCGACATGTGCCGCTGATCGTCGTAACGGCCGACCGTCCGCAGCGCTGGATCGACCAGGATGACTCCCAGACCCTGAGACAGCCTGGAGCGTTAGACAATATAGTCAAGCGGAGTTTCAACATCTCGGCCACCGAGGGGGCAACTGTACCGACACGCGGCCACAGGTTCGAGACGGAACAGGACTGGTACACCAACCGTCTGGCAAACGAGGCGTGGATCATCGCCACATCCGGGCGTCCCGGTCCCGTTCATATCAATATCCAGATCGACAGTCCGTTGGGCGACACAGTCGAAGTTGACACTCCGCGTCAAGAACGGATAGTCCGTGTAGTGGAGAGTCCCGGCACGTTGCCGCCGGACAGGTTCAAGGAATGGGCGGGGCGCTTAGCGGGGCGCCGGGTGCTGGTCGTGGCAGGATTCATGTCGCCGAACCATGAGCTGAACGGAGCGTTGCGGGATTTCGCCGATATGCCGAATGTGGCTGTCTGCGCCGAGCCATTGGCAAACCTCCATCTGCGCCCCGGGCAGGACGATGGCGCAGGATGCGATATAGTCATCGACACTGTTTTGGCTAAATCAGACGATGACACCAAACGATCGCTACGGCCTGACGTGGTGATTTCCATTGGCGGATCGCTCGTATCGCGGATGCTCAAGGAGTTCCTACGCACCTATCAGCCTGAGGAATGCTGGACACTGGGAGACACGGACCCGGCCGTGGACTGTCTGCAATGCCTAACGACTCATTTCGAACTTGAGCCCGCGGCCTTTTTCCGTGGAATCGTCTCAACCGTGAAGTGGATGGCGAGACGCGGAGAGTATCCCGAGAATGCTGATGACGGAAATCAGTATGGCAGGGAATGGGACGAGATCCGTAAACGGTATGTACGCGAGGCATTGAAGGAATTGGATGACGCACCCTGGTCCGAATTGTCGGCCTCTGTCCTGATATTGAGAAGTCTGCCCAGGAAATGCAATCTGTTTCTCTCCAACGGCACTCCGGTGCGGTATGCCGGACTGGGTCTGGTGGATACACCCTTCTCCTGTTACTGCAACCGTGGAGTCTCGGGTATCGAGGGCGGATCGGCCACTGCCGCCGGCCTGGCCATGAAGCAGTCGCTGCCTACGGTGCTGTACACCGGCGACATGTCGTTCGGCTACAATCCGCAGATAATGGGGTTGCCCGGTCTGCCGGAGAACTTCAGGATAATCGTGGTGAATAATTCCGGAGGAGGCATCTTCCGCTTCATCGGCCAGACACGCGACCTGCCGGAGCGCGAGGAATACTTCTGCGCCGACCGCCCGCAGCCCGTCGAGGGCCTTGCACGGGCCTACAGCTGGAAATACCTCCGCGCCACAAACGCCGACGAACTCTCCACCATCCTCCCCGACTTCCTGACCGGCCCGCGCAAGATTCTGGAACTCATAGTCGACCCAGCCGTCAGCGCCGCCACCCTCCGCCGCTTCCTCACGAGATGACTTCCATCTCGCAGGCGGAGCAGTTGAAGCGGAGGGTGAAGGTGTGGGGACCGGTGGCGATAGTCAGCGGCTCGGCGAAACGGTCGCGGACCTTCGGGTCGCGGCAGTCACGCCTGCAGGCGCCTAACTCACGGAGAATGCAGTAGCGCGTCGTCATCACCGGACCGTGGTATGCACGGTCCGTCTCAACAGCCTTCGCCATGCGCCGCACTCCGTGACCGCTGTAGAACTCACGCGCCAATGCATTGGCCACATTTCCACGCGCATCCATATCGGACTCAGAATAGATGGCATCGCGATTCTCCGGACGGCGGTAATCATACGGATATGACGCCTCGCTGGCACGGTCCAAGGCCTCCAACGCATTCCTGCGTACCCGCGTCAGTTCCGATGCAGGTATGAATGTGGCAGCATCCAGACGATTTTCCAGGTTGCGAAGCCTGTATATGGTACCGCCCAACTTGCCCAACACCTTGGAAGGATCCATCGGATTACGCGCCTTGTCCTTTACGACATCCATGTCGACGCGGACCGTCAGGCCACGCTCGTCATGTACTGTCAGACCTGCCTCGTCAATAATCATATCGACCCACAGGCGGCGTTCGGCGGTATCCCCCGCTATCATCTTGCGCCATTCCACGTCACCGGTACGGTGTATCTCCGCACCCTTTGGAATCACCACAGGACGCGAGCCTATGATCCGGCCGTTGCGGACGCCATTCACATTGACCCCCTCGTATTCTCCGCGAGCGTTGAAGAAACTGATGCCGTCGCCGTTATGCAACTCGCTGACATCCTCGATGACTTCCCCCATCGACTTGGGCGTCAGCAACGACGCCATCCTACCGGGACGGCGGCTGCCGAGAAAATAGTCGGTAAACCCACGGTTGAAACTCTTATCAAGCCTCGGAGTGTACTTTATCTCACTTTCGCCATATGAGGAGCGAACATATCGATCCGGATTGGCAGCGATGATACTGTCCAAGGCCTTACGGTAAGCCGCCGTGACGTTCTTGACGTAATCCACATCCTTGAGCCGTCCCTCGATCTTGAACGAGCTGACACCGGCCTGAAGCATCTCCTCCAGCCGTGCCGAGGCGTTGAAATCCCGAAGCGACAGCAGATACCTGTCCTTCTCCACAACCTCACCGCGTGCGTTGCGCAGGGTATACGGCATACGGCACATCTGTGCGCATTCGCCACGGTTGGCGCTGCGCCCCAAAGATACCTGACTCGCCGCGCAGCGTCCGGAATAGCATACGCACAGGGCTCCGTGGACAAAACATTCCACAGGTACTGTGACCGAATCGCTTATTTCCTTGATTTCCGGAACTGTCAGTTCCCTGGCCACCACTACCTGCGAGAAACCTACATCCTGCAGGAACCGGGCCTTGGCCGCGGTCCGCGTATCGCACTGTGTGGATGCATGGAGCGCGATGGGAGGAATGCCCATGCGCAGGATCGACATATCCTGGACAATCAACGCATCGACACCAATCCGGTACATGTCCGTGACCAGTCGGCGCACTTGCTCCATCTCATTGTCATAGACCAGGGTGTTGACCGTGACATACACCCGGGCGCGGAACTGATGCGCAAACCGCACCAGCTCGGCGATATCCTCCACGGAATTGGCGGCCTTGCTGCGGGCGCCGTGGCTGCTTGCGCCGATATAGACGGCATCGGCTCCATGCAGGATGGCGGCACGGGCCACTTCCTTGTTGGCCGCTGGTGCCAGCAGCTCGATTCTGCGGGGTCGGGACATCCGGTTCATTTCTTCTTGAACAGACGGTCCAGCTGACGCTTGTCCTCACGCTCACGGATGGTCTGACGCTTATCGTACTGTTTCTTGCCCCGGCCCACGCCGATCACCATCTTGGCCAGTCCGCGGTCGTTGATGAATATCCGCAACGGCACGATGGTATAGCCCGGATCCTCGGCCGACTTCTGCAGTTTCGCAATCTCCTTGCGGGTCAGCAGCAGCTTGCGGTCGCGCCGCGTGGCATGGTTGTTGTACGAACCGTAACTGTATTCCGACACGTTCATCTGCTTCACCCACACCTCGCCGTTCTCGATCAGGCAATATGTGTCGACCAGCGACGCGCGGCCCTCGCGTATCGACTTGATCTCCGTACCCGTCAGCACCATGCCGGCAGTGTATGTATCCGTGATTTCATAATCGAACCGAGCCTTCTTGTTCTGTATGTTTACGTCCTTAGCTTTCATTTCACCGCAAATTTACACAATCCTCCACTATTTCCCAAATCATAACATTAAAATATGGAACTTATTGCTCCATACTTGGTTTTATTGTTAAAGAGAGTAAACAGCGTATATGAATAACAATTCCACTGAAACAAGTTCAACACACGCCGCCACAGCCGTCACGCAACGAAACAGGCCCCGGTGGAAACAAGTCATAACCGATATCCTACATTATCTGGTACCGGTCGCCATCACGGTCCTGATGATGGTTTGGATGTTCCGAAAAATCGACTTCCATGAGATGATCCATGTCATCCGGACGGAGTGCGATTTCTTCTGGATAGCGATGATGATGCTGATCACGGCATTGTCGCACACTATCCGAGGCACGCGCTGGGGAATACAGCTGAGGGGAGCCGGGCTGAAGCGGCTGCCCAACATCATAGGCTGCATCTCCATATACGGAGCCTACGCCTTGAACCTTCTGTTCCCTTACCTGGGCGAGACATGGCGATGCATATTCATGGCCAAGGAAGAGGATGCCAAGATCAGCACCGTAGTGGGAACCGACATAGGCGACCGTGGCACAGACCTGGTGTGTATCCTGTCCATAACAGGCCTGTGCCTGATTGTGGCCGGAAACTACATGAAGAAATTCCTGGTGCATTATTCCCTGGTCCAACGGATCATTGACACGTTTCATGACGTCTGGCTCTGGGCCGTCATCATAACCGTGATCGGAGGCGTATGGCTCCTGATGCACCTGACGCGTGGCAACAGGTTGGTCCGTCGTATCGACGGAACGCTGGGCCGTGTGTGGAACGGATTCCGATGCCTGTTTACCATGAAGGGCAAGTTCGCATACGTTGTGCTGTCCATCGGAATCTGGGTATGCTATTTCAGCGAGACCTATATGGGATTCCTGGCTTTTCCGTTCACACGCGAACTGATCGCCGACCCCGGCAGCTGTTACGGGCTGATTCCCGGGCTGGTGGTTTTCGTGTTCGGTGCGTTCAGCATGGCCATACCGTCCAACGGAGGTCTCGGACCATGGAATATCGCGGTCATGTTCGCCCTCTCGCTTTACGGAGTGTCGAACACACAAGGAGCGGCCTACTCCGTAGTGATGTGGGGATGCCAGTCGCTGATGCTGATCGCCCTGGGAGTCTTCTCGGCCATCTACATCTCCTTCTACAATAAGCGTCATCCGGTCGGTAGGAACAAAAACACTGAGACATAACATCTTAATCCCCGAGACTCATCCAAATGCAAGGTCCCTCGATTTATTTCAGCATTTAATAATTGCATATCACAGGATTTGTTATTAACTTTGCAGACGCAAATGGTTTCCATGGGAGCAGACCAGTCCGCTTCCGCTACTCAAGAGAGAGTAGAGACCAAAGTCTGGAATCAAAAGGGAATCCGGTGTGAGTCCGGAACAGTACCCGCTGCTGTAAGTTCCTTGAGACGAATTCATTTGAAACGAGTCTCGCAAGCAATTGCAAATGCCATTGGAACCTGGTTTCCGAAAAGGCGCGATTCGCTGGAACAAGTCAGAAGACCTGCCATTGCTAATAACACGCCTGCGGGACTATGGGCTATGAAAAATCACCATCCACCTCCTTGCCTATGAGGCAAGGATCAATGAAAGTGTCTATCTTTGAACTGACACGTCTCCGGATGGCATATAGATTGGATTCATATTCCCGTCGGCGCATAACAAACGGCCGACGGGATTTTTTTGGCCATATCACAACATCGGTTCATAAGCCGATATCCGCCTGCCCGTAGCCGTCATAACGAACTTATTGGACAGGCATGAAACTTAATTTCATAACATTACTTGTACTCATCGGCACACTGCTGATTCCGGGCAGAGCCAGCGGCACTGCCGAAACCACAGACACCCTCGGCCGGAACCTGAGGGAAGTAGTAGTCACGGCTCGCAGAACGGAGGATGTGATTCCGGTGCAGACTCTGCAGGGCGACGAACTGCAACGGCTCAACAGCAACAGCATAGCCGACGCGCTACGATACTTCGCCGGTGTTCAGGTGAAGGATTACGGAGGCGTGGGGGGCATCAAGACCGTCAACATACGCAGCATGGGCACCAATCACACCGGCGTGGTCTACGACGGCGTTGAACTCGGCAACGCGCAGAACGGACAGATCGACCTGGGACAGTTCTCGCTCGACAATATCGAATCCCTCTCATTGTATAACGGCCAGAAAAGCGAGATACTCCAGCCGGCCAAGGATTTCGGTTCGGCCGGAAACATCTACATCCGCACTCGTACTCCCCGCTTCAAGGATGGCGAGACCTACCATGCACGCGGGGCACTGAGATTCGGATCGTTCGACCTGATCAACCCCTCGGCCCTGGTAGAACTGCGCCTAAGCCGTAACGTCAACGCATCGTTCAGTGCCGAATGGCTGAATTCCAGCGGCAAATACAAGTTCAGATACCGGCGGGTGAATCCGGCCGGAGAACTGGCTTACGACACCACCGCCGTACGCCAGAACGGCGACATCAACGCCACCCGGCTGGAACTCAACGTAAACGGCAGCCTCAGGAACGGTGACTGGAACTTCAAGGCATACAACTACAACTCCGAGCGAGGAGTCCCGGGCGCGATCGTCAACAATGTATGGCGCAGGGGTGAACGAATCTGGGACACCAATTCATTCGTCCAGGGGAAATATCAGGCCGAGTTCGGGAATCTATCCACATTGAACAACCTGAAATACTCCGCCTACCGCACACACTATGTCAACAACGACGACAAGCAGGTGAAGATCGACAACCTGTACAGGCAGAAGGAAATCTATTTTTCCACAGCAAACGGCTACTCGATATTCGACTGGTGGCACGTCTCGCTCAGCTATGACTTCATGTGGAACGACCTCAACGCCGACATGTACGGATTCGCCAAACCCGACCGGTTCTCGCATTTCCTGTCCGCGGCCACGGCGATCAACCTGCCACGCTTCAAGATGCAGGCCAGCACGCTCGGCACCTTCATCCACGACAGGCTCAGGAACCAGGAGTCCCCGGCCGACAAGCACGTGTTCACCCCGGCGGTGTTCGTCTCAGGCTACCCTCTGCGTTCCAGCGATTTCTCCATCCGTGCATTCTACAAGAAGTCGTTCCGGATGCCGACATTCAACGACCTGTACTACGCCGACATGGGAAACTCCAAACTGAATCCCGAACACGTCACCCAGTACAACGTGGGACTGCTGTATGACCGGCAGCGCAACGCAGTGGTCAGCACGGTCCGCGTGGGTGTGGATGTCTACTACAACCTGGTCAAGGACAAGATCGTGGCCTACCCCAAGGGACAGCAGTTCCGCTGGACCATGCTGAACCTGGGACGCGTCCGCATCAAGGGAATCGACGCCACCGCCCTGGTGACAGTGAATCCCGTCGACGACCTGTTCCTGACCTTCCGCGCGCAGTACACGTTCCAGCGCGCCATCGACGTTACGAATCCCGCCGACAACTATTACCGCGACCAGATTCCCTACATCCCGCGCAACTCAGGAGCCTGCGTGCTCAACGCTTCATGGCGCGGATGGAACCTGAACTACTCGTGGATCTACGTGGGCGAACGCTACAACCAGCAGGAGAACATCCGTTACAACTACACCCAGCCTTGGTACACCTCCGACATCTCGGTCAGCAAGAACCTGAAGATCAAGAAGGTCTCCCTGCGCGCCATGGTCGAGATCAACAACCTGTTCAGCCAGGATTACGACGTGATCATCAACTACCCCATGCCGAAGCGGAATTACAGACTCACCATAGTCGCCGAGATATGAACAAGAAATCCATATATACAATCATGACTTTACTGATGGCAACAGCCGTGGGAGGCTGCCGCCATGACGAGCTTGTCGTGCCCACCGAGTACGACATCATCAACGACATCCCGGATCCGGCCACAAAGATCAGAGGATTCTATCTGGTCAACGAGGGAAACATGGGTTCCAACAAATGCACCCTGGACTATTTCGATTATTTCACCGGCCTGTATGCCCGCAATTTCTACGCCGAGCGAAACCCGACCGTGATCAAGGAACTGGGCGACGTGGGCAACGACATCGGAATATATGGCTCCAAGCTCTACGTTGTGGTGAACTGCTCGCACAAGGTGGAGGTGCTGGACAGCCGCACCGGAATAAGGCTGGGGCAGGTGGACATACCCAACTGCCGCTATGTCAGGTTTTACCGTGGGAAGGCCTATGTCAGTTCGTACGTCGGCCCCGTGCTGATCGATCCCGATGCCCCCAGGGGCGCGGTTTATGAGGTGGACACCACCTCTCTGCACGTAACACGCAAGGTTTCCGTAGGATACCAGCCCGAGGAAATGGAAGTAGTCGACGACTATATGTATGTGGCCAATTCCGGCGGTTACCGCGTGCCGAATTACGACAACACCGTCTCCGTGATCCAGATGGTGGACTTCAAGCAGGTGCAGCAGATTCCCGTCGGCATCAACCTGCACCGGCTCAGAAAGGACAGATACAACAAACTATGGGTCACGTCGCGCGGGGACTACCAGAGCCGTCCGTCGCGTCTGTATGTGCTGGACAAGCGCAAGGGATACAACCAGATGGTGGTGACCGACACGCTTCCTTTCGGTGTGTCGAACATGGCCATCCGTGGAGACTCCCTGTATTTCTACTCCACCGAATGGAACAACTACACTCAGTCCAACACAATCACATACGGAATAGTGGACGTCCGTACCAAGAAACTTGTGTCTGACAATTTCATAACCGACGGGACTGAAAAGGAGATCACCATTCCATACGGAATAGCCATCCATCCCGAGACCGGCGACATCCTGGTGACCGATGCCAAGAATTACGTATCGTCCGGAACCCTCTATTGCTTCGACTCCAAGGGGCGCAGGAAATGGAGTGTCCGCACAGGCGATATCCCGGCACATATGACTTTCCTGAAACGCAACGACAATGAATAGACTGCTCTGCTCCATACTTACAGTCCTGCTTCTGTCAGCATGCACCAGCGATATACCGATGGTGAATCTGGGTATAGACGATACCTATTATGCGTACCGCATGAAGAAACTCGCGCTTGCCTCGGCCCTTACAGGCCGCGAGTATCGGTGGACCCTTACCTCCCCTGACGGAACAGTAAGGGAGGTGTCCTCGGATTCCGAATATATATTCATGGAAGCCGACGAGGGAGTGTACCGAATGACTTTCGACATCATCGACCCCGATACCCCTTACCACCATGAATTCACCGTCAACGTGATCCACGAGGAAGTGGAGTACAGCCCATGGATCACCAGGGTTTATGAATACTGCCCCGCTCCGGGTCAGTTCGTCAACGAGATGCCGCAGTATGAGAAGGGCGACACCTACGCCGACATCCTGCAGAAATGCGAGGAATCCATCAGCGGCAAGAACGACGTGATGATCTCGCTTGGCGGCTACGGGGGCTATGTCACTTTCGGTTTCGACCATACGGTGGTGAATAAGCCGGGAGAATATGACTTCCGAATATGGGGCAATGCTTTCTACGAACTTTTGAATCCGGACGAAAAGGGAGGCTCGGCCGAGCCGGGAATAGTCATGGTCAGCTACGACGCGAATATGAACGGGCTGCCCGATGACCCATGGTATGAACTTGCCGGCAGCGAATACCACAAACCGGAGACCATGCACGACTACACCTTGACTTACTCACGCCCTGATCCCTCCCGGAATCCCGTACCGGATTACGATTATCCCTACCTCACTGACTTACATTATATCCCTTGGCGCGATTCGGAGGGTAATACAGGCTATATGCCGAAAAACTCCTTCCATGTTCAGGATTATTATCCCAAATGGGTGGATCAGGATGAACTGACCTTCTCCGGATCCTGTCTGCAGCCCAATGCAGTGGACATCAGCGGCGAGGGAACATACTACATCCTATACAGCTATGACTGGGGATATGTGGACAACCATCCCAACGATTATGGGGACCTGAACTCGTTCGACATCGGGTGGACCGTGGACCGGAACGGCAATCCGGTCCACCTGCCCGGTGTGGACTTCATTCGCGTCTACACCGGATTGAACCAGTACTGCGGATGGCTCGGCGAGACTTCCACGGAGATCTGCCGCGCCCAGGACCTCCATATCCTCGACCCCGCCACAATCATCCCCGATGACCCACTCGGCAAACCATCATCCAAATCCAGTGCAAAATGAAGATAAAGGCAATATCGATATTGACAGCGATTCTCGGCATCACATACCTTGGACACGCATCTATGTGTCTGGAATGGGACAGGATCGCCAACTGGACCGGCCAGGGAGAGAATGCCGCGGCCATCGGCATTCAGTTCAACGACGGAATCGCGGACTGCATATATGTCTACGGCTACAGATGGGACGGTGATCTCGCTCCGACCTGCCGCGAGGTCATGAATGCCGTCTGCACCAACAATAACTCGCTGTGTCTATTGGAGCAACGGACGTCGCGCGCCGAGACCGGCTATCATCTGGGAGGCATTGGATTCGGTGCCGGGAACTCGGCATTACATTCACTCCGTTTTGACTTCGAGGGTGCCTTGAACGACGCATTGATCGGGTTTAACTATTTCGCGCTTGATCCGGCAGGGAATCTGATCGGGCCTGGCGACGCAATGACCGGGATGTGTGGGGATGCCATATCCGAAGCCCTGGACGGCAGCCATGTTGTCAGACATCCTGTGGACGCCGCTACCTTTGGAGTTGCAAGTTATGATTACGACCATTGGATTGTTGACGGCATAACATCGCATCTGCATTGGAACGCCGGATGGAACATCGGCAACTGGGTGATGTGGACCGGAACCAATGAAATCTCGTTGATGACCTACGCCGGTATGGGATACGCGTCACATCGTGTGAAACCGGGTGAATTCATTGTCTGGAACTTCAACCGTCATGACAATTATCCTACTGACCGCGACCAGGTGGACGGATATTCCGGAGCCACCCGTCCGGCCCGCATCCTGAGTTATGTTCCGGCCGAGAAAACGACGGAAATCCGGGAGAAAGAACGAGACATCCATGAGTACACCATATATACTCTGGACGGACATAAGGTCGGCAGGATAAGTACTCCGGGACTATATGTCATCAAACCCGCAGGCATGAAATCCCGGTTGATGTATATAACACGAGCAAAAACTCAATAAGGATTAAACCTCTCGGCTACTATGGCTTATGGAGATTAGTTTAATGGAATATGAAATAATGATACTTCAAAACAACAATTAACATGAAGAGAACCTTATTTTTAGGCATCACGCTTGTCGCAGTATGCAGCGTGATGCAAGCCACCAAGATCGACTTCCAAAGCATTAGGCATTGGGCCGGCTCCGGTGAGAAAAAGGCTGCCCTCATCATTCAGTTCAATGACGGTAAGGATGAAGTCGGCTATGTATGGGGTTATCGCTGGAACGGCACGGCTTCCGGCGAGGATATGGTTCGAGCCGTGGCGCGTGCCAGCCGGTCACTTACGGCACTTGTCCAGTACACCGGGTCGATGGGAAGCACTCTTGACGGCGTAGGCCTCAGTCAGGACAGAGTCCATCTGTCACATCTGGAATATGATTTCCAGAGTGCCGCAGTAGAGGGACAGGTATCTTTCGGGTACTTCGAGCCAAACACTATGATGGGTCAGACCACCGCTCCCGGGAATTCGACTCCTCAACTCATCCAGAACGCGATCGAGGCATCCCGCACCACAGGTATCATTGAACATCCGTTGAACGCCCGCCGTTATGGATACCCTGCCTACGACTATGACTTCTGGAAACTCTCGCAGGATTATCGCGAGGATCCGGAACTTCACTGGCAGGCCGGCTGGTACGACGGATATTGGAGCTACTGGCTGTGCGATACCGACACGGACCTGTCCGATGCCTCTTACTCCGGACTTGGAATGTCGTCCGCGCAACTGGCCGACGGCAGCGTAAACCTTTGGAACTACAATCCCGATATGTCGCAATACGGCTCGGCGCCCGATCCATGCGAGAATCTCGATTATGAGATGGCTGCATTCGATGAGTCCATGTCGGAACCGACACCCGATACATACGCTGTGGATTTCGACAAGATCAAATGCTGGTACGGCAGCGGTGAGAAATACGCCGCGCTTGTCATCAAGTTCAACGACGGAAAGAATCCCGACAACCTGGTAATGGGATATCGCTGGAGCGGCGGATGGGACGATTCCGTCAGCACGATGCTCCACAACGTGTTTAACGGCAACAAGACATTCCATGTTACATGGGATAACAACACTATAACATCTATTGGATTCGATTCTGATGGCAATGGCACTGTTGACGGACACGAACACAACGAAGCGACAGGAACATGGCACGTCTATGCGGATTATGCGAACGAGTCCGAGACCTATGAAGTCCCAATGGGATCCTTTGTCAATCCAAGAGCCGTGATGATCCTGACACGCACTCCGGAAAACGCGACCCCCGACTTCACTACTGACGATCCGGTCTATCTGAACGAACGTGGCTTATCCGACAACACCACTTCGGTAGTCGACCTGACGACACCGGTTCCATCGGTAAGCGTATCCGCCGACGGTCATATTATCCTGCGCAACTGTGCCGGATACGATTTCTCCATCATGGATATCTCTGGCAAAACCATTTCCAGTTTCTCATGCGACAGCGATTTCATGACATTCAATCCATCCGCAGGACGTGGCCTTTATGTGATTCATGGGACATCCGGAAATAACACAATAACAACAAAATACTTAGTAAAATGAAAAAAATCTGTTTGTTTCTCGCGGCATTCTGCGTGCTGACGCTCGGGGCTACCATCCTCAAGCCTGAGCTTCAGCATCGGAATGTTCCCCGGACGGTTCAGGGTACGGACTATCGTTCCACCCTTCCTGAAGAGATACGGAAGGCCGTTGCCAAAAGCGACTATCCCGACGATCCGGAAGATATGGCGGTTCCGGACGGTGACTTCACCTTCGACATGATCCAGAGCTGGACCGGCGAGGGCGCCAACAAGGCCGCGCTTGTGATTCAATGGAATGACTCCAAAGAAAAGAACGCCTTGGTGTTCGGCTACCGGTGGGACGGTCAGGCCACAGGCGCCGACATGATCCGCGCCGTCGTGGCGGCCAATCCACAGTTGTACGGACTGATTCAATATACCAACGTAAGTTCCCCGACGGATCCCAACGGAGGTTACACCATCAACGGCTTTGGATGGGATACGGACGGGGATGGAGACATCGCCCTGATCGATACCGGCAACGGCGACCAGGTATACGAGTCCGAGACCGGACTTTTCATCCATCCCCGTGGATACGTCCCGGAGCAGGGAGGCTCCTCGGATTACGACTATGACAACTGGAAGGCCCGCGATACCGATGACTTCTGGGGCGCCGGATGGTATCAGAGTTACTGGAGCTACTGGGTCAAGGAAGGAGAGGCTAATACATTCGGATACTCTGGCTGGGGTGCGTCCGGCCGTGTGTTGCAGGACGGCAGCTGGGACGGATGGAATTTCTCCATCGACATGATGCCGAGCGACTGGAAAGCATTCAAGGCCGCTCCCGCACCTATTCCTGACGATGCCAAGACCGAATTCAAGATCAACGGCATCTACTACGAACTGAAGAACTTCCAGAACAAGACCGTAGCCGTAACGGCGCCACGGGAAATGGAGGGCGAGACACTTACCGCTTATAGCGGCGACGTAACGGTTCCCGCCACATTTGTCGACGGAGAGTTCACCTACAATGTCACGTCAATCGACGCCGAGGCGTTCAAAAGCAGCACCGTCACATCCGTGACTCTTCCCAAGAGCGTTACAGGCATAGGCAATAGTGCGTTTGAATCATCGACACTCTCCACACTTGCCCTAAAGGATGGTGACGACATCACTTCCTCAGGCGCCGACCGTTTCGACCATGTGACTAAACTTGGCGACGCTGCCTTCAAGGGTTGCGCTTCTTTCAAGGATATCTTCTATCCTGCATCGATCAAGAACTTAGGTGCGTCCCTGTACGAGGGTTCGGCTGTAGAGACCGTAAACCTCCCGTTCTTCATCGAGAATGTCGGCGAAAGAGCATTCGCCGATTGCCCGCACCTGAAAACGATTGAGCTTCCCAAGAACCAGAAAAGCCTGGGATCCCAGGCCTTCGCCGGTTGCGACGGCCTGTCTTCGGTGAAATGCGTATCGACGGCACCGCTCCTGATCACAGATGACACTTTCAGCGCCTCGGCCTACCAGAACGCGTCATTGAATGTCCCGAACGGTTATTCGGATGTTTACAAGAACGCCACAGGCTGGAAGAACTTCGCCACATACTCCGAGTTCACATTGAGCGTGGATGTCAACGACCGGTTCGTGATGAATGGTATATCCTATCGCGTAACATCAATGGGAGAAAACGTAAACAACGTCTGCGTAACATATATGCCCATCGAGGGTGCCTCCAACAGGACCAACCTCAAGGAAGCCAACAAAGCCTACACCGGTGACATAGTAGTTCCGGATGCCGTCACATATCAGGACATCAGTTTCAAGGTGACCGCTGTAAACGACAGCGCCTTCTTCGAGGCTGCCGGAATTACCTCACTCTCGCTGCCCGATGCCATTACCGCAATCGGCAAGAAAGTATGCTATGACTGCACGGGAATGACAGCCATCAAGTTCCCGTCTAACCTTAAGTCGCTTGGAGATTACGCTCTGGCCTATACCAAGATTCAGGAAGCCGTACTGCCGGAAGGTTTCGAGACCGTGGGTGTACGCGCGTTCATGTCATGTTCGGCGCTGAAGTCAGTCTCGCTTCCCTCAACGCTTAAAGCCATCAGCGACTATGGATTCTATGGTTGCGGTCTGGAACAGATCAACATACCTGATGGTGTTACGGGACTTGGAACAAATGTCTTCCAGAGCAACAAGAGCCTCAAGACTGCCAAGCTTCCCGCGAACATCACCGCAATCCCGAGTTCCTTCTTCTCCGACTGTTCCGCTTTGGAGAATATCGATATCCCGGCATCGGTTACAGAACTTAAATCCGCCGCATTCAAGAATTGCTCGAATCTTAAAATCGACATTCCTGCCGGCATCAGCAATCTGGGGTCCGAGGTATTCAGCGGATGCTCTTCGCTGGAAACAATGACTCTCCCCGCTTCCATCAAAACGATTCCAAGCTCGATTTTCAACAACTGCAAGTCGCTCACAACAGTTACAATGGCTCCGGACGTAACAACCTTTGGAGCGAGCCTGTTCAGCGGCTGTACCTCCCTTAGGGAACTGAGGTTCTCCGATACGCAGACCTCCCGGTCTGCCGTGACACCCAAGGACGCTACTGCACCCAGTACAGTGACATTGCCGACCACACTGACTGAGATCGGCAATTACTGCTTCGACAAGTGTACCTCAATCAATGGATTCAACCTGCCCGACGGCCTGCAGAAGATCGGTCAGTATGCCTTCGCAGACAACACCAGCCTGACAGACATAAGGCTGCCTGAAACCGTTACAACCATTGGCTCATACTGCTTCCGGGGCACCGGACTGACTCAACTTGTGATTCCAGCAAGCGTTACAAGCCTGGGGACCTACATCGCGCAAAACTGTACTGGTATAAAATTCTATATCTGTAATCCCAAGCCCGCTTCATGCTCCAGTACGACATTCAGTCCCAAGGGCTACAGCGATACATCTACCCTGGTAGTTCCCACAGGAAGCCAGGCTGCTTACCAGGCCGCCAACTACTGGAAGAAGAACGCCATTGTATCTCCCACCGTTACCTCGCTGACTATCGGGCAGGACATTACAGCCTCCACATCGCAGGGACTCACTACCCTTGAGATTCCGTTCTCGTTCGGCTACGACATGGAGATTCTTCCCGAGCAGTTCATCGCGGCCAACAAACCGATTGCCGCGAATGCTTCCGCGATGAGCCTTGCCTATAAGGCTGATGAATCATCGGATGTCCAGAAAGCAAATCTCGTTTGCGTGGATGGCAAACTTGTTGCCACAGGGCTGCCCTTGGCCAAGAACACTATTTATACTGCCCGGGTTTCAGCCATACTGCCCGATGATGCCAATCTTACATCTTCCGATTTCTCTATCAGCCGTGGTGCCACGGCAGTACCGGACAAAATCAAGGTGTGGTATGGTGAAGGGCCCGATCATGTACAGGTCATGATGCGCTTCAACGACGGTAAGGGTGTGGAGAACATCACCGCAGGCGTCAGATTCACCGCTCCGGCGTCCGTCCAGTCCATAATGGAGAGTCTCGTCACCAACGACCGCCGTTTCTATGCCTTGAATATGAATGATGAATTCATCGGATATGGCTTCGACCTGAACGGCGACAATGTAATCGGTCTTACTGCCGACTCCGAACTCACCGGCGAGAACGGCGTGTTCACTTCAACCTCCGACGCTATAGCCACTCCGAGCCAGGAGTATGACCACTGGGCTCAGAACTCCGGGAACAAAGTGTGGAAGGCGTTCCGTGGCGAGGACTTCGGCCAGGAGTTCACGCCCTGCGAATCGGTTCAGGCCAACGACCTGCTGCTTCTAGATTTTACCGACGCTGAGACTCCGCAAAGCATCAGTTTCGTCACATACCTGGAGGATGCAGCCACTGTTGGCGCATGGATTCCTGAGGGCTTGAACATCGCCATGGCCGATGAGGCCTATGTTCCCGTACTGATCAATGTAGGTGCCGGAAATGCTCTACGTTCCTTAAGCTGGCGATATCGTGATGCCGACGGCAATACAGATAATACGGTTATTTCCAGAGCAACTCTGTCCAATCCAGCCAAGGGCAATACACAGGCCTTGATTACCTTCGGAAACAACACAGGTGAGGTCTACCTCAGCGTCAAGCCTAATTTCTCGAAGGGAACTTCAGACTATACCGATCCTGTCAAAGTGGAAGTCACTGCTCCAGAGATTCCGGTAACAGCCCTGTCCTATTCCTACGGCGAGAATGGCTATGACGCCCATTTCACCGAGGCATTCCAGCCTGAACTGGTGATAACCCCGGCCAACGCCACCTACACCAAGTTGACGTACACCACGAGCAACCGAAACATCGCATCTGTGTCCAATACCGGTAAGGTGACCTGTAACCGCACTGAGGGAACAGCAACGATCACCGCCAAATATGACTACAATTCTGAAGTCTCGGCGCAGTTCAATGCGAATGTGGCATTGCGCAATCCAGTACAGAAGATCGACATAGAGGGCGTGGACGGTGATGTGATCACCCTCAACCCCAAGCATCTGATCGGCTTGATTGGCAAGTTTACACCGGAGAATGCCGACATCAAGGATTTCGACGTTACTCTTGAAGGTGCCGGAAGCACGGCCGATAAGAGCACACTGATTGCCTCGATGTACAAAGTGAACTACTGGGATGAGAATAACAACCGCCTGAACTTCGCAGAACTGAGCGGACACCATGCAGGTGAATGTAAACTCGTTCTGAAGGCCAAAGACGGTTCCAACTATACCCGCGAATACACCGTCAAGGTCGTTGACCAGGACCGTACACCTCTCGCTCCCGACACCTATCTGGACGGCACCATCATCCTGAACGAGGAATGGTTCGGGCATACCAACGGTGGCATGAATTTCCTGACCAAGGACAAAAACATAATGTACCAGGTTTACGAACGTGAGAATCGGGGCATGTCCTTCGGCTGCACCTCGCAGTATGGTACGATATGGAACGACAAGCTCCTGATTGCCTCCAAGCAGGCTTCGGATGGCGGTGACCCCCTGCCCGGCGGTGGCCGTCTGGTTGTGGCCGATGCCAAGACATTCAAGCGCATAGGCAGCATCGACGACATCAAGTTAGAATCAGAAACCCGTAGTGGCGACGGACGTGCCATAGCAGGAGCGACACCCGACAAGATCTATATGGGTACCCACCAGGGTATCTATGTGATTGACCTCAACGAAATCAAGGTTACAGGCAAGATCGGCGATGACGGCGCAAGCGCCAATCTGTACGACGGTCAGATCGGCGATATGGTCAATGCCGGGAAGCATGTCTTCGCGATCAAGCAGAACACCGGCGTGTTCATCATCGACGTCGACACCGACCAGGTGGTGAAGACAATCAGCGACGCAAACGTGCAGGGCATCACCGTCAGTGCGGATGGCAATGTCTGGGTAGCGACGCTGACCGAAGACAAGAAGGCCTCGAAATTCGTATGTATTGATCCCGTCACTCTTGAGGAAAACACTGACCTGAGCGTTCTGATGCCGGAATCCATCGGTATGGTTTCCTGCGGATGGGGTGCATGGCGCACCACACAGTTCTTTGGCTGCAACAGCAAAAATGTCCTGTGGTTCTCGCCCGGAAGCAGCATCACCAACGGAGGTGACGGACGGTTCTACTGCTGGGAGATCGGGACAGACCCCACGGATCTGAAACCGGTGTTCAGCCTCTCGGATCCCGTATTGCCTGGTCATAACAAGACGGTGGCCCAGGCCACCTACGGCACATCGCGTTTCGACGACCGTACCGGCGAGCTTATCGTCATGACCACTGAGTTCAAAGCTTCCGGCCATTACCGTTACAACTGGACGCACTTTGTGGATTCCGCTACCGGCAAGATCAACAAGACAATCGAACTTGAGCCTTACTATTGGTTCCAGTCGATGCCCATATTCCCCGACAAGGAGGATGCACGTCTTGCCGAGGACTTCGAGGGCCTGGAGATTGCGATCGATGAATCCAACCCGACATCGCAGCCCGTCGCCACTCTCGACCTGCGTTCGGTAGTAAGCGACCCCGACAACAACGATGCCCACATCCGGTTCTCGCTTCCTCAGTCTACCGCCCTGGACAATGCAGAGAACATCAACCTTGCCACCGACCTGAACGACGGTATCCTTACCGTACGCCCGTCTGGCTTAGGCGCAGCCACAGCTCTGGTAAACGCCACTTCCAACGGACGTACCGTCACGCTTTCCATTCCTGTGACAGCCAAGGTTTCCACAGGCATCAATGAAATCAGCAATGGCAAATCCATCAGACTCATCGCCAACCGTCTGCACATCAACGGTTATTGCGGGTCATCCTTCAGTCTCTACGACGTCAACGGCATAGAACTGAACCGGTTTGATGTTGACTCTGATGATTTTGTCGCTGCATTTAGCCTCGGAAACGGAGTATATCTACTCAGAAGCGACAACGCTTCATTCAAGTTCGTGGTGCGCTGATATGAGAACATCGATATTAACCCTTATCGCCGCGGCCGGGATCGTGATTCCGGCTGCGGCCGACACCAAGGAATACACCGACGGTGTATTCATGGTCAACGAGGACTGGTATGGCCATCAGAACTCCACAGTCAACTGGATCTCCGATGACTGGGAATGGGACTACCGGGTGTTCCAGCAGGCGAATCCCGGCAAGGAGCTCGGCTGCACCAATCAGTATGGACAGATATACGGCGGCAAGTTCTATTTGATAGCCAAGCAGGAGAAGGACCCGGGTGCAGCCACCAAGGGAGGACGAATCACTATGGCCGACGCCCGCACCATGGAGTGTCTGTTCCAAAGCGACCTGATCGACCCCTCCGGCACTCAATGTGACGGCCGAGGCTGCCTGGGAGTGGATGAGCACAAGCTCTACATCTCCACCAGCAACGGCGTGTGGATCTTCGATACGGACAACTATAAAGTGACCGGGATGGTGAAGGGTACCGCCAATCCGAACGGAACAGACGGGAAACCGAACACCGACCCTACCGGATCGCTCTATCATGGTCAGTGCGGCTCGATGGTCCGCGTCAACGACCGCCTGTTCGTGGCCCATCAGTCGGAAGGTCTTCTTGTGGTGGACCCCTACACCGACACCGTGACCGACACCATAGGCATGCAGCCAATCTACGACCTGCTCCCCGAACCGGAATCAGGCAAGAAGAAGAAAATGCCCGGTATCGGATCGGTAGTCCTGGCCAAAGAAGGTTCGCTATGGGTCAGCGTGGCACGAGACATACAGGGTACAGGAGCCACACTCCCCTACCTGATGCGGATTGATCCCGCAACGCTGGAATATAAGGTCATCGATGTTCCCCAGGAGTTCTATCCGCCAGCCAACAGCTGGTACGCATGGACTCCGGACGGTTTCAGCGCCTCGGTACGCGAGAACGTCCTCTATTGGAACGGTGGCCCGAACTCCTGGTTCTCCAATTCCAAAGTGTTTAAATACGACATCGATTCGGGGGAGTTCTCGCTGATCATCGACCTTGACAAAGAGGCTGAGGAACAAGGACTGGACAACAGGACCAGCTGGCATCTGTACGGGTGCTCCATGCGGCCGCATCCTGTCACCGACCGGCTCTACCTGTCGCTGTTCCATTATTTCCAGGACCCCACCTACAAACTGAGGGTCACTGACTGTGACGGAGTGACGCTGAAGGAAGTGGACATGATTACCAACTACTGGTTTCCGTCACTTCCCGTGTTCCCGGACAACTGCGCTCCAGAGGTACACGATCCCGGGGTGGTTGCGCTTGAAGGATCCGGACCCTGGACAATCCCGATGACGGGAGTATTCACCGATGACGATTCCATGGAGGCGGCGATTGTAAAGACAGTGACAGCCGTAAGCGATCCTGATGAATTCAACGCTAAGATAGTCAACGGCGACCTCGTGGTCACCCCCGTTGACCTGTCAGGCATATCGACCGGAACCATTGACATCAAGGCCAACAGCAACGGCCTGATCGTCGACCTGACCCTCACGGTACAATTCCCGTTGTCCGGAATCGACGGCTCCGTATCTGAAGATTCCAAGGAACAGTATTACTCTTTGGATGGAACAATACTGCCTGAGCGTCCCGGTAAAGCGGGAGTGTACGTCCTCCGCAAGGGCTCACGAACTCATAAGATCTTTATAAAATAGTTTTTTTAAGTATGTGTTCTAAATTATTTATCGTATTGTATTATGAAGTATGTGGATGAAATTTTGAATTCGACTGATGGCGTTATGGGGTTCCATATCAACTGAAGTCGAATTCGAGAGTTCGCCGCATAATTTATGAGGCGATACATCAAATAATTTAGAACACATACTTAAGACTGGTATTATTTATAATATTGTTTTCTCTTGTAAGCAAGGGTGTGTCATAATCAGATTGATTTGGCACACCCTTCATTTCATCTGGATTCCATACCGTTCACGGTAGCAGCAGCGACAGGAGGTAGTCCCAGGCAGCCGGGAGACCTACCACCAGGAGGGATAGGATAACGGTGGCCTTGGCCCAGTGTTCCTTGCGGACCTGCATCACCGGCACCAGACGGTGTACCATGTATATGGTCCATAACGGCAGGAACACCGTAACCGGCCCGAACACAGGCAGCACGTTACCTATTATCCTGAATATGGCCAGGGTGGTGAAGCACAGCATCATGGCGTTGCGGCCGAACGGAGAGTCAAGGTTCTTCCTCCCCTTCTCGTCCAGCATCGGAGCAGCCAAGAGCGGAAGCAGAAAATAGCCGAAGAAATATGACGCGAATGTAACGACCGTATCGATGGTCAGTTGCAGTCCGCTGCTTTCGGGATCATAGAACATCGCCGCGAATGTGGACAGTGCCGCGAACGACACCATCGGCACAAAGCACACCGCACCCACACGTTCCGGCTTGAGACGCGTACGTTTCAACGCCTTCCAGCCGGTGACGGGCCCGAACATGACGCGCAGCAACGCGCTGAAAGGCGACAGCGACTTTCTGGAGGAAGACACCTGGTCGGTATCCTCCATGTCGCCGTCTTCATCAATATTTTCCTCGTTGTAGATATACTCCGGATCCTCCTGCCCGTAAGCCAGCGGCAAGTCATCCTCGTCCTCCAACTGATATAATGGTTTTTCCTCGTTCATTTCCTCTTAAACGGCAAAAACCGCCCCATAATTATCAATCCGGTGTTAAAAAACACCCGAATCAGCATGATAAAATCATAATTTAGGCAATGGAGTCGTACATTTGTACGACTTCGTTATTTGTCGAACATGCCTCGGATTTCTTTGTCGAAATCGGAGTCGATTTGCTGGGTTGGATTGAAAAGATCGTATTCGGCTTCTGCTTTAACTTTGGCCTGGACTGCTGAGATACTGCCGTGATTGGGAAGAATCTTATAGTCATTAAAAGTCAAGAATTTGTTGACACTTGCGGCAAACTGTTCCATATTGAATACGTTGCCACGTTCAATCTGTCCCTCAATATAGTCGAAATAGGATGTGACGGTGCGTTCAAGAGAACGGATTTCCTTCTCCGAAAGATAATTCTTGGCAATGGAAACATCTGATTTAAGAATGCGACCATCGGGAGCGTACTTCCAGGTGGTTAATCCCATGTGCGGCTTTGTATGGTCAGCTCCGGCATGAATGATTTCTGCAGCAGTATGGCCGGTGATAGCGTAGTGAAACCGATTCTGTACCATTGCGTAAAATTCCCTTGTCGTTGGAGACAAACGGTCATAATCTATGCTGCACTCAGCATAGATATCCGTTATTTGCTGCCAGATACGACGCTCGCTGGCGCGAATGGAACGTACCCGCTCTAAGAGTTCACGGAAGTAGTCACGTCCGAAAACCCCATTGCCTTGCTTCAGACGGTCATCATCGAGTACAAAGCCCTTACGGATGAATTCATTAAGAATCCGTGTGGCCCATTGGCGAAAAAGCGTGGCTCTACGACTATTCACGCGATATCCTACACTTATTATGGCATCGAGATTATAGAAAGTTCTTTCTCGCTCTACCTGACGATTACCTTCAGTTTGAACCGTTCGAATTTTTCGAATAGTTGAATCCTCTGTCAACTCACCGGATGAATATATTTCTTTTAGGTGATAGTTAATGGTGTTGACTTCGATTCCGAAGAGTCCAGCCATAGACTTTTGTGTCAGAAATATTGTTTCTTCCTGAACAATTGCCTGCACCGAACCTGAATTATCGGGGAGATTATATAATATGAACTGTATTTCCTTTGCCATAGTTATCAGTTATTGAATTTGAGAGACTTGAGTTGAACTAATATCTCAGATTTCGGATGATGGGTCTCAACAGAACCTCTACATCTTCGGAACTATATAATAGTTTTTCCTCGTTCATTTTCCTGAGGATGTAAAACCACCTAATTATCAACGTCCCATGAAAAACAAACCTGTCCCATTCCCTAGACATCACTATTGGATGATCTGGACCTTCATATTTAGGTTCAAGGCTTTGGCTATCTTATCAAGCATCTTCTTTTTGTCGGCAGTGGAACTATGGGTCAGAATCATCCAACCGTTGCCTACATCGTGCTGAGCATGACCATATTTCTTATCACGGGTATTGGAAATGATCGGAATCTTGCAGAATTTCACTCCGAGAGGACGCACACGGTCAATGCCAATAGCAAGCAAGGTGTCTATGAACGTATCACTGGCCTTTGGATGTGCAATTACACGCCCATCCGGCAACGTGACACGGAGTCCCGTTTTAGGAGCGATCTCACCCTTTCCAACATTACGCGAGCCATAAGACCTATGCGGAACTTCCGGATCCGGCTTGATCTCCACCACATCATCAAGATTGGCCAGAAGTTTACGCTTACGCGACAGACTGACCTTTAACGGCGTGCCGGGAATATAATCGACCACCAAAACAAGTTCACGTTCAACCTGTGAGAGTACAGGTTCGATATTTTTTGTCACCACCGGAAGCACCTCGTTTTTAATAAGTCGTTCCTCTTCGGCTTCAAGCTGCCGCTCTTGTTTCTCAGTCCATTCCATACCGAATTCCTGCGAAAGTCGGCGAAGTTCATAAAGTTTGCTTAGTTTACTCATGGCATAAAGTAGATATACGTTTTATTGGCTGTATATTAATCACAAAATTACATAAATTTTCTCAACATTCCAATGATATACGGATATATTCGAGTCAGTTCAGACAAGCAGACTGTCGAAAACCAGCGCTTCGAGATAAATAATTTCTGTAAGCGCGAGAACCTGGCCATTGACGGCTGGATTGAAGAAACCATATCGGGCACCAAAGCCTATAATAAGCGTCAACTGGGCGTGCTGTTGAAACGTATTCAGAAAGATGACTTAATCATCTGTGCTGAGCTTTCACGCCTCGGTCGAAATCTCTTTATGATAATGGAGATACTGAATATCTGCATGACAAAAGAGGCAAAAGTGTGGACAATCAAGGATAACTATCGCCTCGGTGATGATATCCAATCGAAGGTGCTTGCATTTGCCTTTGGACTATCTGCCGAAATTGAGCGCAACCTTATTTCTCAGCGCACAAAAGAGGCCCTGGCACGAAAGAAAGCTGAAGGCGTAACCCTCGGTAGCCCCAAAGGTCGTAAGAGTTCTCCGGACAAATATAAGCTTAGTGGGAAAGAAACCCTCATTCGCGGATTGCTTAATGAGGACGTGTCAAAACGAAAAATCGCAAAGATATGCAAGGTTGATAGAAATACCCTTGCTCGATTCATCAAACTGATGGAAGAAAAATGAGCGATTTCGTGCGGCACAACGCCGTCACCACTGATTTTGCCACATCTGACTCGTGGGTCATCCTCTCGCCCATCGAGCAGAGCATCAAGCGAAAGATCGAGGCTGTAGGTGTTCCTCTTAAGGATTGGGACATCAACATATATCGTGGCGTTCTTACCGGATACAATGAAGCCTTCATCATATCTACTGAAAAAAGAGAAGAGATACTTAACAATTGTCAGACACCAGAAGAGCGTCAACGTACTGAGGAATTAATTCGACC
>ERZ827108.1429-NODE-1429-length-31697-cov-3.711238_pt1 | contig 31697 bp, 22 predicted proteins | sample MGYA00519921_ERZ827108 | MGnify/ENA primary metagenome ERZ827108 (study PRJEB31778, sample SAMEA3449258) | human gut metagenome | biome: human gut; feature: human-associated habitat; material: faeces | place: United Kingdom | collected 2010/2012 ...
ATCGCACCAAACCCGCGAGCCGTGGCACCCGTTGTGCCACGGCGGTAAAACCCCGGCCAACCCGCATGTCACACTAGCACCCTGCGCGGCTCCGCCGCGCAGAAGTGGGTGCAGGGCTTTAGCCCTGCCTGAGGCGCTTGCGGTAGGTGGTGGGGGTCTCGCCGTAGTGCTGCTTGAAGAAGCGGCTGAAGTAGAACTGATCGCAGAATTCCAGTTCTTCGGCGATTTTGCCGATGGGAAGATCAGTGGAAAGAAGCAGGTGCATACATTTGCGGAAAAGCATGGTGTCAATGTAGGTGCCCAGGGGCGAACCGACTTCGGCGCGGAACTTCTTGGTCAGCGTGCTGGGGGAGAGGCTCAGCTCCTTGGCCAGCTGGTTCACCGTCAGCTGGGCGGAAAGCCGCTCCTGAATCAGCCGCACGACCTTCTCCGTGGTTTCGCTGTAGGCATAGGTCATGGCCCCGGTGGAAACGCCCAGCGAAATAAAGGTGTTGATGTCCCGGAGCAGAAAGCTGGTCAAGGTAAGGGCGTCCGCCGGGTTGCGGCTGTTGTAAAGCTGGATCATGTGGGCGATCGCCTGCTTGTCCATGGGCAGAATGAGAATCTGTTTGAGAGAACTGAAAAGATCCAATCCGCCTGCTTTGGTCAGATTGAAATGAAAATATAAATGTTGAAAGGACTCCACGCAGCCGTGGGGATAGGGGTGCCATAGCGGGATCAGCGCCATGTGCCCCTCGGTAAATTCCAGCGTTTCATCGCCGCTTTGTGCCCAGGCCTTGCCGCCGTTGATGTAATAGAGCCGGCTGAAAGGGGAACATTCGCGGGTCCCGTACCATTCCGGGCCCACTTCGTCGTACCCGCCGTCGGAAATTTGAATCTCCAACTGGTCAATGTAACTGATCCGTTTGGTTTCTTCCTGATGAATCCACATGCCGATTTCTCCATATTAAATGTCGAAAACTGACTGTATTTTTCCTCCGGGGCCATTATACTATAAATGAGTAAGTCGGGCAACGAAACTTAAACGTTTGCGGGAAAATATTATTCCGCAGGCGGTCGAAGCTTTGCCCGCAATGCCCCAGAACCATGGGAAAGCAAGAAGAAATGGCCTTAAAAAGGCCAAAAGATTCAATGAATTTTTGCACGAAGACCAGCGTGGAGGGTTGACAGATGACGTTTTTGACAAATGCAAAGGGGGAGCCCTTGCTGCTGCTGGGTACCCAGACCCATAATTCCTCGGTGGGCGACCCGGAAATGATGGCGCGGGAGCTGGCTGCGGTCAAGGCCTACGGCGGCAACCTGCTGGAAGCGCCCATCTACTGGTATAAGCTGGAACGGGAACCCGGTCAGTACGATTTATCCGACGTGGACGACCTGCTGTCCCTTTGCCGGGAAAACGACCTGTATCTGATCCTGCTGTGGTTCGGCACCAGCAAAAACGGTCATCCCAATTATGTGCCCGAATGGGTCAAACTGCATCCCGAAACGTATCGTCTGGCTCAGGGGCCGGACGGCGGGCATGTGGCTTCTTTGAGCCCGCTCTGCCCCGCCACGCTGGAAGCGGACAGCCGCGCCTTCGCCGCCCTGATGGCTCATTTGAAGGAAGCGGACGGGCAGCAGCGTACCGTGCTGGCTGTGCAGGTGGAAAATGAAATGGGGCTGGCCAATACCGATATGGACTATAGCCCCGAAGCCCATGAAGTCTACGAAAAAGGCGTGCCCCAGTGCCTTTACGGTGTGGAGCTGGAAGACATGGGCGTGGAGCCCTCCGGCAGCAGCTGGCGGGGCCGCTTTGGCCGTCATGCTCACGAAGCTTTTATGGCATGGGCTCATGCGGAATTTATGAACCAGGTTGCCAAAGCGGGCAAAAAGCAGTATGGTCTACCTATCTACACGAATGTGATGCTGGGCGAAAACGGCTTCGAGGAGCCGGGCGCCTGTTATAACAGCGGCGCGGCCGTCGGCCGGGTGCTGGATATCTACAAAAAAGTCGCGACTTCGATCGACCTGCTCTGCCCGGATATGTATGTGGAGGAGCGGGAGAAATACCGCCGGGTGCTGGCCCGCTACGCACGCCCGGATAATCCCCTGATGATCCCGGAGACCTGCACCGGCGGCGACGCTACCGCCATGAACATGATGGAGGCCTTTGCAGATTTTGGCTGTATCGGCTTTGCATGTTTCGGCGGTTCCTCCGCTCTGGATGAGGAAGGACGGCTGATGCCCGCCGCCCGGGAGGTAGCGCTGAGCATGAAGGCCGTTCGGGGCGTGGCTCCGCTGCTGATCCGCTACCGCGGCACGGGACGCGTTCACGCGCTGGTGCAGCAGGAGTTCATGGCGAAGCAGTATCTCAAGCTGGAACGCTGGCATATCGAAGCCAGGTTCATCAGTGCCAATCCCGTGGGCTACCGGCTGGGCAGCCGCATCAACACCCGCAACCCGGAAAACGCGGACGTGATGACCACTCGCGGCCGGGCGCTGTTGATCCAGACCGAGGAAAACGAGTTCTATCTGTCCGGCTGCGGCGTGATGGTGGATTTCCGCTACCGGCCCGACCCGACGGAAGAAAATTCTTATCCGCTGCTGCAATCCCGCCAGAGCGGCACGCTGAACTTCCTCTCGGTGGAAGAAGGCCATTTCGAGGGTGAAAGCTGGGTCTGCGACCGTTACCGCAACGGCGACGAAAGCAACTTTGAACTGTTTGTCCATCGGGGTCAGACGGTGCGCATCCGCCTGAACCCAAACAAATAGAAAAACGGAAGAAAGAAGGGGTCGGAATTGAAAAAGCGCTGGGCCGGTATCATCGTCCTTGCCATCGTTCTAGCCACGCTGTTCCTTCCTGCGGCCAAGGTGTATGTCCATAGCCAGCTGGGAGAGGAAACGGCGGCGCTGTTTCCCAAAACGGTCTCCGTGGGAGGCATTATGCTCAAAGGGGCGGACTGCCTTCCCACAGCGGAGGTTCCCCAGCTTGGGCTGATTACCTTTGACAACTGGATGCTGATCGCGGGCCTGGTGCTGCTGGCACTGGCCGCTGCGGCGCTGGTGGCGGGGGAGCGGTGGACGCGCGTGTCCATTGTACTGTCCTTCCTTTCCATCGCCCTGACCTTTACCTTCTCCCTGCAGGTGACCAACATCTGCGGGTCGATCCTCTTTACTCTGCTTCTGGAAAATCAGGCGTGGATCTACGCCCCGGCCATCGGCGGTTTGATTATGGTGGTTCTGGGCTTCGTCGGACTGAAGGAAGCTCCGGCCATGAAGATCACCGATCGGACGTTCCGGCTGGCAAGCGGCGTGCTGGCCATTCTGGCCGTGCTGTGCCTGCTGCTGCCCTCCCATGTGGTGTCCGTGCCGGAAAGCATCACGGCTGACCCGGCAGACGCGGCGGCCATGAACCGCTCCACGCCGCTGTGGAAGGAAATGCTTGGCAACGAGCCGAACCTCCGGGCCGAGGCTGCGGAAAAGGGCGTTTACGGCAGCGTGCTGACCGGCGATATCGAAGTGCTGGTGCCCTATTCCAACGACGCCAATAACATTCAGGGCATTTTTACCATCGGTTCCTCCACCGCCGCGCCCAATGCCTATCTGATCGCGGCGATGATCCTGCTGGCGCTGACGGCGCTGCTGGCCTTCCTGCCCAAGGTGGACCGCTGGTTCCCGCTGAGCCTGAGCGTGCTGGCGCTGATCTGCGTGGGCGCTACGGTGATGGGCCTTATGAGCCTTGGCAGCGGAGACATGTTCTCCACCGCCACCCGTCAGCTGTGTCAGCTGGGTCTGGGCAGTCTGACGCTCACGCCCATGCTGCTGACGCTACTGACCTTGGTCAGCGCCGGCTGCGGCGTGCTGGGCGTTCGTTATGCCAACGAGCCGTACTTCGTTAACCCCATTCCCAAAAAGAGCCGCCTGAAGGTGATCGCGCTGGCACTGGCGCTGGTGTCGCTGGCCTTTGCGCTGCTGCCCGGCACCACGGTCTCTTTCACCAAGCCCGGCAAGAATAAGGTGCTGGCCACGGTGAACGTCTCCGGCCTGGAAACCCTGACCTTCCACGCGCCGGAAGAACTGCTCCATCCCACCGATTCCAAAGGCAAGGCCATCTATCAGGAGGAAGCCAAGGACGGCGAACTGAACGCCGCCGCAGTGGAAGACCTGATGCAGAAGCTGTTCAAGTCCTTCAGCATTTCCAGCTGGATCACCATGGTGCTGATCCTGGCTGGCATTGCCGCCGTGCTGGCGAAGAAAGACAAGAAGCTGCCCATTCTGCTGTTCCTGCTGGCGTTCGTGGCCCGGCTGGTAACGTGGCTTTTGTCCGCGCTGGCCATGCCCCGCTCCATCGGTTCCTCCGGGGCGACGGCGTTCCTGTATGTGTCCCTGCCGCTGCTCCTGTTCGCGGCGTTCTTCTCCAATTTTGTGAATGAGGAGGAGCTGCCCAAGAAGTATAAGCTCTTCCTGATGATGCTCCCCTTCCTGGTGGCAGTGTTCCTGTTCAGCTACCTGCCCCTGTACGGATGGAGCTACGCCTTCTACAACTACAAGTTCGGCATTCCCATGGATCAGCAGGAGTTTGTAGGCTTCAAGTGGTTCACGGAAATGTTCACCAATCAGGGCCACCGGGACAACATCATCCGGGTGCTGAAGAACACCTTCGGTATGAGCGGCCTGAATCTGGCCACCAGCTTCCTGCCCATGGTCTTCGCCATCTTCCTGAACGAAGTCAACAACATGCGCTTCAAGAAGTGCGTGCAGATATTCACCACTCTGCCCAACTTCATTTCCTGGGCGCTGGTGTTCTCCTTCGCTATGGCCATGTTCGCTATGGACACGGGCATCTTCTCCAAGTTCATGCTGGCCATTGGAGCCATTAAGGAGCCGGTGGCATGGCTCAACTCTTCCGAGCACATCTGGCTGAAGATGTGGGGCTGGAGCACATGGAAGGGCCTTGGCTGGGGCGCGATCATGTATCTGGCCGCCATCGCGGGCATCGATCAGGAGCTGTACGAGGCCGCCAAGGTGGACGGCGCCAACCGCTGGAAGCAGATGCGCTACATCACCCTGCCCGGTCTGCTGCCCACCTTCATCGTGCTGTTCATGCTGTCCATTTCCAACATCCTGAATAACGGCATGGAGCAGTACATGGTGTTCCAGAACAGCATGAACAAGAATACCATCGAGGTGCTGGATCTGTACGTGTACAACATCACCATCGCCTCCAAGGGCACGGCGCTGTATTCCTTCGCCACAGCTATCGGCATTCTGAAAACGTTGGTCAGCGTCACACTGCTGTTCAGCGCCAACTTCCTTTCCAAGAAGCTGCGCGGCGAGTCGATTGTGTAAAGGAGGGACGGACAGATGATGAAGAAGCAGAAGGCCCCGGAGATGAAAAAGCACCGCAATGTTTACTCCAAAGGCGATATCGCGTTCAATATTGTCAACTACACCGTATTTTTCCTGATCACGCTGGCTTGCGTGTTCCCGTTCTACTACCTGTTCATCAACACCATTTCCTCCAACGAGCTGGTGCGTCTGGGCAAGATTCAGCTTTACCCGCAGGAGATCCACTTCGAGAACTATGTGCAGGTCATGAAGATCGAGGGCATCGCGGACGCGCTGCTGGTGTCCGTGGCCCGTACCGTGCTGGGCACCCTGTGGACGGTGGGCGGATGCGCCTTCCTGGGCTATCTGGTCACCAAGCAGGAAATGTGGCTGCGCAAGGTCTGGTATCGGATGATTGTTATTACGATGTATTTCAGCGCCGGCCTGATCCCGTGGTACATGAACCTGCGGATGCTGGGCTTTCTGGACAACTTCTGGGTGTACGTCATTCCCGGACTGGTGTCGCCCTACAACGTGATTCTGGTCAAGACCTTCATCGAGGGTCTGCCACCCGCGCTGGAGGAAAGCGCCACGCTGGACGGCGCTGGCTATTTCCGCTGCTTTGTGTCCGTGGTGATGCCGCTGATCACGCCCATTCTGGCGACGCTGTGCATCTTCTCCGCCGTGGGTCAGTGGAACAGCTTCACCGATACGATGATGCTCATGCCCTCCGGCAAGTACTACACCCTGCAGTTCCTGCTGTATAAGTATCAGCACGAGGCCCAGTCGCTGGCCGCACTGGTGCGCACCACGCAGGACAGCGGCGCGATGGCCAATCTGTCCGTCAAGCAGACCGCCCTGTCCGTGCAGATGACCGTGGCCATGGTGGTCACGCTGCCCATCCTGCTGGTGTACCCCTACTTCCAGCGCTATTTCGTCAAAGGCATCATGATCGGCGCTGTGAAGGGCTGACCCATTCCCATCGAGCTATTCCCGCAGAGCGGGTATAGATAAAAATGAAGGAGGTTCTCAAAAACATGAAGAAAATCCTGTCTCTGGTCCTGTGTCTGTGCATGATGCTGACGGCGCTGCCGCTGGCCGCCATGGCGGAAGACTACAAGGAGCCCATCACGCTGAACGTGTTCTCCGAAGTGGCGAACTTCGGCGGCGAGCAGAAGGGCTGGTTTGCCAAGGAATTGAAGGATCGTTTCAACATCACCCTGAATTTCATCAGTACCAACGTGGACGCCAACGCCTACTCTGCCGGCGTGGCCGCCGGTTCTCTGGGCGATATCATCTGCCTGGGCGATACGGGCGAGCATTTCACCACTGCGCTGAAGGCTGACCTGCTGATGGATCTGAGCGATATCGACATGGCTCAGTATCCGACCCTGAACACCTACTTCACCAAGGCTTTTGACAAGCTCTCCGCGTTTGCGGCGGATCAGGGCGTGGAAGGCAAATTCGGCTTTGGCTACTCCGTCGCCATGGAAGACAATGCCTGGGCGGAGATCACCGACCCCACCTACGGCCTGCAGGTTCGTTTCGACGCCTGGGAAAAGGCCGGCAAGCCCGCGCTGACCAGCCTGGAAGACCTGCCCGCCTTCCTGAAGGCTCTGCAGGATGCCATTCCCGAAACGGCTGACGGCGAAAAAGTGTACGCTTACGGCGGCTTCAGCGACTGGGAAGACTGCGTCATGAAGTTCACCTGGGATCTGATGACCCTGTACGGCTACAAAGAGCAGGACTTCCTGGGCGTGAACTACGCCACCGGCGACGTGGTCGATCCTCTGGCGGAAGGCAGCCTGTACTATCGCGCACTGAAGGTGAACAACCAGCTGTACCGCGAAGGCCTGTTCGATCCGGAATCCGTTTCTCAGAACTTTGACACCTACAGCCAGAAGCTGACCAACGGCCGTTACCTGATGGCTCTGTGGGGCTGGATCATCGGCAACTTCAACAGCGCTGAAAAGGCCGCTCAGAAGATCGGCTTCACCACTTTCAAGTTTGAAGACGGCGCTCCCCAGCAGCTGACCATTACCACCGAGGGAGGCAACCGCCTGTGGGCCATCGGCGCGGACTGCGAATATCCCGAGCGCGCGCTGGAACTGATCGAGTGGCTGTCCACCGAAGAAGGCGCTATCGTGTCCAACTACGGCCCCAAGGGTCTGTGCTGGGATTATAACGCCGACGGCATCCCCGAGATGACCGAGTTCGGCTGGGCCTGCCAGGAAGCCAAGAAGGAAACCGAAATGCCTGCTGAATACGGCGGCGGTACCTTCGAAGACGGCGAGAACAAGTTCAACCACGAGACCATCAAGCTGGAGCAGATGGTGCCCGGCAAGACCTACTCCTACTCCTACAAGGGCTGGCCCTGCTATGCGGAGCGCTATGCCACCGAACTGAGCAAGGCCTGGAGCGAAGAATACGCCAACGGCGCGGCCAACGGCATCGAGTTCTACCGCAGCCTGTACGAGAAGGATCCCACCAGCATCTCCGTGGTGCCCACCTTCTCCTACACTTTCCCGGATATGAGCGACGCCGCCAAGGAAAAGCGCGCCCTGTTTGCTCCTGTGATGAAGCAGGGCAGCTGGCAGTGCGTGTACGCCGAGAACGACGAGCAGTTCGAGCAGCTGTGGAACGACATGGTCTCCACCTGCAAGAGCTACGGCTACGACGATTTTGTTGAGGAAAAGATGGTTTCCATCAATGAAGCTATCTCCCTGGCGCTGAACCAGTAATTTTCCGGTTTGATTCGGGGGGCGGCTTACGCCGTCCCCCGATATTTATCAAAAAGGCTGTTGAGCGGTGTTTTTTCCGTCCGATCCGCCTCCCGAATTCCGCCCTGTGTCCCCTTCCCCAAAGATGGACGCAGGGCAGAGTTCAGGACGAAAGCGGAAAAACGACCTGCATTTTCTCATTGCGGCTTTCTTTTTTTACGCTTCGGAAGGACTCGGCGAACGGTTTAGCCAATGTATCATTATCAAAGGAGCCGCCTTAGGACGGCAAGGAGGATCGACTGCATGAACCGCGAACGCTATCTTCGTCAGATCGACCGGGTGATCCAGCAGGGGCCCTACAAGGCCCAATGGGAATCCATCGCATCCTGCCCCCTGCCCCCGTGGTATCGGGAAAAAAGGCTGGGCATTTTTCTGCACTGGGGCCCTTTTTCCGTTCCGGCCTATCATGACTGGTATGCCCGGAATATGTACATTCAGGGCAGCCCGGAGTATGAATACCATCTGGAGCATTACGGCGACCATCGGGAACATGGTTACAAGAGCTTCATTCCTCAGCTGACCATGGAGAAGTTCGACCCGGCGGAATGGGTGGAGCTGTTCCAGCAGGCCGGGGCGGAGTACATCGTCCCCGTGGCCGAGCATCACGATGGCTTCCAGATGTACCGTTCGGAGCTGTCCCACTGGAACGCAGTGGAAATGGGCCCCCATCGGGACGTATTGGGCGATCTGCTGGAGGAAGCTGAAAAAGCGGGCATGACCATCGGCACATCCAGCCACCGCATCGAGCACTGGTGGTTCATGAGCCATGGCCGGGCATTCGACAGCGACGTGCGGGACACGCAGCCCGGTGACCTGTACTGGCCCGCCAAGCCTGAACCGGCCGTGCATTTCAACCCTGACGCGGAGTGCCCGCCGGACGACGAGTTCCTGACGGATTGGCTGCTGCGCTGCTGTGAGATCGTGGATCGGTATCACCCGCGCATCGTGTATTTCGACTGGTGGATCATTCAGAAGGCGGCCAAGCCCTACATGCTTCGCTTTCTGGCCTATTATTACAACCGGGCGCAGAGCTGGGGCGGCGGGGTCGTCAACTACAAGGTGGACGCATTCCCCTTCGGCTGCGGCGTGCCCGACATCGAGCGGGGCCAGTTTGCTGAGGCCAAGCCCTTCCTGTGGCAGTCCGACACCTCCGTGATGCGGAATGGCTGGTGCTATTCCAAACGGGCTGACTACAAGGAGACCCGGGAAATTCTCTGGGATCTGATCGACGTGGTCAGCAAGAATGGACGGCTCCTGCTGAACTTCGGCCCGAAGCCCGACGGCACCCTGGCGGACAAGGATATGGAAATTCTGCGCGCTATGGGCGATTGGATGAAGGTCAACGATGAGGCCATTCACGGCACGGGGCTGTGGCTTCTGGCGCAGGAAGGCCCCACGGTTATCGAAGAAGGCGGCTTCTCCGACGGCAAGCCCCGGGTCTTCACCAGCGAGGATTTCCGCTTCACCTGTCGGGGCGATCAGGTCTACGCCATCGCCATGGCCTGCCCGGAAAACGGCCTTTTGAAAATTCGCAGTCTGCGGGCGGACGGCGAGGATCACAAGGCTCCCTGCCATTCGCTGGTTCGCAAGGTGGAAGTGCTGGGGCTGGAACGGCCCGTGGAATGGAATCGGGATGCAGAAGCCCTGACCGTGAATTTAGGCGATTACCGTACCGATCTTCCCCTGACCGTGCGGGTCACGGTTCTGTAATACTGAAAGATCGTAAGAAAGAAGGAGTGGAAGAACCATGAAATTTACCAATGGCTATTGGCTGATCCGGCCCAACTTCCAGATGCAGTACGCCACGCAGGCGGTTCGGGTGGAAAAGCGCCCCGACGCGCTGCACGTGCTGTCCGCCTGCCGCCCCATCCATCACCGGGGTGATACGCTGGACGGCGGCACGCTGGACGTGACCTTCACCGCGCCCCGGGAGAATATCATCCGCGTCACCGTGACCCACTTCGCGGGCAAACGGGATAACGCCCCTCATTTCGAGACCTACGAGGAGCCGGTGAACGCCGTCATTGAAGAAAACGACGAGACGGTCTCCTTCACCAGCGGCAAGCTGACCGCCCGGGTGCAGAAGGGCGAAAACTGGCGGGTGGACTATGTGGCGGAGGACGGCAGGGTGCTCACCAGCAGCGCGTTCCGCGGCATGGGCCGGGCGCTGGATAAGGACACCGGCAAGACCTACATGAGCGACTCTCTGATGCTGGACGTGGGCGAGTGTGTCTACGGTCTGGGCGAGCGCTTCGCCGCCTATGTGAAGAACGGCCAGTCCATCGATATGTGGAACGCCGACGGCGGCACCGCCAGCGAACAGACCTACAAGAATATCCCCTTCTATATGACCAATCGGGGCTATGGCGTCTTCGTGGAGGATACCTCCGACGTGAGCTTCGAAGTGGCTAGTGAAAAGGTGGAGCGGGTGCAGTTCTCCGCCGAGGGCGAGACCATCGTCTACGACGTGATCTACGGCGGCACGCCCAAGGCCGTGCTGGACGGCTACACCGCCCTGACCGGCCGTCCCGCCCTGATGCCCGCGTGGAGCTTCGGCCTGTGGCTGTCCACCTCCTTCACCACCAACTATGACGAAAAGACCGCTACTTCCTTTATTCAGGGCATGGCGGACCGGGACATTCCGCTGAGCGTGTTCCACTTTGACTGCTTCTGGATGAAGGGCTTCAACTGGTGCGACTTCACCTGGGACGAGGAGACCTTCCCCGATCCTGTGGGGATGCTCAAACGCTATCACGACCGTGGACTCCATCTCTGCTGCTGGATCAACCCCTATATCGGTCAGGCCAGCCCCCTGTTCCGGGAAGGCATGGAGCACGGCTACCTGCTGAAAAAGACCAACGGCGACGTATGGCAGACCGACCTGTGGCAGGCGGGCATGGGCATTCTGGACGTGACTAACCCCGACGCGCGGGCATGGTACTGCGATCATCTGCGGAAGATCCTGCGCATGGGCGTGGACTGCCTGAAGACCGACTTCGGCGAGCGCATCCCCGTGAAGGACATTGCCTACTTCGACGGCAAAGATCCGCTGCATATGCATAACTACTACAGCTTCCTGTATAACAAGATGGTGTTTGACCTGCTGAAGGAAGAACGGGGCGAGGGCGAGGCCATCCTGTTTGCCCGCAGCGCCACCGCCGGCAGCCAGCAGTTCCCCGTCCACTGGGGCGGCGACAACAGCGCCAGCTATATTTCCATGGCCGAGACCCTGCGCGCCGGTCTGAGCATGAGCCACAGCGGCTTCGGCTTCTGGAGCCACGATATTTCCGGCTTTGAGCAGACCGCGCCCGCCGATGTGTACAAGCGCTGGGCGGCGTTCGGCCTTCTGTCCAGCCACAGCCGTCTGCACGGTTCCAGCAGTTACCGGGTGCCGTGGCTCTTCGATGAGGAAAGCTGTGACGTGGTGCGGAAGTTCCCCCGCCTCAAGTGCCGCCTGATGCCCTATCTGTACGGTGCGGCGGTGGAGGCCCACGAGCACGGCACGCCCATGATGCGCCCCATGATGCTGGAATTCCCCGACGATCCCGCCTGCGATACGCTGGACCGGCAGTACATGATGGGTGAAAGTCTGCTGGTGGCTCCTGTGTTCCATGCGGACAGCCATGTGGACTACTATCTGCCAGACGGCCTGTGGACGAGCCTGCTGGACGGCCGCAAGGTGCAGGGCGGTCATTGGCAGAAGGAGACCCATGACTTCCTGTCCCTGCCGCTGATGGTGCGCCCCGGCACGGTGCTGCCCATGGGCAAGCACGACGACCGTCCCGACTACGACTATACCGACGGGTTGGAGCTCCACGTGTACCAGCTGGCGGAGGGACAGACCGTCACCGTGAAGATTCCCGATCTGAAGGGACAGCTTGCCGCCACCTACACCGTCACCATGAAGAACGGCAAGGCGGAGGTCGTCACCGACTCCCCAAAGCCCTATACCGTGGTGGTGCACGAATAATACCCGCTGATCGTGCCGGGGTGGGGAGCGCCCATCCCGGCACAGCGTTTATGCGCAAAAGACGGAAAAATTTGTTTTCAAAGTGCCCTATGGGGCTGATTGTCAAGAAAAACGCGAATAGAGGTCAAGGGAAAGCCCGTTCTTTTCACGCGGCGACAGCACGTGGTTGCGGGCTAACTGAACGCGAATTTGGGTGCAGGGCAAAGCCCTGCGAGGAGGAAAAATGCAGGTAACAAACGAGGGGAAAAGACTGATCTTTCGGGAAGGAAACAGCCAGCTCTGGATTGAACCGTGGGGCGAAAATTCCCTGCGGGTGCGGATGACCGCTTTCCCGCAGATGGACGGCCACGATTGGGCCCTGATGGAGCCGGTAGGGGAAACCGATGCGGAGATCACCTATGAGACCGTGGATACCACCGACCCGTGGTATCGCGGGGAAGAATACGCCAAGTACCACCAGCAGGGCACCTATGCCCGGCTGCGGAACGGAAAGATCACCGCGGAACTGAACCCGGAAGGCTGGCTCCGCTTCCTGAATCAGAAGGGCGAAGAACTGACCGCCGAGTTCTGGCGCAATCGGAACCGGCTCAACCGGTACGCGCTTCCGCTGAATCTGAAGGGCCGGGAACTCAAGCCCATCATGAGCACCAACGAGGTGGAACTGACCGCCCGGTTCGAGGCCTATGACGATGAAAAAATTTTCGGCATGGGTCAGTATCAGCACCGCCAGCTGAACAAAAAGGGCGCGACGCTGGAACTGGCGCACCGCAACAGTCAGGCCAGCGTGCCGTTTTTCGTGTCCAGCCGGGGCTATGGCTTTTTGTGGAACAATCCCGCCATCGGCTCCGTGACCTTCGCCACCAACGTGACGGAATGGCACGCCAAACGCACCGTGAAGTTGGACTACTTCATCACCGCCGGAGATACGCCTGCCGAGATCGAAGCCCAGTATTCGCTGGCGACGGGCCGCACGCCCATGATGCCGGAATACGGCCTTGGCTACTGGCAGTGCAAGCTGCGCTACCGCACGCAGGAGGAACTGCTGAACGTGGCCCGGGAGCATAAGCGCCGGGGCCTGCCGCTGGATGCCATCGTGATCGACTTTTTCCATTGGACGCTGCAGGGCGACTTCCGCTTTGAACCCCGGGACTGGCCCGACCCGGACGCCATGGTGAAGGAACTGCACGATATGGGCGTGGAAACGGTGGTGTCCGTATGGCCGACGGTGGATGAACGCAGCCGCAATTATCCCTTCATGGCCGAACACGGCTATCTGGTGGCGTCCGACCATGGGTGCAGCCTGAACAGCACATGGATGGGCAATACCACTTATTTTGACGCGACCCATCCCGACGCGCAGAAATTTGTCTGGGAGCAGTGCAAAGAAAACTATTATCAGAAGGGCATCCGCTGCTTCTGGCTGGATGAAGCGGAGCCGGAATACGGAAATTACGATTTTGATAACTACCGTTATTACGCGGGCCCGGCGCTGCAATGCTCCAACGTGTACCCCGTCGGATATGCCAAGGGGTTCTATGAGGGATTGAAGGAAGCGGGAGAAGAAAACGTCATGAGCCTGATCCGCTGCGCGTGGGCGGGCAGCCAGAAGTACGCCGTGCTGACGTGGTCGGGAGACGTCTATTCTTCGTTCCGTTCCATGAGAGAACAGCTTCAGGCAGGCCTGAGCATGGGCATGGCGGGCATCCCGTGGTGGACCAGCGATATTGGCGGTTTCATCGGCGGTCAGCCGGTCGATCCGGCTTTCCGGGAACTGCTGATGCGGTGGTTTGCGTGGGGCTGCTTCTGCCCGGTGTTCCGGATGCATGGCGAACGTTCGCCGTGGTATGAGCGGGAAGTGGAGTACATCGACAATGTGCGCCAGCTCACCAGCGGCCAGCCCAACGAGGTGTGGAGCTTCGGCGAAAAGGTGTACGAGGTGCTGAAAAAGTTCCTGTTCCTGCGGGAACGTCTGCGCTCCTATGTGCGCGGCCTGATGAAGGAAGCCAGCGAGACAGGCGCGCCGGTGATGCGGCCCCTGTTCTTTGACTTCCCGTCGGACCCGGCCTGCTGGAACGTGGAGGACTCCTATATGTTCGGCCCTGACCTGCTGGTCTCCCCCGTGATGGAGGCAGGGGCGCAGCAGCGCAGCGTCTATCTGCCCGCAGGCTGCCGTTGGACGGATGCGTATACGCATCAGACCTACGAAGGCGGACAGACCGTGACCGTTCCCGCGCCCATCGACGTGATCCCCGTCATGGTTCGGGAAGGCCGGGAATATCCGATTTACGACTAAAATATTTTACAAGCGGGTCTGCTGAAAGAAGCAGGCCCGCCTGTTTTTTATTTTCGAAATTCCAGATAGAAATGTCCGCTGGCGGTTTCCGTTTTCAAAAGCGTCAATCCGTTTCCCCGGCACAGGTTCAGGAAATCTTCCATGGATTGCGGGTCTGATTTTACAACGCCGTAGGTGGTGCAGACTCGTTCCCGCGCCCAGCGAACGTCCAGCTCGGCCAGAAAGGGCTCTGGATAGGCGCAGGCGATCTCGCAGTCCCAGAGGAGCAGCCTGCCGCCCGGCTTCAGCACCCGGACGGCCTCGGCAATGGCGGCGCTCTGCACGGGGCGATTCATGTACATCAGCGAATAAAAGAAGGTGACGTTCTCAAAAGAAGCCCCCGCAAAGGAAAGGGACGAAGCGTCCATCCGCAGCTTTCGGCAGGAACAGGGGGCTTCGTCCAGCTCCTCCTGACGGTTGTCGATGACCGTGACCGCCGAGCCGTACCGGCGGCCGATGATCCCTTCTCCGCCGCCGCCCACATCCAGAATGGAGCCGGTCAGCTCCTGCGTCAGCCAAAGAGTCGTCATGGGGAGGCCTCCTTTTTGCGGGCATTTTCTGGAAGGATACTTCTCTGTAAAAGAAGGGCTTTCCTTCTTTACACCCCGCCCCGCTTCGGTGTATGATAGCCGGGGACTATGATTTTTTTCGATGCAAAGGAGCAGAACGATGCGGATCTACTCTCTGAACGGCGAGCAGTGGCTCATGCGGCAGGCAGGGCAGGAACGTTGGCGTCAGGCGACGGTGCCCGGCTCGGTGTATGCCGACCTGATGCGGGACGGGACCCTTCCCGACCCCTTTTACCGGGAAAACGAGCTGGAGGCCTTTGCCCTGTTGGAAAACGATTTTGTGTATCAGCGCGTATTTGAAGCGGAAGAAACCATGCTGCAGAGCCGAAAGGTGCTGCTGCGCTGCGAGGGGCTGGATACGCTGGCCCATGTCAGCCTGAACGGCCAGCCTGTGGGATACGCCGACAACATGCACATCACCTGGGAGTGGGACGTGAAGCCCCTGCTGCTGCCCGGGGAAAACGTGCTGGAGATCCGGTTCGATTCGCCCATCCGCTATGCGCTCAGCGAGTATGAAAAGCGCCCCGGCTGGTGCAGCACGGACGCGATTCCCGGCTTCCAGCATATCCGTAAGGCCCACTGCATGTTCGGCTGGGATTGGGGCCCCCGTCTGCCGGACGCGGGAATCTGGCGGCCGATCAGTCTGGTGTGCGTGAACGAGGTCCGGCTGGAGGACGCGCTGATTCTGCAGGAGCATCGGGACGGAAAGGTCTTCCTGAAGGTCACGCCCCATGTGGAATGCGAGCCCGGCGCGGAATGGAGCTGGTCGGCTGCCCTGACCACGCCGGAGGGCGAACGCCGCCCCATGGACGAGGACGGCCGCATCGTGATCGAAGACCCGCAGCTGTGGTGGCCCGCCGGTTACGGCGAGCAGCCTCTGTATCAGGTGTGCGTTACGGTGGACGCACCCGACGGCCCCCAGCAGTGGAAGCGCCGCATCGGCCTGCGCACTCTGTCCGTCTCCCGGGAGAAGGATCAGTGGGGCGAGGAATTCTGCCATATCGTCAACGGGGTGAAGGTGTTCGCCATGGGCGGCGACTATATCCCGGAGGACAACCTCCTCAGCCGGGTCACGCCGCAGCGCACCCGCCGCCTGCTGGAGGACGCGAAGCTGGCTCATTTCAACACCGTCCGCATCTGGGGCGGCGGATATTATCCCGACGATTTCTTTTATGATATCTGCGACGAGCTGGGCCTGCTGGTGTGGCAGGACTTTCTCTACGCCTGCGCCTTTTACGACCTGACCCCGGCGTTCGAGGCCTCCATCCGCAAGGAGACGGAGCAGAACGTGCGCCGCCTGCGCCATCACCCGTCGCTGGCCCTTCTGTGCGGCAATAATGAGATGGAGATGTTCCAGGCCGCTGCGCTGAAGCTGGATATGAACGGCGAGAACCACGAGTTTGCCCCGTCCGCCATGCATCATCACGCGGACTATATCAAAATGTTCGAGTCCATCATCCCGGAAATTTGCCGCCGGGAAGCGCCCCAGACGTTCTACTGGCCCGCGTCCCCCTCCAGCGGCGGCTCCTACGACGACCCCAACGGCGAAAACCGGGGCGACGTGCATTACTGGGACGTGTGGCACGGCGAGAAGCCCTTTACCGAGTATCGGAAGTTCTTCTTCCGCTATACCTCCGAGTTCGGCTTCCAGTCCTTCCCCTGCCTGAAAACGGTGGAGAGCTTCACTTTGCCGGAGGATCGCAATATTTTCTCCCGGGTGATGGAGCGCCACCAGCGCAATAAGGCCGCCAACGGCAAGATTTTGTCCTATCTGAGCCAGACCTACCGCTACCCGGAGAGCTTCGATAACCTGCTGTACACCTCCCAGCTTTTGCAGGCGGACGCGATCCGCTGCGGTGTGGAGCACTGGCGGCGCAATCGGGGCCGCTGCATGGGCGCGGTGATCTGGCAGCTGAACGATTGCTGGCCCGTGGCCTCCTGGTCGTCCATCGACTATTTCGGCCGCTGGAAGGCGCTGCACTACGCGGCCAGGCGCTTCTTCGCCCCGGTGATGATCTCCTGTCAGGAAGAGGGCGAAGTGAGCCAAAATCCGCAGATCAACGAGTTCCGCACTGAGCCCATCCGCGTCAGCGCCCGGCTGTGCGTCAGTAACGAGACCCGGGAGGCGGTCAGCGGCGTGGTACGCTGGGCCCTGCGCACCCCGGATGGGGCCGTTGTTCGGCAGGGCGAAAAGACGGTGGTCGTCCCCGCCCTGTCCAGCCGGTGGCTGGAGGAGGAAGCCTTCCCGGAGGCCAGCGTGACGGAGCATTACCTGAGCTATGCCTTCGTCGTGGAGGGCGAGGCCGTCAGCCGGGGCGCGGTGCTGTTCTGCGCACCCAAGCATTTCGCCTTCCGCAATCCCGACCTGCGGGTCTCGGCGCAGGACGGCGAGATCACGGTGGAAGCGTCCGCTTTTGCCAAGGCCGTGTATGTGGAAAGCAACGACCCCGACCTGATACTCAGCGATAACTTCTTTGATATGGACCCAGGCATTCGGAAGCTGCAAGTGCTTCGGGGAAGCGCGGAGGGGCTTCGCGTCCGTAGCGTATACGACATTTGACAGATGTGGGGGATCAGGCCGGGGCGACCCGCTTGCGGCCCTGTTTCCCTGTGCTGCATTGATTTTTTTCATGAGAAAGGCGGATGGAATTGTCTCGTTTTTGGATGGGTCTGCTTTTAATAGGCGTGCTGCTTTGCGGCCTTTGGTTTCCGGCGACGGCGCAGGTGTATGAACAGGAAATGCCCGCTGACTGGCAGGAGAAGGACGTTCTGCGGATAACGGCCTTCGCCGTGGGGGAGGGCGACGCGCTGCTGCTGCAATGCGGCGGCGAAAGCATGATGGTGGACGGCGGCCCCAAGCCCTTTCGGGATCCCATGAAGGCGGCCATGGAGCGGCGGGGCATCCGCCATTTCAAGTATCTGCTGAACACCCATAGCCACGACGATCATATCGACGGACTGTATTACCTGATGCTGAACGGCTTCACCGCCGACGAGTACCTGCACCCCTACACCGAGTGGTGGGCCCGGGCGGATAAGGAGCTGCATGGACGCACCATCAAACTGACGGAAAAGCTGGGCATTCCCAACCGGCAGGTGGGGGAAGGGGACACGCTGACGCTGGGCGGCGCGGAGCTGAAGCTGCACCGCTACACCAAGGTGAACAACACCAATGCCAAGTCCCTGCTGACCAAAGTGACCTTCGGACACGCTACGGTGCTTTTGTGCGCCGATATTACCGGCCGTGCCCAGAAGGGTTTCCTGACCCAGCTTGCCCCGGAAGACCTGAAAGCGGACGTGATCAAAATTCCCCATCACGGCATCACGCCGGTGGAGCCAGATTTCCTGACCGCCGTCAGCCCGGAGTTCGCTATCGTGACCAATTACGCGGATGAAAAAAGGCTCTCCAAGCTGATGTACCAGCTGGAGGGCCGGGAAATCCCGCACTATTTCAGCGGAGAGGGAACGGTGGAACTGGCCACCGACGGAACGGACTGGTACGTGTGGCAGACGCTGGGCGAATTTTGATTCAGCCCACGTCCATGACCAGCACCTCGGGACGCTCGCTCATGTCCCGGGCCGTCAGCCGCAGGAAGGGCACGTGGGGCGCGTTCGCGGCATTGATCTGCTGCAGGAATGCCTCCACGCCGGCAATGGGCATGTCCGGGTCGAAGTCCGTTTTGTAATGCATAGGGATGGTCAGACGGGGACGGATCAGCTGACGCACCTGCGCGGCTTCCGCCGCGTCGATGGTGTAGTAGCCGCCAACGGGCAGCAGCAGCACGTCCACCCGGCCCAGCTCCCGCACCTGCGCGGGCGTGGGAATGTGCCCCAGATCGCCTAAGTGGGCGATGCGCAGACCTTCGCTTTCCAGTACGAGCATCAGGTTTTGCCCCCGGTGCGCGCCGCTGTGGTGGTCGTGGAAGCAGGGGATCCCCGTCAGCCGTACGTCGGGCGCGGGCTGCACCTTTCCGGCCGTGTCGATCAGCTTATATTCGCCGGTCAGGCTGCTGACCCCGTCGTGATCGTGGTGATGGTGGCTGACGACGCACACGTTCGCGGCGATCCGGCGCTTGGGGTAATCGTAGAACTCCCCATAGGGATCAAAGGCGACAACGGTGCCTTTTTCGGTAGTAACGGTGAAGAAGGAATGCCCCCAGTATTCCAGCAGCATGGCTTACGCTCCTTTCTGGTTTTGCAGATGGACGTTCAGCAGCTGGCCGCCCAGCGTGGGCAGCGGTTTCCCCTGCCGCAGAAGGGCGGCGCAGGTCTCGTGAAGGGATTTGAGTTCTCCGGGTCGTACCGTCCAAAGCCACAGGGCCCGGTTCAGCTCCATGGGCTGGACGGCCAGCGGCGCGGGGTGCAGCAGCAGCAGACGGCACAGCGAATAGGCGGCGAAGTCTTCCTCCCGTTCGGGCAAGGCGGGAAGTTCAAGGGTCAAACTGCCCGCCATGTCCTGCCAGACAGCGTCCGCCCGGTCAATGAGCCATAGCCCCGGCCGTTTTTCCGGCAGGAGCCGCCAACCCAGATGAGCCAGTACTGCTTCTGCCCCGGCCAGGTCGCCGCCCCGGCGGGGCAGGTCGCACACCAGCAGCCCCTCCGGCGTATCGCTGAAGCGGAGAAAACAGCCGTTCAGGCTGAAAGGCTGCAAGGCTTCGTACAGCGCCGCTTTTGCATCCGTCAGAGAGACAAGCTCATTCATGGGCTTCGTTTTGGCGCATCAGCCGAATCTCCATTTCATGGGCCGCGGCGAACTGGCCGTTCAGGTCCATCTGGTAATGGAGCGAAATTTCCCCGCCTTCTTCATCCAGCCGCGTTTTGAGCCGGGTGCAGAACAGCGCCAGATCCATGCTGCCGAAGGGCGTGTCATACTGCCCCTCGTAGCGCTGGCCCCGGCGGAAGATCATCTGGGTGGCGTAGTCCCCGCCGCGCTCCATCATCAGTGTGTCGTCCTCCAGGGTGATGGTGATGGGCTGGGGCGGCAGAGCTTCGTCCAGCACCTCCTCATAGGTCAGCACGGAGCGGCCGTCCTCCAGCGTGAGCCTGCCCGAGGTCAGCAGGGTAATGGGTTCTTCCTCGTCGTCGCGGCGGGCGACGGCCTGCAGGGAAACCAGCACGGGAATCGTAAGCGTACTACCACCTCATTATGGAAATCCTTGAGAATGTACTATATCACAGAAAAGAGGAACGATGCAATGCTTTGTCTCAAAGCGCGGGCGAAAATCAACTGGACGCTGGATATTCTGGGCCGGCGGGCCGACGGCTACCATCAGATGGATATGCTGATGCAGTCCGTTCGGCTGGCGGACACCCTCTGGCTGGAGGAAAGCGACCGGCTCACGCTGGAGGACGCGGGGCAGGGCTTTCACACCGAAGCGGGGGACGGAGAGGCCTGCGCCGCGCCCGTGCCTTTTGATGAAAACAATCTGGTCGTCAAAGCCGCCCGGGCGCTGCAAAAAGCCGCGGGGATCCAAAAAGGCGCGCGGATGCGGCTGCGCAAGGCGATCCCCTCCGGGGCGGGCATGGGCGGCGGCAGCGCGGACGCGGCGGCGGCGCTGATCGGTCTGAACCGCCTGTGGAACTTGCATTTTTCGACAGCGGAGCTGGAGCGCATCGGCCTGACCGTGGGGGCGGACGTGCCCTTTCTGGTGCGGGGCGGTCTCTGCCGCGCCGAGGGCGTGGGCGAACAGCTGACCTCCCTGACCCCTGCGCCGGAGTGCTGGCTGGTGCTCTGGCAGCCCTGCGATGGACTGAGCACCGGCGAAATCTTCACGGCCTTTGACCATACGCCTTCGGAAAGGCTGGCCCGGCCCCAGACCCTCCGGGCGGAGGAAGCCTTGCTGGCGGGAGATTTGCCCGCATTGGCGGCTTCCATGAACAATGTGCTGGAAGGGGTCAGCGCGGCGAAGCGGCCGCAGCTGGAACGCGCCCTTCACCGGCTGGAAGAACTGGGCGCGCTGCGGGCCATGATGACGGGCAGCGGCTCGGTAGTCTACGGCCTGTTCGGGTCGGAGGGGGCCGCAAACGCGGCGCTTTCCGGGCTGGATAAGGAAAAAGGCTTCCGCGCAGTGACCTGCACGGAAGCCGTGGGGGTGGAAATGATCAAGAAAGATACGATTTTTAATTGATCGTCCAATAGCAATAGTTGATGTCATCAATCGTTACAGAAGTCCCGTCATCATACAGAATTTTGTGGATGCCGCAGTATACATTATAGATTTTACTTCGATCCGGGATGACCAGACTGTCTGAGTATACGGTGCTGCCGGGAGAAACGTTTTTGGTGGTTGTACCGTAATAGACGTAATCCCCATATATGTCGTTGCCCCATGCGTCGGTAGCATAAACATATAGCTCGAAGGTTTTTACAGTTTTTCCGTACTCTCGATTTGTTACTTGGGCTTTGAAAGATAGTTTATCACCAGAAAGATATTCCCAAGTGGCGTAAGCACCGTCATCGAAAAATAGAGTTACCCCATTTTTAGGTTCGACATAAACTGTTATAGAAGCTGATAAGTTGCTACCATCTGTTGTGGTTGCAGTCAAGGTGTACTTTCCTGGTATAAAAAATTCAAGAACATTATTTGAAATTGAAAAATAACGAAGTGTTCTAGACAATACTATTCCATTTTTATTCTTTAGAGTCCAATTCAATTTTGTGTTTGTTGCGTTCTTGGGAGATACGGAGATTAGTGTCGATAGTGATGCTGTGCGCTCTGCTCTTACTCTTAACTCTTTTTTTGATGCTTCAAGTTTCGTGACAGGTTGAACAACGGTAACGTCGTATGCAAAAGAAGCTCCGCCGCCGTCGGCTGCTTCGCAGAGAATCTGACAATTACCGACTGCAATGGCTTTTACTTGGCCGTCTGAATTCACAGTTGCGATTTCGGGGTCAGAGGAAACCCAAACAAGCTTTTTACTTCCGGCATTTTCCGGGCTGACAGTCGGTTTTTTGATCGTTTTGGTTTTCCCAATATTGATTGAAAAAGCAGTGTCGCCAATGGACTCGATTTTTTCAACTGCGTTTGCAACAGTAACCTTGCAGGTCGCCTTTTTGGGCTTTTCACTTTGCTCGGCAGAAAGGGCGGTAATCGTTGCCTTTCCCGTTTTAATTGCAGTTAAGTGTCCTTTTTCATCTACAGTGACGACTTCGGGGTTGTCAGAAGACCAGAGAATATCTTTGCAGAACGCATTTTCCGGCTCAAAGATAACGGTAAGATCAGTTTGATCTTTTCCTTCTGTTACTGCGTTGAGCAGCAAAGTCAAGTCACTTTCACTGACGGAAAGTTTAGCGATTGGTTCTACGATATGTAAAAACAGCAACGAATACACATTTTCATTTTCTTCAAGAAAACAGGTAATAACAGCGTCCCCAGCCGAAACAGCGGTAATCGTACCGGAAGAATTGATGGTCGCTATCTGTTCATCAGAAGAAGAAAAAGTGTATTGGAGCGTTTGGTCTTGCACCTCGTCGGAAGTGAGGGTGAGCTGTGGTTTTAAGGAGTACTTTTCTTTGACGAAAAGATACACTTCATCCACACCGAGATCGATAAGCGCTCCCGTATTTTCTTCTTCATGAATCCGTTGAGGAGTGGGAGATGGAGAAGGCGTCGGCATTGGCGAAGGCGTAGGAGAAGGGGAAGGAGTTGAAGTAGGGATTGGGGTCGGGCTAGGTGTCATCGTGGGAGTTGGGGACGGCGTGGGAGACGGGGTGGGAGTAGGCGAGGAAGTTGCAGTAGGAGAAGGAGTAGGTGTGGAAGAAGGCGTAGGACTTGGGGAGGGCGTGGACGTGGGGTCAGTGTAAACGGCTTTTTGATAATCGGCAATATCGTAAGCCGTTTTTTTATCCCATTTTTCATAAAGCTTTACAATGTCTATGATACTGACTGCTAAATTCAGATTTTGACCCTCCGTATAAAAAGCACTGGTCATGCCAATCACTTTGCCGTTATCGTCCAGCAATGCTCCACCGCTGCTACCGTGAGAAATCGGAGCGGTAAACTGAATCCAATCAACGTCTTTTTCGGTATATACGGAACTGACATTGCCCATGGAAACTGTGTTTTTGAGCCCGATCGGACTGCCGATGGCAGCAATGCTGCTGCCGCGTTTGACGGTATCTAAAGAATAATCCAAAGGCTTCATTACCGTTGGTGCCATAAATTGAAGAATCGCGATATCCTGTTCTTTGCTTGCAATTAAAACCTTGGTTACAAAATACTGATAGCCATCGTCACTGTCTGCAATGATGAGAGAGGCATCTTCAATGACGTGGTAATTTGTGACCAAAGTCATATTATCAAAAAGGACAAAAGCACTGCCTGACGCGACAGAACGATTGGAACTATCGAAGGTTTCCAACATTAAGACTGATTTGACGGCTTCTTCGATTGCATCAGGGTCGCTCAAAAAACCAGCTGCTGAAGCTACAACCGAACATCCAAGAAGAATGATGACTAGAAAAAGGGCAAACAGTCTTTTCATTTGTAGTCCCTCCGAAATGAAAAATGAAAATGTACACCATGATATCATGGTGTACATTCGTCAAAAGTTTCCGTTATTCCTCTTTCGTAAACCCGAACCCGGCGATCTCCGTCACCGGCAGGGAAAACACGATGGAGCCGGCGGGGGAGTCGGGACCCGCTTCTTTCAGAATGGAACGCATGATGGCCGTTTTCTGCTCCGTCTTGGTCAAGATCAGGACGATTTCCTTTTCCGAGGCCAGAGAAACGGCGTAGAATTTCTGGGCGCTATGAGAGCCGGTGCCCTTGCCGTGCACAACGGTGCCGCCGGTGGCCCCGGCCGCCCGGGCGGCGTTCATCACCAGATCGGTGCAGCCCTCGTTGGCGATGGCCAGAATCAGCTCGTAGTCAAAATTTAGCTCCGGGGTATATTTGGGCGATTGTTCGCCGCTGAGATAAGCCAAGGTCTTTCCTCCTCCCACACTTTTCACGGGTACCGCAATGGTGATGCCCTGTCCCGGCATCCCCAGAAACAACTTGCGCTTCAGCTCCCTGATCAGCTCCCGGGTTTTTTCCGGGCTGGCAACGTTCAGAACGATGCGCTTGAAATTGTTCTCGATGCCCAGCAGATCCATCATGCTGCGGGTGGCGGTGCCGCGGCCGTGGGTCGCGATGCTCATGGGCATCCCCAGCTGCCGGCAGAGCTCCGTCATAGCGTCCAGCGCGTCCGGATGGATGATCGAAATGATGTAATTCATCGGTTCACCCCCAAAGTTCGACGATATCGTCGTCGCCGTATTCAGGCTCGGGCTGCGCGGCAGGCTTGCGGCGGCCGTAGAGCACGCCCATCATCTGGATGGAAATCAGCGGCATCATGGCCACCAGCGCCACCACGCCGAAAGCGTCCTGCAGCACATTGCCGCCCAGCGCCGCGCTGGCTCCCATCATGAACTGCAGCATGAACGTGGCGGTCATGGGGCCGGAGGCAACGCCGCCGGAGTCGAAGGCGATGGCCGTGTAGATGTCCGGCACAAAGAAGGTCAGGCCCAGCGCCAGCGCATAGCCGGGCACCAGGAACCACAGGATGGAAATGCCCGTCAGCACCCGGAGCATGCTCAACCCCATGGCGATGGCAATGGCGATGGAAAGGCTCAGCTTGATGGCCTTGCCGGGGATCATGCCCTCGCTGACCTCTTCGATCTGCTTTTCCAGCACGTAGACCGCCGGTTCGGCAGAGATGATGAACCAGCCCAGCAGCATGGCCAGCGGGATCAGCCAGTAATAGGTCCAGCCGCTGGTCAGCTCCGCGCCCAGCACCGTGCCCAGGGAGGAAAAGCCCACGTTGACCCCGGTCAGGAACAGCACCAGCCCCACATACGTGTACAGAATACCCACGCAGATTTTGAGGAAGGAGCGCCGGTTCAGCCGGAAGCTGCACACCTGAAAGATCAGGAAGATCAGCACCACCGGCGAAAGCGCCACGGCCATTTCCTTCAGATAGACGGGAGTGGCGGTCAGGTAGGCCCTGCCGATGGCCGCGGTGTTTGCAAAGGAAAGCACGCTGGTTTCCACGACGGTTTCCGGGCTGGAATAGAAGAAGCCCAGCACCAGCACCGCCAGAATGGGGCCGATGGAGCACAGCGCCACCAGACCGAAGCTGTCCGCCTCAGCCTTTCTGTCGCTACGGATGTTGGAAACGCCCACGCCCAGCGCCAGAATAAAGGGCACGGTCATAGGGCCGGTGGTCACGCCGCCGGAGTCGAACGCCACGCTCAAAAAGTCCGAATCGGCCAGCGCGGCCAGCACAAAAACAACGCCGTAAAACAGCAGCAGCCACCGGAGCCGAATGCCCCGGATGATGCGCAGCATGCACACCGCCAGAAAGAAGCCTACGCCCAGCCCCACCGTGACCAGCAGCACCGTGCTGTTGATGTGGGGGACGGTCTCCGCCAGCACCTGCAGGTCAGGCTCGGCAATGGTAATGGCAAAGCCCAGCACCAGACTGACCAGCAGGATCAGCGGCAGGTTGCGGCTCTTGGTCAACGACGTGCCGATGCGGTTGCCGATGGGGGTCATGGAAGTTTCCGCGCCCAGCGTAAAAATGCCCATGCCCACGATGATCAAAATGGAGCCAAGGAAAAAGCTCAGCAGAAGATCGGGCGACACCGGGGAGACGGACAGGCATAAAAAGCCGACGATCAGCAGAATCGGAAGCACCGACAGCGCTGATTCCTTGATTTTTTCCTGAACAAGACTGCGAGTTTGTTTCAATTCCTGTTTTCGGTTGCTTTTTCGGATGGATGGTTCCTCCTTTCGATATTTTCGGGAGTACGGCGGGGGACACTTTCAGCCGATACTTCCCACATTTTACGATACTAAAATGGTAAAGGAAAATCATGGAAAAGTCAACCTTACGGGCAAAAAGTCACGGTTTGTTCATGCAAACAGAGAAAGCCGGGCAAGTCATGCCCTGCCGGGCGGGCGCGCCCTGCGGAAGGGTTGCAATTAGGGCGCAAGATGGTATAATAGACATAAGTTTAGCTGCTTTTTTCCTGCCTGCTATGGGAGAAAAATTTTTCGAAGGGGCAGAGACGCGCAGCAACGGAAAGAAGGCGTAAAGTATGGCAAACCCCACCTTTACCATTACTCTGGAAAACGGCGGCGTGATGAAGGGCGAGCTCTACCCGGAGATCGCTCCTCAGAGCGTGGGCAACTTTATTTCTCTGGCCAACAGCGGCTTCTATGACGGATTGATCTTCCACCGCTGCATCCCCGGCTTCATGATCCAGGGCGGCTGCCCCGAGGGCACCGGCATGGGCGGCCCCGGCTACCGCATCAAGGGCGAGTTTAACGCCAACGGCGTGAAAAACGACCTCAAGCATACCTACGGCGTTCTGAGCATGGCCCGCAGCATGATGAAGGACAGCGCCGGTTCCCAGTTCTTCATCATGACCAGCGACAGCCCCCATCTGGACGGCCAGTACGCCGCCTTCGGCAGGGTGCTGGAGGGCATGGAGGAGGCGGAGAAGATCGTCTCCCAGCGCACCGACCGGATGGACCGCCCGCTGGAGCCTCAGCGCATCCAGTCCATTCGCGTGGAGACCAACGGCGTGGAATATCCCTTTACGAAGCTGTAAGCGGTTTCCGGCGGCGGAGGGGCAGACGCCCTTTCGCCGCCTTTTCTCTGGAAATGAAATGCTGAAGGGCTTCGGCCCGGAGGGGAGAAAGTGCCATGAAATCGAATCATCCCGTTCCGGAGCTGCTTTGCCCTGCTGGAAGCGAAGAAGCGCTCCATGCCGCCGTGGACAGCGGCGCGGATGCAGTGTATTTGGGAACCAAAGCCTTCGGGGCCCGGGCTTCCGCTGTGAATTTTGACGACGAGACGCTGGCCCGGGCGGTGGAATACGCCCACCTGCATCATGTCCGGGTGCATGTGACCGTCAACACGCTGGTGAAGGAGCAGGAGTTTTCCGGCGTTTGGGAGACCCTGCGAACCGTCGCCCATGCTGGCGCGGACGCGGTGATCGTGCAGGATCTGGGCGTGGCGGCGCTGGTGCGGGACGAGTTTCCCACGCTGAAGCTCCATGCCAGTACCCAAATGGCGCTTTCCAACGCCGACGACGCGGTTTTTGCCCGGAACTTCGGCTATGACCGGGTGGTGCTGGCTCGGGAATGCCCGCTGGACGAAATTCGCCGTGTGGTGGAGACGGGCGTAGAGACGGAAGTCTTTGCCCACGGCGCGCTGTGTACCGCCGTCAGCGGCCGGTGCTTGATGTCCTCCATGGCGGGCGGACGAAGCGGCAACCGGGGCCGGTGTGCCCAGCCCTGCCGAATGCGTTTTGAGTGGAACGGCAGGGAGGCGGCGTGGCTTTCGTTGAAAGACCTGTGCGCCTATCCCGCTTTGCCGGAGCTGTGGGATGCGGGCGTATGCTCCCTCAAGGTGGAGGGACGGCTGAAAGGCCCGGAATATGTGGCCGTAGTGACGGAAGTCTACCGCCGGGCGCTGGACAATCTGGCGGCGGAACGGTTTGACCCGGAAGACCCGGCCCCCATGGAAAAGCTGCGGCAGATCTTCAACCGGGGCGGATTTACCCGGGGCCATGCGGGCGGCGCGGAGGACGCGGCCCTGTGCGCGCCGGAACGGGTGAGCCACGAGGGTCTGCCGCTGGGCACGATCACGTCCGTCCGTGGAAATCTGGCACGGGTACGATTGATTCGTCCGCTGCACGACGGCGACAGTCTGCAGCTGCGCCAGCGGCAGGACGACGACCTGCGCTATTCCGGCCCGGAGACCCCGGCCGGTCAGGAGGCAGTGCTGCGGTTTCGGCCCGGCCTGACGGCGGCTCCCGGCACGGAGGTGGCGCGTCTCAGCGATGCCAAGCAGCTGGAAGCGGCGCGCAGCCACGCTCCCAAACCCATTCCCGTTCAAATGCGCGGCTTCTTTGCCCTGAACCGCCCCATGGCGCTGACCCTCTCTGATGGGGAAAGCACGGTAACGGTGGAGGGACAGCCGGTGCAGGCGGCGGCCCATCGAGCCGCCACGGAGGAAGAAGCGCGCCGCCAGCTAAGCAAGCTGGGGGACACGCCCTTTGCGCTGGAAACGCCGGATGACCTGACACTTGAGCTGGCGGACGGCCTGTTTCTGCCGGTCAGCGCCCTGAACGCCCTGCGCCGGGAGGGAATCGCGGCTTTGACCGCTGCGAGAATCGAAGCCTTCTGGCAGATGGGACAGGAAACGCATACCCGGGCCAGAAAACCGTGGGGGAAGACTCTGTCCCCGACCAGCGGGGAGCCGTTGAATGCGAATTCGCTGACCGTCTGCTTTTCCGACCCGGCAATGGCGGACGAGCTGCTGCAATGCGGCGCGAACCGGCTCTGGTTCCAGCCCCGCAGCTACCGTCCGGCGGATTTGGAACACGATTTGAACCGACTGCCTGACGGCTGTTGGCTGGTGCTGCCGGTACAATGCACCGAACCCGAGCTGCACGGCATTCGCCGGGCGGCGGAGACGGCGAAGCTGGGCGGCGTGGTGGCCCAGAGCATGGGGCAGGTCTCCTTTGCCGACCACTGGCCCGTGTTTTTCGGCGACGCTCTGCCGGTGACGAACCGGCGGGCGCTGGAGGCCCTGAGGGAGCTGCCCGTCGTCGGCTTTACCCTTTGGACGGAATGGACGGAGCAGGAACAGCGGGAGCTGCTGCCCCTGCCCCTGCCCGCCCTGTGCCCGGTCTATGGCCGGGAGCGGCTGATGATCCTGAACCACTGCCCGGCCCGGGTGATGCGCGGCCTTTCCGAAGGGCGTGAGAGCTGCCGGTTCTGCCGCACCCCCGATCAGGCCTGCGGGCAGACGGAGCCGGTGCTGCGGGATCAGCGGGGATATGCTTTCCCTCTGCGCCGCACGTCGCTTCCCGGCGGCTGTCAGGTGAACGTCTACAACGCCCTGCCCACCGATCTTCGGGCCTTCGACGGCGAGCGCCGGGCTTTGGGGGCGGGGATGCTGGCGCGTTTCACCACCGAGCCTCCGGAGGAGCAGCTCCACCTGATGGAGCTGTTTGCGGCTCTGCGGGATGGTCTGGCCGTTCCCCCCGCCGTAAACGCCACCGCCGGTCACTGGCGGCGGGGCGTGGAATAAACCGTTCATCCCGGCCTTCGGGAGAAAAGGAGTCCTTATGGAACAGAATCGTGCGCTGCGCGTACTGGAATTTACCAAAATACGGGAAATGCTGGCTCAACACGCCATCACCGAGGAGGGCAAGCAGCGCTGTTTGGAACTGACGCCCTACCATGATCTGGGCGACGTAAACCACGCCCTTGCGGAAACGGAGGAGGCCGTGGTGCTGCTGACCTATCTGGGGCAGAATCCGCTGGTCAGCTACCCGGACGTGCGGGAGTCCATCGCCCGGGCCCAGAAGGGCGCGTGTTTGAGCCCCCGGATGCTGCTGGACGTTTCCGCCTTTCTCCGCGCCGCCCGGGCTGCCCGGAGTGCGCTGGTGCGCGATCGGGACGACACCCCCATTCTGACGGGGCTGGCTTCCCGACTGACTGTGCTGGAACGGGTGGAGACGGACATCAATGATGCGATTTTGAGCGAAGAAGAAATCGCCGACCGGGCTTCCACGGAGCTTTACCAGATTCGGCGGCAGATTCGCGGCGCGAATGAGCGGATGCGGGACAAGCTGAACCAGATGATCCGTTCTTCCAGCTTCGCCAAGAACCTGCAGGATACCATCATCACCATGCGGGGCGACCGCTACTGCATCCCGGTGAAGGCCGAGTGCCGGGCCAACGTGCCCGGTCTGGTCCACGACCAGAGCGCCAGCGGTGCCACGCTGTTTATCGAGCCCATGTTCGTGGTGGAACTGGGCAACGACCTGAAGCAGCTTTATGCTAGGGAGCAGCAGGAGATCACCCGTATTCTGCAGGCATTGTCGGACTCGCTGGCTCCCTACGGCGAGGCGCTGGAGGGCAATCTGGCGCTGCTGCGGGAATTGGATTTTGCCTTTGCCAAGGGCCTGCTGGGCCGCCAGATGCGGGCCGTGCTGCCGAAGATCAACCGGGAGGGACGGCTGAAGATCGTCCGGGGACGGCATCCCCTCATCGACCCGGAAAAGGTGGTGCCCAGCGATCTGTGGCTGGGGCAGGACTTCACCACCCTCATCATCACCGGCCCCAACACCGGCGGCAAAACCGTCACCCTGAAAACCGTGGGCCTGTTTACCCTGATGGCGCAGGCCGGGCTGGAGGTGCCTGCCGAGCTGGGCACGGAGCTGGCGGTGTTCGATCACGTTTACGCGGACATCGGCGACGAGCAGTCCATCGAGCAGTCCCTGTCCACCTTCTCGGCCCACATGACCAACATCGTGTCCATCCTGCAAAAGGTGGAGGACAACGATCTGGTGCTGTTCGACGAGCTGGGCGCGGGCACAGACCCCACCGAGGGCGCGGCGCTGGCTCAGAGCATTCTGAATGCACTGCTGGGCCGAAAAATCCGCACCATGGCCACCACCCACTACAGCGAGCTGAAGGCCTTCGCTTTAAGCACCCCCGGCGTGGAAAACGCCAGCGTGGAGTTCGACGTGGAATCCCTGCGGCCCACCTACCGGCTGTCCATCGGCATTCCTGGCAAGAGCAACGCCTTCGAGATTTCCCGCAAGCTGGGGTTGGACGAGAGGCTGATCGACGGCGCCAAGGAACTGCTGAGCAAGGAGGACGTGCGCTTCGAGGACGTGATCGCCAACGCGGAGTATCACCGGCAGATTGCCGAGCGGGAACGGGAAATGGCGGAAGAGACCCGCAAGGAGACCGTCCGCCTGCGTAACGAAGCGGAGAAGCTCCGCAAGGAGATCGAGCAGAGCAAGGACAAGAGCATGCAGAAGGCCAAGGCGGAGGCCCGGCGCATTCTGGAAAACGCCCGCCGGGAGGCGGACGGCATCATCGGCGAGCTGAAAGCCATGAAGAAGCAGGCGCAGATCCCCGAGCACGAGCTGCAAAAGCTGCGCAAACGCATGGACGACAATCTGGACGCGGTCAGCGAGGGCATCGGTGAGGCCAATGGCATCGGCTTCACGCCGCCCAAGACCGTCCGGGTGGGCGAGAATGTGGAGATCGTCCATCTGAAAACAAAGGCCGTGGTGCTCAGCCTGCCGGACAGCAAGGGCGAGGTACAGGTGCAGGCAGGCATTATGAAGATGAAGGTGCCGCTGAAGCAGCTGCGGGTCATCGAGCAGGAAAAGCCCAAGGCCAGCAAGGTCATGCGCAGCACCGCCGCAGCCAAGACTGTGCCCATGGAGGTGGACGTTCGGGGCATGAATCTGGAGGAAGCCACCGAAGCCGTAGATACCTATCTGGCGGACGCGGTGATGGCGGGGCTCAACGAGGTCAGCATCATTCACGGCAAGGGCACGGGCGTTCTGCGCACGGGCATCCAGAAGCACCTGAAGCGCCACCTGAACGTGAAATCCTTTCGGGACGGCATGTACGGCGAGGGCGAGCAGGGCGTGACCGTGGTTACGCTCAAATAAAAATTTCCCCTTCCTTTCCTGAAAAAATGGGAAAGAAAGGGGAAAATTTCTTTTATGACAGTAACAATGAAAAATGCAGCTCGTCAGAGCTGCATTTTGATGGAGCGGGTGATGGGAATCGAACCCACGTAACCAGCTTGGAAGGCTGGAGCTCTACCATTGAGCTACACCCGCAGGGGGATGAAAACATCCCAGATAAAAAAATGGAGCGGTAGACGGGATTCGGACCCGCGACATCCACCTTGGCAAGGTGGCACTC
>ERZ827108.1431-NODE-1431-length-31679-cov-5.638977_pt1 | contig 31679 bp, 22 predicted proteins | sample MGYA00519921_ERZ827108 | MGnify/ENA primary metagenome ERZ827108 (study PRJEB31778, sample SAMEA3449258) | human gut metagenome | biome: human gut; feature: human-associated habitat; material: faeces | place: United Kingdom | collected 2010/2012 ...
TATTGGTTTTTTCTTGCGTTCCGAACCGGTCCGATTTCCCGGTAGTATTATAGTCCTGCCGTCCTCGTTTACGTCTATGACCGTCCAGTTGTCAAGAGCCCGGTAGACATCGACAAGCGACAGGTCATAAGGAAGTTCCATCGAGCCCGTCATTATCGGATCGCTCATGCCGGGAGCCGACACCAGCTCACCCTGTCTGGCCGTGACGCTGAATGACACTGACTCAATACCCTGAGGCTCGTACACCACCTCGGCTGACGTTCCGGAGATATTCTCGGCCACGGTCTCCTGAGCCGGGACACGGACCACAGTATAGGTCACAGCCTCGGGGTCTACATAACCTCCGTTGGCACCCTGAGTCACTGCATCCCATGAAATGCTGAACCTATTGGCAGGCTCGTCGAACTCCACCTTAATGTTGGCAGGAGCCTTGGGAGTGTCGGGACCTACCCACATGGACAGGCGCGAGGCCTTGCCTGTGCCGGCGTCGTTGGATGCCGTGACATTGAAGGAATGCTTGCCGGGAGCCGCGACGGTTACTTCCGCCACTACCTCCTGCCCATATCCGGCGGTACCTGTGGCTACAGTCTCCTTGCCGTCGCTGACGGTCCATGCGGCGGTGCCGCTTGCCTCGCTGCCGTCATGATACGCGGTCGGCATGGTGAAAGTCACGGTTCCGCTCAGCGAGCCGTCCTCGAATCTGCCCACAGGCTCCGACGGAACACCGGGGGCCTTGTCGGCCACCGGCTCGCTTTTCACGAACATCGAGGTAATGCACTTGCCCGTGAAGTCCGCGAGCAGGGTGTACTCTCCTGTCTGCGGATCGATGGAGTAGAGTTCCGACACATGAGTGGTGTTCCAGTCGGGCGACCCGTTGTACATCAACAGGAACTTCCCGGTCTCCGGATCGAACGTCGCGCTGTTGCCGTGCTGGCGGTCAAAACTTCCCAGAGGCAGCTTGGAGATCCTGGTGACAAGGCCTGTCTCCAGGCTGACGGTGCCGAACTCGCCGCCGGCGTTCACTCCGTATAAGGTTCCGTCGCTGTCGAAAGCGATGGCACGTACATTCTCGTCCGCGATGAAGTAGGCACTCGGAGTCAGGTCGGTCTCCTGACCCGTGGCGAGATCGATCTCATAGAGGTGATACATCAACGATCCATAGTCACCGTAGGCATAGCCCTTTCCGGTGACGGGATGGATGGCGAGGCAGTCGGCGCGGTAGGTGGCCAGCGAGACGGGATCACCCACTTTCTCCCAGGAGTTGACGTTGTACGCCTGGAGACGGTATCCATGAGGATCGGAAGTTTCCCAATACTCCTCGAAACGGCCGTCATCGCAGGCATAGTAGATGTCGCCGGCAAGCGCTCCGCCGTAGTAGGACGAGACATCGGCGTTGACCGGTTCCATCTCGCCGCCCGACACCTCGGGCAGTTTATACATCCCTATCGTATTGGTCGCATAATCGTAGACCGATGCCACAATACCCGGAAGCTCAACGCCTTCCGGCGCTGTCTTGCGCGGAGCGGATGTTTTCTTTGTCTCCTCGCTCTCCCCTTTCTTGAGCATATCGCCTTTCAAGGAGCCTTCCTGGACGGGGGGCTTCTGGAAACCCTCCTTCATCACCGGTGCATTGCCTAATGCATTCCGGTTCGCAGGCAACAGGGCCATTACCGGCAACGCGCTGATCGCCGTCGCGGCCAATGCCCCCGTTAAAAGTCGTTTTTTCCTCATAAGCTGTCTTTTATTATGGTTCTATATTTCTCCGATGTATTCAGTACTGAGCCTATAGCTGCCGAATATAGCCGCAGTCATCCGCTGGCAAAATTATGTATCATTCTGCCAATAAAAAAGAACATATGTTAATTATGCCAGTATTTTATTTGATATTTTTACTTTTTGCCGCTGACTATTGCCAATTGTCGCCTTATTGTTGCCTATTTTTATTTTTAACTATCATTTTGCGTATGCGGCTCACATGAACCTCCGTCATTTTCAGATATGAGGCGATTGCCTTGAGCGGAACATGCTCGAACAGTTCGGGGCGGCAGCGTTCCAGCCATTCATAGCGCCAACGGGCATCGCCGTTCATCATCTTGGCCTTAACCTCATCGTAGCAGCTCCTGCGTGTAAACACACCCGCGATCCAGCGGCAGAACTCGTTCGATTCCACCATCATCCTGTCGAATACAGGTTTACATATCCGCAGCACACGGGTCGGGCAGCAGGCCTCTATACGGATTATGGGACGCTGACCCAGCGAGAAACTCTGCATCGACGACACCAACGTACCCTCCATGCCGAAATAAATATTGTTCTCTATGCCTTGCGAGAGAATGTATCCCCTCACTATTCCCTCCTCTATGAAATAGATGTCCGGATTATATCTGTCACAATCCACGATGGCCTCACCCTTTTGAAAAAGAAGAGGTTCCGACTGCTCCATTATCATCTTGAAGATACTGTCCGTAAGTTCAAAATCCGATTCTTCGGAAAGAGCGGCCCTGAATTTATCTTCGGCTGGATTGGACATTTAAGTTTACGATGTGCTTTAAGTGTGTGGATATGTTGGCAATGATTACTGACACGACCAGCATCCTGTACCGTTTTCAGATGCAAATATATTCATTTTTGACCTATCCGCCAAATTTTACTCCATCAATCACAGGTTTCACTTCCGAACATATGCCGGGCGAAATGGCGGACTATGTCCACGTTCACGGCGTTGCCGAATTGCTTGTAGGCCTGCTGCTGCTTCACGTCCGGCTTGAATGTGTCCGGGAAACTCTGCAGACGCGCACATTCCCGTGGCGTCAGGAACCGCCTTCTGGAACCGATGATCGATGTCTGCACAATCGCCACCAGAGCCGGGAAATATGTGTTCACCTTAACCCGTATCCCCGACGGCCTCAGTTGAAAGATCTGACGCCATATGTCGGGACGGTCGGTCTGGCCTGCCTGCCATTCCAGTTTCGCCTTCGCTCCGAAAAACAATGGATTGCTTCTTGCGTCTTTCAGCCAACTGTCTATAAACTCCCGGTTCGCAATATATAACTCATTGTTCTTCAAGATGAAGTTTCGTTTCCATGCAGGATATTGGTCCAGATTCTCATCCGGATTCAGATCACAGAGCCTGTCCGACCAGACCGGGAATCCCGGCAACCTGTCGACCTTGATGTTCTGCACGAAGCGGTTCCACTTGTCGATCAGGTCCTCAAGGTCCGGAGAGATCCGGTATGAGTCAAGATCCTGTATCTCGCTGTCATCCTCCAGAATTGATTCAACAGAGCATTCAGGGATTTCCTTTTTATCAAAAAGGTATGGACGAATCAATCCGACATCCTTGCGGACACACATGATATACACCCGTTCACGGTGTTGCGGGATTCCGACATAATGTGGACTGAAGATCACAGGATTAGACAGAAGATTATATCCCAGTTCCTCCAGTTTGTCATGGATCACCCTCCATGTGTTTCCATGATCATGGCTTGCCAGATTCCTGACATTCTCAAGCAACGCGTATTTAGGATGGTGATATTCCAGTATCCTGCAGATATCAAAAAACAATGTTCCCTTAGTCGGGTCATCAAATCCCAGACGGTTGCCGGCCTTAGAGAACGCCTGGCACGGAAATCCCCCGCACAGGACATCATGGACTGGTATATCCCGGGCGTCTATCTTGGTTATGTCACCTGCCGGCCTGATGCCATAATTGGCCTCATAAGTCTTCCGGCAGTCTGGATCGATATCGCTGGCAAACACACACTCCCCGCCAAGCGATTCCATCGCCTGATGAAATCCCCCGATACCACAGAACAAATCTATGAATTTAAAACTCCGCATCACTCCTGATAACGATATCTATAAACGACAAAATTGTCGTTCTCAAGCACTTTCTTATTTATATGGAATTTAGGTTTCCTCGCTTCTCCACCTGGCTGATGTCCCTGGTTGAAATCCGTCAGGGCCTCACGGAAATTCACGCGGTTCAACTCCACTATCGACATTTTCATGAACCTGACCGCATTCTTCATCCGGCTGCAGTAGGACATCTCATCCTTGTCATAGGTGGGATCAACGCTCTTGATATAATGGTTTCTGGCTTTCGTGGCCTCGTACCCGGTTTCAGCGCTGTCTTTCCTAGTCTCATGCTCATATATGACATACCAGAACCTGTCATAATGATAGATGCACTCCATCAGGTTCTTCTGATCGTTACCCGGAGTCTCTTTCTTCTTTATATCGCTTGCCTTCAAGTCTCCGTAGAAGTCCTTCTCATCGAAACGTATGTCGAAATCCAGTTCTCCCTCACGCTTCAGCGAACTGCCCACATATCTCATCTTGTCCGTTACAGCATTCTCCAGCGTAAACTTATTGAACCTGTATTCCAGGAACCACCCGGCCCATTCCGACTGACGCCACTGGTGCCAGTCATTCTCATGCATTTCCTTTATGGCGTCCAGGGCCTTGAGCCATTGGCCGAACGTAAATCCGAAGTTAAACCTGTCGAACAGGTCAAACAGGGAATTGATGTTTTCGGACTTTCCGGTAAGATACTGTTTAAATCTATCCTTTCTTATCGTCGTGATCCGGTTCCCGAAACGATCGGTTTTCGAGAATACTCCATAAGTCATTGCCTGAAACAGATCGTTGGTATAGACATGCGCGGAGGAATTATGAACGCTTCTTTCCAGATAGGTGTCTTTTTGAAAATCCACAAATATTATATTATCACCATGAAAAGCATCGCCATAATGATAAATTCCGAGATAACGGATGTCGATTTCAGGGGAAGTTTCAGCCAATTCCTCGGTGTATTCATTGAACCAGAAGGGCAACTGAACCCGTTTCTTGAAAATAGGATTCTTATTCCCCAAATAAGTGCATTTTCTCACAAGCAGAATAATGGTTTTGTCATCATTCCTGTATTCCAAAGCCCACCTCCTGGGAGGAATCTTGATGATTCTGCATTTATCAGATCCAAGGACATCCATCAGCAATGATTGCATCGCACGGTTGGAGAGAGGCTGGTCTTGCGCTACTACCAGGCTCTTGTCCAATGTTATCTGTTCACTATCAGCATTCATTGCTTTTATCAGACACTACATCCATTTATACGATTCTTCAGTACAAAAGTAATAAAAGTTCACGACAAAAAAAAACGTGAATCCGCTTACGCCTGTTTGAGACATTCTCTCATCCGATAAAAAAGCCGTGACGCGGGTAACGTCACGGCCTCATGATGCTTGTTCAGGACCGGAATCAATGGCAGCAGCCGCCCTTGGAACCGCAGCAGGAGCCGTCGCCGTCGCCGCAGTCACCACCGCCGCAATCGCCATCGCCTCCTCCGCAACAGCCACCACCGCAGCCTCCGCAGCCGGCTACGGGATGGATCTCGTCCTCGGTGGCCGGACGCACGGTGACAACCTCACCCTTGAAGGTGACGGTCAGGCCGGCGAAGGGATGGTTGAAGTCCATCGTAACCTTGTCGGCGATCTCCTTAACCACACCGACCACACGGTAGCCCTCGCCGGTCATCATCGGCAACGCCGCGCCGACCTTGACCTGCTCAGGCAGCTTGCCGTCCTCGCTGAACACCGAACGGTCCAGTTCCATTATGTAATCCGGATTCAGGTCACCGAAAGCAGCCTCCGGAGGCAACGTGATCTCAAATCGGTCACCCTCGCCAAGGCCTTCCATGGCGTTGGCCAACGCCGGGATAACTTCCTGGCTCGCACCGAACACCATCTGGTCCGGATGACCCTTCGTGGCCTCGAACAGCAGACTGTCGTCCGCCGCGTTCGTAACGGTATAGGCATATTCCACGAACATGCCCGGCTCAACCTTATTCTTCTTCTGACTCATCTTCTTTCTCCTCCTCTTTCTCTTTTTTCTTGGTTATTCTCTTGGTGGCCGCCTGCATCTTGGACATCATCGTCTTCCAGATTGAGTCATGGCTTTCCTCCCGGTCCGCCTCATCCAGGAGCGACATGATCTCCTGCTCCAGCTCCACGGTCTCCAGCGCTATGGCATGAGGAAGCACGGCGTTCAGCAGACGCTTGGCGCGGTCCAGCGACTGACGGCTCTTCATCATCAGGCGCGCCATCTCGATCGTCATGGCCACCTCACGGCGTGTCACGCGGCCGGCACGCTTCTTCGACAGTTTTATGGCCTCCATGTAGAACTTCACGGCCCCCTTGTAGTCGCCCGTCGACGCCATCATCTCGGCGTCCTTGCACAGCGACTCCACCAGTTTGTCGGTGGCCGTGGCCACGCCGGCGTTAACCTTCTCGTACAATATTCCCGTGTGGATCTGCTGCTTGGCCAGCATCTCCAGCATACGCTTGCGGCTCCGCAGTATCTGAGTGGACAGTTCCATAGCCATGACATGATACTTGCCGAAACGCTCCGCATCGGCCTTCAGCAACGGATCCAGGAACTTGTAGATATGCTCCAGTTCCTTCTTGGACTGCTTGTAATCCTTCAGCGCATAATGTATCATCGACAGGTCGAACATCTCCACCACCAGCAGCTCGCGGAAATCCAGCTGCGTGAAATCCGAGAACTCACGCATCCGGCGCAACGACTCCACGGTCTTCTCCAAGGCCTTCTTGAAGTCCTCGTTCTCGAAGTATTCCATGGCCTCGCGGCGCGACTCCACGGCGTCATGCAGTATGGCTGCGTCCTCCGCTATCATTTTCATACCCTTCTGCAAGGGTTCATAATCTATCAGGCTCATAGTATATAAGATTCTGTTTTAATATTAACAAATGGACGGGTTGCCGGACTGACCCGAGGACTTATGTCCCAGATATCCGCCGTGGTGACGCTTGGCGTAATCCTCCTTGGTAAAGCCGATGGCCTTCATCGTAGCCACCACCAGCACATCGCCCATCACGGTCATCATCGTGGTGGAGGTGGTGGGAGTCAATCCCAACGGACACACCTCGGGACTGTTTCCGGTGGCCAGGGTCACGTCGCCCGCCTGACCCAGCAGCGAGTCCGGATTGCCCGTTATGACGATGATGGGCACTTCCGGGTTCAGCACCCGCGCCAGCTGCACCAGTTCCACTATCTCGCGCGTCTTGCCCGAGTTGGACAGCAGCAGCATCACGTCGTCGCGCTGCATTATTCCCAGGTCGCCGTGCTGCGCCTCGCTGGGATGCAGGAACACGGCGGGCGTGCCGGTGCTGCAGAAAGTGGTGGCGATGTTCATGGCTATCTGTCCCGCCTTGCCCATGCCGGAGCATATCAGTTTGCCGCCGCGGCGGTTCACCTGCTCCACGATGATGTCCACGGCACGGCCGTAACCGTCGGTAACGGGTATGTCAAGGATGGCCTGCGACTCATGGCGCAGGATGTCACGCATCAGTTCTTCAAGGTTCTCCATGGTTCAATTGTTTATGTTCTTGGCTATGGAGCGTTCCAGGGCACGGCGCCACCTCTGGGGCATCGGGGCCGATTTCTGGGTCGCCGGGTCGAAACTGACCATTACGGAACGGCAGGCCGACTTGATCTCGCCTGTGTTGCGGTCCGCCAGCACCTGCAGCAGATGGAAGCTGCGGTCATGGATGGCCTCGCAACGGGTGGCGCAGATTATGTCGTCGCCGAACATCAGCGGCTTCAGGTACGTGCACTCCACGTTCGCGATGACGGTCTCCACCGTCTTCCAGTCTATGTCCCAGTCCACGATATCCTTAAAATACATGGCCTTCCCTGTATCATAAAACGAAAAATAGACCGTATTGTTGACATGACCCAGGATGTCGATGTCGTTAAAGCGGATCTCCACCCTGATCCAGTGGTGGAAATCGGAGATCGGTGGTATCGAATCTATCTCAATCATATAAGTGTCAAGAAGTGAAACGGATGTCGCCGACGACATCCTGTCCTAATGTCTTGTTAATAATCATCACCAGTCGGGAGCGGTTCATCATAAGGTCGCTGCGGAGCGAGGCGTTGGGCACCGGCACATACATGACGCCACGCCGGACGGCAGGCGCGCCGCACAGGTCGGCCAGAGGCTTGCCCAGGAGGGCAGGCAGGATGGCGCAGGCACGCGTCTCCAGCAGCCGCTGAGTCATGTTCTGCTCATCGATGGCTCGCCTCAGCACATCGCCCAGTTCCTCCGGTTCCAGCCTCTTCATATCGCCGTGAATCTGCCGTCCTCCACACCGAACAGCGCGCTTGGTCCCTGCAGGGCCGCGATGGTCTCGTCCAGGTGCTCCCGGTTGGTGTCGGTTATGAATATCTGGCCGAAGGCGTTCCCGCCGCTCACGGCCTCCATTATGTGTCCCACTCGGTCGGAGTCCAGCTTGTCGAATATGTCGTCCAGCAGCAGGATCGGCGTCAGGCCCGTGCGCTCGCGCAGGAACTCGAAGATGGCCAGACGCAGCGCGATGACATAGCTTTTCAACTGTCCCTGACTGCCAACGCGGCGCAACGAATGTCCGCCGAGCTCCATCCGCAGGTCGTCTCGGTGCACGCCCTGGCTGGTGAACCCCAGCACGCTGTCCTTGGCGCGCACGCTGTCCAGGAGTTCCTTCATCGGCGTCTTGTCCAACGCCGACTCATAGCCAAGCGACACCCTCTCGGCATCGCCCGACACCGCGGAGTAATACTTCTGGAACAACGGTTTCAGAGCCTCTGTCCAGTCACGGCGGGCCTTATGTACGGTCGCGGCGGCCGAAGCCAGTCCGGACTCCACGCTTTCGTACAACAGTTTATCGCGCACGCCTGCGCGCAGCATTCGGTTACGGCTCTCCAGCGAACGGTTGTAGCGTATCAGTTCCGTCAGGTAGGCGCGGTCCGTCTGCGAGATGACCACATCCAGCAGTTTGCGGCGCACCTCCCCGCTGCCCGTCACCAGGCTGGAGTCCGACGGAGTGACCGCCACTATAGGGAAACGGCCTATATGCTCCGATATACGGCCGTACTCCTTGCCGTTGCGCAGCAGGGTCTTCCCCTTGCCGCGCTTTATGCCGATGGATACATCCTCCTCGGCTCCTGAGTCCATCACATAGTGGCCCTTGACCAGCAGCATCTCCTCGCCGTGGCGTATAAGTCCTGACTCAGGCATGGACTGCATGGGCCGGGCCAGGCTCAGGAAATGCACGGCCTCCAGCAGGTTGCTCTTACCCATGCCGTTGCGCCCCACAAAGCAGTTGACACCCGGAGAAAGTTCCAGCCGGGCCTCCTCGATATTCTTGAAATTCAACGTGTCAATGCTCTGCAGTCTCATGGTGGCTACCTTTAATTCAAAATTCCAGATTCAACCTTGCGGATTCCAAATTCAACATTCAAAATTACTCTTTGATTCCGTACGCCAGGTCGCCCGCGTCGCCCAGACCGGGAACTATGTAGGAATGCGCGTTTATCTCGCGGTCGATGGCGCCGCACCACACCGTGGTACGGTCCTCGGGAAAATGCTCCTTCACATACTCCACGCCCTGTACCGACGCTATCACCGACGCGACATGTATCCGCGACGGCGTGCCTTTCTGGAGCAAGGCCTTGTACGCCAGGTCCATCGAACTGCCCGTGGCCAGCATCGGGTCCACGATTATCAGCGTCTTGCCCTCGATGCTCGGAGTGGCCATGTATTCCACCACGATATCGAATGTGTCGCCCTTCTCGCGGTAGCGGCGGTAAGCGCTCACGAAGGCGTTCTCGGCCAGGTCGTAGTACGACAGGAACCCGTGGTGGAACGGCAGTCCGGCACGCAGTATGGTGGCCAGCACCACACGGTCCGCGGGCTCCTTGCACGCGCACCTGCCCAGCGGAGTCTGCACCTCCGTGTCCTTGTAGTCCAGACGTTTGGATATCTCGTATGCCATGATCTGGCCTATGCGCTCCAGATTGGTGCGGAAACGCATCGGGTCGCGCTGGATGTCCACATCGCGGAGTTCCAGCATGTAGCGGCTCACCAGACTGGGATGTTCGTCAAAATTAATTACTTCCATCTTTAATCCATATCATGCGCCGGCGGATGCTGTCGCGGCCAGCGCTTCGTTTACATCTTTAGCAATCTGCTCCTTCAGCGAGGGAACCGTGTCGAAACGCACCTCGTCGCGGAGGCGTCTCACGGGTCTGACGGTGATTCTGGAGCCGTACAGGTTCCCCTCGTAGCCGGGGATGTGCGTCTCGACCGACACACTGCCGTTGTCGTCGAACGTAGGGCGCACGCCGATATTGGTGACACCCGTCATCAGCGAGCCGTCGGGCATGGTCACCTCGGTGGCGTAGACACCCGGCGCAGGGAGCTGCAGTCGAGGGTCCACGGCCAGGTTGGCCGTACGGAAACCGATGTACCGGCCCATGCGGCGCCCCTGCACCACCGGACCGTCCAACGTCCAGTCATAGCCTAACATCGCGTTGGCGCCCTTGATGTCGCCAGTGGCCAACGCCTTGCGGATGGCGCTGGAACTGACCCCCGGCACCATCGGCGCGGTCAGCACCTTCAGCCCGTTGCGCTGCCCCAGGATCTCGTAGTCGCGAAGGCTCAGGTCCACGCCGTCGCACCCGAAGGTGTTGTCGTAACCCAGCACCAATGTGTCGGCGTCGTAGCGGCCGTGCAGCAGACTCATCCATTCGCCGGCCGTCATGGAACGCATCGCCTCGTCGAAATGGAGCTCCACCACCTTCACGCCGTATTCCCGCAACCGGGCGTTGCGGGCCCCGGGGAGCATCAGCATATGCGGGGCCCGTGCCGGGGCTATCACCGCCAGCGGATGCCGGTCAAAGGTCACCGCGACAGGCTCTCCGCCGTGGCTCCGAGCCTCGGATACAAGCGTTTGCAGCAATTTCACATGACCTCGGTGGATACCGTCGAATGTTCCAGTCGTGACTATGTTTCCCATGATTTCTTATTGTCCTTGCCTTTTTCGGGTGTATGCCGCACACGGAGCAATCATCCGGTTTTCCGCCGGAAATTCCCCCTGTCACGGCATATCTTTGCAAATATAATGCTTTTTTACGGCATTTTTGTTTATATTCAATGATTTTTTGTTATTTTTGTGTTTAGAATCTTTTATTGTGATTGAAGTGGTCGGACACACGACTGAACTCATAACCCAACTTAAGGCCAGATCATATGAACCAGATCAAGTCAGTAGGCATCCTTACCTCGGGAGGTGATGCACCCGGAATGAACGCCGCCATCCGTGCGGTGACGCGCTCGGCCATATACGCCGGATTCAAGGTTTACGGCATCTACCGCGGCTACCGCGGACTTATTTACGATGAGATCGAGGAATTCTCCACCCAGAACGTATCGAACATCATCCAGCGCGGCGGCACCATCCTGAAGACGGCACGCTGCAAGGAGTTCCAGACCCCGGAGGGACGCCAGTGCGCCTACGACGTGCTGAGGCGCCGGGGCATCGACTCGCTGTGCGTCATCGGCGGCGACGGATCGCTGACCGGCGCGCGCATCTTCGGCAATGAGTTCCAGTACCCCATCGTGGGGCTGCCCGGCACCATCGACAACGACCTGTACGGCACCGACACCACCATCGGCTACGACACGGCGCTGAACACCATCATGGAGTGCGTGGACAAGATCCGCGACACGGCCACCAGCCACGAGCGTCTGTTCTTCATCGAGGTCATGGGCCGCGACGCCGGCTTCCTGGCACTGAACGGCGCCATCGCCTCCGGTGCCGAGGCCGCCATCATCCCCGAGATCTCCACACAGGTAGACCAGCTGTCGGAACTCATCCAGAACGGCTTCCGCAAGTCCAAGAACTCCTCCATCGTACTGGTGGCCGAGAGCCCCATCACCGGAGGCGCCATGGGCCTGGCCCAGCGTGTCAAGGAGGAATATCCCAGCTACGACGTGCGTGTCACCATCCTGGGACACCTGCAGCGCGGCGGCTCGCCGACGGCCAACGACCGTATCCTGGCGTCGCGAATGGGCGCCGCTGCCGTTGACGCGCTCCTGGACGACCAGCGCAACGTGATGATCGGCATCAAGAACGACGAGATAGTCTACATCCCCTTCACCAAGGCGATCAAGAACGACAAACCCATCAACCAGGATCTCCTCTCCACCCTGCGACGCCTGTCCATCTGATGAGCACTCTCGACAAGATACAGAAAACAATAAGCGGGGCCACACAGACTGTGGCCTCGCTTGTCAAAGTTCCCCTCATGTCGGGGCGTCCCTCGCCTTCGGGGCGCGGCGGCAAAGGCACCGTGATCATCATGGGAAACGGCCCAAGCCTGAACGAGGCCATGTCGCTGCACCGAGAGGTGCTGGAACGGATGCCTAAATTAGCGGTCAACTGGGCCGTCGCCACTCCCGACTTCTTCGCGTTGAGGCCGGAGTATTATCTGCTGGCCGACGGCGTCTTCTTTTCCGACGACAGGTCCGGGAAAGTCCGGCAGATGTGGGAGACGTTCGGCAGGGTGGACTGGCCCATGACTCTGTTCATACCTACGAGGCACCGCAAGTTCCCCGAACTGAGGCATCTCCCGGCCGGCATCACGGTCAAGAGGTTCAACCTGACGCCCGCCGAGGGATGGAAACGGGTCACGCACTGGCTGTTCCGGCACGGACTGGCCATGCCGAGGCCCCGCAACGTGCTGGTGCCGTCCATCATGTGCCTGATGCGCGAGGGATTCAGCCGGATCGTGCTGACGGGAGCCGACCACAACTGGAGCCAGACGCTGTGGGTCACGGACCGCAACCGCGTGGTGACAGTGCAGCCGCACTTCTACCGGGACGATGACGACGAACTGCAGCGCGTGGAGGAACTGTACAAGGACATCCACATCCATCAGCTGTACCAGTCGTTCGCCATCGCCTTCAAGTCGTACTTCGACGTACAGGATTACGCCTCATCACGCGGCGTCAGCATCCTGAACGCGACACCGGGCTCGTTTATCGACGCCTTCCCCCGCATCTCGCTGGATACGCTGGAATGACGTCCTACCGTACCGCGATCTTGCGGACGACTGAATCGGCACGGACTATGTAGAGTCCCTGCGGAAGCACGCTTACCGCCGCAGACGACACCAGCTCGCCGTTGATCGAGTAAACCGCCACACGCGACGCGCCCGTCACCGACAGTGTTCCGTCCACAACCTCGATTCCTACATGGCCGTTCCCCTCATCGTTCAGGATGTCCCTGACGGAAGAGAAGGAATATGTGTCGGACAGTACCTGGGCTGAATTCACGATCTCCCCGGTGGCGGCATCCGTAAGCAACGCCACCACTCGCCAGTCGCTGCCGGTGACCCGGGACAAGGACATGGTGCAGTCATAACTGTATTTCTGTCCTTTCCTGACGCTCGACGGCAACGAGTCCTCGATTCCCGGGAATCCAAGAAGCTCCCTTGCGACGTCATTGTACATGCACTCGGACTGGAAGTCCCTGCTCTCCCAGCCTCCCATCACGCCGTAATCGCCCGTATAGTATGCGTTCGTCTGAAGATAGGGGCCCACGTTGTCCTCCGTCAGGACGAACGACAGCATGTACTGTCTGTCCAGGTCGAGCGCGAATTCCACCTGGGCCGATATCTTGATTTTCTTGCCGTCGGGAGTAGGCGTGAACGTGAAGCCGACTTTTCCCAGAGCAGGATAGGACATATAACGGTCATAGACGCCTTTCACGAAATTCCTTGTGTATTCCTCCGAATGCCCCATGGCCGGATCGTACTGCTCGGTCCTGTTGATGATGGATGCCGGGAAGTAGGAGAAATACCTGGACAGGAAGGGATAATAGGCCTTCAGGTCCAGCGCGTCGCCCTGATGAATGGAGATACAGTTGAAATTCTCCGGATAGTCCTTCCGGATGTTGTCCAGCATCACCATTCCGGCAGGGCACCACTGGCACCACGAGCCGCCGGCCTCCTCGATCACCAACTGACGCTGGAATCCTTCGGAGAACACCATTACGGTTCCGGGGGCGGCCGGGTTGGGACGGGCCTCCTTTCCATTGATTCTGGAGATCTCCGATGAGATCTCGTAACAGCCTTCGGCATTGAACCTCAATCCGTCGACCGTCACCTTAGCGGTAGACGCCACCGGTATCGGTGTATCCAGCGAGACTTCGAACTCCTCCTCATGCCCGTCCGCGAGACGGGTCCTTACCGACATGGTCTCCACCGGCGCCACTCCCTTGTTCTCCACGGTCAGCTCGAAGCTTCCGGCAGCCGACGGGGCAAGGTAGGATGGGTAGACGGCCGAGGAGATGACTCCCCAGTTGTCCGGCAGCCTGTCGCCCGTGATGGTCAGGCCAAGACACAGACTGCCGTAATCCTTCCCGAGTCTGTCCCAATTCGCGGGATAGGAGTCATCGTAAGTGATTCCGGAGATACATCTCTCAGGGTCGGCAGCATTCAGGTCGACAGGCATGTAGTAGAACGGCATGTAGGGAATCCGGAGCTTATAGCCCACATAATAGTTCTTCCCGGACCGTATCTCCACCGGATCCGCAAGCGCGATCCTGTTGGCGGCCTTCTGGATGCCGGATATCCTGGCACGCTGGACATGGTCGGGATTTCCGGACAGTTCATCCTCGTATATGAACAGTTCTATGTCCGTCTGGGGATTCGAGACATCGTCCGTCGGTGAATACACCGTCAGATGGCTGATCCGGTTGCCTACATATGGAGCGAGGTCCGCGGCATCGAACCTTGTCGCGCAGAAAACGACCGTGTTGTCGTCCCTGAGATTGGACAGCCCGTAGAAATCGGTGTTCCCGTCCGCCGTCGCGTAGGCGAACTCCACCGACGGAGATGCAAAGCCTGTCGCCGACGACAAGACCGCCATAGCCAACACGCCCGCCAGGATCGTCTGCCTGACCGACATATGGTTGAATATTCTCATGATTATAAGTGTGTTTATAGGTCGGCGTCCCCATGATTCCGCACATGCGGACGCCGACGCAACAATACTTGACTCAGGTTATCTAACACTTACCTTGACGGATTCCGTTCCTACGGTCACCACATACACGCCCGGCACGACCGTACAGGTCATGTCTCCGGATGCGCGGCGGATCACGACGCCGTCAGCACGGGTCACGGTCACCTCGCGGCCATCGGCTCCGGCCACACGGATCACCCTGTCCTCCACACTGACCACAGCCGTCGAGGAAGCCACGCCGGCGATGCCCGAGGGATCCAGAACCAACGGAGCCGAATACTCGGATTCCCCGTAGTTGTAGACTGCGGTGACGTTATATGTGCGTTTCAGCTGTCCCGCGCCCTTATGTACGAACTCCGTATCGGAAACGGGCTGCTCGGTCAGGCGTTCTCCGTCACAGTAGACGTTGAATCCCTTGAGCGAGAGCTTGAGCGCGGTGTTGTTCTTCTGGTAGGAGATGTCATCGACCATCAGCATGAACGATCCGGTGGCGCAGCTGCGCAACGCGAAGCGGACAGCGCCCTCGGGGAGCGTGGCCGTATATTTGATCCATTCCGCCGGCAGGTCTTCGCCGTCGAAATCCTCAAGCTTGACGAAATCCTCGGGATCCGTTGAATTCTTGAGGGAGTACCATACCTCGACCGTCTCCGGATAATCCGCCATGTAGCTGCGGGCCCAGAAACCGATGGTCTGGCCATGGCCGGAGAGTTCCGGAGAGATGGCCCAGTCGTCGATCTGGCCGTCATCGATCCTGTACATCGTGGCGAGATACTTGTCGCCGCTGTAGGGACGCATGTTCTGGCTTACCACATACTCGGAATCGCTCAGGTCCTTGAAATCGAACACGAAGAACGAATACTGCGAATGCTGCGGATGGCCGGGAATAGGCACGCCCTGGAAACCGCCGCTGTCACCGCCGTCCACATCGACGAAGGTCCAGTCGCTCAATCCGTCGGCCCAGGAGTCCGCGCTTTCCATATCCTCAAGCATCGACATCACGAAACCGCCGGAAACGTCCACGTTGTCCCATGTCAGTCTGTTGTCGCCGTTCGACGGCTCGCCGCGCAGCCCGGTGGGTGCGGGATATGCGGACTTGAGACGGCGCACGCGTACCGCCGCGCTCATGTCGTTGGAACTCTCTCCGTCTCCCTCGGCAACCACATGGGCCTTATACTCAACCGCGTCACCGTCGTTAAGTGTCAGCTGCTGGCTGAACGTCACGGTAGTCTCGCCGCTCTGAGGCAGCGACTCGTTGAATTCCCGGACTTCCGCAACGGCTCCGTCACGCAGCAGCTCAACCTTGTAGACGCCCACATCCTGCGAGCCGTTGTTGGTTATGAGGACCTTGACATCGAACGGATCTCCGGTGTACGCCTCGTCGGGTGCGGTGATGGACGCTCCCAGGTCGTATGCCACATCCTCGCATATGCGGATGTTGTCGTACAGATTCTCCGAATAGGTCTTGCACAGCGCCCGGATCTTGACGCTTACATCCTTGCCCCGGTAATCGGCAAGATTGACGCGTATCTTGTTCCACTGGCTCGCCTTGAGGGCCTTGTTCGACACGAATGCCACGGACTTGGTCTCATGGCCGTCCACCACCAGCACCTCGGTCTCGTTCTCATCCTCGACCTCCGTTCCTTCTACCGTTGTGTTGGGAAGTTTCCAGATATAGAACACCGCTACGGGATTCTTGTCCGAGAGTCTGACCTTGCCGGTCTCCAGCGTCACATCCGTGGTTATGTCGTTGATCGTTATGAGGAACTCGTCGTCGCCGTCCTGGCCGGGGACCTTATAGCGGTCGGACCTTACCCATGCGGGGTATCCTCCGCCGGAATATGCCAGGAAATGCTCGTACACCGATTCCTGCGATGTGTAGACCACAGGCATGTCATAGGCATCTCCCGTGATTCCGAAACCATAGGACATACCGCTCTCCAGCCCGCGCGTCACTGCCTTGACCGCCATATAGCAATACTGCTGATCCGATGGTATGTCGATCTGGTCGACCACATACGAGGTCCCGGACACCGGCTCGTCATTGACCTTGACGGAGGCTATCAGGTCCTCTCCGTTCGGCTCCAGCATATAGATGTCGTAACCGATGTTCTCCGGCAGGATCTCATTGCCCAGGATATCGGAAACCACCGGATTCCACTTCAGCTCGACGCTCGACGCGCCGGTCTGCCGCAGGGTTATGCCCGTAGGAGTCATCGGCGTACGCGGACCCACATAGCCGCTGCCCTTGGCTGGTACTCCCTCCTCGCCGGATGCCGAGCATGGCACTACCGTGTAGGTATAGGTGCCGATCTCGGGGAGCGTGGTGTCGTACACAGTGTTAGAGGAACCAGGCGCACAGTCCGTCTCGGCAACCATGACGTCCCCACGGAAGACACGGACCTTCAGCGTACCGGTCAGAGCCTTTCCGCTTACGGAAGTCCCGGGAGCGGTGAAACTGATCTTAGCCTTAAGCATCGCGGTGGGGTCGTCGCTCACGGTGACGTCCGTCGGGGCGCCCGGAGCGTCCCCGGTCATAGCGACACCGACGGCGTACGACTTCATGTATATGAAATTGTCGCCGGCTTCCGACACAGCATGGAATCCCAGGGAGTACACTCCGTCGGCGGCGGGATGGATCACGCTGATGTTCTCCGTATCCTCGTAACCCACGGCGAATCTCTCCGCGACCGTAGCGGTCATGGCCTCTGCCTTGGGCTCGTCGCCCATCTTGATCTCAACATATTCCGGATTGCCGTCGTAACTTGTCGACAGCACTGTCTTCAGCAGATAGTAGCCGCCTCCCTTCAGCGAGATGCGCGGGGTCATCAGCCAGTCGTCGGCTTTATTCACGATGCTGAACTCATAGTATGTGCGGCCGTTGCGGTACATCCACGTGTGACTGTCATTGTTGGCATCGACAACGGTGTGCCTCTCGAAATTTTCCATCGCCGACATATCCATGGCCAGGGGCGTCTCCAGCGCTCCCACGCCTATGCCGTTCGACATCACCGGCATCGACGGTATCTCCCCGTTGTACGCACGCACCACATAGGTCAGATATACATAGTCCTTCAGGTCGGCGAGCGACGTTGACCATGTGCAGGTCCTGAGGTCCTTGTCCAGTATGTTTCCCTCGCTGTCGAACACCGTGTATGTCACCTCGGATGGATCCAGGTATCCGCCATCGGCCGAGGCTGTCACCGGATCCCAGGTCAATGTCGCGGTACGGTCGCTGACGCTCAGCGTCACGTTCGCAGGCGATTCCGGAGCGCCCTTTCCGATGAAACATTTCGTGATCGTGACGGCCGAGGTCCCCTCATTGTTCGAGACTGTCGCGGAGAAAGTGTTCTCACCTGCGTCGGATATGGGAATGGTGCGCGTCACGGTCTCGCCGGCTGTAGCGCTGCCGGTGCAGTTCTGCACGCCGTTCACCATAAGGGTCCAGTCGAACGTCTGTCCCGAGGCCGACGCGCCGTTCTCGAATTCAACAGGCATCGTCAGCACCACGTCGGCGTTCATGGTCCCGTCCGGACACGTCACGCTCAATGCCGGGGCCGCCGGCACTCCTCCTGTCGGAGCCGGGCGCACTATGTGCAGGCATGTCACCTGCTGCATCTCCCGGAACCTCGTGACCGTCGCGGCCGCACCCGTGGCGGGATCTATCGCCGCCAGACCTGAGCCCGAACTGTTGGCGAAAGCCATCAGGAAGTTACCGTCGGCGTCATTGTAGCATCCCGAGCAGACACGGTCTATGGTCAGTCCCGTGTCGCCCACCTTGGTAAGCGAGCCTGTGGTCTTGTCCACCTTGTTGAACGATCCGTCGGCCGCCACCGCATAGTACTGTCCGGAAGCGTCCGCCCCGACGCCGTACAGCGCCATGCCCAGGTCGCTGATCTTGGTCCTCCGGCTGCCCGCGGCGTCATACGTCACCGTCCCCCATTCGTAGGAGGCTCCGTCCTCGGAGTAGAAGCATCCGTACACCTCGCCGCTTGTCGGGTCATAGGCCATGTCCGTCGCCACATACGAGTAGGGAGGGTCAAGCTGTATCTGCGGCGAGGGCCACCAGCCGTCCGGACCCGTGTAATCGTACTCGAAAGCGTTGGAGCTGAGGATCAGGCCCCCGAAGAGATTCATGAAATTCACACCGTAGAAATGCCCCTTGCCGTCATCGTATCCGCAGGACATCACATACTGCAGATCGCCCAGAGCCTGGAATTCACCGCCGTCCGACACAGGGATACTGTAGATGTTCCTGTCGCTCTCTCCGGCAAGGTTGCATCCGCGAAGATCGATTCCGGCCGAAACCGTACCGGGAGCCGCCATCGGCGGCAACGCCGCCGGCGCACGTAGATTCTGGACACTCGGTATCGAGGCTGTCCTTTGGGCCGGGGAGAGTCCCCTCAATGCACCGTGTCCCGCCGGTGTACCCGGCAACGAGCGCTCCTGCGGAACAGTCACTCTCTCGGTCTGTGCCATCGACGCGTATCCCGCCGTCCCCAGGGAGACTGCAAGGAACAGTGTCGAAACCGCTACCTTGTTCTTGTGTTTCATAAGCATTAACATTAATACATATTTGTACCGGATATTGTCGCAATATCACGGTTTTGCGTTGCTTCATGCGTGGTTCTAAGCAGCCATTACCGATGTGTTTAGCAGATGCTTAAAGTGCAAAAGTAATATACAAAGGAATTAAATTACACATTTTTACCACCATTAATATTTGTTAATTAACGTTAACATACGGGCTTGTCTATGTCCCTCAATCATTTAGACCATCCCTTGCCGGGTTAACACAAAGCACTTTTCTTCAATATGCGTAGCAGCGTTAACATAACAAAGGTGCCTGGGGCTTGAAGCCTCAGGCACCTTGCTGTATCAGGGTTGAAGGGTTACTTCTTTGCGAGTGTACAGGTGTAGGGGATTGCGCCCAGGTTCAGGGTGACGGTGTACGTACCGGCACCCGGGGCAACCAGGTTGCCGCCGTCAACCACCAGATTGGCCTCCGAACCACCTAAGTTGATGCCCAGATCCCAGTTGTCGTTCATGCGGAACTTCCACTCGTCGGCCCCCTTGAAGGTAACGTCGCCGGTCCAGGTCAGGAAGTCTTCCGACGGAGCGAATGCCTCCTGGGCGGCCCAGTCGTTCATGCCGCCGATGGCTCCGAGTGACGTGATCCTGGTAGCGGTGTAGGTGAGTTTAGTCAGGTCTACAACCAGGAAGTACAGGCCGTCCTCGGGGACGCTCAGGTTGCCTGCGCCACCGTCGGTGGTAAGCGTGCCGTCGCCGCCGTTGCCGTAGTTGGTGCCGTCCCAGTTATCCTGGTCGGAGAGCTTGAACTCGCCGTTCAGATGGGCGAAACCCATGTAGACGCCCTTGTCGGAGTTGAACGTCAGTTTCTGCGATGCGGCGTGGCTCCAACCGTTGGAGGCTCCGGGAGTGTACAGGAACGACAGTTTGGAGAACTTGTAGGTCAGGTCCTCCATGTTGATGGTCATCATGAACGTACCGGCCTCCTTGATGCATCCGGCCTGGGCGTCCTTGCCCTGGATCATGGTGCCCTCCAGAGCAGTCTCGCCGTTTACGGCAGGACCTATCACTACATCCCAGTCCTCGGCGTCGACAGCCGTCTGCGGAGCGACCTTCCACCACCAGCCGGCGGCAGCCTGCTCTTCGCTGATCTCCACGGTGATGGAGAAGTTCGGGTCATCGTAGACATCCTTGTCCGAATGCTTGAACGGATACTGGTTGTTCAGGCTCCAGTCGTTGAGCGTACCGATCAGATAATAGTTCTGCTCGATGGTGAAGTCCATGGGGATGGGGGTCACCATGACTTTCTTCTCCGCGAAGTATTTGGAAGTGCCGCCGACGCGGATCAGCTGGCCATCCACCTGGCCGTACACCTTGAAGCGTACGTACATCTCCTTGACCTTGGGGCTGCGTCCCAGCGTGGAGCGGAAGTATTCGTCCCATGCCTTGTCGGAGACTGCGCCGTCGGTCACGGCCAGTTCGGTCGCATCGGAGTAGTCAGCCTTGGAAGCCAGTTCCATCACATAACTGATTCCACCGGTGTAGAGTTCATCGGCCGAGACCGTCTTGATGACGGGAATCTGGCCGTTGACGTAATTGTTCAGGTTCAGGTCGGCGCCTGCCAGAGCGGTACCGAAGTCCACGCTCACTCCGTCGGACTCCAGTACGGGACCCTGCGGGTTTACCTGCGGTATACCCAGCGTGTTGTCCTCGCTACAGGATACAAATCCCAACGCCAGAAGAGCTGCACCGAATATAAGTGATTTTTTCATTTGTCTGTGGTCTTTTTTTCGAGGGAGTTGCAGAACCGTTGGTTGTAGGGACATCCCTTTGGGATGTTTTAAATCCAACATGCCAAAGGCACGTCCTTACAGTACGGCGGTTTTACAACGCCCTCAGAGTTGAAATTTGTCCTATTGTCAGTTAGCGTCCTCGAATGTCACCTTCATCGTGTTCATGTTGACGGTCAGCTTCAACTTGCCGCCATCGAAGTTGGTGATGTTCCAGTTGCCCTTACCGGCCACGCATGCGCCGGTGTACACACCGCCCTCAAGCGAGACGTTGGCGTCGTTGCCGTCATCGGCGTTGGAACCGATGGAGGGCAGCTGACCGTTGTCGCCCCAGCTTCCCAGCGACTGGTAGAAGCGGAATCCGGCGGCAGCCTGGTCGTGGGTGAACTCGACAGTGCCTACGAACACGCTGGAGCCTACGGCATCCTCTTCGAGATATACGGCTCCGTTGTTGATGTCCCATCCGCTGACGTCACCGATCACATAGATGCGTGCCGGTAGTTTCACGGCCTTGAACGGAACCACAGTCAAGGCGATCACATTGGACGTGATGTCGCTGTAGTCACAGTTGTTGACGAACGCACGCACGCGGAAATACACCTTGCGCGCATCGGGGGAATACAGGCTCTCGGTATCGTTGCTGACGTAGCCCATCAGCTTGCACATGGCCTGGGCGACTTCCTCGCCGTTCAGTTTGATCTGTGCCTGCTGTGACAGGCTCTCGATGTCGACGTACTTGGCGAAGTCCTCGGTGAACGAGACCTGCGTCTGGTAGTTGGCCACCACGCCCAGCCCGTAGTTGGGCTGCGACACGGCCAGGTCGATGCCATTGTCGGCCGTCAGGACATAAGTCTGGCCGGCCATGGACGGAGTGTTGAGCACAAACTCCGTCGGCTTCTCCAGACGAGGCTCCGTGTCATCCTTGCAGCTTGTCAGCGACATGCCGGCCACAAGTGCCAAAGCCATAAAAAATATTGTCTTTTTCATTTGATTCGATTTTTCAGGATTTGCACTTTAGTATCCGGGATTCTGCTTCATGTCCTTGCCGTAGGTAGCCACGACGTCGGAGGGAAGCGGGAAGAGCTTCATGTGTTCGGGAATCGAACCGCCGTTGCGGACGTTGTTCTTCCATGCCCATGTATAGGCGTTGCCGGTGAACTTGCCGAAACGGATCAGGTCCGTACGGCGTGTGTTCTCCCAGTAGAGCTCGCGCGAACGCTCGTCCAGAAGGTTGTTGAGGTTGAACTCGCCTGACACCCAGGGAGCCACGCCGGCACGTCCACGTACCAGGTTCACATACTTCAGACCGGTAGCCTGGTCACCAGCGCCGCGAAGCGAGCACTCGGCAGCCATCAGATAGACGTCGGCCAGACGGATGATCGGGAAGTCGGTGTCGGGATAGTTGTTGCTCATGTTGGGAAGTCCGTTGGACTCCGCCACACCGGCCCAGTTGAAGGTATATCCCGTACCGGGATCGTCGTAAGTATGGCGAGGCATCGTGCCGTCGGCGTTGGCCTTGCAGTTGGTGAACTTGATGGGGGCGTAACCGCTGGTGAACGTCGAGAACTCGTCGTTCTCCTTCGTGAAGCCCTGACGTTCGGTACACCACAGGTAGGTACGACCATCGGCCGACTGACCACCCAGGAAATTGAACTTGTCGGCCAGCTGCTCGCGGGCGTGCATACAGCTCCAGTCGGCGTTCAGGCCGTAAAGCACCTTAGGCATCGCCCCTGCGGAGGTAGCGGCGGCGATCAGGAACTCCGTGCCACCGTAACTCTCGGTATAGGGATACTGGAAGGGCACACCCCAAAGAATCTCGTTCTGCTTCTTAAGCGAACCGCCGGGCATGAACATGTCGTTGTTGCCGCAGAACAGCGCCAGGTAATCGTTGGCAAGACCGCTGCCATCGTAACCACCGCCCTGATGACGGTTGATGATGTTCTGGGCATGACGCCAGCAGTCGGCGTACCTGTTCTCGCCGATCCAGGACTCCGCGTTCAGGTAGTAACGGCACAGCAGAGCCTCGACACCATCCTTGCCAACGCGTCCGTAGACGTCGGAATCCTGGAATTTGGTAAGCACATCCTCCAGGTCTGCGGTGACAAGATCGAACAGTTCCTTACGCGTGACCTGCGGGGGAACCTCGCCGTACGGCATGTCGTCCCAGGCACGGACTGCATCGCCGAAGAAGTCAATCACATAATAGTATGAGAGGTCGCGGAGAGCGCGAGCCTCCAGCACGAACTGGTCGCGTATAGGCTCGTTCTCGGCACCGACGTCAAACGTGCCTTCATTGGCCTGACGGATGAAGTCGTTGCAGACTGCGATGTGAGTGTACAGACGGCCGTAGCCACCGTAGATGTTACCGTTGCTGGAGCCCCAGGTACCGGTACAGAGGTCGAACACACCCACATCAGGCCAGATCCAGTTAACCTCATCGGTGGTGAACTCGTTCAACATGAAGATGATACGCGTCCAGTTAGACGTACCGCCGTCCAGACCGGAGATGTCCGCTCCGCTGTCAGGACCGCCCTGGCCCGAGACAGCCAGCGAACTGTAGCACTTGCCCATCACCTGACCCATGTAACTCATCGGGTCATCGGAGAAGTTACCCGGGGTGATGGTGTTGGGATCCTTCGGCATCTGGTCCAGGTCGCCTACACAGCTTGTCAGTCCGGCCATCGACACCACCGCCAGTCCCATCAGGAATTTACTGATATATGATTTCATATTGATTTCCTTTGAATAATGAGAAAATTTAGAATGTGGCCATCACACCGAGCGTAAAGGTGACAGGACGGGGATAGACATTGTTGTCGATACCGCTGAACACCTCAGGATCCAGGCCGTTGTACTTGGTGATTACGAAGGGGTTCTGAACGGCGCCGTAGACACGGATCTGCGGAATCTTGCCGGCGATGTCGTTCCAGGTGTAACCCAGGGTAATGTTGTCGCAACGGAGGAAGCTTGCGTTACGCAGCCAGTAGTTGGAGAGATAGCGGTTCGTGGTTTCGCCTCCCTTGAACAGGAAGTCGTTGTCGATCAGGTTGTGTACACCCGAGGTGTTGTAGGTGTCGGCCAGAGTGGTGTGCGTGGACAGCACGTCGTTGTAGACATAGTTGCCGATGGAGGCGCGGAGCTGGAAGCTCAGGTCCCAACCCTTCCAGGAGAAGGAGTTGTTCCATGCCATGGTCACCTTCGGGTCCTTGGAATGACGCATCACGCGGTCGTTGTCGTCGATTGTACCGTCGCCGTTCTGGTCAACGTAGCAGCCCTCGATGGGCTTGCCGTCCTGGTCGTAGACCTGCTCGTAAAGGTTGAATGTATAGGCCGGATAACCAACCTTGTGCGCCTGCACGTTGTTGCCCACACCGCCGGAGATACCGCCCACGGAGATATAGGAGTTCTTGTCGTCGGTGGCGTTCAGCTTGGTGATCTCGTTCTTGTTCCACGCCACGTTCAGGCTGGTGGTCCAGGTGAAGTCGTCGGTCATTACGGGCTTCGCGGTGATCGTACCCTCGATACCGATGTTGCGCAGCGTACCGATGTTCTGGTCCATCATGTTGGAGGTGGCGGCACCCGGAGCCACGGTCACGAAGCTCAGCAGGTCCTTGGACTCACGCAGATACCAGTCCAAAGCCAGGGTGATGCGGTTGTTGAGCCAGCCCATGTCGAATCCGACGTTCCAGGTGGTGGTCTCCTCCCACTTCAGGTCGGGATTGTAGATGCCGGGATACAGAGTGTTGTAGTTGCCATCGTACTTGCCTGTATAGAGGTTGGGATAGAACGAACCGGTGTTTGTGCTCTGTACATAGACAGGCATGTATGGGAAGTAGCCGCCCACGGACTGCTGTCCGGTGACACCCCAGCCCAGACGGAGCTTGAACTCGTTCATCACGTCGCGAGCCTGCTCAAAGAAAGGCATCTCGGTGATCTTCCAGCCCAGAGCCAAGGCGGGGAACAGACCCCAGCGGTGCTTCTTAGCAAAGCGGGATGTACCGTCGTCACGGAGCGTGAAGGTCAGCAGGAACGAATCCTTGAACGTGTAATTCAGACGTCCGAAGAAGGAGACCAGCATCAGGTTACCGCTGTTCCAGCGATATTCGGGGCGATAATGGTCGCCCGGCTTGGTGGTCTCGGGATCGATGGTCAGGATTCCGTTAGTGGTGGAGGGACCGTAGAAACCGTTGGAGGTGAAGACTGTGCCGTTGTTGCTGCCGAAGGCGTCGAAACGCTGCCAGCCGTAACCCAGAGTCACGTCCAGGTTGGAGTAGATGGCATCGAAATCCTTCTTGTAGTTCAGGTAGAAATCCAGCAGGGTGTTGCGGCGCATCTCATATACATGGTAGTTGGAGGCTGCACCGTTCTTCACGTCCTGGTTCCAGGATGTCGGGGAGTTCTGGGCGATGTTGATGTTCTCGAACGAACGGCTCACGTCGTAACCCAGGTTAAGGTTCAGGTGCAGTTCGGGAAGGAAATGCAGTGCATAGTCCACCTGGAAGTTACCGTTGCTGCGGAACACATTGGCCACGTCATGACGGTCCTTGATAACGGCCAGCGGGTTGACCGTACCGTTGATGTTCCATGAATTGTAGCGGTCGGTGGTGATGGAGGTGTAACCGTTGTAGAAGTACGGGAACTGCTCGTTGCCTGACTCAATGTTTGAATATACAGGCTGCGTGGGGTCGAATGCGATGGCCGCGCCTACGGCGCCCTCGTTCGAGAACTGGTTACGCATGTAGTATCCCTTGACGTTGGCCTGGATCTTCAGCAGACCGCCGAAGAACTCGGGATTCAGGTTGAATCCGGCCGTGACACGCTGCATCTGCGAATCCTTGAGGATACCGTTGTTCATCGTGTATGAAGCGCTGACGCGGTAAGGTAGGAAACCTGCCTTTCCGCCGACGCTGAGACTGTACTCCTGGTTGAACGATGTGCGGAGCACCTTGTCCTGCCAGTTGGTGCTGGCGTTGCCGAGCTGGGCCGCGGCCTCGGAGTCCTCGCCCCAATGCTCGCGGATGAGCGATGCGAAACGGTCCGCGCTCAGCACGTCCCACTTCTTGCGCGGGGTATTGACCGCGAAATTGGCCGAGAAGTTGACCTGCGGCTTGCCGCTCTTACCCTTCTTGGTGGTGATGATGATGACGCCGTTCGACGCGCGGCTACCGTAGATGGCCGTTGCGGAGGCATCCTTCAGGATGGTCATCGACTCGATGTTGTCGGGAGCGATCATGGCCAGCGGATTGGCCATACCCTGGACGCCGTCGTTGCTCAGAGGCACACCGTCCAGCACTATCAGAGGATCGTTGGATGCCGAAAGCGAGGCGCCGCCACGGATACGGATGTTGGCCGCGCCGTCGGGCTTACCTCCGTCGGGGGTAACGACCACACCGGGGCTGGCGCCTACCAGCAGGTCCTGAGCCGACGTCGAGATTCCGGCCTCCACGGCATCGGGAGTCACCAGAGCCACCGAACCGGTGGCGTCCGACTTCTTGACGCTACCGTAACCGATCACCACCGTCTCGGCCAGCATCGTGGCGTTCTCCTTCATCACGATGTTTAGCTCCGTCCGGCCGTTTACCGGCACGTCCATAGGGTCGTAGCCTACGTAACTTACAGTCAGCACGGCATTGGCGGGAACGGTGATCCTGAAATTACCGTCGATGTCCGCTGCCGTACCGTTAGAGGTGCCCTTCTCCAGGATGGTCGCCCCTATCAAATCCTCTCCTTGCTCGTCGGCTACATGTCCGTTGACAGTAATCGTCTGAGCAACAGAGGAAAGCGTAAGTGCCAACAGCATCGCCATCGTCACCCACAGCTTCTGGTTCAGATGAAAACATAAGTTCTTCATGCAGGAATGAGATTTAGTTGTACATTGGGTTATTTATATTCAATTCATAATCGATACTCCAGGTCCCCTTACATCAGCCCCTGAAATATCTACACTCGCGTGTCAAAATTGTTTAAAAATCTAAAGGTTGTTGATTTGCATAATCCTTTAACTTTTCAATAGCTCCAGATACGAAATCAATGCGTAGCCCAACGGCACTCTCTTGTACCCTTGGCAGATATGTGGACGCAAAAATAATTGAATTAGTCCAAACAAAGGTTAAAACCAACTATTTTTAACATTGTTAATTAACGTATGCTAAACAAGTGTGCCTTCTACACCCTCCAGGCCGCACGCACCTTACGCCGTACCGCCACGATATTGAACGCAACGATCAGCCCGGTCAGCACCGCTCCCGTCCCTATGGTCAGGAACACCCCCGACGGCTCGGCGCCAAGCCCCGTCAGGGGGGGAAGGTAACATCCCCGCAGTACCAGCATGCCGCACAACGCAAGCGCATACGCGGCCACAGACGCGACGGCTACAAGCGTCACATACGGACGCCCCACGGCCGACAGCCCGTAACCCAGCATCAGCAGCGAATGCAGTTTGTCGCGGTTCTTCTCCATGATCAGCGACACGGACAGCAGCAGGATGAAGAAACTCAGCAACGTGATCACGATGCCGATTCCCAGTACGATCGCCGTCACCACCTTCAGCATGTAGCTGGCCTGGCTGGCCGTCTTGTCGCCGGCCACCTCCCAGCCCCGCTCCTCCAGGTAGGGCGCTATGGCCACGTCACCGGGACTGCTTACGTCCACTATAAGGCGCGATGGAAGTTTTCCGGAACCTCCGCCCAGTTCGGCGTTGGCCTGCTCCAGGAAGCCCTGAGGCACAAGAATGGTGTTCAGCCGGTTGGAGTAGCCAGCCACATGGCCCATCAGGGTCCGCTGGCGCCGGCCGTCCTCGCTGCGGAGGCTCAGTCGCATCGGGATGCCGCTCATTATCCCCTCCGACATCTGCGGCAGTCCCGCCGACGAGGCGAATCCGAAGTTGTAGAGCGTCAGGTAATCCTTGCTGATGATTATGGGCACGTCGTCGCTGTCCGGACGCCATGCCCACTGCGAGGCCGGGACATCCACGAACCCATCGGGAATGGACTCGAAGAACATATAGGTGGAGAGGCCGCGGTCGCCGGCTCCGACCGACATATACGCCTTGAAATCATTTGAGATGAAGCGTCCCACCTTCCGGACCCAGGGCTGCGACTCCAGGTCCCGGATCTCGGCGTCGGTGAATCCGGCGTCGGCTCCGCCCAATGTCTGTTCGGAGGTGACACGCTTGTTGACCACCATATAGTCGGTGCTGACAAACGAATCGTCGGCCTCCCATATGCCGCGGGCGTCAAGGTAGAACTGCAGGCCGCCAAGCACTATGGCCAGACCGATGAAATTGGATATGATGAACCCGGCCACGCGGGCCGGCGAGGTATTCCTGCGCAACAGTCGGTTTACGAGATTCATAGATGCATCCGTTTTTGATAGTCCAGCATCAGGTGGTTGCCGACGCTGGTGGAAATGATTCCGGCGCCCTGCCGGCTTGCCTCCTCGGCTATGATTTCGGCGGCGACGGCGTTGTTCTCAGGGTCAAGATGCGACACCGGCTCGTCCAGCAGGATGAAGTCGAAAGGCTGGCACAGCGCGCGGACTATGGCCAGACGCTGCTGCTGCCCCACCGACATCCTTCCGGCGGGATAGTCGCGGCGGAACAGTATCCCCAGCCGGTCCAGCCACTCCTGAATCTGCTGCGGCGTGGCATGGTTCGTCAGCGAGTTCTTAAGCTGAATGTTCTCCCACGCCGTCAGTTCGGGAAAGAGCGACAGTTCCTGGGGCAGGTACGCGATGTTGACGCGGCGCACGCGCTGCCAGTCGGCCGCCGCCATCGACGACACGTCATGGCCGTTGAACAGCAGCCTTCCCTCGTAGTCTGTGCGCGCTCCGAATATGTACGAACACATCGATGACTTGCCCCCTCCCGAGGCCGCCTCCACCAGTACAGTCTCCCCCCGGCGGAACGTTACGTCCCCACGCCAGACCTCCGACTCCGGGATGCGTTCACCCGCGAACACACGGGGAAGCATATCCCAGAGCGCTATTGTCTCTAACGGAGTGAATTCCATGCTTCTGTGCAAGTTTTATAAGTCGTATTTATAGGTCCTGTAAGTCTTATAATTCGTATAAATCCTATAATTCGTATAGTCAGTTGATTTCCTTGAGCATCGCGATGATGAAGTTCACTCCGGAGTCCTTGGTATACACCTGCAGTTCCATCGCCATGCTGCCGGACCTGGGAACCATGCGGAACACCATGTTCTTAATTCCCTGCTGCTCGCCATTGAACACCGAGGCGTCCATCACCACGCCCATGGAGCAGCCTTTCAGCATGGATGCCATATCCTTGACGCTCTCGACACCGTCCATCGCACCCATGGAGAAGAGAAGTTCCTTGCCCTCCTTAGAGACCTGGGCACCTGTCTGCTGCAGGAGCCCCATAAGGTCCGACGAACTCTTGCCGTTGGTCTGGACCACCCCCTTCACGGACGAGGACTCGCAAAAAGCCATCGCCACAGTACCGTCTACGCAGCTCATCGCGTCTGCCGCGACGCCCACCATCGACATCTTGCCCGACGCCATGTCCTGGATCTGCTTGATCAGTTTCTGCGGCACCGCCATGGCGAACAGGGCGTCACCTCGGCCGCCGATCCTGTCGAGCACCTTCTCGTCGATCTTCTCCGACGACAGCAGATACTTGGCGTCCTTGCCCTTGCTGTCCAGCAGCCGTCCCTCCATCCTGAGGGCGCCCTTGTCAAACTGCATGTCGAACACGGCGAACTCGGCATCCTTGAACATCGCCTCGGACGCCATCTTGACCATGGCGCGCTGCTGGAAATTGACTCCGGCGGTGTTCATGACCCCGTTCAGGTCGCACCAGCCCGTCAGATCCCTGTCGGAATCCTGAAGCATGGAGGCGAAGTCGCCGCCGGCAAACGACTGCTTCTCGCTCAGCGCCAGATATTCCTTGATCTTATCGGGATCTATGTCCCGGTTCGAGGCATTGACCCAGAAACGGTTCTCCGAAATAGCATAGATACCGTTGTATTTTACGCCGTCCTGTTCCTTCCACTCGCCCCCGTTCTGCTTAGTCACGAATTCCTGGAACCTGGAGGTGCTGGACAGTATTCCGACCGCATAGTTGCTGAATCCGTCGGCAAACGCCACCATCACCGATGGCTCGATGCCGCTCTCGCCGTCCAGGAAAGCCTCGGCCACCGCCGACTTGCCGGATTTGCCGCCCTGCTTCAGGACCTTTTCCGACTCAGGGCCGGGGACCACCTTGTCGCCATCCACCTTGGAGCCGGACTTCTCGATGATGGAATGCAAGTCGGCCACGATTACGTAACTCGCGGTGCTGGGAACCGTGCGGAACAGCTCGTTCACGTCCGCGCCATGGTCCTTCCGGCAGCCGGTCATGAACACGGCCACCACCAATGTGAGCATCAAACAGAACTTTTTCATAGTGTTTTCGTTTATAGTTTATGCCGGGCGCCCCGACAGTATATTAAACAAAAAAATGGGCGTCCTCCCGAACGCCCAAGTTGCAATATCGTTGTTTTAATTCCTATATGAGTGGGTGGAGATGGATTCGAACCACCGTAGGCGTAAGCCAGCAGATTTACAGTCTGCCCCATTTGGCCACTCTGGTATCCACCCGGGCTATGCGACTGCAAAGTTAACATTAATATTCGTAATTACCAAATTATTGAAATTTTTCTTTATTTTAATGAAAATCGATTCGCCAATTAACTTTTTTTCATTAACTTTGCAGATTGAAAAAGGTTATATAATAAAGCCCGGCCTCCGGCAGCGTAGCGACGCCCGGCGGCAGACAAGCGTTTTAAGGACAGAAATCCCTGAAATAGAAAAAGAAACATAAACCCAAAATACATTTTATACTGTTATGGACACATTGAACCTGGCTCAGTATGGTATCAAGGATGTAAAGAAGATCATCCACAATCCGAGCTACGAAGAGCTCTTCAAGGACGAGACGAACCCCAGCCTGGAAGGTTACGAGAAAGGCATCGTGACGGACCTGGGCGCCGTTGACGTATTCACCGGCGTATACACCGGCCGTTCGCCCAAGGACAAGTACCTGGTAAAGGACGAGGTATCGGAGAACACCGTATGGTGGACCACCGACGGCTACAAGAACGACAACAAGCCCATCTCCACCGAGGTATGGGACAAGCTGCGCGACAAGGCCGTGAAGGAACTCAGCGACAAGACCCTGTACGTCGTTGACTGCTACTGCGGCGCCAACAAGAACACCCGCATGTGCGTCCGCTTCATCATGGAGGTGGCCTGGCAGGCACACTTCGTCACCAACATGTTCATCCGCCCCACGGCCGAGGAACTGAAGGAGTTCAAGCCTGACTTCGTGGTGTTCAACGCCTCGAAGGCCAAGTGCGAGGACTACAAGGAGCTGGGCCTCCACTCCGAGACTGTAGTGGCATTCAACATCAAGCAGCGCGAGCAGGTGATCCTGAACACCTGGTACGGCGGCGAGATGAAGAAGGGTATGTTCTCCATGATGAACTACT
>ERZ827108.1434-NODE-1434-length-31647-cov-10.665928_pt1 | contig 31647 bp, 33 predicted proteins | sample MGYA00519921_ERZ827108 | MGnify/ENA primary metagenome ERZ827108 (study PRJEB31778, sample SAMEA3449258) | human gut metagenome | biome: human gut; feature: human-associated habitat; material: faeces | place: United Kingdom | collected 2010/2012 ...
TTGAACCCTCGCGCCGCTATTAACGACCTACTCCCTTTCCAGGGGAGCCCCTTCAACCGCTTGGGTACTTCTCCAAGCACAAGCGTTGAATTTACCTGACAGCTATTCTATCAGGAGCGGAGAGGATGGGATTCGAACCCATGTGCCCTCTCGGACAAACGGTTTTCAAGACCGCCTCGTTATGACCACTTCGATACCTCTCCATATATGAAATTATACTAATTTCTTATCACTGATTACTTTAATCTTCGTCAGCGACATTGATAATAATATCACCTGCATCTCATAATGTCAACCACTTTTTTTAGAATTTTTTATGGTTTTTTTACCTCATTTTTACCCCTTCTCATACTCCTTAAGAATACTCTCTGCCAGAACCATATCCTCCGGTGTGGTAATCTTAATATTTCGATAATCACCCTCTATCACTTTTACCGGTTTATTACAATAACGTTCTACCAACATGGTGTCATCCGTAATATTGCCGGTATCTGTCTGCCGCATACACTGATATGCTTTTCGTATTAACGAAACCTGAAAGGTCTGTGGTGTCTGAATCTGCCATAAGGTCTTTCTGTCCGGTGTATCAATACCATATCCTTCGGCGTTTACAACCTTAATCGTATCCTTTACCGGCATTCCTACTGTACACGCACCATATTCCTTCCCTGTCTGAATGGATGCCTGAATCATTTTATGTGTCACAAATGGTCTGGCACCATCATGAATCAAAACTATTCCCGACTCAATCAAATGCAGTCCCTGTTCAACGGAATCATAACGCTCTGCACCGCCCGCTACAATATCTGTTACCTTATCAAATCCATAGCGTTCAACAATCTCAGCCTTACAATATGCGATTTCATTTTCTCCGGTCACCAAAATAATACGATTCACCTCGCTATCTTGAAAACATTGCAGAGAATAATACAGTACCGGCTTTTCATCCAAAAGAAGAAATTGTTTCTGCACTTTACTATGCATTCTTCTTCCCTGTCCGGCTGCCAGTACAATTGCAGTTATCATTTCACTCATTTTTATCCATAACGCTCCCTTACCGTAATCGTCTTATCGTTCTCCCAGCTTTAAATTCGGAATTGCATTCAAATCCAATCCCGAACGCACGCCTTTTCGATATTCATAATATCCTGCTGCTCCTATCATAGCCGCGTTATCTGTGCATAAAATTGGAGAAGGCGAATAAAATAAAACTCCTTCTTGTTCACATTTTTCCTGCAATGCTTTACGCAGAGCAGTATTGGATGCCACACCTCCGGCAATTGCAAGCTTATTCATACCGCTTTCGTGAATCGCCAGCATTGCATGCTCTGTCAGCACATCCACTACAGCCTGTTGGAAAGAAGCCGCCACATCTGCTTGATTATAAGCTTCTCCTTTCATTTCACACTGATTTAAATAATTTAAAACCGCAGACTTCAGACCACTAAAGCTAAAATCATATGGATGCTCTGCTACGCTTGCTCTCGGAAATGCTATTGCCTGCGGATTCCCGTTCTTTGCCGCCTTATCAATCTTAGGACCGCCCGGATACCCCAAGCCGATTGCTCTCGCCACCTTATCAAATGCCTCTCCCGCAGCATCGTCTCTGGTCTTTCCAAGCACCTCATATTCTCCATAATCCACAACCTTTACAAGATGCGAGTGTCCGCCGGACACCACCAGACAGATGTAAGGCGGTTCCAGTTCTTTATTTTCAATATAATTGGCTGAAATGTGTCCCTCGATATGATGAACACCGATTAACGGCAAGCCTTTGGCATAGCTGATTGCTTTCGCCTCTGCAACACCTACCAATAACGCTCCCACCAAGCCGGGACCGTAGGTTACTGCAACTGCATCCATATCATCTAATGTCATTTGGGCTGTATCCAAGGCTTCCTGTATTACATAATTAATATTTTCTACATGCTTACGGGATGCAATCTCCGGCACTACCCCGCCGTATAAGGTGTGCAATGCTATTTGTGAAGAAATAATATTGGAACGCACATCACGTCCATTTACCACAACTGCCGCCGCTGTCTCGTCACAGGAGGACTCAATTGCTAATATTTTGATTTCATCTTCCATTCTTCTTCCTCTAATGCTCTTTCATTTTCTGTCACTGTGCTGCCATTTCACATTACTCTGTCGTTTCCGAAGTATTGTCCGACAGGTTCTGGCTCTGCCAGCCCAGTATCTTCCACTGTTCATTTTCCTTTACCAAAATATATTCTTCGATTACTGCACTTGTAGAAGTGCCTTCCTTTATATCACAGGTTACATATACAATGGCATAATCCTGTCCGTCTTTTTTGCTGTATACCACATTATCTTCTGAGTCCACTGTATAATTCACATAGCATTTTCCTGCTCCTTGGAAATCTTCTACATCCCGTTCCAGATTTTCTGTCTGCTCTGTTTCGGGATTTTGCTCCAGCAATGCTTCTGCATAAAGCTTCCTCGTTTGTTCATTTAGCTGCTTGCGTTCTGCCGCCTCCAATGTCTCATTATATATAGTCTTCATAAAACGGCAGTGAAGCTTTACCACGTCTCTTGCTGTACTCGGATAGCTGTTTTCCATATCATACTGCTTTAATACTTCCACCTCAGTCAGATTATCTTCTGCCTGCTTTGCACTATCCTTTGACTGATTTGTTAACCGTATATAGCACGCCAGTATCACCACAGCCGCCAGCACAAGAATAATGGAAAACCGTACAATCTGTGCTTTTCCTGTACCTTTTTCCTGCTTATTTTCTTGTTTATCTTCCTGCTTCTTCATACGAATCCTCCTATTCCTCTTCAAATAATAATTCACAGCTTCTTCTGTCTTTACTAATTATGGTTCCGGGAAATATTTTTCGTACCTTTTCTTCAAATTGCTCCGGATGTACCAGTGACGGACTGTAATGCGTCAGCCACAATTCTTTTACTTCTGCCCGCTTAGCCAGTTCTGCTGCCTCGTACATTGTCATATGCTTATACTCTTTTGCTTTTGACTCTTTTCCGTCTTCCCCATACATACCTTCGCATATGAAAATATCTGCTTCCTTAGCATTTACAACAATGGACTCTGTCGGTCGTGTATCTGTACAATATGTAACCTTCAGACCCTTTCTGGCTCCTCCCAGTACCATATCCTGCGTATATACATTTCCTTCATATTCACAGCTTTCCTGCTTCTGCAGCATACTCCAGCACTTCATCGGAACCTGATTTTTTCGTGCTTTCTCAACATCAAATCTTCCGGCACGCTGTAATTCTATCGCGTATCCGTAGCAGGTCACATTATGATTCACCCGAAAGGCATGAATCGTCAAATCCCGAAACGTAATTGTTTCTTCTGCCTCCTGCAACTCATGAAATACAATCGGAAACGGCAGCTCTGGTGCAATTACCCGCAACGAATTAACTACTTTTTCTAATTTCTTCGGCCCTATCATCAAGAGCGGCTCTGTCCGTTCTGCATTTCCAAGTGTCAACAGCAAGCCGGGCAGCCCACTAATATGATCTGCGTGAAAATGAGTAAAGCAGATAACATCAATCGGTTTAAAACTCCAACCACATCGCTTGACTGCTACCTGCGTTCCTTCACCACAATCAATCAATATACTACTTCCATTATATCTCATCATCAGGGAAGTTAATGCTCTTTGCGGAAGGGGCATCATTCCCCCGGTTCCCAACAAACATACATCAATCATTTTGCTTCCTCACTTTTCCATATATTGATATTATTGTAGCAATATTCATTTGATAAATCAATGCATTCCCGAAAAGAAACCTATAATACTTCCTCCACATTTTCCTTGCTTACAGGTATTTGAAATGTCCGAATCCATGCATCGTAGCAAGCCTCGCACACATAAAAAGTATGCAGCTCCCTATCCTTTGCCGAGAAATATCCCCATTCCTTTTCTACCTTCAGACAATCCTCACGCTGTTCCCCCTGTCCTATCTGTAACATTTTTCCACAGCAATTACAATATATCTGCTTCACAGCAACTCCCAGCCTTTCCTTTTTGTATAATGTCATCTATCCCATTCCGATGAACCTTGTACGAATGAACTCATTATACACTAAAATTCCGTTTGCCGTATAGTGGAAATCTATGTCAATTCCTGTCATTTGCTTTTAATATCCGTTGCATGATGACCGCTGCTTCTTTCGGTGCCGCATAATAATCTTTTCTAATTGCAATCTCTGTAAATCCTTGCGTCTGATATAGATTACGTGCTGCGGCATTTCCTTCCCTTACTTCTAAAAGCATGGTTCTGCAGCCATGTACCTCCGCCTGTTCTATCAACCACTGTAACAGTTGTTGTCCGATTCCTTGTTTTCGGTATTCCTCCGCAACCGCAACTGTCATAACATCCGCAATATCTCCCCCGATATTAATACCGGCCGCTCCGCAAAGAATTTTATTTCCATCTTCTGCGTTTATCTGTTCTGCCACACAATAGTGATATGTGGAATATGAAAACATTTTTTCAAATGTGGCTAATTCCCATCTGTCAGCCGGAACAAAGCACGCCTCATCTATTTTCCGGACTGCCTGACAATCTTCTAACTGCATTGGTCGCACCTGTATCATGCCTGTAACTCCTGTCTTTGCAAGCGTTCCCGCTCTGCTTGGGAAAGACGCAGATATTCCGGCTTGTGTTCTGCCGCCTGCCCCAGTTTTCCTTCCTTTGCCAATTGAATTGCCCGCACACCGACTGCACCCGCTCTTTGTCCATTTTGCTGCGGGGCAGCATACATATGTCCTGCTTTCAATGTTTCATCAATATAAGCCTTATGCACCGGAACGCCATCTCCCAGAAACAAAACCTGTTTGTTCTCCTGTTCTGCGATAGTCTTTACCTGTTCCACAATTTCTTCGATTGCAACTGCACATTGTTCTTTTAAAACTATAAATTGCTCCTGTTGAAAGGTATAAATTCCGGTATATACCTGATTTCTTCTCGCATCCATTAATGGGCAGATTAACTGTTCATATCCATAAAAATTATATGCTAATCCGTCTACGGTGGGCACAGATATAAGCGGTTTGTCCAATGCCAGACCAAGTCCCTTTGCCGTTGCCGAGCCAATTCTGAGTCCTGTAAACGAACCCGGCCCTCCCGCAACCGCAATTGCATCTATCTCTTCTAATTTTGTATCTGTCATATCTACAATTTCCCGAATCATTGGCAGCAAGGTCTGTGAATGTGTTTTTTTGTAATTAATGGTATATTCTGCCAACATCACCGTTTCTTCCACCAGTGCCACAGATGCCACCAGTCCCGAACTATCAATTGCCAATACTTTCATATCTTTACTTCCTCTTCTCTGTAATCGTGACCTTCCGGTATTCAAATCCCTCTTCAAGATTCTTCTCAATTCTAATCTCGGTATATGCTGCCGGCATACTGTTTGGAATGAGGTTCGCCCACTCAATCAGGCAGACTCCTTCTCCGTCTATCATTTCCTCGTAGCCGATTTCAAACAGCTCATCCTCATCTGCGATACGGTACACATCAAAGTGATAAAAGGGCAGTCTTCCTTCATCATATACCTGCACAATCGTAAATGTCGGGCTGTTAATTGCTTCTGTAATTCCAAGACCTGCTCCGAAGCCCTGTGAAAATACAGTTTTTCCAACTCCAAGGTCCCCGATTAGACAAAATACATCTCCCGGTTTTGCCTGTTGTCCCAATTCATATCCGATTGCATATGTGTCCTCTGATTTATAGCTCTGTCTTACCATTTATTCTGTCACCTGCATTTTACTTATTTCAACTTCTTTTATTTCCGCTTTATTTATTTCAAAAAGCTGGACGGTACTTTCGTAACTCCCGCTGCCTTACAACCCTCTGCAATCCGGCGTTCAATCTCTGAACGTTGTTCCCCCATTTCTTTATAGGCAAGTATGGAACCGGCATTCCTTGAGGTATAGATAATCAATACCGACGCTGTCTTGCGAACCTCCAGAACCTGCTTCCATGTCACAAACTGTTCCTCGCTTCCCTGTGACACCCGCATTCCCTCCGGGCTGAAGTCATACTGTATTGGCTCTTTAAATACCGGTGATAGCTTTACCTGTCGATATGCCTTAAACCATAACAAAATTGGATTTATTACAGTAAATAACAGACCAATAACAAGCAAAATCACCTTTCTGGTAATGTCAGCCGAACCATCAAACGACATTCCGAATGCAACCAATGCCGCTACACTGATAATCACACCGAAAATTCCTTTGAATGAACGATGCAAGTGCTGGAACATAAAGGAATACATATAGCTTGGTTTCATTGGCATTTGAACAGAAATTTCCTGCTTGCTCATAATCTTTCTCCTTTCCTGTATGCATAAATAGTTATCCATTAGAGCTTCATGGTTAACTGGATTCTCTTTTTCTGTAAATCGACACCGATAACCTTTACTTCTACAATATCTCCAACATGAACCACTTCTAACGGATGCTTGATAAATTTGTCACTCATTTGTGATATGTGTACCAGTCCGTCCTGATGCACACCTATATCTACAAATGCACCAAAATCTATTACATTCCGGACCGTTCCCCGTAATATCATTCCTTCCTTTAAGTCTTCCATTCCCATAACGTCAGACCGCAAAATCGGCTTTGGCATTTCATCACGCGGGTCTCTTGCCGGCTTTTCCAGCTCTTTGATGATGTCTTTTAAAGTCATTTCCCCTACATCCAAATCCTCAGCCAGACGTTTTGTATCCTTTGCTGCAAGTGACAGTCCTATTAAGCCGCCGGATGCAATATCTGCCAGCTTATAGCCTAATTTCTTCAATAATTTTTCTGCTACCTCATAGGATTCCGGATGCACACTGGTTCCGTCTAATGGCTGTTCTCCTCCGCTTATTCTCATAAATCCTGCACATTGTTCATATGCCTTTGGTCCCAGCTTCGCCACCTTCATCAATTCCTTACGATTTTTGAATCTTCCGTTTTCTTCCCGGTAAGCCACAATATTCTTTGCAAGTGTCTTTGAAATACCGGAAATATATTCTAACAGTGATACCGATGCGGTATTCAAATCCACACCAACACGATTTACACAATCCTCTACCACAGCAGATAACGCATCTCCCAGCTTTTTCTGGTTCATATCATGCTGATACTGTCCTACACCTATGGATTTCGGGTCAATCTTCACTAATTCCGCCAGTGGGTCCTGTACTCTTCTTGCAATGGATGTCGCACTTCTTTGTCCCACATCAAAATTCGGAAATTCCTCGGTTGCCAGCTTACTTGCGGAATACACAGAGGCTCCCGCCTCATTTGTAATAATATACTGTACCGGCTCTTTTATTTCCTTTAACATATCTACAATAATCTGCTCGGACTCTCTGGATGCCGTTCCGTTTCCGACAGAAATTAATGTGATACCATACTTCTTAATCAGCTTTGTTACCTCTGCCTTGGCTTCTGCAACCTTATTCTGTGGTGCAGTCGGATAAATCACCTTCGTATCCAGCACCTTACCGGTTGCATCTACTACTGCCAATTTACAGCCTGTACGAAATGCCGGGTCCCAGCCAAGCACAATCTGCCCTGCAATCGGCGGCTGCATAAGCAGTTGTGTCAGGTTCTGTCCAAACACCTGAATTGCCCCATCTTCGGCCTGCTCTGTCATTTCGTTTCGAATATCACGCTCTATGGAATCTGCAATCAGACGCTGATAACTGTCCTCACAAACCGCTTCCAATAGTGGCTTTGTATTCGGATTTTCTTTCACAATCACCTGTTTTTTCAAATATGTGAGTATTTTTTCTTCCGGAGTGGTAATCTTTACACTTAACAGCTTTTCCTTTTCTCCTCGGTTCACAGCAAGAATCCGGTAGCCTGCCATTTTTGATACCGCTTCCTGAAAATCATAGTACATTTCATATACCGATTCTGCCTCTGCATCCTTTGCGGAGGACACCAATATGCCTTCCTTCCATGTAATATTACGAATCCATGTACGGTATTGTGCATCATCGGATATTCTTTCTGCCAGAATATCCATTGCTCCCTGAATGGCATCTGCGGTACTTGCTACCCCGGCTTCTTCATTCAGATAAGCTGTTGCCTCTTCTTCTATCGGCTTCTGTGTCATTTGCAGCCAGATTATATCCGCCAGACCTTCCAGTCCCTTTTCCTTGGCTATGGTTGCTCTGGTTCTTCGCTTCTGCTTATACGGACGGTACAAATCCTCCACTGCCACCAGAGTCATGGCATCCTCAATGGACTTCTTTAATTCCGGTGTCATTTTTTCCTGTTCTTCAATACTTTTAATTACGGCTTCCTTCCGTTCTTCCAGATTCCGCAAATAGGTCAATCGCTCGTCAAGACTCCGCAGCACCTCATCATTTAACCCTCCATGGGCTTCCTTTCTGTATCGTGCAATAAACGGAATCGTATTCCCTTCATCCACTAACCGAATCACAGCCTCTACCTGTCCGGCTCTGATTCCCAATTCTGATGCGATTACCTTCGTGATGTCCATAATTCCTCTTCCTCCAACTTCTATCTCTTTCCTTATATATCCAGTGTAATCCGTTTTCCCTGCGGTTCAAATGCCCGGAAGGAAACTCCCGCCATTTGAAACATCCGCTTGGATGCAATCGTAGATTCCGTATCTGCATATTTATCCGATAAGTATATTACTTCCCGAATCCCACTCTGTATAATTGCCTTTGCACATTCGTTACACGGAAATAAGGTTGAATAACATTTTGCTCCCCGAAGCGAACCGCCTCTATAGTTCAAAATGGCATTCAATTCCGCATGACAGACAAAAAAATACTTATTATCCAGTGCATTTCCTACCTTTCCCCATGGCATAACATCATCACTGCATCCGGAAGGCATTCCGTTATATCCCACGGATAAAATGCGGTTATTTTCATCAACGATACAGGAACCTACCTGCGTAGAAGGATCCTTGCTACGTTCCGCCGACAGCATGGCTATCCCCATAAAATATTGATCCCAACCGATATATCCTTCACGTTTCATCCTACACCATCTCCTTCGACTCTATATTACAGCATTGTTATTACTCATAATTTTATCACATTTTTTGTCTTTCGTACACACAAAAAACCGTTGCTGCACAGTTCGCACAAACAACGGTTCTTTCATTCTTTATTAAAGCTGCCTAGTCACCCAGAGCAAATTTATCGTGAATTGCATTCATTGCCTTTTCCGTATACTTTTCATCAATCAATACACTGACACGAATCTCAGAAGTAGAAATCATCTTGATGTTAATTCCTTCATCATACAGGCATTCAAACATCTTAGCAGCAACACCCGGATTTGACATCATACCAGCACCTACAATGGATACCTTTGCAACATCCTTCTCAACATCAATCTTATCATATTCATGAAAATGACGTTCTACAATTTCAACAGCTTCCTGTGCATTATCCTCTGCCAATGTGAAGGTAATGTCCTTGGTTCCTTCCCGACCGATTGACTGTAAAATCATATCAATGTTAATGTTATGTCTTGCCAAATGATTAAACAAACGGAAAGCCACACCCGGCTCATCCTTTAATCCTATTAATGAAACTCTTGTAGTATCTGTATCTGCAGCAACTCCACTAACCAGCATCTTTTCCATGTTTCCTACCTCCTTAACTACGGTTCCTTCTGATGTATTCAGGCTGGAACGAACAACCAGCTTTACTCCATACTTCTTTGCCATTTCTACTGAACGATTATGCAGAACGCCTGCTCCCAGAGTTGCAAGCTCTAACATTTCGTCATAAGAAATAACATCCAGCTTCTTTGCACTCTTCACCTTACGAGGATCTGCTGTATATACACCATCCACATCCGTAAATATTTCACAAGAATCCGCATTCAGTGCTGCAGCTAATGCAACAGCCGTTGTATCAGATCCACCTCGTCCCAAGGTTGTGTAGTTATCATATTTATCTATTCCCTGAAATCCTGTTACAATTACTATCTTTCTCTGTTCCAGCTCATTGCGTATCCGCTCGCTGTCAATGCGCTTTAATCTTGCATTTCCGTATACACTTGTTGTATGCATGGAAACCTGAAATGCATTCAAGGATACTGACGGTACGTCTAACTTATCCATTGCCATTGCCATTAATGCAACGGACATCTGTTCTCCAATTGTAAAAAGCATATCCATCTCCCGTTTCGGTGGATTCGGGTTAATTTCCCGTGCCTTTTCAATTAACTCATCTGTATATTTTCCCATTGCAGACAATACAACAACCACATCATTGCCTTTTTTGTAGTCTTCAATACAACGATTCGCTACATTAAAAATTCGTTCTTTATTGGCTACAGAAGTACCGCCGAATTTCTTAACTACTAACATGACTTCCTCCTAAATTATATATTGAATCCCGGTTACCAATAACCTTACCTAATATATCATGTGACATAATGAATGGCAATACCTTTTTCAAAGTAACCTTACTGCCTAAAATGTCATACGCAAGGTGCTAATCACGCCATCAAACTTCTGAATTCCCTCTTTGAATGTACCTTCTGAAATCGGATTTGTCACAAATGCAGCCTCATTCTTAACACCCGGCACATTTACATATAATACATCTCCAAACGCTTCCTTTACATCTTCCATATCAACATCATCAATATCTTCTGCCCGAATCCGAATCAGGAACTTATGCTTCCAGTCATCAAAGTTACCTAATTCCAATTTGCCCGGCTCCCATATCTGCATGATGTTCTTTCCCATATGCTTTACTTCATCCACTACATCTGAAACAACCGCACTTGCTGTCGGAAGCTTTCCGGCTCCCCGTCCGTAAAACATCGCATCGTCCAGCATATTACCATGAACAAATATTGCATTAAATACATCATTTACATGGTATAACGGATGCTTCTCACTCACAATCATCGGAGCTACCATTACATACACTTTACCATCTATTCTCTGATAAGTACCAAGCAGCTTAATGGAACCCTTCAGAGATTTTGCATACAAGAAATCCTCCTGTGTAATCTTCGTAATTCCCTCTGTATAGACATCCTCATAGTCCACCTGCTGTCCACATACCAGTGAGGTTAATATGGCAATCTTTCTGCAGGCATCATATCCTTCAATATCTGCTTCCGGATTGCGTTCTGCATACCCCTTATCCTGTGCTTCCTTAAGCACCTCTTCAAAGTCTGCTCCTTCATCCCGCATTTTGGTCAGAATATAATTTGTCGTTCCGTTCAGGATACCTCTTACTTCTGTAATATCATCACAGGTCAGGGAACTAATCAGTGGACGAATAATCGGAATACCGCCGCCAACACTTGCTTCATATAAGAAGTTAACATTGTTTTCTTTCGCTATCTGAATTAATTCCGCTCCATGCTTGGCAACCATCTCTTTATTTGAGGTACATACACTCTTTCCATGCTCCAAAGCCTGCTTTACAAAGGTATGAGCCGGTTCCACACCGCCCATCACTTCTACTACTACTTTGACATCCTTATCTTCCAAAATGACATTATAATCATGAACAAGAATTTTCTGAATCGGGTCACCTTCAAATTCCCGTAAATCCAGTACATACTTAATATTTACTTCTGTTCCTGCTCTCTTATTCACAATTTCCTGATTGGTGCGAATCACTTCAACCACACCGGAACCTACGGTTCCATATCCCAGCACTGCAATACTTACCATCTTCTGTTTCTCCTTTATGAGTGTTCTTTGATTAATTGTTCTACATCCTGCCATTCCTGTTCAGACATGATGTTTTTAATTGATATTTCAACTGCAATTTTCTCATTAATGTTTAAGATACTTCCGATATAACTGGTTGCTTCTCCTCGAACCACAATCGGAACCTCGTTCTTCTGTGCCGGGTCTATGGTTTCGATTCCCACCACGGCATCTACCTCAAAGGCAAGCTGAATCATATCTGCTTTTACAATCAGCAATTGATTCTCCTGACTTTTCTTTTCCTCCGGCATATGGAATCTTGACCGCAGACTGTATACCGGAATAATCTCTCCTCTTAAATTAATCATTCCTTTAATATGCTCCGGTGCATCCGGCAACGGAATGATGTGATAGCTCTGTTCGATTGCTTTTACATATTCGATATCCATACTATAGATTTCGTTGCCCAATCGAAAAATTACATGCTTCTCTTCACTCATTTTTCCTCACTCCTAACTCTGTCTGGACTCTGTGCCTTAACATACTACTCATGTATATCACGATTCGTATTTATCCATTTCAAATATGCATTTATAAATATATCGATTCCGCCATCCAGTACGGCTGATACATTTGCCGTTTCTGCATTTGTACGATGGTCCTTTACCATGGTATACGGCTGCATTACGTAGGACCGAATCTGACTTCCCCATGTATTTTCTAATACTTCCCCTCGAATATCTGAGATTTTTTCTAAGTTTTCCTGCTGCTTAATCATATATAACTTTGCCTTGAGCATTTTCATAGCCTTATCTTTATTGCTGTGCTGTGAACGCTCATTCTGGCATTGCACAACAATTCCAGTCGGAAGATGTGTGATTCGGACAGCCGATGAGGTCTTATTAATATGCTGACCTCCTGCTCCGCTTGAGCGGTAGGTATCGATTCTCAAATCATCTTCATTAATCTCTACCTCTAAATCCTCCTCAATATCCGGCATAACATCACAGGACGCAAATGAGGTCTGTCTTTTTCCTGCCGCATTAAACGGTGAAATCCGCACCAGTCGATGAACGCCTCGCTCTGATTTCAAATATCCGAATGCATTTTCTCCGTTAATCTGAACGGTTACAGATTTGATTCCTGCTTCTTCTCCGTCCAGATAGTCTAATACTTCTATCTGAAAGCCCTTCTTTTCCGCCCATCTTGTATACATCCGGTACAGCATACTTACCCAGTCGCAGCTTTCGGTTCCTCCGGTTCCTGCGTGGAGTGTCACAATCGCATTTTCCCGGTCAAACTCACCGGATAAAAGCGTCTGAATTCTTAACGAATCCAAATCCTCCGAAAAATGCTCCAGCATTTCCTGAATTTCAGGTAACAGCTCTGCATCATTTTCTTCCTCTGCCATCTGTATCATGGTATCAATATCTTCAAACTCTGATTCCAGACTTTCAAATCGTTCCACTGTATCCTTCAGATTCTTGGATTTTTTCATAATCTCTTGCGATTTATCAACATTATCCCAAAATCCAGCTTCCTGCATTTCATAATCATACTTCGCAATTTCATCCTTTAGATAAGGGATGTCAAAGTGAATCCCTTACTTCCATTAGTGGTGTACGATATTCCTTTAGCTCCATACGGAACTGATCTAATTCTATCACTAATCTCACCTACTTTTTATTATCTGTATTAAACAATCCTTTTTATTTTCCTCTGCCGCAGCACATCTTATACTTCAAGCCAGAACCGCAAGGACATGGATCATTTCTTCCTATTTTTGCTTCTTTTCTCTTTACCGGTCCCTTTGCTACGGTATCATCCTTATTGGTACCGGTTGCCTTTGCTACCTGTTCCCGTTCAATCTTCTGTTCTACACGTACATGAAGCAACAGTCTGGTTGTATCCTCTTTGATTGCATTTGTCATGTCCTGGAACATATCATATCCGGCATATTTATACTCAACAACCGGGTCCTTTTGTCCATATGCCTGTAAACCGATTCCCTGTCGGAGCTGTGCCATGTCATCGATATGGTCCATCCACTTTCTATCAATTACTTTTAGCAGGATTACTCGTTCTAATTCACGAATCTGCTCCTCCTGCTGGAACTCGCTTTCCTTTTCCTCATACAGCTTTGTTGTCTCTTCCTTCAGACGCTGCTTTAATTCATCCACATTGCTGTGCTTTAATTCGTCCTCTGTTAATACTACCGGCTGAATCGGCACAATCGGGAGCAGCACTTCATTCAATCCTGTAATATCCCACTCGTCTGCCTCAGCGTCCTTCCGGATTGTCCGGTCTACACAAGCCTCTACGGTATCCATCATCATGTTATATACAACATCCCGCATATTCTCGCCATCCAGCACTCTGCGTCTTTCGGCATAGATAATCTCACGCTGTTCATTATTTACCTGATCATATTCCATCAGATTCTTACGGATACCAAAGTTATTGTTCTCTATCTTTTTCTGTGCCCGTTCTACTGCCTTTGATAACATCTTGTGATGAATCTCTTCACCTTCCGGTACATTTAACTGATCCATCATGGTAATGATTCGCTCGGAACCAAATAACCGCATCAAATCATCCTCCATGGACAGATAGAATTTAGATTCACCAACATCACCCTGTCGACCTGCACGTCCACGCAGCTGATTATCAATTCTTCGGGATTCATGCCGCTCTGTACCGATAATCTTCAGACCGCCTAATTCCAAAACGCCTTCTCCAAGCTTAATATCCGTTCCTCGACCTGCCATATTGGTTGCAATTGTAACTGCCTTTTTCTGTCCTGCATCTGCGACAATCTCTGCCTCTAATTCATGGAATTTTGCATTCAAAACCTTATGTGGAATTCCCTTCTTCACCAGCATATGGCTTAATTCTTCTGAACCCTCAATGCTGACTGTACCAACCAATACCGGCTGCCCCTTTTCATAGGATTCGATTACGGATTGCACAACTGCATTTAACTTCTCTCTCTTTGTACGGAACATAGCATCATCATAGTCGATTCTCTTAATTGGAAGATTGGTCGGAATGACAATAACATCCATTCCGTATATTTCACGAAATTCTGTTTCTTCCGTCTGTGCCGTACCGGTCATACCTGCCTTCTTTTCATATTTATTAAAGAAGTTCTGGAAGGTAATGGTTGCCAGTGTCTTGCTCTCACGTTTTACCTTAACATTCTCTTTTGCTTCAATTGCCTGATGAAGACCATCCGAATACCGCCGTCCCGGCATAATACGTCCGGTAAATTCATCTACAATCAATACCTCATCATCTTTTACCACATAATTCTTATCCCGGAACATCAGGTTATGTGCTTTTAATGCTAAAATCATATTATGCTGAATATCCAGATTTTCTGCGTCTGCCAGGTTATCAATATGGAAAAACTTTTCTACTTCCTTTACGCCCTGTGCCGTCAACATGACATTCTTATCCTTTTCATTGACAAGGAAATCTCCATCCTCTTCAATGTCGGTTCCCATCATGGCATCCATTTTGGTTATCTCACCATCGGAAGAACCTCTCTGCATCCGACGTGCCAAATAATCACACATCCGATATAAATCGGTTGACTTTCCGCTCTGACCGGAAATAATCAACGGTGTTCTTGCTTCATCAATCAATACCGAGTCAACCTCATCCACAATCGCATAATGAAGTTCCCGCTGTACCAACTGTTCTTTATAAATTACCATGTTATCCCGAAGATAATCAAAACCTAACTCATTATTTGTGATGTATGTAATATCACAATCATATGCTGCTTTTCGTTCCTCATTCGTAGAACTGTTCAGGATAACGCCTACCTTTAAGCCGAGAAATTCATGAACTTGTCCCATCCATTCGGCATCACGCTTTGCCAGATAATCATTTACCGTAACGATATGGACCCCTTTCCCTTCCAGAGCATTAAGATATGCCGGAAGCGTAGATACCAAGGTCTTACCTTCACCGGTTCTCATCTCGGCAATTCGTCCCTGATGCAATACAATACCACCAATCAACTGTACTCTATAATGCTTCATTCCCAGCACACGATATGCTGCTTCCCGGACTACCGCATATGCTTCTACCAGCAAATCATCTAAGGTCTCGCCCTTTTCCAAACGTTCCTTAAATTCTGTCGTTTTCGCCCGTAATTCCTCATCACTTAATGCCGCCATAGAAGAATCCAGTGCTTCAATCTTATCTACCAAAGGATAAATCCGCTTTAATTCCTTATCACTATGACTTCCAAATATCTTCTCAACAATGCCCATTTTAACAACTCCTATGTTTTATACTTTTTAAGTCCTCTTATAATCATTCAAATAGTGCCAATACCAACGCTATACAATCTTTTACATTGTAACACCATTGATTCTTCCACGCAAGAAAAAAAAGAGCATCTTCACCAAAGCTTAATGCCTTGGCGAAGATGCTCGCTCTGTGCAAAAGGAACGGGGCATACTTCCATTCCTTTTTTAATTTTAATATTCAGGCTCGATTAAACCGTATGTATTTCCCTTTCTCTTATATACAACGTTCACTTCGTCCGTTTCCGCATTCCGGAATACAAAGAAATTATGTCCCAATAATTCCATCTGTACGCAAGCCTCTTCTGCATCCATCGGCTTTACAGCGAACTTCTTACTACGGATAATGTGAATCTCTTCTTCATCCATATCCTCGTCATCCATGAATTCCTTCTGAAAAAACGCTGCATTTTGCTGCTGGTCTACCAGCTTCTTCTTATAACGATTTACCTGCCGTTCAATTACCTCTTCAACAAGGTCAATTGATACATACATATCATCACTTACCTGCTCTGCTCTTATTACATTACCCTTTACCGGTATCGTAACCTCAATCTTCTGACGTTCCTTTTCTACAGAAAATGTTACCTGTACCTCCGTCTCATCTGTAAAATACTTATCAAGCTTTCCAAGCTTCTCATATACAGCTGCCTTCAAGCCTTCTGTAACCTCAATATTTTTTCCACTGATTCTGTAGTTCATAATGCCCACTCCTTTACCTGTCATAATTGAAGGTGAACCCTTCCTGCACATCCGAAAACCCCTTCTCTTGTTTTTCCCAGATGTATGATAAGCTGTCATCGGTCTCCTTTACACCCGCTATGCTTATGTTGTTATTATACCATAAATCTATCGTTTTTCAATCACTTTTATCGTGTGATTCTGAAATATTCCGTCATATTTTCTGAATTTTCATACTTTTTTACTTTTTTTTTATACTTGTTGTACTTTTCTTTTTTCTGTTTTTTCGTTTTTTTCTTTTCGATTCATGACTTATGACAAAACAAATGTTTTGTAAATTCGCTTTTACCATTTCCCGTATTTTTGTGGAAAAAGTGTATAACTTTGTGAATAACCCTTATAAATCAATTCTTTTTTCTGTTTTTGCATTGTGGACAACTAAGTTTTCCACAATGAACACTCTGTTAAAGAGATAAAAAAGTTTTTATTTCTTTAAAAATGATTGTGCAGAATCCCTATTTTTATCTTTTCTCCGTTTTTCTGTTTCTTTTTTCTTTATCTGACAATTCAATGTTATTATCTGTCAATACATATTTTTTTCATAATATCCGGATAACCAAAAAAGGAACCTGTCTTTGCAGATTCCTTTTCCTATATTGTGAGCCTTGCTCTCTTTATGCATTTTAATTTGATATGTTCTTGTTTTTACTATTTTATTATTATGGCAATATTATTATGGCAAAATACGCGTTGCTCCGCATGGTGTCTGGTAGTATGCATTTGATACTACAATACCGGTCTTTGGTGTACTAGCATGAACTATCTTACCGTCACCAATATACAGTGCTACGTGTCCGATTGTACTTCCGCCATTATTATAGAACAACAAATCACCCGGCTGTACTTCATAGATTCCTATATTGGTTCCGTTATAAATCTGGTCTCTGGAAGAACGATTTAACTGATAACCAAAATGTGCAAATACGCTCATGGTAAATCCGGAGCAATCGGTTCCGTTTGTCAAGCTGGAGCCACCATATACATATGGATTACCAACAAACTGTAAAGCGTAATTAACAACATCTGCCCGTGTACCGCTCACCGGTCCGCTTTCTACCGGTGCCGCTGCCGCTTCCGTAGTTGCTGCCTGAGGCGTTGCCTGCTGTTGTGCCGCAGCCTGCTGTGCTGCCTGACGAGCAGCCTCTGCTTCTTCCTCTTCCTTTGAAATTGCAGTTTCTAAATCATAATCTAAGGTAATAAATTCATTTGAAACATATCCGGAAAATTCTTCTGAAATTAACAGCTTGGTCCAACCGTCTTCGCTTTCCAGAACCTCGTAGGTTTCACCCTCCGGTATCATTGTCAGACAGGTACTGTCCGCAGTCGCTTCTTCCCGAACCTTTAAGGTTGTCGTTGTTACGGTTGCAATCTTATCACAGTTTGCTTCTGCATAGTCACCTGCATCGTCCCCGAACAAAACATATTCATTCTTTACATAACCGGTTACGGATCCAGACTCTATCTTGGTCCATGTATCACCCTGCTCTAAAACCTCTGCCACAGCTCCCTGCGGTAATTTGCCAACCGCATCAGAATTTTCATCTGCTTCTGCCCGGATATTCATGTAATCCGTAACATTTGCCATTAACTTGTTTTCAAATTGCGGATACCTTGCTGTCGATTCCGGAGCAGCAGCCTGCTCCAGTATATCGGTCTGAACTGCTTCTGTACTTTCAACCGCCTCTGTGTCTGCCTCAACCGTTCCCAGTGACATAACATACTGGTCAATTGCTGCATCAATGCCTGCTACCGCAGTATCCTTATATGTATCTGCTGCCTGTAGCTGTGGTGTCGTTGTTACATTCAAGCTTACGATAATTCCAACACCTACTACTGCCAACGTTGCATTTCTGATTATCTTGCGTACCATTATGTATATTCCTCCTAATTACAAACACAATTGTTACAAATATGTTACAAATATACGAACACATTATAACAAGGGCAACCTAATCTGTCAACCCGCTTACCTAGATTTTTCCCTTACTTTTTTGGGATTTTTTGTATTTCCTACGGTGAAATATCTTGCATTTTTTATTTCTTTTGATATAATTTATTTTATAGGAGGTGATTGCATGGATATTCCAGCATTATCAATTGCCATGTCCACGAATCGAGTACAAACTGAATGGGGAATTGCCATGATGGCAAAGACAATTGATGCCGCAGAGACAAACGGTGATGCTCTGATAAAAATGATGGAGGCTTCTGTCACCCCAAATCTTGGACAAAACATTGATGTAAGACTATAAGTGTTATAAAAGACACAGCCTGTGACTGTGTCTTTTATTATGTAACTGCAAAGGAGAGGCACTATGATTAAGGATAAATTTCAAGCGAACAGGACCGTCATTTCCTGTGAGGTATTCCCTCCCAAACGAAATGATGATATGTATACCATTTTCAAGACTTTGGATGAAATCCAGCCGTTTCATCCGGATTTTATCAGCGTAACCTACGGAGCCGGCGGAAGCACCAGTAAAAAGACGGCTACCATTGCCGCATACATTCAAAACATCTGTGAAATCGATGCTCTGGCACATTTAACTTCTGTTGCCATGGATGAGGAGCTTCTGATTCAGACTATGCAGATTTTGCAAAAAAAGGGGGTACACAATATTCTGGCTCTTCGCGGTGACCAGCCGCGGGATATGAGTGATGAAGCATTCCTGAATCGTCACTTTAAGCATGCCAGTGATATTATTCCTATTATCCGGTCTGCTGCAGATACCGATACCATTGCGGCTGCCTGTTATCCGGAAAAGCATCCGGAATCCGCAACCGTAGAAGATGACTTACATTATTTAAAGAAGAAACAGGATGCCGGCGTAGACTTTTTTATTACGCAGATGTTCTTTGATAATGACAAATTCCTGACATTTCGGGAACAGACACGTAACCACGGTATTCATATTCCAATTTCAGCCGGTATTATGCCGATTACCTCTGCCAAGCAGATTGGTACGAGCATCCAGCTTTCCGGTTCCTCCGTACCTACCGAATTAAGTAATCTGTTAGCCAAATACGGAGATTCACCGGTTGATATGCATAAGGCGGGCGTTGATTTTGCGATTCGCCAGATTCAGGCATTGATGCAGGAAGCGGTAGATGGCATCCATTTGTATACTATGAACAAATCGGATGTTACACAGGAAATTTTCAGTCAAATCCAGATGCCTAGTTAAAATTTCCTTTACTTACTGTTTTTGATACTATATAATGTGATTATTCTATGGATAAAGGAATGAAGCAAATGAAAGGAACAACATTCGAAGATATAAAAAAGGAAATACGCGATGCGATTCAAATGGATTACATTGAACCTGCGGATATACCTGCCATCGAGCTATATATGGATCAGGTCACTACCTTTATGGACAAGCATCTAAGCAATAATAAACGTGCAGAGGATGACAAAATCTTAACCAAGACCATGATTAACAATTATACAAAGAATCATCTCCTGCCGCCTCCGGAAAAGAAAAAGTATTCAAAGGAGCATATTATTCTGTTAATATACACCTACTACTTGAAGAACTTTTTATCCATCGGTGACATTCAAAAATTATTGAATCCGATGATTGAGTCTTACTTTCATGCTTCAGAAACCGATTCTGTGAACCTTACCAGTATTTATACAACAGTTGTGGAACTGGCACATCATCAGTATCAATTGGATAAAAAAAGTATTTTTGATTCTTACAAGCTTGCCTGTGAGAAATTAAAGGAAGAGCATCCGGACACACCAATGGATGATAACATGGAATATCTTCAGAATTTTACGTTTGTAGCACTGCTTAGCTATGACATTTACTTAAAGACACAATTGGTAGAAAAGATTATTGATGAAATGTCTCCTACTGAATCCGATGGTTCTTCTAAAAACGGAAAAGATTGATTTTAGCAAAATAAAAACGCCATAGCGGCGTTTTTATTTTTATCTTCTTTTGGTCTATTTCTTTATGATTCGGATTCTTTCGCTTCGGATTTCTTTAGTCTGTCTAATGCAGTTTTCAAGCCATCCGTTCCGTAATTCAAAATACGATTTACCCGGCTGATGGTTGCCGTAGAAGCTCCGGTATCACTTGTAACCTCTTGATACGTGCTCCCTTCATCTAATTTTTTAGCAACCTCTAACCGCTGTGCTATAGACAGCACTTCATTTACCGTACACAAATCTTCAAAAAATGCATAATACTCTTCTTTTGTTTTTAATGAGCCAATCGCATCAAACAACAATTCTACGGCCTGTGTATGAATGGTTTTTCCCATCATTTTCACCTCTTCCAAATAGTTTTTTATATTTAGTCAGTCAAAATCCTGCTATTTCTCTTTTATTGTTTTGCTTTTGGCTCTTTTTGAATCCAGACTGCAACAGCCGCCCGGTTCACATAAAAATTGCCAAATCCCTCATCATCAATCTTGATATTATATTTTGCATTCTTCATTTCATCCACAAAATGCTTTCCTGCGTACTGCTTTCCGATATACATCCGCTTGGTTCCGCCGGTTCCGTCAGACAATACAACCGCACAGCCCGATTCCTTATGCTCGCTGTCACCTTCTCTTGTCCATCCGACAACATTTGCATCATCAAAATAATCATGTTGGGTGCCGTATGCATACTTTTTACGCAACCGTAACAGCTTATCCAGTACCGGCTTCATCGATGCAATGCCATTATTGGGAATTCCCATATAATCACCATAGAATAAGCATGGGTATCCGCTCTCCCGCAGCAATATCAACGCATATGCCATCGGTTTAAACCAATCCTCTACCCAAGACTGCAATGCCTGTCCCGGCTGGCTGTCGTGGTTATCTACAAATGTCACCGCCTGCATAGGTCTTCTTGCTACCAATGTATTATCAAATATGGTTCTTAAGTCATATCCGCCATGTGCCATAGATGCATCATGCAGCTTTAAGTGCAATGGTACATCAAACAGACTCATTTGATTATCTACCTTTTCCAGATAGGATTCCAAGTGGTTTACATCCCAATGCCAATACTCTCCCACAGAGAATAATTCCTTACCGGTTATTTTCCGCATTGCCGGCAGCCATTTCCGATAAAAGCTGCTGCCGATATGCTTTACTGCATCCAGACGCATACCGTTGACATCGGTAAAATTCAAATACCATTCTCCCCAACGATATAACTCCTGCTCCACCTCCGGATTTTCAAAATCCAAGTCAGACCCCATCAGGTAATCATAATTTCCGTTTTCTTCATCGACATCGGAATCAAAGGTCTTTCCTGCAAATTTATATATTCCGGTCTTGCCGGTATTCTGGTCCCAGTCAATCCCGTCAAAATGAGTCCAATTCCACGTAAAGTTAGAGTATTTACCCTTTCTTCCCGGAAATGTAAACTTCGTCCATCCAAGAATCACCTTCTTGTCACCAACCATCTGATTCCGGTTACTGGCATTAAATTCCTCTGCGGTAATCTGCTCTGTTTCGTCCGCACCCATTCTGTGGTTTAATACAACATCCGCATATACATCGATTCCCTTTGCCTGCAAGGCTTTGACTGCTTCCAAATACTCGTCCTTTGTACCGTACTTGGTCGGAACTGTTCCTTTTTGGTTAAACTCTCCCAAATCATACATATCATATACGCCATATCCTACATCATGGATTCCGTTTGCTCCCTTGTATGCAGGTGGCAGCCATACAGCACTAACCCCCATAGTCTTAAGTTTTGATACATTCGCCTTTAATGTTTTCCATAGTGACGCATCTTCCGGCAGATACCACTCAAAATATTGCATCATTAACCCATTTTGACTCATACCTTCAACCTCCATACTTCCATCGTATTGTACTTTAAGACTTTAAACTGTCATTTATTTTACTATACATGAAGTACCGTAAAAATTCAAATAGAATTATTATAAAGCAACGGAAAGTATTGCTTTTTTTCGTAAAATCTACTATGCTTAATTGGAAATTGATTCATAAGATTGCGAGGTAAAACAAATGAGCGTAAACGAATTAAAGCCAATTAAGGAAGGTAAGGTACGTGAAATCTATGATAACGGCGACAGCTTAATCATGGTTGCCACAGACCGAATCAGTTGTTTTGATGTAATTCTTAAAAATGTCATTCACAAAAAAGGAACTGTCTTAACACAGATGTCAAAATTCTGGTTTGATATGACAACGGATATTCTTCCAAATCATATGATTTCTACAGATGTAGCAGATATGCCGGAATTCTTCCAGCAGCCAAAGTTTGACGGAAACAGTATGATGTGTAAGAAGCTTGAAATGCTTCCGATTGAATGCATTGTCCGTGGTTACATTACCGGAAGCGGATGGGCAAGCTATCAAAAGAACGGCACTGTATGCGGGATTCAGTTACCGGAAGGTTTAAAGGAATCTGATAAGCTGCCGGAACCAATTTACACACCATCTACAAAAGCAGACTTAGGTGAGCATGATGAAAACATTTCATTTGAGCAAAGCGTTACGCATCTGGAAGCAATCTATCCGGGCAAGGGCTTAGAATACGCAACAAAGTTAAAGGACTATACTATTGCCTTATATAAGAAATGTGCCGATTATGCACTGACAAAGGGAATTATTATTGCGGATACAAAGTTTGAATTTGGACTGGACGAGCAGGGTAATATTGTTCTGGGTGATGAAATGCTTACTCCGGACAGCTCTCGCTTCTGGCCTGCAGACGGTTATGAACCGGGACACGCTCAGCCATCCTTTGACAAGCAGTTTGCAAGAGACTGGCTCAAGGCAAATCCGGATAATAATTGGGAATTACCTGCGGAAATTGCTCAAAAGACCATTGATAAATATTTAGAGGGTTATGAGCTGTTAACCGGAAAACCGCTTGCATAATTAATATTTTGATTTTCAGAATTTCAAACAGCCCCCTTTCCTGGTGTACTACCATGAAAAGAGGCTGTTTTTAAGTTCGTATCCGATTATTTATTCGTACTTCTTTCTTACTTCTTCGTTTGCTTTCATTGCATTTTCTTCCATTTCACGCCGCTCTGCCAGAAGCTTTTCTTTTATTTCCGGATGCTGATTTGCCATAATCTGTAATGCCAGATATGCCGCATTTTTTCCTCCGTTAATTGCTACCGTTGCCACCGGTATACCGGATGGCATCTGAACGATAGAATATAAAGCATCCATACCGTCCAGTACAGAACCGGAAAGCGGAACACCGATTACAGGTAATACCGTCTGGGATGCAACCACACCCGGTAACGCTGCCGCCATGCCTGCTGCCGTAATTACTACCTCTGTTCCATTTCCGTTTACTTCCTCCATAAATGCTGCAAGTCCTGCATGTGCCCGATGTGCTGACAGGCACCGAACATCTACCTTTACTCCGTACTTTTTCAAAATCTCAATTGCCGGCTCCACCTTTGGCAAATCACTTGTAGAACCCATAATTATAGCTGTTCTCATACTCATAAGTCCTTTCTCTTTTGATTGTTTTATTGTATAGCATAGTTTTCTTTTTTTCAATCCTCTGACTTACTTTTTGATTTTGTTCACTGTTTTTCTCTGCATGAATACAATAATAAGAAATCATTCTCTCAGGAGAGCTTATGATACGCAAATTAAAACCTTACGTTTCCATCCTATGTGTTCTTGTACTGTTGACAGGGATTCTGGGTGGATGCAGTACAAAACAAACGGAGCTTACTACTGTCACACTGAACGAAGTTGCACACTCCATTTTCTATGCACCTCAATATGTTGCCATTGAACTCGGTTACTTTGAAGAAGAAGGAATAGACTTAGAGCTTGTAACCGGTTTCGGTGCCGACAAAACTATGAGTGCTTTGGTCTCCGGTGAGGCAGACATTGGCTTCATGGGTTCCGAATCTTCCATTTACTTATATAATGAAGGTGCGGATGATTATGCAGTCAACTTCGCCCAGCTAACCCAGCGTGCCGGTAATTTCTTAGTTGCAAGAGAAAACACCGAGGAATTCCAGTGGTCTGATTTGAAGGGGCATGAAATCATCGGCGGACGGCCCGGCGGAATGCCTGAAATGGTACTGGAATACATTTTGAAGCTTAATAACATTAACCCGGAGGAGGATGTTACCTTAGTACAAAATATTGATTTTGGAAATACCTCCGGTGCATTTGCCGGCGGAACCGGTGATTATACGGTTGAATTTGAGCCTTCCGCTACGGCTCTGGAGCAGCAGGGTGCAGGCTACGTCGTTGCTTCGCTTGGTGTAGAAAGCGGATATGTTCCATACACCGCTTACTGTGCAAAGCAAAGCTATATTGCCGCTCATCCGGAAATCATCCAAAGCTTCACCAATGCTCTGCAAAAAGGCATGGATTATGTAAATTCCCATACCGCAGAAGAAATTGCACAGGTCATTGCACCGCAATTTGAAGAAACAGACCTAGATACCCTTACCCTGATTGTGGAACGCTATGCCTCTCAGGATACCTGGAAGGATAATTTAATCTTTGAAGAAAGCAGCTTCCTATTGCTTGAAAATATTTTAGATGAAGCCGGAGAGCTGGAAAGCTATGCTCCTTATGAAGACTTAGTAGATACCAGCTACGCAGAGACTGCTTACCAATAATTTTACAGAAAAAGCGGCGGGGGAATCTCGTTTATTCCTCCACCGCTTTCTGTTATTTTATTTCATTATCGTATTAAGATACCTTAACCACCTTGGCTGCCTGAGGTCCTTTTTCACCCTCTACTACTTCAAACTCTACCTTTTCGCCTTCCTCTAACACCTTAAAGCCCGGCATTTCCAAAGCAGAGAAATGTACAAATATATCTTTGCCTTCCTCATCACTGATAAATCCATAACCTTTTTTTGCGTTAAACCATTTTACTGTTCCTGTTTTCATGCTATTACCTCCACTTCATTTCCATGCCTGAAGCACCTTGACACCGGCTTCATTCAGACACATTCTTTCAAGAAAGCAAAAGGCATACAACCCTCTCGTCGTACGCCTTTGTCTAACTTGCACTTATTATAGATAATCCCTTTGATTTTTTCAAGTCCTATTCCTGCTTTTTCCTTCTTTCTTCTGGATTCTGTCGCTTTTTTTCAAAACCATGATGAAAAATGATATTTTTCTTGCATTTATGTTTTTTATCCTATAATATGATATTGGATGCATGACTGGCGGAACCGTTTGTCGGGTAGGAAACTACAAGGGAATGTATCCGCAATGTTATTGTTGCAGTTTAGCCGACCGCCTGGGCAGCCTTTGGTTTGCTCAGGTGTTTTTTTATTATAAGGAGGATACAGATGAAAAAATTATCATTGGAACAAGAGCTGAGTACAAATACTTATCCGGGACGTGGAATTGTAATCGGTATGTCTGAAGACGGAACCAAAGCCGTTACTGCTTATTTCATTATGGGCAGAAGCTCTAATAGCCGTAACCGTGTATTTGTTACAGAAGCGGAGGGCATTCGTACAGAAGCATTTGACCCTTCTAAAATGGAAGACCCAAGCCTGATTATCTATGCCCCAGTCCGGGTGCTTGGTGATACTACCATAGTAACAAACGGAGACCAGACTGATACTATTTACGATGGTTTATCAAACGGTCTTACATTTGAGCAGTCTCTTCGCTGCAGAGAATTTGAACCAGATGGTCCGAATTATACACCGCGGATTTCCGGTATTATGGAGATAACCAATCATACCTATCAATATGCCATGTCTATCTTAAAGAGCAATCAGGGCAATCCTGAAGCCTGCAACCGTTATACTTTTTCGTATGAGCATCCACTTGCCGGCGAAGGTCATTTTATCCATACCTATGCACGAAATGAAGAACCGCTTCCAAGCTTTGAAGGAGAGCCGAAGCCGGTTGTTATTAGCGGAGACATTGATACCTTTACCAATACTATCTGGAACAGTCTGAATGAGGAAAACAAGGTATCCCTGTTTGTCCGCTTCATTGATATTGCAACCGGTTCCTATGAAACACGCATTATTAATAAGAATAATTAAAAAGGAGAATTACCATGAACGAAATTCAACTAAAGTATGGTTGTAACCCAAATCAAAAGCCTTCCAGAATCTATATGGAGGACGGCAGCGACCTGCCTGTTACTGTTATTAACGGAAAACCAGGATATATCAACTTCTTGGATGCATTCAATGGCTGGCAGTTGGTAAAGGAATTAAAGGAAGCTACCGGTCTTCCTGCTGCTACTTCCTTTAAGCATGTGTCTCCTGCCGGTGCCGCTGTCGGTCTTCCGCTTGATGATACCCTTGCTAAAATCTACTGGGTAGATGATTTAGGGGAATTATCTCCGCTTGCCTGTGCATATGCCAGAGCCAGAGGTGCAGACCGTATGTCTTCCTTTGGAGATTTCATTGCTCTATCTGATGTCTGCGACAAGGATACTGCCCGTTTAATCAAACGCGAGGTATCGGACGGTGTTATCGCTCCGGGTTATACAGCAGAAGCCTTAGAGATTTTGAAGGCTAAGAAAAAAGGAAACTATAACATTATTCAGATTGACCCGTCCTACGTTCCTGCAGAGATTGAACGCAAGCAGGTCTATGGTATTACCTTTGAACAGGGCAGAAATGAATTACATATTGACGCTGATTTATTATCGAATATTGTTACCAAGAACAAGGAAATTCCGGAAGCTGCATCCATTGATATTAAGATTGCTTTAATTACCTTGAAATATACACAGTCTAATTCTGTCTGCTATGTAAAGGGTGGACAGGCAATCGGTATTGGTGCCGGTCAGCAGTCCCGTATTCACTGTACCCGCCTTGCCGGACAAAAGGCAGACAATTGGTATCTGCGTCAGTCTCCACAGGTATTAAATCTTCAGTTCGTTGACGAACTTGGTCGTGCAGACAGAGATAATGCAATTGATGTCTATATTGGTGATGAATATGAGGATGTTCTTCGTGAAGGCGAATGGCAGAAACGCTTCAAGGTTAAGCCTCCGGTATTTACCAGAGAAGAAAAGCGTGCATGGTTAAACGGAAATCAAAATGTTACACTGGGTTCTGATGCATTCTTCCCATTCTCAGATAACATTGAACGTGCTTATAAGAGCGGTGTAAAGTATATTGCACAGCCGGGCGGTTCGGTTCGGGATGACCTTGTGATTGAATGTTGTGATAAATATGATATGGTTATGGCATTTACGGGAATCCGTTTATTCCATCACTAAGAAATCTGCCGTATTCCGGCAAAAAAACAGCTTATTTATAGTTCATTATTTGTAGTTCATATACAATGATGTACAAACAGGGAAGGTTTTACCATGAAAACCTTCCCTGTTTATCTAGTATCTAAAATTTGTGTGGTCGGTGGCTTTGCCGACTGCTTCCATACCAGATTAACAACAATGCTCCCGCTATGCAAAGCACAAGCACCGCAAGCAGCTCTGTATAAAATGCCCAATGCAACGGCAATATTGTATTTAGCAGCTTGTCTTCTGTAAAAATCACTTCATATTGACTTTCCCAGAAAAAACTCCGAATCGGTGTCAGTACATACGATATAAGCACCAGCACACCCGCAGATATTAATGTGAAAATTCCGCCTAATTTCAAACATTCATACCACTTCTGCTTTCGTAAAAGAAGCAATCCGATTATAACTATCCCGATTCCGATTCCAGCCACCCAGCGGCATATGTCATATATCTGCTGCAACCGTTCTACTATATGCTGCAATTGCAGGCTGGAGGTATAGGTTGAAAGTCCCTGTATTTTTTGATTGCCTATGACCTGTTGGATTAGTCCGTCGTAATTTAATTCCGCTTCAAAATTTGATAATCCACTTACCTGTTCTATCTTCTGCTGCTCATACAGCCAGCCATAAATCTTCTTTTGGGGTATTACCAGCAATATCGTTCCAGCCAGAATCGAGCATGTCAAAATCACTGCAAGCAGCCACTTTAACCATATTCTCTTTTTCATTTGTTATTCTCTCGTTCCCTTTCTTTACACACTGTAACAAAGCGTTGTTGAATTTCATCATCATATAGGTATCCGAACTTTTCTACCATTTCAATCGGAACAAAGCCTCCTGCCATGGCAGCATGACCGCCTCCTGTTCCGATTCCATTTAACGCTTTCGCTGTAATTTCTCCGGCATTCAGATATTTTAATTCGCTTCGAATTGAAAACTTTAATCCATCCTCTCGTTTTGCATATACCACTGCAAACTCTACCACATCCAAATCCAGTATGAAATCAGATACCATTCCTACCAATGCATCCGGGCAGTTAAACGGAATCTCGGCAAATCCGATATTATCATAAAGCCGAATATTCTGAATTGCAGCACCATATGCACGCAAATCCTTTAATTCCATGCTGCTCTTATTCATAAGCTTCATTTTTTCCTCATCAATGTATGGGAACAAATATTCAAACATCTGAATATCCAGAAGTGTTACGCCTCTGGACCAGCTATCGGTATCTATTTTCATTCCATATAACAATGCAGTTGCCGTATTGCTGTCTATCGGTGTTCCGCTCTCTTTGAAGTACTGTGCCACCAAGGTTGCACAGGCTCCCACCAGCCGAATATCCTTATACTGATATTCACATTGAATAAAGGTAGGGTGATGGTCGATGCACGCCACCTCATTCCCTATAAAATCTGTAATATTGGCATTGAACTTCTGTGCATCCACTGTCACAATATAATCTGTGGCACTCATATCCAAAATATCCTCGATGTTATATATTTCAAATTGAAATACATCCAACATCCGCTTGGTACTGAGCTTTTCGATTTTACCGTCATAGCACATGGTTGATTCCACTCCATGCTGCTTTAGAAATACCTGTAAGCCTAATCCACTTGCCATTGCGTCCGGGTCCGGATAATTATGTGTCTGTATGTATACTTTATGCCCTTTTAATATTTCAACCAGTTTTTTCCAATCCATAATGCTTCCTCTTTCCCTAAACTGCTACTTATTTTATCATCTTATTTCTATGCTGTAAATCCAGACTTTTTCTAAAGTCATTATTGACAAATTTCAAATCTTTCGTTATACTGAATGAGTTGTGTGAAAGCACATACATGCGGAAGTGTCGGAACTGGCAGACGAGCAAGACTAAGGATCTTGTGGCAGCAATGTCGTGTGGGTTCAAGTCCCATCTTCCGCATTTTTTATTATAATTTCATTCATGCATTTTACCCGCAAAGTTAGTATTTACAACGCTTTGCGGGTTTTCTTTTGGAATCATTCATGCACATTTATAGCACTTTTTTGCTACCATTTTGCCCTTATAAACCAACTTATGTATGAAAATCCGTAAATATAGAAAAAATATTCTCTTCCCTGTTCTCTACTCTACTTGTTTATAAAATACAGTCCGATAAGACATATAACTATACCGATTACATCGTTCTCTCAATAATTGTTTCATCTTCTTTTTGAAATTTCTACAATATGTTGTAAGATAATCTGGTATGAAATTACGGGTAAAGCCATAACCATGATATACACCGAGTACACTGGCAAATGCAACCTGCCAGATGACGGTGAATATCTGTATTGCGAAAATGATAAAAATAGGTCCGTCTCCGGGCTGAACAACTCTGAATGCACACATTTTGGCAAGGTGACTTGAAACAAAATATGCAAGGAAGTTTCTTGTGTTTGCTCAGTAAAATTCAAATCTTCTGTTGCTTTCAGTCTCTTCGCAAGACTGAATTTTTTGCTTTATAAAAATTACTTATGCTGTAAAAAATTATAAACTCTTTGATTGAAATCCTTAGCTTCTTCGTAAGCAGCATGTCCTAAATCATCATACATAAAGATTTCACAACCGAGTTTTTTTGCAATTTCCAAAGAAGCCTCTCCACTTACCACTTTATCCTGCATACCTCCAATTACAAACACCGGGCATTGAATTTTATCTAATTCGTCATAAGCTTTACAACTTAGGCAAGCTTTTGCCAACGCGATAAATCTTGGTACATTCTTTGGTTTCTGCAAAACCGCTAATAATGACATAAACGGTTTGTATCGTTTCACATAAATGTCAGAATACATCTTTTCAGCCATATCTGTAATCAGCCTTTTCATATTATTCTGTTCCGTAATATGAATCCAATCATTGACTGTCCTTTCGACTGTTTCATTATTTTTCGAAAGTGTTACTGCGAGGACTAACTGATTTACTAAATCTGGTCTGTCTATTGCAAGATATTGAGCAATCATACCACCTTGTGATACGCCAAAGATATCAGCATTTGTAATCTTTAATGTATCCATCGCCATTGCTATATCTGTCGCTAAGTTTCTTACTGTTATGCTATCGCTAATATTTTCTCTGCGATCAAACAGATAAACTTTATAATCTCTTGCAAACATTCGATACATATAAGCCACTGAAAATGCTGCCCCTTTTATGCTACGGGTACTAAGACCTTGAATCAAAATCAAAGGCTTCTCACCTTTTCCAAAAGTAATATAATTCATCTGTATGTCCTGTATTTCTAACAGTTTTTCTTTTGCATTATAAAACATAGAATATTCACCGCCAAATTCAAATAAACGCATGCTTTTATAGCTCGCCTCTCAAACGTGCTTCTATATCAGATGCCGTGTATAACACATCCGTTACAATTACCCTTTCGTCACGGATTGTGTAAAACACTGAATAATTATCGACGAGCATTCTACGCAACTCCATTCTCTTTTCCGGCTCAGAATCCATAATCCTAAATCGTTCCGGGAAAGTGTCTAATGTAAGTATTTCATCAGCAATGCGATTATATTGCCCCATTGCATTATCCGGAGCAAGCAAATCTATAGCAATATAATTGTATATATCTTCCATATCCTGCAAAGCTTCTTTTGTAATCTCTACCTTATATTGCTTCATTAATGCCTCTCTCTAAATGCCACAAACGCACTAGCTGCATC
>ERZ827108.1437-NODE-1437-length-31599-cov-3.720327_pt1 | contig 31599 bp, 16 predicted proteins | sample MGYA00519921_ERZ827108 | MGnify/ENA primary metagenome ERZ827108 (study PRJEB31778, sample SAMEA3449258) | human gut metagenome | biome: human gut; feature: human-associated habitat; material: faeces | place: United Kingdom | collected 2010/2012 ...
TTCGGACTCCCCGTGCTCCAGCGTATCGACCCTGAAAACCACACTCCCCAGGCTCTTATCCTCTCCCCCACCCGCGAACTCTGTCTGCAGATCGCATCCGACCTTGCCGACTTTTCGAAATATCTCCCCGACGTGAAGGTGCTCCCCGTCTATGGCGGTTCGAGCATCGAAAGCCAGATACGCGCCCTGCGCGAAGGCGTGCAGGTGATTGTAGCTACCCCGGGGCGCCTCATCGACCTTATCAAGCGCGGCGTGGTGAAGCTCGACAACGTCCACACCGTGATTCTCGACGAAGCCGACGAAATGCTCAACATGGGCTTCCTCGACTCAATCGACGAAATCCTCGCCGCAGTGCCCGACGACCGCAAAATGCTGATGTTCTCGGCCACAATGCCCAAAGAGATCGCCCGCATCGCCAGGAAATATATGCACGATGCCGAGGAATTCGTGGTCGGGACCCGCAACGAAGGAGCCGCCAATGTGCGCCACATATATTATATGGTGAACGCCCGCGACAAATACCTCGCTCTGAAACGCATCGCCGACGATAACCCCAACATCTACGCCATCATCTTCTGCCGCACCCGCCGCGACACCCAGGAAGTGGCCGAAAACCTCATCCGCGACGGATACAACGCCGACTCGCTCCACGGCGACCTCTCGCAGCAGCAGCGCGACATGGTGATGCAGAAATTCCGCGACCGCGTGATCACAATGCTCGTTGCCACCGATGTGGCGGCACGCGGTCTCGACGTCGACGACCTCTCGCATGTAATCAACTACGGTCTGCCCGACGACGCTGCCGTCTACACCCACCGGTCGGGCCGCACAGGCCGCGCGGGCAAATCGGGTGTGTCCATCGCCATAATCCACTCGCGCGAAAAAGGCCGTCTGCGCGAGATCGAGCGCATCATCGGCAAGACATTCGAGCGCAAGGAGGTGCCCACTCCCCGACATATCATCGAGAAACAGCTCTTCTCTCTGGCCGACCGCATCGAGCGCGCCCGTGTCGACGATGCCGAGATGGAGAAATATATCCCCGGAGTGCTCAAGAAACTCGGCTGGCTTTCGTCGGAAGATCTCATCAAACGTGTGCTCTCCCTCGAGTTCCACCGCCTGCTCGAATATTACAAAGACGCCCCCACGATCGACTTCATAGACGAGAAGCCATCAAAAGAGAAAAAAAGCCGTCATGCCGACGAAAACAAGCCCGGTGGCAAGTTCGACAAGGATCGCCGCACCGCTTCGAAAGGGATGGAGCGAATTTTCATAAATGCAGGCAAACGCGATGGATTCTATGCCGGCAACCTCATAGAGCTGCTCAACAAAAACATCGACGGTCCGCGTGTCGACGTGGGTCGCATCGACCTCATGCCCTCCTATTCGCTTTTCGACGTCAAGAAAGCCGACGCACACCGGGTGGTTGGCGCACTCAAAGGCGCGGACTTCCTCGGCAAACGCATCTACAGCGAAATCGCCGAAGCCGACAAAGACTATGCCCGTGCTGCCGACCGACGCACCAAAGAGAAAAAAGCGGCTCAGGCCGATGATCATTTCGCCACTTTTAAGAAAAAATCTCGCAAAAAGAAGTAATTTCTCGTCAAATTGCACTTCACTCCTATATTAGGAGTGTATTTTAAGACTGATTATTTGTCTTAATCATCAAAATAAGCTAACTTCGTGGCATGGAACCGGAATTACGTCCGGTTTCATGCCATGATTTTACACAGCTACCGAAATTCAAACAAAATAATCATTCATAACCAATTCAATCATGCGATCAACACTAATCTCAGCCACACTGCTGGCTCTTTCGACAGCCACCGTCAGCGCAGCCTCGGTAACGACATTTGCCGGCGCCAAGAATGCCGACATGAGCAAAATCGTCATTGCCAACCTCCCCACCGACGGCTCCGACGCCAGCGCAAGGCTTCAGGAAATCATCGACAGCAACCCCAATCACACCATTTATATCCCCGACGGCACCTACATCATGGCAAACCCCGTCAGGACATGCGGCAAAACCGACCGCACAGTGGCTCTGCAGCTCAGCGACAAGACTGTGCTCAAAGCTGCTCCCTCGTGGAACAGCGACAAAGCCATGATCACCCTCGGCACCCCCAAGGAGGAAAACACCACAGCCCGTCAGGGTTATTTCTACTTCCTTGACGGCGGCACCGTCGACTGCTCGGGCGTGGCCAAAGGCGTGGCAGTGGAGTGCGGCCGCAACATCCAGGTGCGCAACATGAACATCGTCGACACCCCCCTCGGCTTCGCCATCAACAACGGCACCAACGGCGGCTCGTCCGACGCCGACATCTTCAACCTTACTATCAAAGGCAACAACCAGCCCGGAAGCACCGGCATGTATATCCACGGTTGGGACAACACCTTCAGCAACATCACCATCTCAGGCGTGCAGACCGGCATCTACTCGCATGGTGGCGGCGGCGTCTTCCGCGACATCAACCTCACCTGCGGCAACAATCCCGCCATCCAGAACGAATCATGCGGCATGCTCGACCTTTGCTCAGACAACTGGATTGTCAATTTCGACGTAAAGGGCTTCGCCCGGGCATTCAGCTTTGAGAACGCGGCTTTCCTCCGTCCGCTGGTCGACAACACCACCGTCAGCTTCAAGGGTTGCAAGGCACCCCGCCACACCGTGTTCGCCAATCCCAACGGCGGTTTCCACGCATTCGTGCGCAATCTCAACGTGAAAACCGCCGGCAAGCCTGTCGACATCGTCACCGAGAAATCGCACGACGGCAAGGGCCGTATCGCCGCACAGGACACCAAAATCTCCAACCCCGCCGACATCGCCGGCCGTGACCACATCCGCTACATGCGCGCCTACGACGACCGCGACCTCGCCGTCTGCCGCATGACCAAAACGGGCGACGTAATGGCAGCCTCTTTCCGCAAACTCCCCTCCAAGACCGTCATAGCCAACGTTAACGCCGACGGCCGCACCGACGTAGCCGACCAGCTGCAGAGCATCATCGACGCCAACCCCGGCGCCACCATCTACCTCCCCGACGGCAAATACGCCTTAGGCAAGACGCTCCGCACATCCTCCAAAAATGGCAAAAACGTGGCTCTCCGTCTGGCCAACTTCGCCATCATCTTCCCCCTCGACGGATTCAGGGGTGAATATCTCATGGATCTCGGCGCCGACTGCGCCGGCAACGCACCCACCCTGCTCGAAGGTGGCACAGTCGACTGCCTCGGCAAGACAAAAGGTGTCAACATGGCATCAGGTAAAAACGGCATGATCCGTTACACCACATTCCTTCATGCTCCCGAAGCGATCCACATCGGCAAGGATGCCGTCGCCACCGACATCTTCGCCGCCAACACCGAAGGCCAGTATACCCCCGAGTGCGTCGGCGTGATTGTCGACGGTCCCGACACCAATGTCAACCTCATGCGCATCAACGACGTGCGCCACGGCATGATCTTCCGCTCCAGCGGCAACACCGCCCGCAACATCCACCCGCTCACCTATAACCACAAAGAATCGTGGGAAGGCACATGCGGCGTCATCGACGAGGCAGGCGGCAACTACTACGACTATTACTATCCCGACCACTTCTCGATCGGCTTCTACCTCAAGAACGAATCCAACCCCAGCGTGCTCAACAACTGCTTCTGCTATCACTACACCAATGTGCTCGGCCTCCCCTACAGTTACTATGCCATCAAGACCGACGGACCCTTCAACAGCTATTTCAGCAACTCGCGCACCGACTTCGGCAACCACTGCGACATCAACGGCCTGATCAACGCCGGCCGCAAGGGTGGCAAGGGAACCGTATCCAACGAGTTCATGAATTCGGAGCAGAATATCACCGACCACTCCTACCGCGATTACTTCCCCTCACCTGACAAATGAGCGCAAATAAAATCTGATTCCATATGAAAAAATTAATCCTGTCCTTCATGTTGCTCTGCGGCATGGTCGCCCAGGCTTCCACCGGGTTAACCGACTACTCGGGAATGCTTGTGGCCGACCTCCCCACTCATGGTGACGCCAGCGAGGCCCTGCAGGCTCTCATCGACGAGTGTCCCAACATGACCATCTACATTCCTGCGGGCACTTACACCCTCTACAATCCGATACGCACATCGGCACAGCTCGACCGCACTGTGGCGCTGCAGCTCGACGACAACGCCGTGCTCAAGGCAGCCGGCGGGTGGAGCCACAGCCTGCCTATGATCACCCTCGGCACCAAGGATGAAGTCAACACCACAGCCGATGCCCGTTACTTTTACTATATCGACGGAGGCACCATCGACTGCTCGGGCACGGCCGAAGGCATAGCCGTGGAATGCGGCCGCAACATCCAGGTGCGTAACATCAACATCATCAACACCAAACTCGGTTTCAACATCAAGAACGGCACCAACGGCGGCTCGTCCGATGCCGACATCTTCAACCTCAACATCACCGGCAACGGCAAGGCCGGCAGCGTGGGCATGAAATGCGCAGGCTACGACAACATATTCGCAAACATCAAAATCTCTAACTGCCAGACCGGTATGTACTTCAACGGAGGCGGCGTAAATTGCCGCGACTTCGACATCAGTCTTGACAATCCCGAGATAATGGAGGGTTCGGTGGCAGTGGAGTGCCATTCCACCGACAACTGGTTTGTGAACTTCAACATCACCGACTATCAGCAGGCCTTTCGCATGCATCCCAACTGGAACGGCCGTCCAGTCATCGACAACCTCACCGTAGACTGGACCCGCTCGGGAGAGCGACGTCATGAAGTGTTCTCTTTTCCCAACGGAGGCTTCAACGCCGAGGCACGCAACATAATCGTGAAATTCAACCAGAACAACAAGGCCACCTACAACCGCATTCTCACCGAGAAGACTCATGACGGCGAAGGCTCCATAACCAATCTTGTAATCGAAGACCCCTCGCTGGTCACCGGCACCTATCACCAGCAGTATATAGTTGAGTCCAATCCCATTTACCTCGACATGGCACGTCAGCATGGCCGTAAGAGCACCCACGCCGCCAGCGTGCCATTCCCCGGCAAGACCGTCGTGGCCGAACTGGGTTCTTCGGACTATGTCGACGTAGCCGCCCAGCTGCAGAAGATCATCGACGAAAATCCGGGCGCAACAATTTATATACCCGACGGCGAATACCAGATCAAACGCACCATCCGCACCTCCTCCGAACCTGGCAAGAACGTGGCTATCCGCCTGGCCAACTTCGCTGTCTTCTCCCCCAATCGCAGCTTCACAGGGCAGTATCTCTTTGACCTCGGCTCAAAAGGGAATGTGGCCGGCGCCGCACCGAGCTATTTCGAAGGTGGCACTCTCATCGGCAGCAGCAACGTAAATGCAATGCAGATATCTTCGGGTAGCAACTCGGTGCTTCGCTACACCGTGATGCTCTCGTGCAAACAGGCGCTCCACATCGGCGAGAAAGCCGATGGCACCGAAGTGCTCGGCGTAAACATCGAGGGTCTCTACTCCCCCGACTGCGTAGGTGTTGTGATCGACGCTCCCAACTGCACATTCAACATGATGCGCATCAACGATGTGCATCATGGCATGCATTTCCGCTCCTCGGGCAATATCGCCCGCAACATCCATCCTCTCACCTACAACCGAAGGGAGACTTGGGAAGGCACCTGCGGTGTCATCGATGAAATCGGCGGCAATTATTACGACTACTATTATCCCGACCACTTCTCTATCGGATACTACTTCAAAAGTGGCTGCAACGTGGTCAACAACGGCTTCTGCTATCATTACACCCCTGTCACCGGCGGCAACTACAGCCACTTTATCGTAAAAACCGACGGCCCGTTTGAAAGCTTCGTCGGCAACATCCGCGCCGACTTCACCCAGAAGTGCGACATCAACGGCATCCTCAATGCCGGTGCCGACGGCGGTTCGGGTCTCTTCTTCAACACTTTTATCAACAATCCACAGAATCTCACCGATTACACCCACGGCGACTACGACGGCACCGAAGTCACCTCCGGCAGCACCCCCTACAAGGGCGAGAAACCGGTGCTCGGCGGCAAGTATTATCTCTACAATGTCAACACCGGCCTGTTTGTCGACGCAAACAGCGTCAACCGCGACCAGAAGAGCTCGGCAGCCATCCTCTCACCCGAAGGCATCGAATTCGAGGTGCGTCGCCCCGACGGCATCAAGGGTGTGGAACTCTATGGCGCGTTTGAGAATCTCGGCTCCATAAATGTTAAAGATGGCGCCATGCTTATGGACCTTACCGAGGGTGATGCCGCGCGCACCGATTTCGCACTGGCAAGCATCCGCACTTCCAAAAACCAGAATGTCTACACCCTCAGCGTCCGTGCAGCCAACAATGCCGGCTGCGGCGTCACCTCCGACAGCTACCTTGTGGCCGGGGGCGCCGACAAAGATCTCTTCGGCCGCTACCTCAGTCTCAATGCCAAGGCGACCGGCGGTTCATGGCAGTTTGTATCGCGCGAGGAACGTCTGGCCCACATGCAGGCCGAGGCGAAACTCAACCCCGGCGGCGTGGATGCCTCATGGCTCATCCCCGGCCGCGGCATGAACGAGAACGACACCCGTCTCGACGAATGCTGGTCGGGCGAATCGGACTGGAGCAGCATTTCGGGCTATAACGGCTGGCGCGTGATGGAATGGTGGAACTCCGATCTGGTTCACCGCGAGACCACCCTCACCGGTCTCCCCGCCGGCACCTATGAATATTACATCGAAGGCTACAACCGCGACGGCAACGTATGGGCCAGCGGCAACACCACCGGTCCCTACGAGAATCTCGGCTGGTACTATGCCGGCAAGAACGGTCGGCAGGCCCTCAACGTTTTTGAGGACGCACGTCCCTTCAAGGAGACGGGATGGGAAGAGCAGATCAACAACCTCTGGTTCCCCGCCGGGCATAACTTCGCCGCAAACGCCTTCCACAAAGAGGGCTATCGCAACGCTCCCGTTGCCGCCAACGTAGGCGCCGACGGCAATCTCACCGTGGGTATCTGCAAATACGCCGGCATCCCCGAAGACTCGTTCGAACTGGGCCGCATGTATCTCCGCTACCGCAGCTCCACCACCCCCGTCGACCTCGCCCCCCTTAAGAAATGGGCGCAGACCGCAATCAACAATGCCAAGCCCTATAAGTCCGACGCACAGGTGGCCGAACTCATGGGCAAGCTCACAGCCTACTTCGGCAACGCCTCCACCGACAACTTCAACGTGCTGGCAAAAGCCGTCTATGCGCTCAACCAGCGCGTCGACGATCTGATCACCGGCGGCGTCGACGGTGTCATAGCCGATGCCGAAGAACCGGGCGAAACCCGTATCTACAATCTCCAGGGCATCCGTCTCGACCGTGCCGACACCCCCGGCATCTACATCATCAACGGACGCAAAGTGGTCGTAAGATAACGTCAATCCCGTCAAACCAACTCATAGTTCAGGAAGTCATAGACTTATGAGATTCCTTTCCCTCCTTGTCTCCGCCATCATGCTGATGCCATTCAGCATGGTGGCGGATGATTTGCTTAAGGCAATACCGTTCGAACAGGTGACGCTTGAAGACAATTTCTGGCGTCCGAGACTGATCATTCAGAAAGAGACCCTTGTGCCCTTCGCTCTCGACAAGGTGCGTCCGGCCATGGACAATCTTCGCAAGACCGGTCAGTATCTCAAAGGCGACAAGAGCGAACTCCCCTTCCCCCACCGCTTCGTGGCCTCCGACCTCTACAAGGTGATGGAGGGAGCCGCCTACCTGCTCACGCTTGAGAAAGACCCCGCCCTGGAACACACCATGGACAGTATCATCGACCTCATCGGCGCCGCCCAGAAGCCCGACGGATACCTCTACGAGGCGCACACCACAGGTGTGTCGGCACAGCACGAGCACTGGGGAGGAGGAGGCATGGGCGACCGGCCTTATTCATGGGTGGTGCACAGCCACGAACTCTACAACATGGGGCACATATATGAGGGTGCGGTGGCCTACTACCGTGCAACCGGCAAAGACAAATGGCTCAGAATAGCCAAAAAAAGCGCCCGCCACATCAATCACGTGTTTTTCGAGGGTGACCCCGCCTACAACGGCGGGAAGCCTGTGATGCAGGCTCCCGGCCACGAGGAAATCGAACTGGCACTGGTGAAACTGTATCAAGCCACCGGCGACACGCTCTACCTCAATATGGCCAAACGGTTCATCGACATCCGCGGCATCACATTCAAGCCCGAGGGAGAGGGCGTGCTGGCCCCCTCCTATGCTCAGCAGCATCAGCCCGTAAGAGAGCAGCGTAAGGCTGTGGGGCATGCCGTGCGCGCCGCCTACCTTTACTCGGGCATGGCCGACGTGATGGCCCAGACGGGCGACACATCGCTCCGACCGGCTCTCGACAGCATCTGGGGCAACATCGTCGACACCCGCATGCACATCACCGGCGGACTGGGCGCCATTCATGGCATCGAAGGTTTCGGACCGGAGTATGAATTGCCCAATCTGGAAGCATATGACGAAACATGTGCCGCAGTCGGCAACGTTTTGTTCAACTACCGTATGTTCATGGCCGAAAAGGATGGAAAGTATATCGACGTGGCCGAGGTCGCACTCTACAACAACGTGCTGGCCGGCGTAAACCTCGAAGGCAACAGATTTTTCTATGTAAACCCACTTGAAGCCAACGGGCGGAGAGCTTTCAACCAAGGCCTCAAAGGGCGGGCGCCATGGTTCGGCACAGCCTGCTGTCCGTCGAATCTGGCACGTCTGATCCCGCAGATACCGGGCATGATGTATGCCCACACCGATGACGACATCTACTGCACTTTCTACGGCGGCACCTCCGCCACCATCCCTCTCGGGCGCGGGAACGTAGGTATCAGGCAGGAAACCGGCTACCCCTTTGACGAGACTGTTAGCCTGACAGTCTCGCCGGAAAAAGCTTCACAGAAATTCGCCCTGCACCTGCGCATCCCCACCTGGGCAGGCGATCGGTTTGTACCCGGAAAACTCTACAGCTACGTCAACCGTCAGCCCGCCGCATGGGATGTCACAGTCAACGGCAAGAAAGTAAAGGCAAAGGTCGACAAAGGTTTTGCCGTGATTGACCGTAAATGGGAAAAAGGCGACCGTGTGGAGCTGCATCTGCCCATGGGTGTAATGTACAGCAAGGCCATCGACAAAGTCGAGGCTGACCGGGGGCGGCTCTGCATCACCCGCGGCCCGCTGGTCTATTGTGCCGAAGCTGTCGACAACGCCTCAGCACCCGCAAGCTACGTGATTTCTCCGACAGAGGAGAACGCCGTCATCAGAAAAGGCGAGGGTCTAATGAAGGATATTGACTTCATAACTGTCAGCGCCCACTCGATCCAGAACCACGGCGACACGAAACTTACACTTGTGCCATATTATGCATGGAACAACCGCACCGACGGCGCCATGATTGTGTGGCTGGCCGCAACCGACGAGGTGGCTCATGCCGCGATGCCGTCGATGCCCGACTACATTGCCGATATCACAGCCACCTACACCTGCGACATCGACGACGTGAATCCCATCATCACCAACAAATTCCCCTCAAGTTCACACGACACATCCATGCTCCGCTGGACCAGCTGGCCCAGAAAGGGTGAGAAGCAATCGATAGAACTGAAGCTGAAACATCCCGTGAGCCTGGAGAGCCTCGCGGTATACTGGTATGACGACGGCGGCGACGTGCGGATGCCCGAGGCATGGAATGTGGAATACCTGCAGGATGGTGCCTGGCACGAATTCCCCGTCTATGTGACCGACGAATACCGCATGCTGAAAGACCAATACAACATGATCCATCCCGGCCGCGACATTATGCCCGAGGCACTGCGCATCAACATCACACCCCGGCAAGACGCGTCGGCAGGCATACTCAGCATACAACTGGAAGTGGCCAAAACCGATCAATCCGAATGACGGGTTTACGGAAATTGAAAATATTTGTGTAACTTTGCAGGATAAAAGTAAAAATATCAACGTAACCATTTTTTCCTCATTCTTTAACCTGCTATATGAGAAAAGTCTACTCATTTATCGCCACCATAATGCTGGTGTCGTTCAGCTGCATGGCCAAGGACGATTCCTCTCTGTTTGCCAAAGCGCAGGCTCTTGCCGCTCCGCTGCCCGAGATGTCGGCCGCCGAGCCTGCAACCGCAGTCGCCGACGGATTCATTTCGGCTCCGCTGCGCCGCGTCACCGCCACCGCGTCGGCCACTGCCCCGGTGCTCCACGGTTTCCTGTCGCACAACTCCACCTGGAACAAGAATGTATCGAACTACGGCATCTACTCCTTCCCCGCAGCTGCCGATCTCACATTCAACAAAGAGTGGTCGACACGCAACATCTCATCAGGCGCATGGGCCGACGGCCTGCTCTGCGGATATTATGTGATAAACTATGGCGGCGCCATCGTCATATCTTATTATGCCTACGACGGCGACACCGGCAAAACCGTAACCTCCAAGAGTTTCAACACCAGCAACACCACGAGCGTATACTCTTACTACGCCCTCGGTCTGGCCTACAACTACAAGAATGCCACCCTCTACGGTGAATTCATGACCGCCAACGGCCAGAAGATCGCATTCAGCCGTGTCGATCCCGTAACCGGTGTTCCCACCCAGGTAACATCGGTCGAGGGCGACATCATCTATCTGACCATGGCGTTCGATGCCGACGGCCGTCTTTTTGCCATCGGCGACGACGGTGTGCTCTACAACATCGACCTCAACAAAGGCACCACTAAAGCGATCGGCAACACCGGTCTGCAGCCCCAGTATTATCAGAGTGCCACAATCGACCAGGCCACAGGCAAAATGTACTGGGCCTACATGGGCAAGGATCTCAGCTCGGGACTCTATGAGGTGAATCTCTCCACCGGCAAGGCCACTCTCGTGAGCGACTATGCCGGCGCCACAGTGGAAATAACAGGTCTCTACAGCGCCCACAAGCCTATGGGCGGCGTGCCCGCACCTATCGAAGACCTCGATGTCACTTTCCCCACCTCCACCGACCTCACCGGTACCATCTCGTTCACAGCACCCTCGAAGTGCGCCGACGGCTCGGCCGCCGATAGCGGCGACCTCTTCGTAAACCTCTATATCGACCACGTTGAGGCTACCGACGCGCCGCAGACTGTGGCTCCCGGTGCGAAATACACCATCTCCCGCGCATTCACCGAGGGCGCACACAAAGTTGAAGTGCTCCTCTCCAACGCCCGCGGCTACAGCGATCGCGCCCGCAAACCCTTCTATGCCGGTGCCGACGCACCCGGCGCTGTGGAGAATCTCGCATTCAGCCTCGACGGACGCAACGCATCGCTCCGATGGGACGCCCCCTCAAAGGGTGCCGAGGGCGGATGGTTCGACCGTCAGGCTCTCACCTACACCGTCACCCGTCAGCCCGATAATGTGAAAGTGGCCGAGGGAGTCACCCTCACCACCCTCACCGACGAGATTCCCGACCGCATGGGCAACTACTTCTATCAGGTGACCACCAACACCTCGCGCCCCGGCGTCACCGCCGAGTCTAACCGCATCCTTTACGGCACTGCCTTCGACATCCCCTACAAGGAGACATTCGACAACGATGCCCCGCTCGACCTTTTCGCATTTGACGACGTCAACGGCGACGGATATTTCTGGAAATGGAAAAACGGCGCCATGGTCGATGTCAAGGGCGACGCCGAGACTGCCAACGACTGGATGCTCACACCTCCCCTGCGTCTCTCCGACAAGTGGATCTACAAACTCAGCTTCAAGGCCAACAGCGTCAATGAATATTACACCGAGTCGTTCAACACCGGCATCGGCACCAAGCCCACCGCCGAAGGCATGAAACTGCTCGACTACTTCACCGTTACATCCGGTAAAGCCTCCACATTCGAGAGCATCGTGCGGGTGGATGCCGACGGCATCTACCGCATGGGCATTCAGCACGCCTCCAACGGCATGTTCTCCGACCTCACCGTCGACGATGTCGAGGTCATCGCCTATGTCTCCACCGCCGCTCCGGCGCCGGTCGAGAAACTCTTCATCGCGAACGATGCCTCCAACTCGCTCAAAGGCACCATGTCGTTCACCACTCCCCTGAAAGCCATCAACGGCGCCGCGCTCACAGGCATCAGCAAAATCGAGGTCTACCGCGACAAGGCACTCATCAAAACCATCGACGAAGCCGCTACCGCACATTATTTCAGCTTCCCCGTCGATGTGCCTCAGGGTCTGCATAAATTCGCTGTTGTCTGCTACAACGAAGCCGGTCGCGGCTACGATGCCGAAATCAGCGGCTTCGGCGGTGTCGACATTCCCAAACCTGTCACCGGCCTGCGCTACATATGGGATCCCGAAAACAACGCCAAGGTCACCCTCCTCTGGGACGGCGTCGAGGAGACCGGCGAATATGGCCACCCCATCAATCCCTCCGACGTCACCTACAATATCGCGCAGCCCATGTTCGGCTCAATGATCGAAATGACTACCGGTCTCACGGAGTGCAGACATGAAGTCACCGTAACCGCCACCGAGCAGACACTCGCGCAGCGCAACGTGATAGCCGTAACCTCCGGCGGAAAGAGCAAGGCACAGCCCGTCTACTTCAACGTCGGTCCATCCTACCCCTGCGTGGCCAAAGAGTCATTTGCCAAAGGTGCCACCAAGCACACCACATGGTCGATCACCAACCTCGCCGGCAAAGCCCAGTGGATCATGTCGAATTCAACCGCCAACCTGACTGCCCAGGACAATGACAACGGTCTGGCCATGTGCATCGCCGGCGCATCCTCGAGCAAAGGGCGTCTGGTGACCCCCGCTCTCGATTTCTCGGGCGCCGACAGCTATTATCTGCACCTTTGGGTGTTCCACTCCACTTCGGAGGATCCCGCCACCACCATCTCGGTTGAGTATACCACCGACGCATGCAACTATAAGGCACTCGGCACACCCATCGCCATAAACGACGGCTCCAACGGATGGAAAGAGCACCACATCGCTCTGTCGCCTCTGGCACGCAGCAAACGCGCCATGCTCGGCATCGTGGCCGACCTTGCCACCGCCGATTCCTTCGCCGCCATCGACAATCTCGCCATTGACACCGAGGCCGGCATCGACGGCATTGAAGCCGACGCACCCGAAGCAGGCGAAACCCGCATCTACAACCTTCAGGGCATACGTCTCGACCGCGCCGACGCCCCGGGCATCTACATCATCAACGGTGAGAAGACCGTTGTCCGCTGATTTCTATCTTCCACGATAACCCATTGCCGGGTCGCCGTGAAGGAAGGCACACTCCTTCACGGCGCCCTTGCTTTTTGCCTGATACCGCTTGTTTATCACCCACCCTCACGGCCGCAAAACTGATTCCCTTTCCCTTTCAGTGCACTGTAAGCGCAACCCCCTGTCCGCGCTATAAATCATCATCATATCACACCTCCGGCTGACATATCAAAAATAAAATCAAAAAAATTAAAGAAAAGTTACAACACTTTCAGATTTTCATTGTATCTTTGTGGCATATTAACTAAAGTCATTGCGGAGACACTTCCGCTCTCAACATCATCTGAAAACAATTAAAACATTACCGGACAGGTCGATAATTAATATCGGCTCACAAAATAATCCAATTTTAACCAACAAACACAATGACCCAAATGAAAACAGAAGTTTCCACCCTTTCTAACTTTATCACAAAGTTAGAGGCCGAATTCCTAAATGGGGAAGAAGCCATCCAGCTCAAGGGCGGTTTTGCAACCCCTGGGGAGGCGAAAGCACCAATGAGGTATGCAAAAACGCCAACTGTCCTACTACGAACAATTGTTCTTGCGAACCAAATACCAGATGCATAGTCGACAACTGTTCTTGCGTTGTAGACAACTGCACTATCCCAGCTGAACCTTAAGCTATTATACATCAGATATGGGTGTTTTCACTCCCATATCTGATGTATTTCAGGAAGTTTCTGTCAATGAAAAAGTACAGCCAATATAATATCCGGACTCCTTTATCTGAGACAACAGACATCCTATATAATGCAGCATCAGACAAATTTATCGCTATGCGGCGTAATATTGAGCTAAAGGATGTTGCTGAGTTATCAGATTCTCTTTCCTCTCTTCTCGAGGAAAATCAGATGATTGTTCCCGAAGAATTGGATGAAAGGGAAGCTGTCATAAACCAATGGAAACAAAGGGTTGAAGCTGACAAAAATTTCTTCTTAATAATCAACCCTACCTTACGTTGCAATTTCAACTGCTGGTATTGTTATGAAAATCACAAGAATGCAGTTGTGATGTCGAAGGATATGTTGGAGCGTGTCAAAAAACTTATCGATTCGATTGTGCCCGAAGCCGATACTCTTGACATTTCATTCTTCGGAGGTGAACCGCTTTTGGAATTCTCCAAAATTGTTCAACCTTTGATCAATTATGCCGAAGAGGTGACGGCCCGGTATGAGAAAAGAATCTCATTTTCGTTTACCACAAATGGTTTTCTGCTGACTCCCGAAATGATTGAATTTCTCGCCGGCCATAATGTGAAATTTATGCAAATCACTCTTGACGGCGGCAGGGATTCACACAATAAAACGAGAATTCCCAAGACAAAAGATTCTTTCGGGACCATCATTTCCAATATCGAGCAGTTGCTAAATCATAATATTCAGGTCACATTACGCATTAATGTGACGCCCGAGAATGTGACCGATTGCTCCGACATAATCAATTGGATGAAAGGTCTGACTGTCGAGCAGAAGCAGCTCCTCATGGCTAATGTGCAACAAGTATGGCAAACCGCCCGTTCAGATGAGTTTACATCCAGGACCGACAGTCTGTTAGACGAAATAGTCAGATGCGGAATCCGTGCCTTCCCTGCAATCATGGACAACCTGAGGCAAATGTGTTATGCCGACAAGGCCAACACATTCGTAATAAACAGCGACGGCAAAATATTTAAATGCACTGCTGTTGACTTTGAAAAAGCCGAATCCGAGACCGATATATTTTCAGCCACATGGAGGCAGGAATTGTCGAAGAAGTTCGAGGAAAGAATAAAGAAACGCTTTGCTAACCGCAACTGCTTTTCATGCAGGATTTTTCCATTATGCATGGGCGGATGCTACAAGCGTCTTGCCGGTAATCCGGAAACAGACTACTGCCTTTACAACGACAGGCAGGATGCAGAAAAAAACCTTGTGATGTCTATAATAAAAGACCGGGCACGCAGGGATGCGTTAAATAATTCCAAAATTTAAATTTATGAGAAGTATAGTATTCGCCGTCCTTGCAGCATGCTCTCTTATTGGCACATCTGCAAGAACCATTTCCGGCATTATCACAGATGAAAACAACCAACCTCTGGAATTCGTGAATGTTGTGCTGCTGTGCGATTCATCTTTCATCGACGGGAAAGTCACCGACGCAGCGGGCGCTTTCGAGTTTGTAAATGCCGACTCCACTGCCAACATGCTGAAGATGTCAATAATTGGTTACGAGAATATTGCGATGCAGATACCCGCCGACGGCCGGTGCGGCACCTTGCATCTCACTCCTTCGGCCGTGATGCTCAATGAGGTGGTCGTGAATCATAATTATCCCAGGACACAGCTCAAAGACAATGCTTTTGTCACAAAAATCGAAAACAGCATCCTTGCCACCGCCGGATCGGCCAACGATGTGCTGGCACATTAACCTTTGGTAATGGGTTCAAACGGCAGTTACACCGTTTTCGGCAGCGGCAGAGCCACAATATTCATCAACGGGCGCCAGGTCAGAGACAAAAACGATGTCGAGCAGCTCTCTTCGGGCGACATCAAGGAGGTACAGGTGATTTCCTCTCCGGGTGCACGTTACGGCAACAACATAAACGCCGTAATCCGCATTATCACCAAGAAGCCCGTGGGTGACGGAATAAGTGTCAACGCCTCCACAAAGAATAAATACTATGAATGGTTCACCACTGAGGATCAGTTAGGATTGAAATACCGCAACAGAGGACTGGAAATTTTCGGAACGGGATGGTTCAGTTACGGCAAATCAAAAGGCACCGAAAATGTTACGCAGATAAGCTACGGGCCTACAGTCATCAAAGAGAGGGACTTTCAGTCGAGCTACACGACTATGCGCGATTTATCCGGCAAGGTAGGATTCAGCTACCAGATAAATGAAAATCATAATATCGGGGCATTCTATCAGAACGGTTCTGTGAAAACGCATCTTTTCGGTCATAACACCTCGGATATCACGGAAGATGACAAGCTGATTGAGTCGACCTACTCCCGCAAGACAACAAAATCGGACAACAAGCCTCAGCACAGTGCAAATGTCTATTACGAAGGCGTCTTCGGGAAACTCGGAGTTGATGCCAACTGCGATTATATGATGTCAAAAAGCTATAACAACGCATTCATTGATGAGGTCAATATGTTTGCGCCCGACCGCGAAATCACCACGTTCAACAATTCGCGCAGCCGGCTTTTCGCTGAAAATGCCATCTTCTCCTACGGACTTCCGCACGGCCAGGCGCTGGTCGGTGAAGAATACACCTACACCCACAGCCACAATGAGTTTCTCAACCCCCAGAATGTCATCAGCTCCGAACTTACGGATGTGAAAGAGAAAAACATGCGTGTGTTTGCCCAGTTTTCCCACAACTTCGGGCCTTTCAGAGCCACAGCCGGACTCAACTACGAGCATGTGGTCTCCGACTACTATCTCAACAACGTGTTTATTAAGGAACAGAGCCGCACCTACGACCATTTGCTCCCCTCGGCCTCCCTGTCATATAATCCAGGCACCTTTGCCCTCAATTTATCATACAGGCGGCTAATCATGCGGCCCAATTATAGTCTTCTCTCAGGGAATTACATATATATTAGTGCGACCCAATATTCCCGAGGCAATCCCGCTCTGAAGCCGGCCACGGTGCATTCCCTCGGGCTGCAGGCTTCCTGGAAGTTTTTACTTCTGTCGTGCAATTACTCTCACATGTCAGATGCCATTATTCAGGTTAATGAGCCATATCAGGGGGACAGCCGAATAACTGTGTTCACTGCAATCAACGGCAGCACCCGCCAGCAGTGGGGAGCCACCATCAACGCATCTCCCACGTTCGGCATATACCGGCCGTCGCTTTCATTAGCCGTAAACCAGCAATTCTTCGGGCTTGAATATCTCGGCAGATATAAGAGGTTCAACCATCCATCCTTTACAATCCGGCTTGACAACACACTCACATTCCCCCACGGATGGGGTGTCTTTGCCATGATATTCTGGCGCAACAAGGGTGCGAACTCCATGAACTGGACCTACACACGTTCGTTATCGCAGGTCGACATCGAAGTCAACAAAAGATTTCTCAACAATTCTCTGATTATATATCTGAGAGGTTGGGATTTGTTCAACGGGCGCATTAATCATACCGAAATGTGCAACGGCAATATATGGATGCACAACGATGTCAACAATTACACACGAAGAACCATAACTCTGACCGTTAGATACTTCTTCAACAACACCCGCGACCGTTACAAAGGCGCCGGTGCCGGAAAGTCAGAAAAACAACGACTGTAAGAGCCTGTTTAAAGTTTGAAAAAGAACAACAACGGATGTTTCCTTTCATCAGACAGCGCGACACCATGCAGTGCGGAGCTGCATGCCTCGGCATGATCTGCAGATTCTACGGCTATAAGGCTTCACTGCCTGAAATCTCAGGGATATGCAGTCCGACGGCCCAGGGGGTCTCACTCTATGGCATTCAGCAGAGCGCCGAAGCCATGGGGTTCGAGGCCTTCCCCTGCAAAATTGCGCTCAGAAAGATGCGTGACGCCGCATTGCCCTGCATTCTGCACTGGAATCAGAATCATTTCGTTGTCCTTTACAAAATAAAGGGTGATTCTTACTATATAGCCGACCCGGGCAAGGGGCTTTACCGGTGCAAGCGCGATGAATTTATCAATCATTGGGCGAGTGCACCCGGGGAAGATCCGGTGGGCGTGGCGCTGTTTCTGAAACCGGCAGGGCCACTGTCGGTCCCCGAGGAGGAAGGAAATGCCGGCGGCCGCTCCCTGCGGATTCTGCTGCGCTATTTCTCCCGATACCGCAAACAGATATTTCTGGTGCTGGCGGGCTTGTTGCTTGGGTCTGTGCTGCAGCTGGTTCTGCCGTTCCTGACGCAGTCGGTGGTGGATGTCGGCATAAAGGAGAAGAACATTGGTTTCATCTGGCTGATTCTGTTGGGCGAACTGATGATTGTGACCGGGAAGGCGGCCACCGACATATTCCGACGCCGTCTGCTGCTCCACATTTCCATGCGCATCAACATCTCGCTGGTGAGCGATTTTTTCATCAAGCTGCTGAAACTGCCGATGTCGTTTTTCGACACTAAACTGATGGGCGACCTGCTGCAGCGCATCGGCGACCACATCCGCATACAGTCGTTTCTGACAAATCAGGTTCTCGGCATCATTTTCAACTTCCTTAGTTTCATTATTTTCGGCATTGTGCTGTTTGTCTACGACAGCCTGATTTTCTGCGTATTTCTGGCCGGTTCGGCCATTTACGGGGTCTGGATTTCAATGTTTCTGCGCCGGCGCAAGGTTCTCGACTATGAACTCTTTGAGCAGCAGGCCAAGAACCAGAACAAGACCTACCAGCTGATTACCTCGATGCAGGAAATCAAACTGCAGAATTGCGAAAAGAGGCGCCGCATGGAGTGGGAGGACACGCAGGCCGACCTGTTCGACGTGCAGATGAAGTCGCTGAAACTGCAGCAGACGCAGCAGGCCGGTTCGATTTTCATCAACGAAGTGAAGAACATACTGATTACAGTGCTTGCGGCCACGGCGGTAATCAACGGCAACATGACGCTGGGCGCCATGCTTGCGGTACAATACATCATCGGCCAGCTCAATTCGCCGGTCGAGCAGTTCATGTCGTTTATTTACTCCATGCAGGATGTGAAGATTTCGCTTGAACGTATCAACGAGATTCATCAGGGAAAGAATGAGGAATCCGACGGGACGCAGGCTAAAAGTTTCGATGGAGCGAAGTCAATCCGCATCGATAACGTCAGCTTCAAATATGATCCGCACGCGCTGACCAACACCCTCGAAAATGTGTCATTCGACATTCCCGAAGGCAAGGTCACCGCCATTGTCGGCGCTTCGGGCAGCGGCAAGACAACGCTTATAAAACTGATGCTCGGGTATTACAAGGTGGCGTCCGGAAAAATTTCCGTGGCCGGGCGCGACATCAACGATTACAGCCTCAAATGGTGGCGCCGACACTGCGGAGTGGTGATGCAGGAGGGGGTGATTTTCTCGGAGTCGATTGAGCGCAACATCGCCGTAGACGACGGCGACGTCGACCGTCAGAGGCTGGAGCAGGCCGCGCGCATTGCCTGCATACACGATTATGTGATGAGCCTGCCGCTGAAATACAACACCATCGTCGGGCGCGATGGCGTGGGGCTGAGCCAGGGGCAGAAACAGCGAATACTGATTGCCCGCGCCGTCTACAAAAATCCCGATTTCATTTTCCTTGACGAAGCCACTAATTCACTCGATGCAAAAAACGAACGTGCAATAGTGGAAAATCTCGTCAGTTTCTATCGGGGACGTACAGTAATTGTGGTGGCACACCGGCTCTCCACGGTCAGGAATGCCGACCAAATCATCGTTATCGACGGCGGCAGAGTGGTGGAAGCAGGCACTCATGAATCGCTCATCGTCAGTCGCGGCACCTATTATAATCTCGTGAGGAACCAATTGGAATTAGGCTGTTGAGTCTGCCGGAAGGTTCCCCGGATTTTTGACGCTGATGAAAGGAGTTTATTGGTGGTTGTGTGGGAAATATTTCGTAACTTTGCGGGTATGAGAATCTATCAAACTTTGCGCCGGCTGTTGCCTGCGGCCGCAATTGCGTGCATGGCAGTCTCGATGATGGCAGCCGACGGCTCAAAAACCGGCGGTTCAAAGGCTGACGCACAGCCCCACAGGCTGACGGCGGCCGAAGCGCTGGCGGCAGCTCCCCGCGAACTGTTTCCCACGGTCGACTCCATCACGCGACTCGACATGGTGGACTATTTCCGCGCCGGATCGGTGACGCCGTCGAAAAATCTTGTCGGCGGCGAGTGCCGCGTCATTCTGGAGGACAGCGACCGCATTGTGTTCGCCACCTCGAAAGTGTCGGAGTACACCCTGGCGCTGCTTCCCGGCACGGGCCGGCAACCCGACCCGGTGATTATGGTGGTGCGCACCGTCAGGACACCCGCGCCCGACTCGTCGGTGCGCTTCTTCGACACCGGCTGGAACGAGCTGAAAGGCATTTTCGAAGTGCCGATGCTTGATGAATGGATGCTCCCCGAAGCGAAAAAACAGACCCCGGAGGTGCAGAATGCCGTGCCCTTCGTCATAGCCGACGCCACCTACACCCCCGAGACCCATACACTCACTTTTGCCACGCATCCCGCTACTTTTCTCCCGAAAGAGTCGCTCTCCACGGCTGAGAAATCGCTAAGAGAGAGCATCTCATATCGTTGGGACGGTCGCCGCTTCGTCCCGGCCCGCTGATTTCAAGAAATGGAAAAGACCCGAATCACACTTCAGGAACTCGCCTGCCGCATCGGCGCTGCCATCGCAGCCGACAGCGGCACCCAGAATGTGTGGGTGACTGCCGAAATCCAGAACCTCAACCCCAAGCCGCAGGGCTATTGTTTCATGCGTCTTGTGCAGAAGGATGAGACAGGAACCCGACAGCTCACCGCCATGGAGGCCGTCTGCTGGTCTAACGTGTGGCCGCTGCTGCAGCGCAAATTCTTTGACGGCACCGGTCAGCGCCTCGCCAACGACCTGAAAGTAATGCTCAAGGTGTCGGCACAGTTCAACGACTACGGCTTCCGGCTGATTGTCAGCGACATCGACCCCGCCTACACCATGGGCGACCTGCTGCGCCGACGCCGCGAAATCGTGGAGCGGCTCACGCGCGAAGGTGTGATAGAGATGAACCGCAGCCTATCGTGGCCCATCCCGGTGCAGCGCATCGCCATCATTTCCGCGCAATCGGCCGCCGGATTCGGCGATTTTATGCATCAGCTCATCGACAACGACGCCAGGCTGCGCTTCGCGGTGAAACTCTTCCCCGCCGCCATGCAGGGCAACAGCGCGCCCGCCAGCATCATCGCCGCCCTCGGCGAAATCAGCGACCAGGCCGACCGGTGGGATGCCGTAGCAATTATCCGCGGAGGAGGCGCCACCAGCGATCTCCACGCCTTCGAGAATTACGATCTTGCCGCCGCCATAGCGCAGTTTCCCCTGCCGGTGGCCATCGGCATAGGGCACACCCGCGACACCACCGTGCTCGACTTCGTGGCCAAAGCCCCCTTGAAAACTCCCACCGCAGTGGCCGATTTTTTCCTTGACCGGGGCAAGAAACTGCTGCAGTTTCTCAACGACAAAAGCGCCATGGTGTGCCAGCTCGCCACCGACCGCATGGCCTCCGACAAGGAAATGCTCACCCGCCTGGAAACCCGACTGCCCGACGCCGCCCTCGGTCTGCTCGCCCGCAGCGACCGCGCGCTGACAGCTGCCGCAGCCGCACTGACCAATCTGTCGGCCACCCGCATTACCCCCGCCCGATCGCAACTCGACATGATGCAGGCCCGCCTGGCCTCGGCCACCGCCGACCTCATCCGCCGGCGCCTCGACCGCCTGCAGTCGCTCGCCGAGATGATAGCCCTGCTCTCTCCCGCCGCGACTCTTGCCCGCGGCTACTCGATAACCCGCGTCGACGGTCATGCCGTCAGCTCGCCCGACCAGGTTCCCCCCGGCGCCGAACTCGAAATCACACTTGCCGGAGGCACCGTGGCCGCAACCGCCCGCTGAATCAACGCATTATCGCTTCAACGCAAAACCGCATCAACATATATTCACTGACTCATCTTCCATGAAACCGATATCAGAACTCACATACGCCGAGGCGTTCGACGAACTCCGCACCATCATCGAGTCGATGCAAAACGACAAATGCGACATCGACCGCCTGGCCAAAATGACCAAACGCGCATCGGCCCTTATCGCCGAATGCCGCAACCGCCTCACTGCCACCGACGAGGAAATCCGCAAAATTCTCGCCGAAAGCGCCTCCTGATGAATATCTACGAAATCCCCCGTGCCGGAGGTCTCACCTTCCTGCGATGGTGGTGGTCTTTCTGTTGGTTTCCAACTCCCTGGTCAACGACCTCGCCACACAGGAACGCGAGCGCATGCAGATATGGGCCGACGCCACCAAGCAGATCGCCAACGTAGGCAACAACACCGACGGGGGCACACAGGCCGACGACAACATCGAGTTCCTCCTCAGCATCATCGAGCAGAACCACACCATACCGGTGCTCCTGACCGACGACGAGGGACACATACTTTTTCACCGCAATTTCGACCTCCCCGAGGAAGTTGACTCCACAGCCCCGTGGCTGATCTCCGACGCCAACGAAGCATACCTGCGCGAGAGGCTGTCGACACTGGCGCGGCGTGCCAGTGTAATCCACATAGCCATAGCGCCCGACAACAACCAGCACCTCTATTACGACGATTCCAAGCTGTTGCGGCGATTGAGCTATTATCCATATATACAACTGCTTGTGATGCTGGCATTCATCGCCATCGTCTATTTTGCCGTAAATTCCACCCGCAAAGCCGAGCAGAACAAAGTGTGGGTGGGACTCTCGAAAGAGACCGCCCACCAGCTGGGCACCCCCATATCGTCGCTAATGGCCTGGACCGAACTGCTGCGCGAATCGGGCACCGATCCCGAGGTGGTGGGCGAGATGGAGAAAGATGTCAACCGCCTCTCCATGATAGCCTCGCGTTTCTCCAAAATCGGCTCCCGCCCAAAACTCGAGCCAGCCGACCTCAACGACGTGGTGGCACGCGCCGTCAACTACATGCAGACCCGCATATCGTCGCGCATCTCCCTCACCGTCAGCCTTGCACCCTGCCGGCTCCCGGTGGAAATGAGCGCCCCCCTGTTTGAGTGGGTTATGGAGAATCTGATAAAAAACGCTGTCGACGCCATGGAGGGTTCCGGATCGATCACCGTGGAGACATCGGCCGACTCCTCGAGGGCTTCAGTCACCGTCACCGACACAGGCCGCGGCATTCCGCGCAAAAATCACTCCACCGTGTTCAACCCCGGTTTCACCACTAAGAAAAGGGGTTGGGGTCTGGGGCTTGCGCTGGCCCGGCGAATCATCCGCGACTACCACCACGGCCGCATCTACGTGAGCTGGTCCGAACCCGACCGAGGCACGGCCTTCTGCATCGAGCTGCCCGTAAAAGGCAACGGCAACCGTTCCGGAAATCCTTAATTTTTAACACTTTAAAGCAAATAAAGCTTAAAACCGCACCATTTTGGTGAAAAGTAAATAACGCAGTGAACAAATGCTTGCACAGTAATTTTTTTGACCTTATCTTTGTAGCGGATTAAGCAACGGACCGTTTTTCCGCTGCAATCCGGCTCCCAGAGCAAGACCTCTGTTTCCCCGCCTCTCCGGCGGGAAGTAACCGGTCGGAATTATTCTGAATAGTTACTTATCTTTCTCCAAAAGCCGCGAATTTCATCGGCCGGTCGATTCCAATTCTCAGGAATCCGTGAGGCTTCTGATTGAACTTTGACTTTCGATTCTTTTGACTCCTTATCGGAGATGTCCCCCCCCATCGGAGGGTAGCGCTGCAAAGTGCCTCCTTCTCCACCCGGGGCACCGGCGCCTCCGACGTTGCGGGAAGCCCTCGAGGGGTAATCCGCCACGGTTATCAAATGATAGCAATAAGGCAATTTGCTTAAGTTTTCATGATGATATGTATGTGTGTTGGGGGAATCGACCGGAAAAGTAAAAAACGGAACCAATGACGCCACTTCGCGACGAAACGCGTTCATTTCCCGCGCAATAGCAATCCAACGGAAATCACGCCTCTCTCCACTGAGCGGATGCAACAGGGCTTCGGCGCCCGCGCAACCACGTGATTTCCATCAAAAGGAGATGTGTCAATGCCAAAACGACACATCTCCTATTTTTTATTAAACAAGCTCTTACAGCCCTCTGCTGTTTTTTTGCATAACCGTTTTCCGGCCGGGAAGTTGTCTAATCGATGGAATTGTATTAATTTTGTCCGCAAACAACCACTCATAACCAAACCATGAATCTGAAACAAATCCTATCTGCCGCACTGGCTCTGCTATCGTTCGGCGCGGTGCAGGCTGAAAAGCCCGCAAACACCATCGGCACCATTGTCTACAAAGTCGACAATATCGACCATGAATTCAAATTCCTCCGTGACAACGGCTTCACATCCTGCGAAGTGCAGTGGTACTACGACAAAGCCACTCCCGAACTCGCCCGCCAGATCAAGGAGGCATCAAAAAAACACAATATCAAGGTGACGACCCTGGTGGGGGTGCCCGGACACTGCGAATGGAACTTCATAAACGGCCCCTCCACCATCGGCCTTGTACCCGCAAAGGGTCGCGAGGCCAAACTGGTGGAACTTGCGGCTATGATCGACTTTGCCACCGCGGCCGACATCCCCGCAGTGCACACCCATTTCGGTTTTATACCCGAAGACCCCTCCTCGCAGCAATATAAAGATTTCATCGAAGCCGTGAAGCCGCTGGCCACCTATGCCAAAAACCGCGGCCGCATGATCTACTTCGAGACAGGCCAGGAAACTCCTGTCACCCTCCGTCGCGCCATCCGCGACATAGGCACCGACAACCTCGGCATCAACTGCGACGTGGCCAACCTGATGATGTATGGCAAAGCCAACCCCGTCGACGCCATCCGTCAGTTCGGCCCCCTCGTAAAAGAGCTTCATGCCAAAGATGGCTGCTATCCCACCGATCCCTCGTATCTTGGCGCCGAGAAGCCCATCCCCGAAGGCGATGTGGATTTCCCGGGCGTCATCCGCGAACTGAAAAAAATCGGTTTCAACGGAGCATACACCATAGAATACGAGCTTACAGGCGACAGCCGCGACTATCTGGTGAAGACACGCCTCTATCTCCAGGACCTCATCAACAAACAATAACCTGTCCCCCACCCCACCGCCCCGCAACAACAATCCGCGGGGTATCATTACATAACCGGGTATGCGTCACTTCCGGCGCATATCCTGTTTTTTTAGCCCGTTTTTTAGCCTTTTCCGCCCTCGTTGTAAAAATACTTTGCCCGAAATTTGTGTTTTACAACATCTTTTTGTAGTTTTGCGGACTATTCAAACAGAATATCACATTAAAAACATTCACATCCGCAATATAATTATGAGTTTTCCTTTGAGAAGCGCAGCAAGCACTCAGGGGCGCCGCATGGCCGGTGCCCGCGCACTCTGGCGTGCCAACGGCATGAAAGAGGAGCAGATAGGCCGCCCCATCATCGCAGTGGTCAATTCATTCACGCAGTTTGTGCCGGGCCACACACACCTACATGAGGCCGGCCAGCTTGTCAAAGCCGAAATTGAAAAACTCGGATGCTTTGCCGCGGAATTCAACACCATCGCCATCGACGACGGCATCGCCATGGGCCACGACGGCATGCTCTACTCCCTCCCCTCGCGCGACCTCATCGCCGACTCCATAGAATATATGGTCAACGCCCACAAGGCCGACGCAATGGTGTGCATCTCAAACTGTGACAAAATCACCCCGGGCATGCTCATGGCCGCCATGCGCCTCAACATTCCCGCCATTTTCGTTTCCGGCGGCCCCATGGAAGCCGGGCATGTGGCAGGCCGCGACGTCGACCTCATCGACATCATGATTGAATCGGCAGATTCCACCATCACCGACGAAACCGTGCGTCAGCTCGAAGAGAAAGGGTGCCCCACCTGCGGCTCATGCTCAGGCATGTTCACCGCCAACTCCATGAACTCGCTCAACGAAGCCATCGGTCTCGCGCTCCCCGGCAACGGCACCGTGGTGGCGACCCACGTCAACCGCCGCGAGCTCTTCAAAAAGGCTGCCGCCCAGATCGTGGAGAACACCTACGCATACTACCGCGACGGCGACCTCAGCGTGCTCCCACGCAGCATCGCCACCCGCCAGGCCATGCTCAACGCCATGACCCTCGACATTGCCATGGGTGGCTCCACCAACACCGTGCTCCACCTGCTGGCAGTGGCCAACGAGGCCGGCGCCGACTTCACCATGGCCGACATCGACGCCCTCTCGCGCAAGACACCCGTGCTGTGCAAGGTGGCGCCCAACTCCCACTACCATATCCAGGATGTGAACCGAGCAGGCGGCATCCTCTCGATAATGAAAATATTGGCCGACGCCGGCCTGGTCGACACTTCGGTCAACCGCGTCGACCGTCTCTCGCTCCGCGGCGCCATCGACCGCTATGCCGTGGGCGGCAAACTCTTCGACGACAAAGCCGACGAGCTGTGGAAAAGCGCCCCGGGGCTTAAACGCACCACCGAGATGGGCAAGCAGATGAGCTACTACGCCAGTCTCGACACCGACCGCGCCAACGGGTGCATCCGCGACATGGAACATGCCTATGTGAAAGATGGCGGTCTGGCCGTACTCAAAGGCAACATTGCCGTCGACGGCTGCGTGGTGAAAACCGCCGGCGTCGACGAGAGCATCTTCCGCTTCAGCGGTCCCGCCAAGGTGTTCACCTCGCAGGAGGCCGCCGTGGAGGGTATCCTCAACGATCAGGTCAAGAGCGGCGACGTGGTAGTCATCACCTACGAAGGCCCCAAAGGAGGCCCCGGCATGCAGGAAATGCTCTATCCCACCTCCTATATCAAGAGCAAGCATCTGGGCAAAGAGTGCGCGCTTATCACCGACGGACGTTTCTCGGGAGGCACATCGGGCCTGTCGATCGGCCACATATCGCCCGAGGCAGCCAACGGCGGCAGCATCGGCCTGGTGCGCGACGGCGACATCATCGACATCGACATCCCCGCACGCACCATCAACGTGCGCCTCACCGACGAAGAGCTTGATCAGCGCCGCCGCCAGGAGGAAGCCCTCGGCAAAGAGGCATTCACTCCCCGCGACCGCCAACGCGAGGTGTCGCTGGCATTGCGAGCCTACGCCTCCATGGTCACCTCAGCCGACAAGGGTGGCGTGCGCAAGCTCGATTAAGCACTTCGCTGCAGCGCCGTTCTTTCTCTCCCGTTTTTTTCTCCGTATCTCACATTCCCAAGTTCCATTTTCCCACACAATCATATTTATGAGTGAGCAGATTTCAGGTTCAGAGGCCATTTGCCGGGCACTTATCGCCGAAGGGGTCGACACCATCTTCGGATACCCAGGCGGCCAGATCATAGATTTCTACGACAAGCTCTACCGGCACTCCGACGAGCTTCATCATATCCTCACGCGCCACGAACAGGGCGCCGTGCACGCCGCCCAGGGCTATGCGCGCGCATCAGGTCGGGTGGGCGTGGTGACCGTGACCTCAGGTCCGGCCGCAACAAACGCCATCACCGGCATCGCCGACGCCAACGTTGACTCCACTCCCGTGGTGGTCATCACCGGTCAGGTGGGCGTGACACAGCTCGGAACCGACGCGTTTCAGGAAGCCGACGTCATAGGCATCACCCTCCCCGTGACAAAATGGGCCTATCAGGTGCAGCGCCCCGAGGAGATTCCCTGGGCCATCGCGCGCGCATTCTACATAGCCCGCACAGGGCGCCCCGGCGCCGTGGTGCTCGACATCACCAACGACGCGCAGCGCGGCATGCTGGAATGGGATTACTCCAAAATCGAATTCATCCGCAGCTACGACCCCGATCCCTCGCCGCAGCCCGCTGCCATCCGCGAGGCGGCATCGCTGCTCAACCATGCTGTCCGCCCGCTGATCATCGCCGGCCACGGTGTGGAAATCTCGCAGGCCGAGCCGCAGCTGCAGGCTCTGGCCGAGAAAGCCGACATACCCGTAGTGGCGACCCTGCTGGGTCTTTCGACCATGCCCTCCGACCACCCGCTTTTCAAAGGCATGGTAGGCATGCACGGCAATATCGGCCCCAACATAGCCACCAACCGCGCCGACGTGATTATGGCCGTGGGCATGCGTTTCGACAACCGCATCACCGGCGCCATAAAGAAATATGCCCCTCAGGCGCAGATAATCCACATCGACATCGACAACGCCGAGCTCAACAAAAACGTGAAAGTCGGCACGGCCATCCACGCCGATGCCCGCCGCGCCCTCGAACTCCTCCTGCCTCTGGTGAACCAGGCACGCCACCCCAAGTGGCTCGAGACATTCGAGCGCCCCGAGCAGGTGGAACGCGACGTGGTGATGAAGCGCGAGCTCGACCCCGACGACATCGCTCCCGACGGCGCAATGCGCATGGGCGAAGTAGTGCGCAAAGTGTCGGAAGCCTCGGGCAACAGCGGCATCCTCGTCACCGACGTAGGCCAGAACCAGATGATGGCCGCCCGCTACTTCAAATTCACCATGCCCCGCAGCATCCTCACCTCGGGAGGCCTCGGCACCATGGGCTTCTGTCTGCCGGCCGCCATCGGCGCCAAAGTGGCATGCCCCGACCGCCAGGTGTTCGCCTTCATGGGCGACGGCGGCTTCCAGATGACCATGCAGGAACTCGGCACCATGCTCGCCTACGGCATAAAGGTGAAAATGATCATCCTCAACAACGATTTTCTGGGCAACGTGCGCCAATGGCAGGCGATGTTCTACAAGAACCACTTCTCGCAGACGCCGATGATAAATCCCGACTTCGTCACCATCGCGTCGGCCTACAACATCAAAGGCGAACGCGTGGCCGGCCGCGCGCAGCTCAACGATGCCATCGCCCGCATGATGGCCTCCGACGAGAGCTACCTTCTCGACGTCAACATCGACCCCACCGACATGGTATTCCCCATGATTGTGCCCGGAGCCGCCGTCGACGAAATCCTCCTCAACGCCGACACCCACTACCGCGACTGACCCCGCAACCGCCCATCCCAAGAATTTCCCGCTTATGGAACAGCAACTTTTCACCATATCGGTTTTCACCGAAAACCAGGTAGGCCTGCTCAACCGCATCTCCATCATATTCACCCGCCGCGGTCTCAACCTCGAGAGCGTGTCGTCGAGCGCCAGCGCCATCCACGGCATCCACAAGATGAACTTCACCTGCACCTCCGACCGCGAGACCATGGAGAAGGTGATATTGCAGATCAACCGCTGCATCGACGTGCTCAACGCCTATCTCTACACCGACGACGAAATCGTCTACCAGGAGATAGCGCTCTACAAAGTGCCCACCGACAAGCTCCTCGACGAGAAGAATTTCGAAAAAATCATCCGCGTGCACAACGCCCGCATCCTCGAGCTTACGCGCGACTACACCATTATCGAGAAAACCGGTCACGAAAGCGAGACCCAGGCGCTCTACAACGTGCTCGCCCGCTACGACATCCTCCAGTTTATCCGCTCGGGACGCATCTGCATCACCAAGAACCCCACCGAGCACTTCTCCCGTTTCCTCGAGGAGCAGGAAAAACGTCGCGCCGAGCTTCTTGAAACACTTGAAAATCAATCCAAAACCATATAAATATCATTGACATTATGGCAAAATTCAATTTCGGCGGTGTAGAGGAAACCGTCATCACACGCGAAGAATTCCCCCTCTCGAAAGCACGTGAAGTGCTCAAAAACGAAACTCTCGCTGTAATCGGCTACGGTGTGCAGGGTCCCGGCCAGGGTCTTGACCTCCGTGACAACGGTTTCAACGTGATTGTGGGCCAGCGTCCCGGCAAGACCTACGACAAGGCTGTGGCCGACGGCTGGGTTCCCGGCGAAACGCTTTTCGAAATCGAAGAGGCTTGCCAGCGTGGAACAATTATCGAATACCTTCTTTCCGACGCAGCTCAAATAGAGGTATGGCCCAAAGTGAAAAAACATCTTACCGCCGGTAAAACGCTTTATTTTTCTCATGGATTCGCCATCACCTACAAAGAGCGCACGGGTATCGTTCCTCCTGCCGATGTCGATGTAGTACTGGTTGCGCCCAAAGGTTCGGGAACCAGTTTACGGCGCATGTTCTTGCAAGGTCGGGGGCTCAATTCGAGCTATGCTATTTTCCAAGATGCGACTGGGCACGCCAAAGAGAAAGTTATAGCTCTCGGTATCGGAGTCGGTTCGGGATACCTTTTTGAAACTACTTTCAAACGCGAAGTTTATTCCGACCTTACCGGAGAACGGGGAACTCTCATGGGAGCCATTCAAGGTATTTTCGCCGCACAATACGACACACTGCGCGCACACGGACACAGCCCTTCGGAAGCATTCAACGAAACGGTCGAAGAGCTTACCCAATCACTGATGCCTCTTGTCGCCGAAAACGGTATGGATTGGATGTATGCCAACTGCTCGACAACAGCCCAGCGAGGAGCTCTCGACTGGTGGAAAAAGTTTCGTGATGCTACCAAACCCGTATTCGAAGAACTGTATGAAGAGGTAGCCAAAGGGAACGAAGCTCAACGCTCTATCGACACGAACAGTAAAGAGGGATATCGCGATGGACTGAACAAAGAGTTGAAAGAGTTGCGAGAAAGCGAGATGTGGCAAGCCGGTGTGACCGTTCGAAAATTACGCCCCGAAAATAACTAACCGGCAAATAGATTACCATATAGAAAAGAGATTATCCCAACGAGTGGGATAATCTCTTTTCTTATACCCGAACGTATAGAATAAATAACCATAAACCTCGAAACTTTTTCTTCGATAAATTGTATTGACAATACCGGGAATTTCCGGGAAATAAAAATATATCGGAATATGAAATCCTACGAAACCCTGACTGTCGGCCAAATTGTCGCCGACAAATACGAAGCAGCGAATGTATTTGAAAAATACGGTATCGACTACTGTTGCCACGGTTCCACACCGTTGCTCGAAGCCTGTAAAAATGCAAATGTAGAACTCGACCAAGTCCAAAAAGAACTCGAAAATACTCCATCGTCTGCTTACGGAAACATCGATTTTACCAATTGGCCTATCGATTTACTCATAGACTATATTCTCAAAATCCACCACCGCAACATTCGCTCGCACGGGCCAGAATTATTACATCTCTTGGACAAAGTTTGTAATGTCCACGGAGATCGCCACCCGGAACTATACAAAATACGTACTCTCTTTCACGACTCGCTCGAAAGCCTTTACAGCCATCTCGACAAAGAAGAACTGGTTTTATTCCCTTATATCTACGAAATGTTTAAGGCCAGAGAAGAGCACAAACATTTACCCGATTTCCATTGCGGTTCGATCGAAGCTCCCATCTCGGTAATGTTGTCGGAACACGAGGCTGAGGGAGAACGATTCCAGCATATCAACCGATTAACCCAAAACTACCAAAGATGCTTGCAACAGTTACCGATTGGCTCTCGACAGATTGAAATCTTTTGAAAAAGCCCTACACCAACATATTCACCTCGAAAACAATATAGTCTTTCCACGAGCTATTGAAATGGAAAAAGAATTAAGGAAATAGAGAACCATGCAAATCAATATAAAACGGGTATACGATCCCCCAAAAGTATCGGACGGTTATCGCATATTAAT
>ERZ827108.1440-NODE-1440-length-31588-cov-9.990169_pt1 | contig 31588 bp, 27 predicted proteins | sample MGYA00519921_ERZ827108 | MGnify/ENA primary metagenome ERZ827108 (study PRJEB31778, sample SAMEA3449258) | human gut metagenome | biome: human gut; feature: human-associated habitat; material: faeces | place: United Kingdom | collected 2010/2012 ...
GTATGATATTTGTAAAATTCTAAAACTTGAAGATATGGCAACCAAAATGACCGCCAACGGAGTAAGCACGACCACTACTCCCGGCACTGAACAATACGAGGTGTTTTACACCGGATACCGCACACGGCGAAAAAAGCATTACCAATATGACTATCGCCACACTGACGGGGAATTGTATTCCTGCGTGGCTGATACTCTCAAAGAGTGCAGACAACGCCGTGATGAATGGCTGAACAAGAAAATCAACAACTGAGATAAAATTTGCCAAGTCGTAATATAGCAGATGGAGCGACCTCGTGATGAAGTCGCTCCATTGATTTTGCTGAAAATTTCGGCCACCACAGGCGGCATTATGGGGCGTTTATTCAAATATTCTACTGATTGCCAAGCACAAACTACAATATTTATGCTTTCTCATTAAGAATTAAGTTGACAAATGAAGTTATAGTCTGATGGTATTCCATTTGCTTATAAAGGTTGTTGATGTAATAAGACGGCAAGGAAGAATAACCAAACCTCGCACCCAGAATAGCACAGGCAATAGCTCCGTTTGTGTCGGCATCTCCTCCTTCATTGACAACAGAGAATAGCCCATTTTCAAATGATGTGGAATGCCAATAGCACCATAACGCCGCCGAAAGTGTACGCAGTGTGTACCCAATAGAATATGTCTCATCCAAATCAAGCATGGATATTTCAGAACTGTTATATGCTGCATCTACCCATTCGAGTATCCGCTCATCGTATCTTTGAGCGATATTTTTTATATCTTCATAGGATAACTCATTGTTATACCATACAAGATTGTGGATTATTGAAGACGCAATCACACAAGAACCCACACAACGTGGGTCATAATGCGTTAGCTTGCATATGGCCTCAGCTTGAACTTCGATATTGGTTTGAGCAAGTCCGACAACGGATGTTCTCATCAATGCGCCATTGGCTGCACTCTGCTGGCGAGACAGTTCCCACCATAGTTTGGAACACATCTCCGGTTGCTCAACATAATCTGCCATGCACAGCACCTTGTAAGTGTGATTCCCAATGCCCATAGGTGTGCCATTGAACCAATCCTTGAAATTGGAGGCGACCCGATGAAGGTTGAAGGCTTCGTTATCATAACCATTAAGTATGCACAACATCATATCTGTGTCATCGGTCCATGCGCCTTTAGCCCATCTTCGTCTATGAGCATCTTGAATTATCTGGTCATAATTCTTTAATCCATTGGGATAATTCTTTTTTACCTCATCCTTGCACATAAACTCAGAGCCAAGACCAAGAGCATCTCCAATGGCTTGTCCGTATAGACATCCCAGCATTTTATCTTTTAAGAATTCAGTATCCATTGAAATATCTTATAATAGGAGTGTTGTTTCAATCAAAGATGATTTTACCCTTTGTATATCCGTAATTAGACTCAATAATCACAACTACTTCTTTGGAATAAGAAGCCCATTCATGGCAATAACGAGTTTCAACACAAATATCTGTGTCTTTAATCTGATAAAGATTATCTCCGATTTTTGTTACGCTCACTACATATTTTCCAGTATCGACTTTTGTTGGAGTTAAAATGTATTTGACTTCTACCGTTTTATCGTATGTGCCGACAGCTTTTGTTCCTGATGGAGCTTTTATCACCGAATAGAGTTCTGAAATATCATAATTGCTTTCTGCATAAGTAAAAGAAGTTGCCATCATAAACATCAGGCATAATGCGATTGTCTTAATATGTGTCATATCTACTTCGTCTTAATTGTTATGAAATTTGATGCGTAAGGTAGTGATGTAGAATGGAGGTATTTGGGAGCCTTATCAGATTGATTCACACGATAGAAGCAATAGTTCCAACCTTGTCCCATGTCTGTGTATAAGGCTTCTTTAACTCCTTGAGAAAGGAGGGCGTCAATGAAATTTCCGAAAGTGACGATTCCTTGGCTTTCGTATAGAACCAAATGGTTGTTGGAATCGAGGCATAAAGCGCGGAATACATTTTTATTCCCCAAAGGGCGAGTGGTAGGAATCTTTTGCCCGTTATGTATCATCATTTCCTGTGCGAAGCCCATACCTCCTTCTTTTGCGGCTCTATCCAATGCGGAGGAATAATCTTTGTAGAAGAATTGCGGACCGGACTTGGCAGACCAAGTAAATGCACCTGTGTTGCGCTTACAGCGATAGCCTTTGAACCGGGTACCTCCAGCAACATGATCGCCGGCCACGTTTACGTGTCCTTTGTCAAATTCAGTACCGGTAAAAGCTCCGGCAAATGCCAAAACTATGGAATCATCATTAGGGGAAGGTATTTTTCCGCAAACCATATCCATTTTAAGTCCGTTCATCTCCGGCTTTAGACAAATCAGGTCGCCATATTTGGTTCTGATATGAGAGACAGAAAGAATGTCAGTATCTACTTTGGTGAAATCTCTTACAATTGACTCTTTTATATCGGGATGAAGTCCTCGAACCACATCAATAAATAGTTTCACGCGAGCCAACACCTCACGTCCACGGTTCCTCCACCACGAAGTTCGCCGTCCCGGAGTCTTTGCATTGTAGCCGATAGCGTCAATTCCAAGATGTCTTGCCTGATACAAGGCTCTCTCATTATGATATTTCTGAGAAATGATGATAATCGAGTCCTGACAATACACATCACGCATTTTCGCAATGGAGTTTAGTGTTCGCGTTCCGTCATAATCAAGAATGATGCGAGCAGAGTCAACTCCTTGCTTCATCAATGAATCACGCATTGCCACCGGTTCATCGTAACCATTCTCAGAATTGCGGTAATCTCCGCCACTGACAACGAGCCAATCAACCTTCCCGGCTTTGTATAGTTCCGTGCCGGCTTTTATCCGATGGTCAAAATAATAGTTTCGCCGCCCATTCCAAGTAGATATAGGAGATGTACCTAAAATAAGCCCGACTTTGCGATGAGGAATGCTGTCCACATTGTTATAGAGTCGCTCTTTTGCATTATATGCTACGGATTGGTCGCAGATAATCATTCCCAAAATACTAATTAGAATGATTGAGAAAAGCCAGATTGATATTTTTCTTCGCCTTTTCATTTATCAGATGCTTTAGGTGACGAAATCCGGAATGAAGATAAAATCGAATCGCCTTTCTTCTCCAGAGTACCATCGTCATTCCAATCGAAGGTGTTATTCAAATAATAGAGATCTTTACCATCCATAATTATCATTTGCTTATGAATAAGAGTGTCGCCTTCGTCTGTAGCAACTACAAAACCTGCCATAGCAGCAGGATATGGACCAAAACTGAGAGAATCCAGCATATAACTATCCACAGTCCCGATGTATTGGTCATCGAATTGTTTGAACTGAACGGATGCGTCTCTCCATTCTTCAGGCGTTTTGAAACACTCGAACATTGCCGATTTCTGAACCATTACAGTATGCCACGGAGTATTGGGATTATTGTTAAAGAAAGTGACCCTTATGCCTTTTGACATAGCCGGAATAGTATCACACATATCGTTAATCTCTTCATCGTACTCCCAATTAAATGGATACTCTAATGAAAAAAATTCATTTTGATAAATCTTATTGTCCTGTGATATTCTGTCGGACCTACTGTTTTTGCATGATGCTCCAAGCAAGGTGCATAAAGCGATGAGAAAGAGAAATATTAGATGCTGCATGGGACTACTTGTTTCTTATGGAAAGGAAATATTCATAATGTCCCTTTGCAGCTTCGCTATCAATGTCATTGGCTAAGTCCATTAACTTTTGCGACACAATAGGTTCATCCATCTGATGTGCAGCAGCCGCTCCGAGAATATATGCTCCGAACAATACACTATTTGAGTTTTTGGGAAATCCTTTCTCATTAGCATATATTATTTCAAGGAGAGAATATGTCTCTTTATAATTGCCCTCAATGTAATTGATAAGAGCAAGCTGGTAGTCTGATTCAAATAAAGCTTGTGGGACAGCACTACCCTTATTACCGGCATCTGCCAAGACTCTACCGTATAGGGCCTTTGCATTCTGTAAATCTTCTTTAGCAAAACACGCATCACCCATATATTTCAGGATTATAGTATTAGTGCTATCGACCTCCCATGATTCAAATCCAAATTTAAGGACTTCATCATACATTTCATGATTACCAAATAATTGGATTGCTTTAGAGTAATTCTCAATACATTTCTCAACGTCTTTTTTCGCATATATATGAGCGAGATGGATGTAAGGTCTGGCATATCCGGGATTGATTCTAACGGAATTATTGTATGAAGTAATGGCTTTTACTGTATCCTTCAATTCTGAATATGCGACTCCAAGAGTATGATAAGCATAAAAATCCTGTGGATTAACAGTAGATATATGATGTTTTAATTCCGCTACAACCTTATTTGCTTGCCCGGTGGCAATCAGAGCTTCACAGTATGCGACATCAAAGCCTTTATCTCCAATATAATCAATATAAGAAATGCCATTATTCCGAAGCGAGTCAGTCAACTGAATTACCTGCTCCCATTTTCCGTTTTTATATGCCTCGGAAATTTGAGGGAGCAATTCTGATTTCAGTTCCTCATTAGAACTATTACAAGAACTCAGCGATACGAAACTGACAAATAATGCGATGAGAAAGTATAGAGACTTCATCCTTAAAACTAATTACCAGTAACTTGTTTGATGTATTCCAGTTCACTAACGGCGAAATCATGGGAAGCCGGAGATTTTTTTAGCTGTTCCAGAAGATCGCGTGCTTTGTCCCACAACTTATAGTCGATGAATAGATAGGCTAATCGTCGTGCAAGGAAGTCATAAAAGAACGACATTTCTTCAGAATCAATTTGCCTTTTGCCTTCGTTGAATTCCGAGAAATAGTGTCTTACTATGTCCATGGCTCGCGGGTCGCCATTGTTTACCAGCGAATTTATATATTCGATGATATACTTCGGTCTGTCATAACCCTGAATTAAATCGAGGTAATATGCAGCCCGGTCAAACTGCTCCATTTCATTGAAGCAGAATCCAAGGTTAAAACAAGTCTCGGCAAAGACTTCGTGAAGTCTATCATAATCTGTGACGACCGCTGTCTTCAGATGGTCATATGCTTTCATCAGTGGCATCAAAGCATCGGCAAAACGATTCTCAGACACAAGCCATCTTCCATACCCGAAATCATATCCCAAATCTTTGGAATAAGTTATGCCTTCAAGAACAGTTTTCTCTTCTGAGGATAAATCCTCTCCTCGATTGGACTTTTCGATTAAAGATTGCTCTATTTCATCATATCGTTTTAATCTTTTCTCTGGGGGAATAATGTCAAAGCCCAGAACGAAACTTGTCGTAAACGGAGCATTTTTAGAATGGCTTGTACGAAAGTCATCCGGGCTCGTGAAGTTAGGTATCATAACAGATACTCGCATATATGCCGTTTCATACATAAACGGACCGATTCCACGAAGGAACATTATTATTGAGTTATCCGTACACAGCTTTGATTTATCGTTTTTCTCTTCTCGATTATCGAAAACGACGTCGCCGGGTCGATAGGATATTACGAGAACGGTATTCATTCCTGTTCGGGGGACAGTGTCGCCATCCTTATTTACATAAAGGAGAGCATCGTAAGGCTTAAATGCCAGTACGTCAGACTGAGATTCGATAACCTCAGTTTTCTCTGTACGTCCAAACTCTCCACGACTTACTATGGTCATTGAGCCTATATCAGTAGGAGATATGTTAAGCAGTTCCTTGATGATATAGCCAAGAGTAATCGGCTCATCTTTTGAGGAGCGTTTTACCGATGCCTGTTGATGCCGGAACTTGGCTTCGTTCATAAGGAACGAACCCCAGAACCAATCATCCGGGTTCAGATTATTGTCCTGAGTCGTCTCCGTCTCCTCAGATTTATTCTTTTTTGAAAAGCAATCGAATAATCCCATACTAAGCCTGATTAATTTGAGCGTTTGAGTTTTATAATGCCATCTTTTGCGTGAAATCTATTGTGTTTCCTTGTTGAAACAACAATGTATTTTATGATTGATTGATAAAAATGCAAGAATGGATAAATTCTTGCATTTTATCAAATCATATTTTATGAGTATTTACAGTTGCCAGTAATAAATCATTGACATACCGAAGTAATGTTGATTCTTGTAATCATAATTCTTAGAAGATCCTATATCCTGACGATAATAGAACGCCCAATCAAAATGTTTCCAAGCAATACCAAGACCTATACCCCAAGCCATCTCTGCTTCAATATCTTCAACTCTTACAGCATTATATTGGTATTTACCATATATAAAGAATCTTGAATTTTCTGAGGTGTTAAATAGGTTCAGTTTAAGTTGTCCTACAATTGGCATATGGAATGCAGTACGATTTTCGGTGTCATAATAGTCATAGTAGTATTCACCTGAATAGACCTCTTCAGTGTATCCAAAGATACCCGGTTTTAGTCCTATGGCGAACTGTACCCGATCCTTGAAATTTCCAAAGCGAAGCATGAGGCCAACATTATAGTACCAAAGTGTACAATCATCATAAGCACCATTAAGACCTAAGTCAAGAAAATCTAGACCAAGATTCACAGTGCCTCCATTCCGTTTTCTTTCCCAGGACTTCAGTGCATTTCTTCGCTCTTTTTGTTTCTTTTTATTCATCGAAATATAAGACTGCACCGAATTTTTTGTGGAGGAATCTTTTGCGTAACTTAATGCTTGATTATAATCATAGGTAGAAGCATAATCTCCAAAATTACGAGCTTTTGTAACCGCAATTTTATTACTTACATCATCAGCGTACTTACTGTTAGGATACTTCCTCATAAAACTAAGTAATGCTGCCTCAGAAGCGTAATTACCAAGTTTTGAATACTCATTATACTCCATTACATCATCATACGCTTTTCTATTTGCATATGAAATCTTATCTCGGTTTAAATGGGAAAATTCAGAGTATGCAGAGCCTAAATTTCCTTCATTATAGTGCTTAACGCCTTTCAGTTCATGCAGTTTAGCAATAGCAGTCGAAACTTCTACGGCATGAGGATAGGAAGAGATAAAGTTCTGTAATTCGGTAATATTCTCCGAGTTTTTTATTCTATTCCATGTCTGCTCTCCTTGAAGTCGATTTATTGCCTTTTCAGCTTCTTGCTTATAACCAGATGTAGGATTGTTTTGTATGTAAGTTTGATAACTCGATATTGTATTTATGGCAACGACCTTATCCCATTTATCTTTTTCTGCCTTCTGTTTAATGGAACGAATTGACTGGCTGGCATCATTGTCATACCAATGGTAATTGGTAGTATTTAGATATCGCTCATATGAAGCAACTGTATTCTGATTCTTCGCATCATTCCATAATTTGACCTCTTGTACTCTTTTACGTATTTCAGGAGTTTTGCTTCCCCTCGGATAATCGTTGATAAACTGATTATATTTGTAGAGATCCTTGGAATCAACAATCGCATTATATCGAGAAGTTTCTTGCTGCTTTAATTCCTTGGCTCTCTGTTCGGCTTTTTTTGCTGTTTGCATTAATGATTGTGCGTCAGCATAGTTACCAATAAAGGCAACCATTACAAGTGTAACAATTATGGAGAGTATGCGTCTCATTTATTTCGAGTTTAATAGGCGTTCTAATTTAGTTCGTATAGTCCTTAACTGAGCAGCGGTGCCTTCAGCAGGAGTCTGCAAGTATTTCTGAATTGTGCATATCTGAGTTCCCAAATATGTATTCTTCCAATCATCATAAGATGAATATCGTAGAAACAATGGCATAGATAGAATATTGCTAAGATGTTCCTTCGCTTTATCCTCCCTGAGTCGTGTCAGCCCTATGGATAAATCTTTTTCTGCCTGTGTTAGGAAAGATATAAGAGTGGCTAAATCATCTCTGTAGTTCTGTAGAAGTGGCAATCTGTTATGATATTGAGTATATGCCGATGTACCTTTTGTGGATATAAATGCGGGTATAGCTATCTCATCGATACTATATTCATCATAAGGAATATACAGAAAATTGGACGCCATGCTGATTAAACGTCGTTGCAGAGTATCATTAGAAGCCTCAAGCCTTTTAATTGTGATGTTCTGCAAATCATCAATCTTGCGTTGAAGATTAGTGATGTCTCGTTCTCTCATTTCCGTGTCTCTCTGTGCGCCTTTCAACAATCCCTTTAAGGCTGTATTTTCGTTTGTTAAAGAATCAATCTTTAAAGCATTATTATTTAAAAGGCATGCAATACTATCTGGGATAGTTATTTTATGTATATTTTCATGCGAAAGATTATCAGAATTCTCTTCAGATAGAGCTTTGAAAGGGAACGCCGATAACAATATCAATAGGATTGACAAGTATCTCATGTTATTCATTGTTATTCGCCATAGTAGTTCATGGCAGCAGTTACTAAGTTTACAGCTCGACTTTCCAAATCTGAAACACTTTGTTTATTTCCGCCATAAATTTTCGTGTTTTTGTATTCGTTTATCGCATTGTCGGCTCGTGGTATTAGAGTATTCATGTAGTAATCCTTAGAAACGCTATAATAGCTCCCTAAAGAATTTACAAGTCCACTTACATGCCCATAATGCGATCGTGCGATTCTTCCCGGAAGAGCGTCAAGCGCATTTACAAGAGCCGCATTATTTTTAAGATATTCAGCAGACCTGTAGCTTTTTGCTTTTTGTATTTTCGAAGAAGCATCATTTAAACCATTAAAGGATGTGCTTCTTGACAATCGAAGAGCTGCTCTGTAGTCTGCTATGATGCCATTGATTTTATCTGACGATGCTATAAAGTCATTGCTAACAGCGTTCTCCCCAGTAGTGAGTTTGTCACATTTAAGTGATGTGAGCATTGAAAGTAACTCATTCAATCTATCTTCAGGCCACACTGATTTTTGAAAAAGACCGAATCCATAAGACTTCAAGCTTTTACCATAAGTCCCATCGATTTTCTTTCTATATTGATCGGACTTTTTAGCATCAATTGCATTCTCAGTAAGAAATCTGGTTAGCTTATCATCAAGACGGATATACTCTACACGGGAATCGTTAAAATCCTTAATCGTGTCAAAGGACGCGCATGAAGACTCTAAATTGATAGAGTATTGATCCACCAACTCAAGATTTGACGGTGGAGCTACTTGTGTTTTTGCAAACACGAGCACACCTGCTATCGCTCCGATTGAAAACATTACCAGGAGCAGTATTTTTACAGAAGTTTTCATAAAATGTTACACACCACCTCTTTTAGGTTTCTGTTCTTTAGTAGTATTATTGACGGGTGTCTTTTGTGACGCAGGAGTATTACTCGACGATTTTTGAGCTTTTTTAGCTGCTTCGCTTGCTACTCCTCCATTAGCCGGGGCTTTAGGTTGGTCAACAGGCTTATTCAATTTTTTTTCGTAGTTTGAGACTGTGATAGAATAGTCTCCTTCTCCACAGAAGTTGCCATTGAATTGTTTACCCGAGTTTATGTTAATTGCATCGCAGATCATTTTAAAGTTTTTAGATTCTCTTAATTTAGAATCCCTATTGAGAATTTTACTAAACTCGTAAGAGTTTAGCTCTTCAAAAAGACCAACCAGTTCCGGATACTTTATAAGAGAATCTCTTTGCCAGACCCCAGCTTCGTTATCCAAGTAAGCTATTGCTTTTGATAGTGATCTATCTTCGTTTACCGAACTTTGATCCGAAGGGGTAGTCTCGTCATCATTATTAGAATAAGATTCGGCAGGAGTAGAAGATTCGGCTTTATATGAACCGATTTTTTCAACTTTTAAGGGAGGCCAACCAAGTTGCCACTCAAAATTATGGTTATCAAACCACTCAAATAAAGCTACGCCCAAACATATGACAACGAAAGTTGCCACAGCCATCAGAAAGCCGATAGCTCGTTGTTTGAACACACCAAAATTTGTATATCGCAGAACCCCATCTTCACGACTGTACCCTTTTATAGGACTCTCATATTTATCTCCGGATAGATATTTGGAGCGTAAGTCCATCACTGCGGTATGACCACTTGCAAGTTCAATCTTCCACGATTGAGCACGTTCAGCACGGTGAAGTTTAACGGTTATTGAATTAGCTGCATGGAGAAGATCTATGTATTCTTCGGCAGGTTCATAACCATTAACTGAGAAGCGAACTTTGGCTTGTTGTACATCGTGTTCAGGGATCAAAATAGGTTGATGCCATTTAAGTTCTACATTATTTACGGTTATGGTTGCATCATCTGTCAAATCGACATTGGAATCGTGAGCAGCAACAATCTTAAACTGAACTCGTGATATTGATTTCTTCCAATCAAACCGCGGAACACCACAGATTTGATCGTTCTCTTCTACGCTATCCATGTATGGAATGTCTTCAAATCCAATACGTTTGAATACGAGGTTGATATGTTTTGATTTATATACCCGGACCGGTTTGTTAAACAGAGGGTATCCAGATGTATTGAAGTGGACAGTTACTCCATTGGGCAAATCTTGCTTAACCGGAGGACAGAAAACTAATGTTTCGACCATTTTCTCACTTGATAAATCAGTGATGTTTTTATCCACAATTTCCATGCCATCCATATCATTGATAAGGATTACATTATAATTGGAATAAACCGGCTGATAGCGTTTTTCTCCAATTATGTCTTTCAAGGGATAGAAGCCAACATCTCGTTTTGCAAAAATCTTTTCGCTGGAAGACGGCATATAATCAGCGGATTCCGTTGTTCTGTAATCTTTGTTAAAGATTTGAGTGAGTCGTTCAACATTGCTTTTTGACGCAGAAAGCTCCTCTTTGACAACTTCTATAATGGGTATTATATCGTTGCCTGTAACTTCTATATTGTTGGGGATATATATCCAGGCAGCAGTGTTATCACCACCTCGTCCGGATATGGCGCGAGCAATCGTAATATAAGCTCCATTCTCGCTGAAACTCATAAACATTGCAAACTTAGATTCATCCTCAGAGTTATACAACTTAAGGATGTCACGAATATCAACGACTTTCTTAGTCCAGTCTCCTTCGTTTACAGTTAGTCCTACAGCTGGACCTTCTTTGAACCGATAGATTCGGAATCCTATTTTGTTCATCGTTTGAATATGTTTAGCCCTTTTTGAAGTTTACCGTTCTTGAATCCTTTAGAACGCATTAACAGTTTTTTTACCACATTGGCGGCAGGAGCCTCGTTGAATAAACAGTAGTCTTGGAAACATACTTCTCCTAAAGAGAAGGGGATTCGTTCTACTTTACCACCATTTATCTCATAGTCACGACAGATTTTTTCCAGACCTTGATAGAAGCCCTTATAGTTATTCTCTATGTAGTCTGTTAAGACTCTTACGAGATCTTGACCAACTACGCCTGTCTTATCCACTTTAGTAAGCATTAAGTAGATTGCATCAGTTTCCGTCTGGAATATTTTGGTGCGTTCAATATAGCGTAGAGCAGCATCCAAGTATTCTGTCTGACTTAAGCCTTCATACTTGCGATCTTCACCACCATACTCGAGGACAAAAAAATGTATTTTGCGATTGACGGTACGATTATCCACAAGGACATTGGTTAATGTGTCCAGAGCCTTTACCTCATCATCTGACATTTCTTCTCCGGCGTCAGATTTATACATGCATCGAACTAACTCTCCTGCTAAATCGATACAAGTGATTGGATGAGAAGCTCCATTCTCATCTTCCAAATCGAATCCCATCTCGTAGGTGGAATAGATAGAAGTACCCTCTGGGAGAGTCCCGACTTTACCATCTGATTTAAACAATTGAGAGAGTCGGGTCATATATCCATAGCCCTGACAATCGGGATCCTTAGACATGCTACGTGCTACGGAGCCGTTATTTGCTACGCTTAGAACGGCTCCCAATGCGCAGCTTTTGCCAGAGGAAGGGATACCCCAAAAGTAGATTTCGGTTGAAACCTTGTTGATCTTTTGAAGCTCTTTTGGTAATCCAAATCGCTGCTTAGATTCTCCTTTGGCTAAATGCTGAATAAAGCGTTTATCTATTCCAATATTAAGGAAATCGGAATATTCAAGATAACCATCATTAATGAGTTTCTTAAGAACTGATGCTCTCAGTAGATTGTTGTCTTTTTTGATAACTGCCAGCAAATCATTCTGAGAAATCTTGTTTCGCTTAAGGCAGTTACTAATTTCCTTTACGATTTCTGCATCTGGATCATTTACATCTTTGTCTGTCTCGATGGCGTGAATCCTATCGATTAATGCATTGACATCAAAACCAAGGAACTCCTCTTCTTGAATAGCATTAATCAATCTTCTTGCTTCCATACAGTGTGAATCTGTTGGATTTTCCTGTGTGAAATTTCGTAATGCTGAAATATCGTTTTTGTCAATCGAGTCCCATAAGCCCTGACGAGCATTATTTGCAGTTTCACGTTGAATGTTGACAATAGCCGTGCGAGCGTCTTCAGCGTGATGACTGTCGGGATATGTTTTAAGGAAGTTAAGGAAAGCTTCCTCTGTGTTTATTCTTTTGGCATCCTGCCAGTCATCGTCTTCTGATCCGGCAAGCATACGCTGGACTTCCTTCCTTACTGATGCAGGAAAGTATCCGTCTGTTTCGTCACACAATTCGTTGAATGTTACAATGCCGTCCTTGATATACTGTACAAGTTCGACAGCGGAATATTCTTCAATATTGTCGATAATTGCTTGTTTATTTGGCATATATTTATGTTATTTATTCTTTGGGATTTGTTCCATAATCATTTATGCCGTCCTCGCTTCCACCGAATATCATGACAAGAAAATAAAAGGGTATGATTTGATACCAGCCTGAATTACCTCTATCATGACATCTTTTAGCTCCCTGGGCCCATAAGAACCAGTAAGCCGGAACTATAGTTAGGATAATTAATAGTTAGGGTGTTCAGTTCTATGTTCTCATTTTTGAGACGAAATTTAAGTGCTACATGTCATAAGTTGCTGATACTCATCAAATGATTTATTGAATACTACGGCATTAAAAACTATGCTTTTTTTGATTCAAAAATCGGCTTACCTTATGATGGTATTGCTCTAATTTACAGAATATTGCAGATGATACCAGAACTAAAAAGTTGGAACATCAAACTGAACACCCTAATTAATAGTGCAAGCACTGGGTTCACGTCATTCATTTCAGTGACAGACATGAATATCAGATACCAGATTAAAAAAATGATATAAGATAAACCATACTCAGTCCTACGTATTCGTCCTTTAAAAGAAAAAATACGTTTAAACATCCCCTTATTATCTAAAACGCTAAACTCTGTATTTTCATTCTGAGAGGATAATGCTGATGGGATAACTGGGACAGGAGGCGTTTCAGTCTGGATAGATTCAACAGCTAATGATTGTACTTCAACAGCCTCAGAAGCCGAAGGTAAAATATTATCTATACTTTCATCGGTATTATCCATTTCCGAACCGGGGGGATTTACCTCCACAGATTCATCAGCCAATTGCTCTTCTATCCGTTTTTTCATCAAAGGAGTAAGTTTGCCACTTTTACTTAGTTCATACAGAGAAACTTCTCCACACTTTATGGCGTGGACAATCTCAGAAGCACTGTACTCCCGAAGGTTGTTTATTATTTGGTCTTTTGTAGCCATTTTTTTAGAATGAGGGATAGTCGTTATCTTCTTCTAATTTTAATGTTTCAATTTCGTCCATTGAATCATCATAAGAATCTTCTGAAGATGTAGTCTGACGATGTCTTGAGTATTTCGCCTTCTTACGCTTATGGTTGCTTTCAGATCCTACTAATCGATAGACATTTTTAGTATGTCTGTCTTGTATGAAATATGGGAATAAGAGCATAAAGTATATAATAAGGCCGAAAACAATTGCTGCTAAGGATGGAAATTTCTGAGTGGTGAACGCAGACGTGAGGCTGTCAATTCCTGAAATAGCATTCTTTGCCCCACTGCTTTGAAAATGGTCCACGTTCATAATTATAGATTCATTTGACATCTCTTTTGCGGAGAAAGATTTTAATTGATTCTCCCAATTGCCTAATGCATCCTTAATCTCACGAGTATTACCCAATAGAAAAACATTCCATGTGCTTGCTCCTTGAGCAGCTTCATTAATCCATTTGTTAGCGACAGTCTTTAAAGAATCATAATTTTGAGATAATAGTTGAAGTCTGAGAGCCTCAACCATATTGTCTCTTTGAACCGTTGCTTTAGATTCATCAAAGCCTGCCTTTTTAAAGGCTTGAGGATTTGAACTTTTGTTGACAATGATTTGTGTGAGAATATTTTGATATGAATCTATCCTTTGATTTGAATATTCTTCATAGTCAGAAAAAAGTTGTCTTGAACTATTAATTGAATTTTTGAAGGTTTCAACAATCTCATCATTCTGACTCCTAACAGTCCAAAAATGAGACATGGAAATCATACCAGCTATAAAAATAACCGGCGAGCCGAATATGAATATCCTTTCCCAAATTATCTTTCGTTTCATCTTTACACCAGACGCTTTCATCTGTTGTGCTCCTATGAAAAATAGAATATAGAAAATATCAGTGATCCCCATGCCTATTAGCGCAAAGGTAAAATTCCCATTTGTAAGATATGTGAATCCTACAAAGGAAATATAGCTTACTGCAATTAGGGCCAGGAAAGCTATTATATGACCCCATGAAAATTGTAGTTTTTCGTTCATTATCTTTTATTTTCAGGCAGCTGTCCTTCCAGCTCAGTAATTTTTTGTTTATAAATTGCAATCAGTCGTCTAATCGCATCATAATCACTTTCATTCTCGGAGACAGGAGCAGTTGTATTACCACCCGGAATTGGATTGACAATTACATTGGATTCTCCAGAATCCCCGACAATTATCTCTTTTGTCGGTTCCGACCAAGATGAAGGAGTATCACCGTTTGTAGCATCAACAGCAGTATCTGGTACTGGCCGCATTTCTCTTGCAGAGGGAGTCGAAAAATCGCCTCTCTTCACTGCCTCAAGAGAGAGGTTGACCTGCACCATCGGCGGCATGTTACCATATACGTCACAACCGGTTTTATACAGAACATTTCTTGCTTGTTCAACTGTAAGATCCTTTTTTAATGACTTCATCAAGGCCACAGTCCCTGACACAATCGGTGCCGCCATACTCGTGCCATCGCAACTCCTGAAATCTTTATTCGGGAAAGAGGAATAAATCTCCTTACCGGGGGCTGATATGTCGGTACATGGACCATAATTCGTGAAATCCGTGGGATATAGTTTCTGGTCAGCTGCTCCTACTGTAATGGCAACAGCCGATCGATTCTCTGGTGGAATACTTGAAAGGATATCATCGTTACCAGCCGCAAACACCAATATAGTTTTCTTATCAGATGCGAGCTTACAAACTCTATTCCAGAGTTTCTCTACGTTCTTGAATTGAGTTTGGGCAATTTGATTCTGTAATTCCACAGGCAGTTGATTAAGTCCTTGGAACGAAGGCCCAATAGAAATATTTACAACATCGGCACCTTTATGAACAGAATACATAATCCCACTGACTAAGGCAGACAGTGGACACATATTATTATCTATGACCTGTACGGGCATTAGCATACAATCAGGTGCAATTCCCGCAGCTCCTTGATTCAGAAAATCAAGCGAGCCAACAGCCAACCCTGCGGTATGAGTTCCATGACCTTCACCTTTACTTAAGGCATTATTTTGAGTATAAACATTGTATGCGTTTACAATGCGGTCTTTAAACATCGGATGCGAAGCGTCAATTCCATCATCAACAACAGCTACCGTTACAGATGGACTTCCTTTACTTATTGCCCATCCTTCTCTCGCTTTTACTGCGTTCAAGTGCCATCCGGGTGATGATGCTGACGTTGTGCTGAGATGACCATTTAATTCATATATTTCTTCATCAAATACTATGAATTTGTGATTAGGTATTTTTGAATTTATGGTGCGTCTAATCTCATCTCTTTCATTTTCCGGAATCTGGATCAAAAGAGATTTTACATCACGGTCAAAACCGATAATACTATATTGATTGTCAGGATAAGACTTTTTGAAGTCTGCTGCCAGTGCGTCAACATTGTCATTCTCATTTTCGAGAAACAGAAACAATCGGTTGGCGATTACTGGTGGAACACCCGGTTCTCTTTCTATCGGTGGGATTTGTCCGTCTTCGTTTCTTATCGGCGCGACAATAGACGGGTCATCCGGTAATTTACCATCATGTAATGATATTGGATTAGCAACTCCATTATCATCAATGGTGTCTCCGGTTGCGGTCACAATTCTACCAGGCTCCTCAACTCCGTTTACTGAGCGTGTACAACCATGGCAATCCTTGAATAGCCACGAGAAAAGGAGTAGCAACAATAAGGCCAATAATGCCCATAATAGCCATTTAAGACATCCACTGCCAGTGAGCCACAACCATAATTTCTTATACCATGGCAAGTTCCTTTCATATACTGCATTAAATGTTGTATTCCCCTTAACCAGTGAGTCAATAGGGTTGTTGTCCCAGCCCTTAAAAGTAAACCCTTTATTAGGAATCACATTTGGAATATCGCTTGCCAGCAGTCTGGCCCCTATGGTTTTCGTAATCTCAGGATTACCGTTTAATTTACCATTCTCGCCAGCATTAAAGCGACAAGTCGCAGTTTGTACACGAGGAGGTATCGGTGGCACAGGTGGCATAACCGGAGGGACATCTACTTTGTCATACTTTGCAACAAATGTCATTTCAGAGGTCACTTTCATGCCAAGAGGATTCGGCTCCCATCCAGTAAATATATAACCTTCAGATGGTGAAACTACAGGAATATCATTAGAAGATATTTCTGTTCCTTCTGGAAGTGAGATATGACTACTAAGCTTTGATGAGAGAACTCCATGTTCTCCTACATCAAACGTCAGCTTGTGCTTTGTTACAGAAGGAGATTCATGAACAAGTTCGCCTTTGCTTATATGTTTACGAGTGTCAGGTGTCATACCCCATGCAACAACAAAAACCTTATCATCACAACAGAATATGAAATCATCATCGATATATCGCAATGCACAAGCCATGACTTGTAGCTCCTCACCAGAAAGATTATTAACAACCTCTCGATAGTGAGCTATGGTCTCGTCCTTTATTGACTGATATTTAGTATGTCTTTCACCGTATAGACTACTGAGCGTTTCAGGGGTCTCGCTCCACTCATCAATATACCAGTTTACCGCATCATCATTTACTGAATAATCCGGTGCGGCCAAGAAATGAATGAATCGAGGATTGATATACTTCTTAATAATGCTATAAACGCTATCATATCGTTTATAAAGAGGGTCACGTCCTATGCCCTGATAATCTGTGAAATCACAGATTTCAGTGCTTCCCACTTTACGTTTTCCTATAAAAGTATGATTATCCATATTATGCGGTATAAAGTGGTTGTGTACGTTCAATCAAATCCTTCACTTTCGCATTGCACACTGGGTCGCAATGTGAAATGTCAGATGAATATATCAAACCTATAATAACGAAATTCTCCCATCTTTGATAGTTATTCCAAAATGGCAGTTGACGTAATACTGAGATATCTATTCTGCCTTGATTGACAATCGTAGCCGACTCGTCAAATACCTTTAGTGTTTCTATCAAAGGCTGTGGTTTGCGAACCTTATTCCATCCGGCAGGAGAGAAATCCACTGGAAGTCTACAATTTCCCGCTTTCACTCTAAGTTCGCCAATTTCGTCATCAGACATGTAGTGTCGCCCTACGGTACTTACAAAATTATTTAATGTGAGAGCCGCAAAGTCACCAATTGCATTGGGTTGCTCATTTTCAGAAAATATTTCAGTGTATCGTGTTATTTTATTTGATATAGAGCGTCTTACTTCCAATTTATTGAATAGATTTACAAGCATAAAAACGACCTCATCGGCATGGGGCAGATTTTTAACAACAGATTGTGAGACTTCATTGAGATGCTCTACCCAATAATCTACAATATGTTTGGTAATGACATCACCAATGGATGACAAAGTTATTGTTTCCTTGGCAATTACATCATCCAGCTCAAATCCTTGGGCTTTCAGGTATTCTATCAGCTCATCTTCAGTTTCAAGAATATAGTATGTCAAAAGCTTTTGGATATTGGTCTCGCGAGTATCTGAAATATCAATACCTGCACTCGCGCGAATAAAATTAACTGCACTGAAATCTCTTGGTGTATCCGTGTGGCATACGATTATATCGTAAGCGATATTTCGTAGAACTTCAGGGCTAACCATAAAGCTGTCTAATATTCTTCCGAATACTGCGGGGTCTTTTGCAACTGTTTGTTGAAGAGACCTTCTGATGTCCCCTGCAATCAGTCGTACTTTTTTATTTTTAGCCTCGGCATCTTCAGGCTCATAAAATACTTGCAGCGCATTGAGTAACTCTTTTTTGAGAATTTCCAATTGAGAATGGTAACGCTCCCTGCGGGCTCTATCAAGTACACCCGCAATTGAGTCAAGATCCCGGATTATAGCTTTAGACCCATCATTATTCAATGTAGCGACATCCGACCATGTAGCCTCAGGATCGGCGAAATGTGCTCGTACAAATTTATGGCGTAAGAAGCTGTCCTTCAATCTGTCAAGATAATCCGGATAGTCAGCATTAGTATGAATAGAGGTCTCTGGCGACTTTATGACACCATCGCTATATCCATCAAACAGACCATTTTTACCAGACCAAAAGAAATCTCTGAGCGGATATATATTCTGGAATGGGATTACTTGACCATTGCTTGTCAATGTCCATTCATCAAGCCATGTATTCGGCTTAATAATTTCAGGGAACACAGTATCAAAACGATTCCAGTGCTTATCCAAGGTTTCGTAATTGCCAGCTTTATCTGTTTTTGTACGTTCAAGATCGATGTTAAACTTAGTGGCAATAAAGAATAGAGGAGCTATCCCATTTGTTAAGCGGAGCATTTTCGCCCTTTCTTCTGGGTTTAAGCCTATATTTTCTTCAATCCAATTATTGATTGTCTCTCCAATAGTGGGTTCTGCCTTCTGGTCATTATGATGACAAAACAATACGCTACTTATCTGCAACGACCGCGAATATTTGTTGAAAAGATAGGCAACTTTTCCACGGCGAAGCATCTTGGGAAGTACTGTGGCAATTTCTTTTTCCTTATATTTTTCGCGGGAGCGTGCACCGGGAAAGTCCAAAAGATCCATGTCTTTTAAGAACTTGCGGTCCTGTGCTATAGATTCAGGCAACTCAAAAGTAAGTTCTGCGATTAGTGCAGACAACTCACCTTTACTAAAGTTAGACGATATAAGATGTCCATTTACATCATAAACATCCGTATATACATCATCAGTTCCTGTGTCAATTTGTACTCCACATACGGTATCAAGCCACTCTATTTTGAGTAAAGTTCCTCGTGTCCTCAGAACAGATTCAAAAGGCACATAGACTTCTTGCTGAAAATCAAGCTTCTTATATGCGTTTATTAGCGTGGCAAACAATCGGTTAATCTCAGGATTTTTATTCCATAGCAAACTGAAAATATCAATCCATTTATCGTAAGGAACATATTGTATAACAGGTGCAATAGTCCTACAGAAGTTTGATTGATATATGGCCGCGGCATTATTTCCGATTACATCTTTAATATAATCGTTTATGTCGCGTATATCATCTTCTGATATAATACCGTGCTGAACTTTTTTGCATTGCCATAATGATGACAACTCATCTAATTCTCGATTTATCGCCTCAAATGAGAGGGTCGTATCGAGATTTATTTTGATGTCATTGTAATATGAATCTGTCAGGAGTAGTATAATATCAACAACAGAAAGATTGAGAATTTTAATCTGATTTTTAACTTTGTGATTCTCTTTCTTAATTGTAAAGCGTGTGATTACTCCTGTTGACTCTATTTTTGCATTGTTGCCACCGCTTGGGTTCAACTCATCTATAAAACTATATTCCCGTCCATTATTTTCTATAACAAACGGATGATCTGAAGAAGACAATAAACTGCTCATCAGATAGGATTTGCCCACCTGACTCTCGCCATACGCAGCAGCCGAGCAGTTGCCCGTTAAAGCCTTACGTATTTTAGACAGTTTCCTGCGAAACTCCTTGAACTGTTCAAATGGGAAAGAGTCTTTCCCATACTCTTTAGCCCATGCAAGAGAATCGTTTATGATGTTAATATGGTTATCAATATCTTGTATCATGGCGTTAGAAATTAAATGCTCCTGAATCGAGCCAATATTTTTCATTTGCCCCAAGACTTTGGATGTGTATTTCGACATTGCCGTCAATAACGTCTTTGTCCTCTTTGTCGCGAATAGATGATATAGTCAGTAGTTCTTTATCATCCATGTCTCGGTCAATTGTCAGTTTGAAAGGCATACGTTTTTTGAGTTGGTCAATTTGTTCGTTGACCAATGATTGAACTTTAGCATCAGTAAGCGTTGCCCCATCGTTTAGAAGGGCTTTCTTACGAATCCTATCTGCAATTTTGTGTCGATTAAAGTCTATCGTGTATAAGGTACGACAAGGATATGTATCCATGCCGATTTGTCGCACATTAAGATATGTAGGTATTCGACTTACTGTCAAATCACCTTGGGCTTGCTCTGGAGTAATAAAATACTCAATAGGCTGACCTTCACGAGAAGCTTCTATATAGTTAACTGTTGATTTTAAGCCCTCTTTAAGCTTGTCAAGATTAATTACAAACTTATTTAAATTGGAAAGTTCAGAAGCATAATGTCCAATAACACCACCCATAGCCACAATGGTCTTTGGATTTGTTATTGAGCCTGTATTATTGTCAAAAGGATACCAATCGCCAACATAATAGTTGTTTAACATTATGAGCCTATTGGGCGACACTGCATAATACTTAAGGAAAATATCGCGAATTGCCGGGAGGGATGCTGGTCTGCCTGAAAGAAGAACTATATCACAGGCATAAGCATACATAATCGTTGCTATTTTCTTAAGTAATGGCTCAAATTCTTTTTCAACTACAGCAGATAACGCTTCACGATTGAATTTCCATTCCAATTTAGTTACATCAATCCCGGTTTTATCACAGAAGCCAGTTATAATTGATGCGTTTGGTGGACAATCCGCAAAGACATCATTGAATCTAACAACACAGTCTTTATGGTTATTTTTCAAAAGTTCCAGAAAATGGCACATCAGTGGAACCGAATATTGAATATTAAAATCTTTACGCAATATTCGGTCTGACACAGTTTGTCCGTTATGATCGGGACCAAAGAAATTCTTAATTTCCTGGCGGTATTGTGCTACTGACAAGTTTTTCAAGGCTTGACGGAATGCACTGTCTTCATTAAGAAGCATCACATTCTTAATCAAACCGTTCAACATGTCATCACCTGCAAAATAGAAACTATCGTAGAATATTGGTTCAGGTGTAATCGTGGTTACATCCCCTTTTTCGTAAGTATATTTACTTATCATGAGGTCGGTTGTTCCTGCACCAATATCCAACGATCCAACGGTAAGGGAATGTTGTGAATCCCCATCTTCTATTTTACCATATAGATTGAAGAACTCACTGCAACATCCTTTATATTTATGTCCGACTTCGCCATACATGTATACTAATTGAGAACATGTAGCCTCATCATAATACCATTCGGCGTCTGAATCCTTTTTAGTTCTTACTGATGGAATGACCTCAACTGAATTACGTTTTAAGTCAACATCTCCATTGAACCGAGATAACATCCGTACAGCATCCTGAGCGCAACGAACTAATGCCTCGCGTTCAAGTTTTGACATAGCGGTAGGACAAGTTACTATGATGCGTTTTATCTTTCTTGGCATTTCAGGATATCCGAACCCTTCTCGTACTGAACGATGCTTCGCACTGTTGATTTGACTATGCGCTTGGACTAGCATTTCAAGAAATGATAAGGTCATCAAAGATCTCCTTGAATAATGGAAAGAAAGACCTCCATCGCCGTTAAGATCCAATTGCCCATCACTCTTTAATTGAGAAGTTATACCCTGAAGATTAAGGATGTGATTGTCCTTCTCTCCGGGCAATACAAGGAATTGCCATTCTTCCTTATTCGGACGCCAGTCCCATAGATACCGCTTGGGGCTTGAATATGTCGACAATGAATCTATACGACTCTCAATATTAGACGCGCGATGAATTAGGGTATTCGCTTCTTGTCCAAGCCTTACTAAACTCGGATACACGAATTGTCGGCTATCAACATGTCCAAAGTCGCCAAAACAAACCTTACGGAAAGCGAGTCGCATATCAAAAGGCTCATTATAAGATCGTATTGACGCTCCATCTTCCGTAGAATTTATTGAATTTGTTAAATCAACTAACGAGAGTGGTCGAACTTGATTGAAGTTAGAATTGTCTTCAATCAAAAGAGCGGTAGTCCTTGAATTTCCTATGTCAATAACCATATCAACATCCCGAACCTCCACATCAACATCTTTATATAATTTGACCTTTGGGAATAGTTGATTTTTTGACAAGTAATTAGGGTGTTCAGTTCTATGTTCTCATTTTTGAGACGAAATTTAAGTGCTACATGTCATAAGTTGCTGATACTCATCAAATGATTTATTGAATACTACGGCATTAAAAACTATGCTTTTTTTGATTCAAAAATCGGCTTACCTTATGATGGTATTGCTCTAATTTACAGAATATTGCAGATGATACCAGAGCTAAAAAGTTGGAACATCAAACTGAACACCCTAACAAGTAATTAATCAGGAATATATATGACGCGGCATAGCTCATCTTTTTCACATTTGTTCCTCGCAATTGTGAAATTCTTGCAATTTCAGGATGAACCAAGTGCATCAGATACTCATCAATATAGCTCCATTTTTGCCCCGAAGAACAATAGTCTAAAAGAAACAATTCATTATTACACAGAGCAAAATCTATATCTTTCCTAAATTTATCAGGAAAAACAGGATTCTCATCATTTGCCTCATTTTCATATGTAGTATGAGTATCGAAAACTAATATGACGTCATAGATTTTTTGGCCTTTCTCTTCTTTGACTGGAATCAATTTGAACCGAGACCAGTTCAAAGGACCAAATTTGAACTTGCGCTCTGTCCTCTTAAAAAAGTATGGAGCTGGGAGCCATTCGTTTTCAAAAGACAATAATTTATTCTCTCTATCCGCGAAAGTAAGACTGTATATTTCGCCTTTCACACCGGCGCAAAGTTCATCGTCAATTTTGATCGGAGTTATACCGTCGTGTTTTAACTCATCAATATCCAGTTCTACATCTGGATTTGACAAGTAGCCATTTTTTAATAAGTCAGCTTTCTTGTAGTAGACCGTACAATCGTCAGTGCATACTTCATGAACAAGTTCCAGTTTCCATTCGCCACTATCAGTATCATACCACTCATGGAACCACTGTTTAAAGCGGTCCTGAGTGTTTATCTTCAGGCGAAAGGTAAACATCTGTATCCCAGAGTTTGCTATAAGCGAATATTCCATTTGTGATTTGATAATGATTACAGTCGTTATTGGAAGGCTCTCTTGAAAAGAGAGTTGGATTGTTGCCAAACTATTGGAGCATACCCTTTTTGCTTCTATTCCGTTATAGATTTCCTAAACACATAGCTGTACAGAACCCGAACAGAACGCATCTGAACGCATCTGAGATGATTTTTGTAGCCACAAATAGCCCCTATCTCAATATTTTTTAGTAACTTTGCACTTGGATAAGTATCTCTTTTCAAGAGATTTGTACAGTTGCTAAACATGTGCAATAGAGGACTGGCTCTGAAATCATCGGAGTCTTTAATGTAAATGTATATGTCGTTCCTTTTTCTCATTGATGTGGTCGATTGGTTGGGTATCTCTAAATTGGTTGGGTATCTCTAAATAAGAGAATGTGATGATATGTAACGGCACATAAAATCAGGCATTAAGCCATTCTTATTAGTAGCCCTCGCTAAACGAAATCTTGAAAGCAGCCTCAATCTATGAGCTTGTTGATAAATTTTTCGTACTTATTTCGTACTTAACACCTCTTATTTGCAGAAAAATAACTAACTTTGCATATTGAATAAGGCTCTCTTATTTAGAGAGTTGGATGTTTGCTAAACAATTTAACCCTGACCTCCGCATGGGAAATCAGGGCTATGGCTAAAGACTTTTGAGAATTAGGGAGTTGGCGCGGTCGACGACGGAGGTATCGAGGCTGGCGAGGTAGATTTGGGTGGTTGCTTCCGAGTCATGACCCATGCCTTCGCTGATTACGCTCAGGGGGATGCCTTTGGCTTTGGCGGCGGAAGCCCAACTGTGGCGGGCGACGTAGAGGGTCAGCGGGATTTGGACTCCTACCATCTTGGCTATCTTTTTCAGGTTGTGGTTGATGTTGTAGCCCATGTTGCGATAGGTGCATCGCTCGTTGGTGCCGGGATTCTTGATAATAGGGAGCAGGTAGTCAGTGGCGTTCTCGGGGTACTTGTCAATTATCATCTGCATTTCTTTTGTCCATTCGATTATCAGTTGCTGGCCGGTCTTGCGGCGGCGGTAGGTGACGTATCCGTTTTTGAGGTCCGATTTTTTGAGAAAAGCCATGTCAATGAAGCTCATTCCACGCAGGTAGAAACTCATCAGGAACATATCGCGAGCATAGTCGAGAGAGGCGTTGAGGGATAAGTCCAATGCTTTGATTTTCTTGATAACAGGCAACGGCAAGGCACGTTTAACTGTCTTGTCAACGCCGGTGTAAACGTGCTTGAACGGATTGCGGTTTTCGATGATGTCATCTTCGACCGCACGGTTGTAGACGGCACGGAGTATGCGGGTATAAAAAGAGATAGTGTTGGGCGCAACGCCACGACTTTTGTGCCATGCCTCGTAAGCCTCCATTATCTCGGATGTGAGGCAGTCGAGCATTATATCCTCGTCCTGCCGGAATTTCTTGAAACTGCTGAGCGCAGACATGTAGGTCTCGGAGGTTCTTACCTTGCCGTTCTGTTTGAGTTTGACGATGATACTCTCCATAAAGTTGAACAGGGAGTATTCGTTGGCGTAGCGGTTGAACTCGTCGATTACATCATCGGCAGTGTATGTTAGGCCATTGGCATCAAGTTTCTTGTTGATTTTGTTCAGCCGCTCAACATCCCAACGGATACGCTCACGGATTGAGAGGATAAACACCTTGCGCTCACTTTTCTGGGTGGTAGTAACCATTGAACGGGACTCGTCCCACTCTGACGGAAATACTTTGTAGTCCGAAAGGAGTTGTCGCACCTTCCTTTCGTGAATAATCTGATAGTAGATTGTGCCCTCGTGGTCAGCGACAGTCGAGGGCCGGAACTTTACTTTTATCGAAGCCATTTGGATTATGTTATTTGATTTGTCTATAAGATACGGCGAGGGGATACACTCCGAAAGAGTGCATCCCCTCGGTACATATTAGACGGTGTTTTTACGGAATGAAAAGAGCTGCAAGCTCCTGACAGCGGCGCTTATAAAGTCCTTTATGGAATCTGCCCTTATATTTGCAGTGTGCAGTATATGCTTTGAATATGTTGCGGTCTCCTGCTTTCAGTTTCCGATATACCGAGCTTTTCTTTACTGCTCCCGGTCCGATATTGTAGGACAACACACCCAAGAGCAGTGCATCCATCGGTTTGAGGTCATTGAAGATACCGATAAACTTATTGAGGTCTTTGCGTAAAAGTAAATCAGCCTCCCGTTCACTCATCTTATAGCCTCGGAAATATTTTTCACCGGGGAGTTTTCTATGACCATAGCCCAGATATGGCCAGTGTCTGCGAGAATCATGCAGGGTCTCATGGTGCTTGATAATCAGGACAGCTCTCTCATACGGAGGCAACTCCATTATGCTCCGCTTTGCGGCGAAAGCCGGCGATGTGGCTGTCAACGCCACTATCGCCATAAGGAATATAAGGATTTTTCTCATCGAATAACCGGTGTTACGGGTCCTACAATCGGGCCGATGATTTTGCCACCATCATCATCACCGCTGTCCTTGCCGTTGAACTCAAAGGTTTGCTCCCACGGAGTTGAGCCGAAGTTGTCCTCAATCACAATCAGGAGTTTATGAGTTTGAGAGGATTTTGCAGTATATGTCAGCCGGAAGGTCTTGCTTTCCAGAAGCACACGGTCATTGTTTACCAGCACCGGGCCATCAACGAGTTTGAGAGTGCCTTCGCCGTCATACTGGAAATATCGGATTGTGTAGAGCGTGTTGGAATAGTTGCCCTCCGGCTTAATCTCAAAACGTAGCTCAACTGTTTCGCCCTGCTTGATTTTGTCGCCGTAGGGCATGACCTCCACCGTGAAAGGATAAGACTGCTGCACATCAAGGTCATCGGAACATGAAGTGAGCGCGAGGACGATTGCAAAGAGAGCTATCCAGAACCCGAAGAACCGGGCAGGAGTAAGGCGCATTGCGCCGATCTTATTGAGGATTGTATTCATAATTCAGAGTCTTAATTTTGAATTGTTGGAGATTTTAGGCTGTGTAGCCATCAGGTAGTCATTCAAATCCTTGTGTTCAGGATATAAAGCTGATTTGTCAGCTACCTTGTCGCCGAACTCCCGGCAAAGTCTTGAAAGGGCGTTTCGGCCTGCATCGTCATTATCGAGATAGCACAGAATCAGGGAGTAATCCGAAAGAGGCTTTATCGCCTTTCCGAGATTGGCAACCGAATTAAGCACCACAGAATCCACACCGTCATTGAATCCCAGCCTCTCGGCGGAAAGAAAATCAATGAACCCCTCGAATACGTTGCATCTTGCATTACCACCGGATATATGCGATATTGCCTTCGGAGGATAAGAGAGCTTGGCAAAGGGATTGCGCAGCTCAAATCCATGTTCGACATTCTCAAAGCCGACGGCATAATAATCCCTGCCGTGCAGCCTGTAATCGACCTGAACACAATACCGTCGGGCCAGATTCTCCGGGATTCCGCGCCCCGCGAGATAGTTCAGCAACTTCCGGGAACACAGCGGTCCCACCTCGATATTCTCAAATGCCGGTTCCGGTCTGACTTTCGGCATTGGCTCCGGTCTGTAACCGTCGGGCATCGGGATTTTCATAATCTGTGAGATATATTCAGCCTGCCGGATAAAATCATAACTGCCAATCATCTCACCGGCAAGAGTGAATATGTCGCCACCTTTCCCGATACCATAGTCGTACCATAGATTATTGTAGCCGATATGCAGGGAGGCGTTTCTCTCACTGCGATACGGAGCCAGAAACCAGAACCCCTTGCGGTCTTTCCCTTTCATCTCCGCGCCTAAATGCAGCATGAAGTCAAGCAGGGATATTCCCTTGAAATATTCCTTGTCCATGCCTCACATACGGAATTTTCGTTGCGGTTTCGGCACATCCGGCTCATGGCGAATGTCAACCTTGCGGATGGCAGACATTTCAGAGGCGATGAATCGGTTCAGTTCCGACATACTGCAACTGCCCGTAATCTCGTGCGCAAGGTCATATATTCCGCCATAAGCTCCTGATTTTGTATCACGCCACAGATTTGTTTCCGTGTTTATTACCATAGTCGCGGCGTGTTCACTGTCGTATGGAGCATTGTAAATGCGCAGATTACCGTCGGCTGCTACCGGATGTTCCTGTCCAAGAGCCTTCATAAACTCCGTAAGCGGAATGTTTTTTATATCGAGGTCTATTATTGTCGGCATGGATTATTCGATTGTGAGTTTAACGTGTACCCCGAACTGGGTCAGGAAATGGCCGGTGTCGTTGCCGAACACGAACCGCTCCTTTACATGGGCGCCGAGAGCCAGCCTGTCCGAAAGATAAAAGTCAGCCGACAGAGTCAACGCGCCGCCATAGATGAAGGCATCACCGTTCTTTATTGTAGAGCCGTCGGAAAGTATATGCTTACTCCAGTTGACTGTCTCATATCCGCCGAGAGCCGACACACCTCCGTATAGGTGGAATGTCTGTGAATAGTCTCTGACGATATGGAAATTATAGCCGACCTCTCCCGTGAACTGCGCCACGGGGATACGACCTTTTTCGGCGTATGGCTTATAGGTCTGGAGATACTCGCCGCCGAAGCTCCATGTGTTCGCGTCACCCTTGAACACCGAGTAATACACTCCGAAAGAATAGCCGCAGTCGCGAGAATTGCCGGTATAGAAACCGCCTGCCATATTCGCCTTGATTTCCACGGCTGACATTCCGGGGAGGCATCGCTGGGCCATTGCCCGCCCTCCGAAGAGGGTGAGCATGGCAGCGATTATCATTATCGCTTTTATCATGAATTACTGGATTGAAAGTTCATCAATTACATTAGCGCGGACAATATCGCCGTTCTCGACCACGAAAGACTGATTGAGGCCGCCTTCCTTCTCCCCAACCTCGATGACAAGCTGCTTGTCATCAGGGATAGTGAATTTCTCAAGGGCAAACACCGTTCTCTCCGATTTCTTGCCGCTGACCACCGTCACATAGTTCTGGGCGCGTAGCGGCTCCAGCACCTGCTCCTGCATGGCAGTACGTTTGACAACCTTCTTATCGACTATCTTGAACGAGATGTAATCAATATCGAAGGCGATATTCGATGTATTCTTCAGTTCAGTGTGGAAATAGAGAAGGCCGTTGTTGGTGTATATGCTTTTCAGAATGAACTGCACACCGAAACGCTTGGAGCCTATATGCTTGATTTCGCGCTTGTCCTGCTTGTAGATTGATTTCATAATCAGCGTTACAAGCATCGGCGATTCCTGACCGAGACGCTCCAAGAATATCTCCTGCGCGTTGTTTGGACGGTTGACCGCCTCCCCGTCGTGGATAAAGTCAGTCATCTCGATATTGAGCAACAGCGGCTCCTTTGCGAATTTCACGTTAAAGGTGAAGAAACAGCCGTCATCGGTAATGACCGTGAGATTAGTCTCGGTCTTGAACGACTTGACAGCCGATTTTACGCGCAGCACATTCTTCGCGCCGTCGGCCAGACCTGCCACAAGATTCTCGTCGCCCAAATCTACATACACGATTTCCGAAGGGAAAATGACATGGGTAGTCTTGTTGAACGCAACTTCCAGAGCGTGCGGGGGAATCATACGGTCAAAACCGACCTTGCGCGTCAGACCCTCGAACTTGTCTCCGTCGGTATAGCCGGAACCGTACACGTTGATGTCGTGTTCCGCAACCTGTTCAGTGTCGGACGGCACATTGTTATCGGCGTTTTTAACCGCTTTTGTCCTGGCAAACGCCGGAGAGACCATGCCTATAACGGCGACAAGAGAAAGAATTATAGTCTTGAAATTCATAATGGTTTTCTGTTTTTGGTTACACATCTTCGGGCTGATGAAGCATTACCCGGTATCCGGATTTCAGGTGGACTTTCACGGTCCGCATCTTCTTTGTCAGATACTGGCTTACACCGTTGATAAGTCCGCGCCCCACATCGGAGGCAATCTGCGCACCGGCATCGGTGGAGATATTTATCGAACTGCCCATCGTTGACCCCATGTTGGCGCCGATCTCGTGCAGAGCGTCCGACTCCATAGAATTGGGCATATTGATTCCCTCCTGTCCGTCGGTATCATACACCGTCAGCTTCACCTCATACACGGAGCCTTCGCACTCCACCGAGGACACAGCAATTTCAAGCCTCTCGCCCTGCAATCTCGCGGCACCGACAACTGTTGTGTTGCGTGGAACAAGGCGGCTTCCTATCCACATCGGTTCCACAATCCGGAGCCTGACAGTCTGCCCGTCGGTAACGCTCTGGTTCCCTGCCACGACAGCGGCAATTGTGTTCTTCGGACTTGTTGCCTTTGCCCCTACCGAGGTATTGAAACCGCGTCCGACGGCAGAGGATGAAAGCGTCGATACGACATTCCTCTTTACCTGCGCGACCGGCTGGACATTCCTTTTGCCCTTTTCCTCCACCGTCTGCGCCGGAGCGGGATTCACGGCATTGCCGTTGCCCATATATTGCGCCACAAGCTGATAAGAGCGTTCAAGAAGCTCCATCTGGTCCGGCTGCTGTGCCTGTTGCGCCGCCATAGCGTTCTGCGCCTCCAGCTCGTCAATCCGTTCCTGCATTTCCGCCATGCGGACAGCATCGGAGTTTTCCGGCACGAAAAAGTCATCGAGCGAAGCCTGTACCTCCTGATACTTTTGGGCCGACTGTTCAATCGGGGAGGGTACGGGAGCAGCCATTGTATCCGTCGGTACGGAATCCTGTCTTACGGAGGCGGCACTCAAAATGCTGTCCTGTCGGGCTTTCTCCTTCTGCATTTCCGCATCGGCAAGCGCTTTGAGCTTGTTGCCCTGCAACTTATCGCTGTCCCCGTCGGGCAATTCCATGTTGGCTTTTCCCTTTTCCGCACCGTCATCAGAGAGATACGAGCCGAAGATAAGCCACATCGAGCCGAGAAAGATTATCGCCGCGCCGGGAATGACAAGAAGGTATTTCTTCATTTTCTGCCCCTCGGCAGCCGATTTTGATTCAAACCAGTCATTGATTTTCGTTTTCAATTCCTGAAAGTTCATAAGCGGACTTCTTTAATTGACCTATATCCGGCGTATCGCCGTTGTCGAAACCGGGCAGTTCCAGACCCTCTATGTGTTCAGGCTCCATTCTCTCCATCAGTGCCTGTCCGCGCCCTATGCGGTAACAGGCGTTGCCGAACACGAAGAAAGCCGTGATGATGAACAGGGAAAGCATGACGGTTATCAGTGTAAGCCTGCGGTTTGCCGGGATGCTGTCGCACTTGCGGCGCAGATACGCACCCAGCGCCGATTTCGGTCTGCCCCACACCTTATTATATATAGCGGAGCGTATTGAATGAAATTTATTCATCGGTTATCGTTTTACCGTTGATATGTCCTTGTTCTCAAGGATATTGAAATTCTCGATGATAAACCCGTTTGGATTGTCGTCGGAGCGCGACGAGTTAGTGAGGCGGCACACCGTCACGAGGCTTCTCTCGGTCACGTTGCTCTGGCGGATAATCATCTGGCGGGCATAAGTCCGGGCCACATAGGGGTAATTGTTGAAATCGCACACCACGCTGTCAACCTGACACACCTGATTGATGTTTCCCGAAATTATGCGGTTATAGTAACCCTTCTCTGAATAATCAGAATAATAGTTGTAGGCGCTTTTGTCCGATAGAATCAGCGCACGGTTGATGTTATGCTCGATTGCCGACTTGTCCGGGGAGAGCGAGAAGAACAGCTCATGGAAGCGGCGCACATGTTCCCGCGCCTCCGCCGGGCGGTTCTGGCTCATGTCTTGCGACAGAGCCAGCATCAGGCTCTTGCCGTTGTCGAGGACATAAATCTTCTCCCGCTGCTTCTCGGCGAAATTGAAAGCCGCCACCAGCGCCACCGAGACCACTACCGTGCACATCGCAACGAACACTATTCCGAAAAGGCGTATCTGACGGAAGGATGTCTCGATGTTTTTTAATGACTTGAATTCCATTTAATCCGTATCAGAGTTTTATTTCAATAATTTGCTAGGGTGTTCAGTTCTATGTTCTCATTTTTGAGACGAAATTTAAGTGCTACAT
>ERZ827108.1441-NODE-1441-length-31582-cov-13.975830_pt1 | contig 31582 bp, 21 predicted proteins | sample MGYA00519921_ERZ827108 | MGnify/ENA primary metagenome ERZ827108 (study PRJEB31778, sample SAMEA3449258) | human gut metagenome | biome: human gut; feature: human-associated habitat; material: faeces | place: United Kingdom | collected 2010/2012 ...
TACACGAAGCGGAACGACCTGAGCTACACGGTGAACTACCTTGAGAAGGATACGCTCAATGTGCTTCACAATCCAAAGGGTCAGGACGGGATGACGTTCGATGAAGTGGTCAATTCTGCGGACGAAGTGATTGAGATCAACGGCTACAACTACGACAGCGTGGTTCCGGAAGAAACGCTGACGATTGGAACCGGCGAGAACGTAATCAACATCTACTACACGAAGCGGAACGACCTGAGCTACACGGTGAACTACCTTGAGAAGGATACGCTCAATGTGCTTCACAATCCGAAGGTTCAGGACGGGATGACGTTCGATGAAGTGGTCAATTCTGCGGACGAAGTGATTGAGATCAACGGCTACAACTACGACAGCGTGGATAAGGATACGCTGACGATTGGAACCAGCGATAACGTGATCAACATCTACTACACGAAGAAGACCGGCCTGAGCTACACGGTGAACTACTACTGGAACGGGACGACCGAGAAGGTCGCTGAGTCCAAGACCGTGAACGACCAGACGTTCGAGGCAGAGGTGACGGAACACCCCGTCGAGGCCGAGGGCTACACGCCGGTATCGACTGATCCCAAGACGATTACAATTGACGCGGATTCGACCAAGAACGTAATCACTTTCTACTATTATAAGAACGTCACGCTGGAAGCGAACAGCGCCACGGCAACTTATGATGGAACGCCGAAGAGCGTTTCCGGCTATGACTGCTCGGTTGACGGTCTGACATTCGAGGGAATTACCGCTGGCGCGACGGGAACGCTTGTCGGCGAATATCCGGCCACGTTCAACACGAACCCGGAAGACCCGGAGTTCCCGAAAAAACAGCTCGATACCACGGGTAACTACATCGTTGCGGCGGTCGTTCCGGGTCTGCTGACCATCACCGACGATCCTGTCGATGATGCCAATGTCATCACCAAGAAGCACGGCACGGAAATCGACACGGATACCGCGCAATCCCTCTACAACCTGGGCGAGACGGTCACCTTCACGATCTCCGTCAAGAACATCTACAACACGCCGAAGACGATCACGCTGACCGAAAAGGCAAACGTCAAATTCAGCAACGGCGAGAACGTCATCGTGTTTAAGGATGTGCCTGCCGGTGAGACGGTGACGGCTGAGGCGACCTACACGATCACTTCGGAGGACATTCTGGAGGGCGTCTTCCGCAACACGGTCACGGCCACCTTTGGCGACGACAAGAGCTGGGAGGCGAGAGATGAAGTCGAAACGGCTAAGCTGGATACCACGCTCAACGTGACGAAGACCTCCGGCGTGCCGGACGGGCAGAAGGCCGCGCTGGGGCAGACGATCACCTACACGATCAAGGTTCAGAACGCGGGCAACGTGCCGTATACGAACGTGAAGGTCGAAGACCCGCTGACGGGGCTGACTGAGACCATCGAAACGCTGGCCGTTGGCGAAACCAAGACGTTCACCACGGAATACGTCGTCACCGAAGCGGACGTGCTAGAAGGCCATGTGCTGAACACGGCGACGGCGAAGGGCGACAAGATCAAAGACCCGAAGGGCGACGAGCCGAAAGAGCCGAACGGCGGCGACGAGGTGGAAACCCCGACGTTTGCCCCGATCACCATCAAGCCGAAGGACGTGACGGCGACCTATAACGGCGCGGCGATCACCGGCAAGGATGTGGAAATCACGTCCGGCAAGCTGCTTGAAGGCCACAAGCTCACCGCGGCGGTGATTGGCAGCGGCGTGAACGCCGGAAGCTATGAACTGACCCTCGACCCGGAAAAGATCAAGATTGTCGATGCGAACAACAAGGACGTTTCCGAGATGTACGCGCGCACCATTCTTCCGGGCAAGCTGATTATCAATAAGCGCAGCGTGCTGATCTCCTCGCAGTCCGCGACCAAGACGTATGACGGCTCGGCGCTGACCCGCCCGGCCGTGACGATCACCGGCGACGGCTTCGTTCCGGGCGAACTGGCGAAGGCGGAGGCGACCGGCTCCATCACCAAGGTGGGCAGCACCCCGAACGCCATCCGGTATACGACGACCGGCGCGTTCAACGCGGCCAACTACAGCATTGCGCTGTCCGTGGGCACGCTGACCGTGACCGAGAAGCCGAAGCCGGAACCGCGGCGCACGTTCAACCTGACGATCAACTACGTCTATCAGAACGGCAAGCGCGCGGCGGCTTCCTACAACCGCGGCGGCCTGAAGAACGGCGAAACGTTTGATATCACGTCCCCGGTCATCGCGGGCTACACGGCCTCCGAAACCGTGGTCAGCGGCACGATCTACAACCGCGATATCAAGGTGACGGTCATCTACACCGCCGACGGCGTGAACCTGGATGACTACGGCGTGCCGCTCGGCCTGGGCAACATCACCATGAACGTGGGCGACTGCTTCGAGTAACCCTTTCACCGTATCCGGCGCGCGCTGTGCCCGCCGGATGCGGTCTCTCCGTACTACAACAACAGGAGGAAGAAGGCCATGAAAAAAATCCTCACCTTGTTGCTCGCTCTGTGGATGTTGACGGGCTGCGTCGCGATGGCGGCGGGAAATCAACTGGTTGTCGGCAGCACAACGGCGATGAGCGGCGCGTTCTTTACGGATTTGTTCGGCAGCAACACCGCGGATATAGACGTTCGGGCGCTGCTGCACGGCTATAACCTGATGAGCTGGGATCACGAAACCGGCACGTACCAGATCAACGACAGCGTGGTCGCGGGCATGGCCGTCTCCAAGGACGCGCAGAATAACCGCGTATACACGTTCGACCTCTACGGCGATTTGAAGTTCTCCGACGGGAGCGCGATCACCGCGAAGGATTATGCGTTTTCCATCCTGCTGACGGCCTCGCCGGAGCTGGCGAAGCTGGGCGGGCAGTCCGCCGCCGTCGGCGCGATTCTGGGGATGGATGCGTACCAGTCCGGCAAATCGTCCGTCCTGCGCGGCGTGCGCCTGCTGAGCGACACGCAGATGTCCATCACGATCAGCAAGGCCTACGAACCGTATTTCTACGAGATGGCGCTGTTTGATTACAGCCCGTATCCCATCAGCGTCCTTGCGCCGGGCTGCAAGGTGATCGATACCGAAAAGGGCGTGGGCATTGTCAATGCCAGCGGCACGGGCGCCGCGATTTTCACCGCCGGCCTGCTTCAAAAGACGATTCTGGACGCGGCCACCGGCTACATGAGCCACCCGTCCGTCGTCAGCGGCCCGTACACCCTGACGAGCTACGACGCGCAGCGCGGCACGGCCAGCTTTGCCATCAACCCGTATTACAAGGGCAACGAGGACGGCGAAAAGCCGACCATCGAAACCATCGTCTATCGCACGGTCGCCAACGACGAGGCCATCGACCTGCTGCTCAGCGGCGAAGTCGATCTGCTCAACAAGATGGTGGCCGCCGATACGATCAGCAAGGGGATTCAATCCACTGCGGATCAGCCGTTCTCCGTGGCGAACTACCCGCGCAGCGGCCTGAGCATGATCAGCTTTAGCTGCGAGCGCCAGACGGTCTCCGGCAAGGCGGTTCGTCAGGCGATTGCGAATTGCTTCGACCGCGACGCGCTGGTGAAGGCCTACACGGGCAACTTCGGCCTGAAGGCCAACGGCTATTTCGGCATCGGCCAGTGGATGTATCAGCTTGCCGCGGGAACGATTCCGCCGCCCGTCGCCGATCTCCCGGCCAACGCGACCGCCAAGGAGACCGCGGCCTACGAGAAGACCGTCGCCCAGTGGGACGCGCTGTCCCTCGACAAGCTCAAGGATTACCCGCTCGACCTCGATCAGGCGGCCAAGCTGCTGGATCAGGACGAATGGCGGCTCGGCAAGGACGGCATCCGCGCCAAGAAGATCGACGGCAAGACCGTCGCGCTCGACCTGACGCTAATTTATCCGGAGGGGAACGCCGTGGGCGACGCGCTGAACGCGACGCTGACGGAAAACCTCGCGGCCATCGGCGTCCGCCTGACGGTCAAGGCCGTCCCGATGAACGAGCTGCTGGATATCTACTACCGCCGCGTGGCGCGCGACTGCGACATGATCTATCTGGCGACGAACTTCGGCACCGTCTTCGACCCAAGCACGACGTACTCGACAGACGAGGCCTATGTGAAGACCGTCAACCGCACGGGCATTCGCGATAAGAAGCTCGCCCAGCTCGCCGTAGACATGCGCAAGACGGAGCCGGGCGACGTGCTGAGCTACTGCCGGAAGTGGGTCGCCTTCCAGGAGCGCTGGACGGAGGTTCTGCCCGCGATCCCGGTTTACTCCAATGTGTACTTTGATTTCTACACGACCCGCCTGCAAAACTACCGCGTGACGGAAAACCAGACGTGGACGCAGGCCATCGTCGGCGCAACGCTGACGCAGACAGCGGAATAACAAAAACCCCCGCCGGGAGGGATTTCCTCTCGACAGTCTGAGCTATTCTCCCCCTTCGGGGGGAGAATAGCTTTTTGTCTACAGTCTGAGGCGGGCTAGGCGGGATGATCCCGCCTTTTTTTGAAAACGAAAAAAATGTAAAAAAAAACATCCTCTTTTTATTCAAACGGTATTGATGAAAGCGTTTTCATGTGATATTATTCGATTAACAAAGGAAAACGCTTTCATTGTGTGCAGAGAAAGGAGGAAAAGAAGACGAATCTGTTTTCGTTGGAAGGGAAGAACGCGGTGGTTACCGGGTGCGCGACCGGCATCGGTCAGGGCCTCGCTGTGGGGCTGGCTAAGGCTGGCGCAAAAATCCTGGCGTTTGACATCGCGGATCTTTCCGAAACAAAGCAAAAAGTGGAAGAGGTCGGAGGTGAATGTCAGCTTTACCATGTAGATTTATCAAACAGCGCCATGATCGACGAAGTATGGCATTTGGCTGTTGAAGAAAATCAACATATTGATATCCTGTTTAACAACGCGGGCATGCAGCATCGCGAAAGCGTGTTGACCTATCCGGAAGACGTGTTCGACCGCGTGATTGCCGTCAATTTGAAATCCGCGTTTCTGATGGCGCAAAAGGCAGCGAACCATTTTAAGGAAAGGGGCTGCCGTGGCAAAATCATCAACACGGCTTCTCTGTTTTCGACGTTTGGCGGCGTGGATGTCAGCGGCTACACCTGTTCCAAGGGCGGCATGCTTTCCCTGACGCGGGCGCTGTCCAACGAGCTGGCGCCGTATGGTATTTGCGTCAACGCGCTGGCGCCGGGCTACATCCTGACCGGATTGACTCGGGCGGTTTACAACAATCCCGAAAAAAGCAGGCCGATCAACGAGCGCATCCCCATGGGGCGCTGGGGCAATCCGGACGACTTTGAAGGCATTGCCGTTTTTCTGGCCTCGCAGGCTTCTGATTATATCACCGGCGCCATGATCCCGGTGGACGGCGGATATACCGCAAGATAATGAAAGGAAGAAGAACATGAAAAAAAGAATGATCGCCATTGCGGCGTCTATGATGATGGTGCTCGGGCTCGGCACGGCGATGGCCGACGATACGATTACCCTCCGTCTCTCCAACAACCAGCCGGATGGCAACGTGACGACGCAGGCGTGCGAGTGGTTCGCCGAGCAGGTGAAGGAACGCACGAACGGCCGAATCGAGATTCAGGTATACAACAACGGCACGCTGGGCGACGCGGTTTCCTGTCTGGAACAGGCGCAGTATGGCGGCATGGATATCATCAAGGCCGACCTTTCCACAATGACCAACTTTGTTGATGATTACAACGCGCTGATGATGCCGTATATCTACACCGATCTGGAGCATTTCTGGAAGGTGCACGGCGGCGAAATCGGCATGGGCATCCTCCGCGGCGACGCGATGAAGAATGTCGGTCTCTACGGCCTGACGTACTACGATGCGGGCTCCCGCTGCTTCTTCAGCTCCAAGCCGATTCATTCCCCGGCGGATATGAAGGGCATGCTGGTTCGCGTGCAGGAATCCGAGCTGATGATGTCCATGGTTGAAAAGCTGGGCGCAAGCTCGATCGCCATCGCGTATTCCGAGTGCTACTCCTCCCTGCAGACCGGCGTTTGCGACGCGGCGGAGAACTCCATCGTCAATTATCTGGACATGTCCTTCTATGAGGTCGCTCCGTATTACATCAAGGACGACCACACCCGTTCGGCCGACATTCTGGTTATGAGCCAGAAAACCCGCGAAAAGCTGAGCGAAGCGGATCTTGCGATTATCGACCAGACCGCGCTGGATTCCTGGGAATACCAGAAAGAGCTCTGGGCCAACGCGGAGAAGGAAAACGAGCAGAAGCTGCTGGACACGGGCAAGGTTGAGATCTACACCCCGACCGACGAGGAAGCGGCTGAATTCCGCGACGCCTGCACGCCGATCTGGTACAGCTACGAAGGCGGCAAGTACACCGACCTGGTTGATCAGATTCAGGCCGCGGCCGAATAAAAAAACATGGAGAGGACGGAGCGGAATTGCGTATCCGCTCCGTCCTCTTTCTCTAAAAGGGAATAGGAGTTGAAATCGCGTATGACGGAAAAGCTGAAAAAAACGCTTCTATTGATTTACAGGTGGATTTACAGAATCATATTCGGCTACGCGCGGATCTCGCTTGTCGCCGTGGTGGGCATTGTCAGCGCGCAGGTTGTGGCCAGAAACATTTTCAAATCCAATATCCGCTGGAATCAGGAAGTCGCGCTGCTCCTGACCATCTGGATGGCTTTTCTGGGGCTGAGCATCGGCGTGGACAAAGGGCTGCATATCAAGGTGGAGCTGTTCTTCAGCATGTTTCCCAAAACCGTTCAGAAGGCGCTGGATTGCCTGAACCGGATTCTGCTGCTGCTGGTCGGCGTGTTTTTCACCTATTACGGCACGGCCCTCATCCTTTCGACGACACATTCTAAAATGACGGTCACGCGCTGGCCGGCCTGCGTGATGTATCTGATGATTCCGGTTGCGGGCGTCACGATGATCTATTTCGTGCTGATGAAGATGCTGGGCATCGAAGACGAAACGGACGCGCAAAAGAAAGGAGAAGCCTGAACATGAACGGTATCGCCATTGCGATTTTGCTTCTGACCTTCGTTTTTCTGCTGGTCATCAAATGCCCGATCACGTTTTCCATGGTCATTTCCACCAGCCTGGCCATGCTGTATCTGGATATCCCGGTTATGACGATGGTGCAGCAGATGTGCAAGCAGCTCAATTCGTTTACCCTGCTGGCTATTCCGTTCTTTATCCTGATGGGCGAGCTGATGGCGCAGGGCGGCATTTCGAGCCGACTGCTGAAATTTGCGGATGTGTGCGTCGGCCGTTTTACGGGCGGTCTGGCGCATGTCAACGTGCTGGCCTCGATGCTCTTCGGCGGCATTTCCGGTTCCGCCATTGCGGACGTCTCCTCGCTGGGCGTCATTGAAATCCCGATGATGACGGACGCGGGCTATGACGTCGATTTTTCAACGGCTGTCACGGTGACGAGCGCCTGTCAGGGTCTGATTATTCCGCCGTCGCACAACATGGTGCTCTATGCCATGGTTGCGGGCGGCGTATCGGTCGGCAAGCTGTTCTGCGCGGGATATGTGCCGGGCATTCTGCTGGGCGTGAGCCTGATGATCTGCTGCTACTTCATCTCCAAGAAGAAGAACTACGGCAAGGGGAAAAAGCTTCCGCTGAAGGAAGCGCTGGCCGTGACTAAAGATACGGTGCTGGCCATGCTGGCAATGGTCATCGTCATCGGCGGCGTTTCCGCCGGCGTCTTCACGACGACGGAATCCGCGGCGATTGCCTGCCTGTACTGCGCGTTTATCGGCCTGTTCGTGTACCGTCAGATGACGCTCAAGGATATTCCGGCCATTCTGGGTCGAACGGTCAAAACCCTTGCGATGATCTACGGCCTGATCGCGGCGGCGGGCGCCTTCGGCTGGATGATGACGTACCTGAACGTGCCGCAGATTGCGACCAACTTCCTGCTCAGCGTGAGCACGAATAAATACGTCATCCTGCTGCTGATTAACATCATCCTGCTCGTGCTCGGCTGCTTTATGGATTTGACGCCGCTGGTGCTCATTATGACGCCGATTCTGCTGCCGGTGGTCAAGAGCTTCGGCATGGATCCGGTTCAGTTCGGCGTGGTGATGATGCTCAACCTCGGCATCGGCCTGTGCACGCCGCCGGTCGGCACGGCGCTCTTTACGGGCTGCGCGATTGCGGGGCGCAAGATCGAGAGCGTTTCCAAAGCGACGCTGCCGCTGTATGTTCCGATGCTGGTTGTGCTGCTGCTGGTCACCTATATTCCGGGGCTGACGATGGCGCTGCCGAATCTGCTGATGAAGTAAACGGGGGACGCTTATGAAAACGGCATTGGTAACCGGCGGAAGCCGGGGAATCGGGCTGGCCATCGCCCTTGAACTGGGGCGATCCGGCTATGCGGTGGCCATCATGGCGACCAAGCCGGAATCCGCCTATCCGCAGAGCACGCAGAAGCTGCGCGAGGTCGGCGTTTCGTATAGCTGGCACGCGGGCGATATCGCAAACACCGAAGATCGGATCCGCGTGGTGGACGAGGTGGCGGCGCGGCACGGCCGGATCGACGTGCTGGTCAACAACGCAGGCGTTGCGCCGAAGGAGCGCAGCGATTTGCTCCAAATGACGGAAGAGAGCTTTGATTACGTCGTGGGCACCAACACAAAGGGCAACATGTTTATGACCCAAGCGGTGGCCCGCCGGATGATACAGGCCAGGACGCCCGGCATTATCGTCAATATTTCTTCCTGCTCGGCGGAGGTCTCTTCGGTCAACAGGGGCGAATACTGCGTGTCCAAGGCGGGCATATCCATGCTGACCCGGCTGTTTGCTGATCGGCTGGCCGGCGAGGGCATCCGCGTTTATGAGGTTCGCCCCGGCGTGATTCAAACCGACATGACCGCCGCCGTGCAGGAAAAATACAACCGCCTGATCGAAGAGGGAGCGTTCCCCATCGCGCGGTGGGGGCAGCCGGAAGACGTGGCGCGCGCGGTTCGGGCCTTCTGCTCGGACGACTTCGCGTATACAACGGGAAATTACATAGATGTGGACGGCGGATTTCACATTCGCCGCCTGTAAATGGTGAGGATATGGAAGAAAAGAAGGCAGAAAAGAGCGTCGTTTTCAGGCGGTATCACACGATCGTCGTCGGAAGCGGCGCGGCGGGGCTGAATGCGGCGCTTCGCCTGCACGAAATGGGGCAGACGGACATCGCTATCATAACCGAAGGGATGCGAATGGGCACTTCCCGAAATACGGGATCGGATAAACAGACCTATTACAAGCTTTCTTTGGGCGGAGAGGTTCAGGACAGCGTGCGCCAAATGGCCGCTACGCTGTTTGAGGGCGGCTGTGTGGACGGCGATATCGCGCTGGCGGAAGCGGCCAATTCCATTCGTTCCTTCTTCCATCTGGTCGAGCTTGGGGTTCCGTTCCCGATCAATGAAAGCGGCGAATACATCGGCTATAAAACGGATCACGATCCCATCAACCGCGGGACGTCGGCCGGGCCGTACACGTCCAAATACATGACGGAAGCGCTCGAAAAGCGGGTGACGGAGGCGAAGATCCCCGTCTGGGATCGCCATCTGGCGGTACGCCTGCTGACCCGCATGGAAAACGGGGAAGCGGCGGCGGCGGGCGTGATTGCGCTCGATCTTTCCGCGCCGGAGGATGCGCAGCTCGTCGTCTTTGCGGCCGCGAACGTGATCTGGGCTACGGGCGGCGAAGCGGGCATGTATCAGGCCAGCGTATATCCCTACGCGCACAGCGGCGCGACGGGGCTTCTGTTCGAAGCGGGCGCGAAGGGGAAAAATCTGACGGAATCCCAATACGGCGTCGCTTCGACCAGATTCCGCTGGAATCTTTCCGGCTCGTTCCAGCAGTGCCTTCCGCGCTATGTATCGGTGGATGCGCGCGGCGAGGACGAGCGGGAATTTCTGCTGGATGCGTTCAGCACGCCGCAGAACATGCTCAACGCGATCTTCCTCAAGGGCTATCAATGGCCGTTCGACCCCAGAAAGGCCGGGGGAGAGGGTTCTTCCTTCATTGACATCCTGATCTATCAGGAGGAAATCATCCGCGGCCGCCGCGTCTATCTGGATTTTACGCGAAATTCGGCGGCGCTGGAAAAAGACGGAAAGCCTGATTTTTCCGGTTTGTCGGAGGAAGCGAGGCGCTATCTGGAAAACTGCGGCGCGCTGCTGGAAACGCCGTTCAAGCGGCTGGCCAGAATGAATCCGCCGTCGATTCAAACCTATCTGGATCACGGCATTGATCTGTCCAGAGAAAAAATCGCGGTCTCCATCTGCGCGCAGCACAATAACGGCGGCGTCGCCGGAAACGAATGGTGGGAGAGCGAAATCAACCGCCTGTTCCCCATCGGCGAGGTGAACGGCAGCCACGGCGTGTATCGGCCGGGCGGAACGGCGCTGAACGCCGGTCAGGTCGGCGGTCTCCGCGCCGCGCAGTATATCGTGCACCATGACGCGCCCTCCGTGCCCGAACGGGAAGCGTTTCTCTGCGAACAGGCCGAGGCCATCGGCGAAATCCAGCGTCTCATCGAGGAAACCGGCTGTCAGCAGCCGATCGACGTGAAGCAGGAAACAGAAGCGCTTCGCCGCCGAATGACCCAATACGGGGCGTTCATCCGTTCTCAGGAGGGCGTCGAAACGGCGCTGCGCGAAAACAGGGCGCAGCAAAGCCGCCTGAGCCGGGCGCACGGGCTGACGGACAAGCGCAGGCTGCCGGATTTTTTCCGCCTGCGGGAGCTTTTGATCGCCCAGTTCGTATACCTGAGCGCGATTGACGACTATATAAGGCAAATAGGTGTTTCCAGAAATTCCTATTTAGTGTATAATAAAAATGGTACCTTGCCGCATGAAGGGGTGGCGGAGTGTTTTCGAAACGTCACAAAACAAACGGATACCGCGCGCCTTCAGGAAATCGTCTATGATCGAAAAACGGAATCGTGCCGCGTAACGTGGCGGCCGGTTCGGGGGCTTCCGGACAGCGATCAATGGTTTGAAACGGCATGGAAAAAATACAGGGAAGGCGATACGTTTCATCGTCGCTGAAGGCGGATCGCACGGGGGAAGATGACATGGCTGGAATCAAAGATGTAGCCGAGTATTGCGGCGTATCGCTCAGCACGGTATCCAGAACGATGACCGGCAGCGCGAAGGTTTCGCCCGAAACCCGCCAAAAGGTGCTTCAGGCGGTTAAAAAACTGAATTATAAGCCGAACATGACGGCGCAGATGCTCAAATCCGGCAGTGCGCGCCTGATTGGCCTGATTATTCCGGACATCGTCAACCCCTATTATCCGCAGATTGTCAAAACGCTTGAAGATTTGGCCATGGAAGCCGGGTATTCCATTATTCTGTGCGACGCGCAGGGCGACGCAAAGCGGGAAAAAAATTATTTTGAAACGCTTCAGCGCCTGTGCGTAGACGGTATTCTGTACGTTCCGTCCACGGAAGACGTCGAATTTGTTCGGGAATACGCCGAGCGAATCGCCATGGTCGTCATCAACCGCACCTTTGATATCAACGCGCCCTGCATCAACATCTGCAACGAAGAGGCGACAAACATCGCCATCCGCTATCTGCTGAATATGGGACATCGAAAGATTGCCCTCTACATGAATAATACGCATCGGCAGTACAACGTCGAGCGGCTGCGCGGCTGCGAAAAAGCCTTTGAAGACGCCGGCGTGACGGATTATAAGCCGTTTATTCAGCGGGATCTTGATGAAGACGACATCTATGAAAAAACCGTCCGGCTGATGAATCTGCCGGACAGGCCAACCGCCGTCTTTATGTTCAACGACAACATGGCCTTCGGCGTCTATCGGGGCATCTTGGATTGCGGCCTGCGCATCCCGGATGATGTTTCCGTGATGGGCTTTGACGACATTCCGACGGCCAAGTATATGGCGCCTCCGCTGACGACCATACGCCATGCCACCTACGATACCCTGAAGGTAATTTTCAATAACCTGATGTATCAAATCAACACGCGCGAGTTCGGCGAAGGCTCGATCACCTATTATAAGGCGAAGCTGGTTGAGCGGCAATCCGTCAGGCGAATCGAGAACGCCGAGCCGGAAGGAGAATAACCATGGAAAAGGTTCATATTTTTGATCTGGAAGGAACGCGATTCCCGGCCGGCCGGCGCACGCGCGTCGTCATCGGCCAGAACGGGGCGATAACGGGGGACAAGTTTTGTCAGGGCTATGTGGTCATTGACCCGAACGGCAAAATTCCCGAGCATGAACACGAAACGGTCGAATCCTACACGATCATCAAAGGCACGGGTCGGATGACGGTGGACGGAGAAACGCAGGCCATCGGCCCTGGCGACTGCGTGTTTATTCCCTCCATGAAGAAGCATGCGCTCGTAAACACCGGCAGCGAGGACATGCATATGATTTTCGTCTATGCGCCCAGCGTCATTGTCGATCATTGGGCGCAGGAAAAGCGCGGAGAGCTGAAATAACTTCTTCCACCCATCTAATCGCATAACGCAGACAAGACTTCGCGAAATTCACGTTTCACGAAGTCTTGCTGTTTTTTTCTGTTTTTCTCGCGGTTTCAGCCGCTTTCCGCGCCCGTCACTTCACCAGCAGCATGGTCAGGTCGCACACGTTGGTGCCCGTGGGGCCGGTGACGATCAGGCCGTCCGTCTGTCGCAGAAGGTTGTAAGCGTCGTTATCGGCCAGCGTCTTTTCGATGGAAAGCCCCTTTTCGCGGCAGCGCGCGGCAAATTCGCCGGTCACAAGGCCGCCCGCCGCGTCGGTCGGGCCGTCCGTACCGTCCGAGCCGACGGAGAAAATCAGGGTGTTCGGCAGGCCGTCGATCCCCGCCGCGGCGGCGACCGCCAGCTCCTGATTGCGCCCGCCCTTGCCCTTGCCGCGCAGATGCACGACGGTTTCGCCGCCGAGGATCACGGCGCAGGGCGCGCCGAGCGGCTGGCCGCTCTGACGGATTTCCCGCGCGACGGACGCAAGCATCGCGCCCGCTTCCCGCGCCTCGCAGTTGAGCGTCGTCGTCAGCGTCAGCGTGCGATAGCCCAGCGCCTCGGCCGAGGCCTTCGCCGCGTCGCAGAGGGCGCGGACGTTGCCGGTGATCTGCGTCTCCACGTTATGAAGCTGCTTGGGCGTTTCCGTTTGCAGCGCGGGCAGGACGTGCGGCGGGATGACCAGATGATAGCGCTCGATGAGCTGCTCGACGTCCCGGCAGGTGGAGCGATCCGGATAGCACGGCCCGGAAGCGATGGAATCCAGCGAATCGCCGAGCACGTCGCTGAGCACGATGGCCAGCACATGCGCGGGCGCGCAGCGCTGGGCAAAGCGGCCGCCCTTGACGGCGGAAAGATGCTTGCGGATGGTGTTGATCTGCACAATATCCGCGCCGCAGGCCAGAAGCTGCCGCGTGATCTCCGCGCAGTCGTCCAGCGTCACGCCTTCAAGCGGCTGCTCAAAGAGCGCCGAGCCGCCGCCGGAGACCAGGAAAATCACCTCGTCCTGCGCGGTCATGCGATCCGCCAGCGCCAACGCCGCCCGCGTCGCCGCCACGCCGGCCTCGTCCGGAATCGGGTGGGCGGCCTCGTAGATGGTCATGCGCGGGATATCGCCCTCGCTGTGGCCGTATTTGGTGATGACAAGGCCCTCGCGGAGGTTCTCCCCCAGCGCCTTTGCCGCCGCGTTCGCCATGCGCCACGCGGCCTTTCCGATGGCGATCACGGTAACGGGGCGGTCAAAACGCCGCCCTTCCAGCGCGCGATAAACGGCGGCGTCGGGCAGAACCGCCCGAATCGAATCGTCAATGATGCGTTTTGCATCTTCCGTCATATGCATGACGACCTCCTTGTATTGGGTTGAAAGCAGGATGAAAAGGCGGGATGGACAGCATCCCATCCCGCCTCAGGTTGCAGATAGAAGCGTTTTTTAGTGGAAGAACAGCGAGATGATCCAGATGAACACGATGCTGGCGAGACCCATCAGCAGGGTGCACATCGTCTGGGTTTTGTAGCCGTCCTCGGCCTTCATGCCGCCGAAGTTGGTGACGACCCAGAAATAGGAATCGTTGGCGTGGGAAACGGTCATCGCGCCCGCGCCGATGGCCATGACGGTCAGCGCGGCGGCGAACGGAGAGGTCAGCCCCAGCGCGCTCATCAGGGAGCCTTCCGCCGAATACAGACCCAGAATGCCCGCCGTCGTCGTAATGGCCACGGTGGACGAGCCCTGCGCCGTCTTGAGGATGGCCGCGATGATGAACGGGAAGAAGATGCCGACGTTGGACAGGAAGGACGCATGCTCGGTGATGTAGGTGACGATGCCCGCTTCGGAGATGACCTTGCCCAGCACGCCGCCCGCGGCGGTGACGAACAGGATCGGGCCGACGGTGCGCAGCGTCTCATCCGCCAGCGCGTAGAATTCCTTGCCCTTGCCCGCCGAGAACAGCGTCGCGACGGAGATAATCAGACCGACGGTCAGCGCGATCATCGGCGTGCCCAGGAACTGGAGAATCTGCGCGAAGAGCCCCGTCCACTTGGCCATATCCACGATGGACTTGACGGCCATCAGGATAATCGGCATGACGATCGGCGCAAAGGAGATACCCGCGCCCGGAAGCTGGCCGAACTCGGCCTTCAGCTCGTCATAGCTCTTGGTCGTCTCGCTGCTGTCCTCATCGGCCGCGTGAACCTTCTTGCCGATGTAGCGCGCGTAGAAGTAGCCCGCCGCCAGAGACGGGATGGAGACCAGGAAGCCCACCAGAATGACCATCAGCATGTGGCTTTCAAGCCCCAGCGACTGCGCCGCGGCGATCGGGCCGGGCGTCGGCGGGATAAACACATGCGAGGTATACAGGCCGGCGCTCAGCGCGACCGCCATCGCGACGGCGGAAACGCCGGTCTTCTTGACGATGGCCTTGCGAATCGGGTTGAGGATGACATAGCCGGAGTCACAGAACACGGGAATGGAGACGATCCAGCCCATCAGCAGAATGGCCAATTCCGGGTTCTTGTCGCCCACGCGGCGGATGACCCAATCGGCCATGGTGAGCGCGGCGCCGGTCTTTTCAAGGAAGAAGCCGATCATCGCGCCCAGAATGATGACGATGCCCAGCGAGGAGAACGTGCCCGAGAAGCCCGCGCCGATGGTGCCCGGCACCTTGGCCAGCGGCAGCGCCAGCAGCGCCAGAATCAGCGACACGCCCATGATGGACAGGAACGGGTGAATCTTAAATTTCGAAATGGCGACGATCATCACGACGACCATGATGAAAAAGGCGATAATCAACGGGATACCGGTCATAAAATAATTCCTCCCTCGTATGTTCGGATTCGTTCGCCCAGCGGCCTGTCGATCCTCTGCGCCGCGGAGCGTAACCGATGGATGCCCATATCCTCCTCTCCCCTGTCGGGCAAAAAACAGAAACAAGATTCAACTGTCTTCTCACAGAAAACAGGAAATCAACGGAAATGGTTGGAACGCCTTCCACCGTCTGCGGACTCCTTCCACCGCTGCGGCGGTCCCCCTCCCTCAAGGAGGGAGGTCTTAGGGGTTTCGCCGATCAAGGCCTTCGCCCTTGCCGTCGATTGCATATAGGGGCTTTGCGGTCGCCCCTATAACCCTTCGCGCGCCCTCTCGAAGCCTTTTATACAACTCCGGGTGCAGGGTCGAAACCCTGCTCGTTTCAATGGGGGTTATGGGGTTCCTAGGGGATTTAAGGGAGGATCGAAGCCGAGCGCGCCCTGTGGGCGGCTCAGCGAGGCGGAGCATCCCAAGCGAAAGGGAGCAACCCTGTTGCGACCTTTGAGCGCGGTAAATCGAAATCTCCCCCTAATCCCCTAGGCCTAGCGGAGCGCGTCTACTCCTTCCACCGCTGCGGCGGTCCCCCTCCCTCGAGGAGGGAGGTCTGGGGGGTCGCCGGTCAAAGCCTCCGGCCTTGCCGTCGATTGCATATAGGGGCTTTGCGGTCGCCCCTATCACCCTTCGCGCGCCGCCGATATTCTGCAAACTTTCGATTTTTCCTCCCCAAAGACCTCCCTCTTCGAGGGAGGGGGACCGTCCGCAGACGGTGGAAGGAGTAAGCAGGCGGCGAAAGGCGTATAGCTTTCCCAAATTAAAATATATGCGTCAAAACGCCGAACCATGCGCGTGCTTGCGGCGCATTTTACTTAATTTTATATTTAATTCGGCGCGGTCAGTCAATGTCCCTGCCTTTTTCGGGCGGGAACACCCGCCCAGAACGCAAGAAATTTAACAAATCAAACAGCCCACTCTCCCCGCCGCTGACCGCGTTAAAATTTCTTAATATCCCCGCCCTCTTTTTTCGAAATTCCCTTGATTTTGCCGCCTGCCATCGGTTACAATGACAAATGGCTCAAACGGCTTGTTGATAATTTACCGACGGCGTTTGACCTGTTTCGACCCGGAACAGGGGTTTCCTGTTCAAATACAATGGAGGAGGCATCCAACATGAAGAAACTTTTGACGATTATGCTGGCCGTGCTGCTGGCTGCGCTGGCGGTTGCCGCGTCGGCGGAGGACACCGTCAAGAACGCCGATATCATCATCGTCGGCGCGGGCGGCGGCGGTCTGTCCGCGGCCATCGAGGCGGTGAACGACGGCGCTCAGAGCGTCATCGTTCTGGAAAAGACCGGCAAGACGGGCGGTTCGCTGAACTTCACCTCCGGCTCCATGTCCGGCGCGGAGACGGTGATTCAGAAGCTCGACGGCATCGAGGACACCAAGGAGAGCTTTGTTCAGGATATTCTGAATAACGGCGCGCATCTGGGCAACGAAGAGATGATTCGCGCGTTCGTTGACGAGGACGTGGACGCGATCCAGTGGCTGTGGGACAACGGCCTGTCCGAATACAATTTCTCGTCCATGAAGACCACGGGCAAGCATACCGTGTTCGCCCCGGAGCATCAGCTCTATTCCGTGGCGCGCACCTACAAGCCCAGCGCCAACGACCCGACCCGCTACAAGGCCGCCGCGCACGAGATCATGGATACCGTGCTGGCGACGGACGCCTACAAGGGCGTGACCATCGACTTCAACACGACGGCCAACCAGCTCGTCGCCAACGAGCAGGGTCAGGTGCTGACCGTGCTGGCGACCGATGATAACGGCCAGACCGTCCGCTACGAGGCGAAGAAGGCCGTCATCATGGCGACCGGCGGCTACTCCGGCAACTCGAAGATGATGTCCGCGTTCGCCGAGAACGGCGCGAACTATCTGGTCGGCGGCTCCACCGCGGCGGACGGCTACGGCATCTACATGATGCAGCAGGTCGGCGCGAACATCGACCCGACGGCCATGAGCTACATTCCGACCTTCCCGATGGGTCACGAGACCGCGCCGGGCATGGGCGTGATCGCCTCCTCCTACATGTGGAAGGCGGGCGGCATCTCCGTCAATCAGGAGGGCTTCCGCTTCGCCAACGAGAACGACGCGGACGTCGTGGCGCGCGAGACCGCGCTGGAAGAGCAGACCAACGCGATTCAGTACGACATCTTCACCGACAAAATCATCGAGGATACCGAGGCGCTCAACGCTTCCGTGTTCTGGAATTTCTATTACGCGCCGGGCAAGCCGTATAACAGCGCCGTGGTCTCTGCGGATTCCCTCGCCGTGCTGGCCGAAAAGCTGGGCATCCCGGCGGCAAACCTCGAGGCGACCGTGAAGAGCTACAACGAGCACGTCGAATCCGGCGAGCCCGACGAGTTCGGCCGCGAGTACACCGAGGACGCGATCAAGAACAATTCCGCCTACTGCGCCGCGATCAACAAGATCGAGGGCGAGCATTATTACGCCATCCCGCTCAAGGCGCTTGTCGTGATGACGCTGGGCGGCGTGAGCACCAACACCGACGGTCAGGTGCTGGATGTGGACGGCGCGGTGATTCCGGGTCTGTACGCGGCCGGCGAGTGCGTCGGCGGCATCTGGGGACGCTTCGTCTCCGGCGGCACGGGCGTGATGGGCCCGATCGTCTTCGGCCGTCTGGCTGCGCGCGCGGCGATGGCGACCGAACCGGCGACCGGCTACACCCTCAAGACCCCGGCTGCGGTCATCACCGAGGACATGTTCGCCAAGGACGCGGACGGCGCGGAGAGCCTGTTTGATATGAGCCAGACCCTTGCGGACGGCGAATACGAGGCCACCGTGGACGGCCAGGAAGGCCCGATGACGGTCAAGGTCACTGTGGCGGATGGCAAGATTGCCGCCGTCGTCGTCGCTGAGAACCACGAGACGCAGGCCGTCGCCGCCGCGGCGCTCGAAAAGGTGCCGCAGGCCATCGTGGACGCCAACAGCGTGGACGTGGACGGCGTTTCCGGCGCGACGCTGACCTCCGGCCGCATCAAGGACGCGGCGGTCAAGTGCCTGACGCAGGCCGCGCAGTAAGCCCTCCCCCATCAACATCCGACTGAAAGGAAGAAACACCATGAAGAAGTTTATTCCCCTGATTCTGGCGGCCGCTCTGTGCCTGCCCTTCGCCGCGCTCGCCGAGGACGCGGTTTCCTCCGCCTCCGTCGCCGATTTCTACGGTCAGGCGGCGCTCACCGGCGACGACCTGATGAACGCGATCAACTCCTTCTCCGGCTTCTATCTGGTGACCACCACCAACCCGGACAACTCCCCGAACGCCGCGTTCTTCGTCTTCGGCATGGTCAAGCACGAGGATCATTACTACGTGCAGCTCAGCCTCGCCGAGAACCAGTCCCGCAGCAACCTGCTCGCCAACGGCGAGGGCGTGGCCGTGTATGCCGCCACCCCGTCCAGCGAGGAGGGCGCAAAGCCGTTCGCCACGTCCGGCGCGCGCATCCGCTTCAAGGCGATCACCGATGAAGCCGTCGCCGCCGCGCTGGCCGAGAACGCCAACGAAGCGACGCTGTTCTTCGAGGTCGTCGATGTTCGTCCGCTGGGCTAATCCCTAAGGGCATAAAAGAAACCCCGCCGAGAGAAAATCCCTCCCGGCGGGGTTTTTTACGCCTTCCACCGCCTGCGAAAGCCTTCCACCGCCTGCGAACTCCTTCCACCGCCCACGGGGCGGTCCCCCTCCCTCGATGAGGGAGGTCTTTGGGGTGAAAAATCGAAGGTTTGAATAATGTCGGCGGGCGCGCGATGCGCGCCCCTACAACGTGGCAGAAATCGCAACGGTGAGATGTGTTTGCAACGCTGGGCTGCATCATTGCAACGGATAGATGCATTTGCAACCGACGGCTGCATCGCCGTACCCCGTAGGGGCGCGCATTGCGCGCCCGTTCGTCCCCGACGTTATAACAACAACCCTTCGGGAGGGCGCGCGAAGGGTTATAGGGGCGACCGCAAAGCCCCTATATCCAATCGACGGCAAGGCCGTAGGCCTTGACCGGCGAAGCCCCCCAGACCTCCCTCCTCGAGGGAGGTCTTTGGAGAGGGGAATTGCAACGGTTGGTTGCATCATTGCAACGGTTAGATGCGTTTGCAACCAACGGCTGCATCGCCGTACCCCGTAGGGGCGCGCATTGCGCGCCCGTTCGTCCCCGACGTTATAACAACAACCCTTCGAGAGGGCGCGCGAAGGGTTATAGGGGCGCCCGCAAAGCCCCTATATCAAATCGACGGCAAGGCCGCAGGCCTTGACCGGCGAAACCCCAAGACCTCCCTCTTCGAGGGAGGGGGACCGCCCGCAGGCGGTGGAAGGAGTCCGCGGACGGTGGAAGGAGTCCGCAGACGGTGGAAGGAGTCCGCAGACGATGATTCCCCCACGTTCCCCAAAGCCACATTCATTCTGTGAATTTGGCTTTTTCTTCATATGCTTCATATGCCCAAAGCATATGATGTCTTTCTTCAAAGACCATCAGGTGTCCTTCCGGAGAATGTCGAGATCATCGGCATGTTTTTTTTCATCGAATCAACGTATTTTGAAATCAGAGAGCGCATGAAATTTCAGAAAAACGCCGATTTGTGAAATTTCCAATCAAAAAGAGCCGATCTTTTTTCAGGAAAATCGGCTCTTGTGCTTCATGTGCTTCATATGCTTCTTGTGCCTCGTATGCCTGACGTGCGTCGGAAAATAGAAGGGTGTTCGGCATAAAAGCGATGGGGACGAACTGCTTCCACCGCCTACTCCTTCCACCGCCCACGGGGCGGTCCCCCTCCCTCGAGGAGGGAGGTCTGGGGTTTCGCCGGTCAAGGCCTACGGCCTTGCCGTCGATTGGATATAGGGGCTTTGCGGTCGCCCCTATGACCCTTCGCGCGCCCTCTCGAAACCTCGTATACAACCCCGGGTCCAGGGTCGCAACCCTGGTCGTTTCAATGGGGGTTATGGGGTTCCTAGGGGATTTAAGGGGGAAAAATCGAAATTTCCCCCTAATCCCCTAGGCCTAGCGGAGCGCGTCCCATCGTCCGCAGACGATGATTCCCCACACGTTCCCCAACGCCACATTCATCCTGTGAATTTGGCTTTTTCTTCATATGCTTCATATGCCAAAGCATATGATGTTTGTTTCAAAAACCATCAGGTGTCCTTCCGGAGAATGTCGAAATCATCGGCATGTTTTTTTTTCATCGAATCAACGTATTTTGAAATCAGAAAGCACATGAAATTTCAGAAAAACGCCGATTTATGAAATTTTCAATCAAAAAGAGCCGATCTTTTTTCAGAAAAATCGGCTCTTGTACTTCATATGCTTCTTGTGCCTCGTATGCCTACTGTGCAGGGGGCTTCGCCGGTCAAGGCCTACGGCCTTGCCGTCGATTGCATATAGGGGCTTTGCGGTCGCCCCTATGACCCTTCGCGCGCCCTCTCGAAGATTCTTAGACAACTCCGGGTGCAGGACATACGAAAAAAATTTCGGCGCAACATCCCTCTCCACCTTTACGGCGAATCAATCAGCCATTCCAGCGCGTTGATGCGGCGTATGCCCTCGTAATCGGCGGGCGGATCGTCGTCAAGCGTCAAAATCAGTTTAGGGTATGAATCCCGGATTTTTTGCAGCGGCCTCAATTCGCGCGCGAGCGTATGTTCATCCCGCACGGACGCGGCAACCTGCACATAGAGCGTTCCCGTCTGATTGACGGCAACAAAATCGACTTCCAACTCGTCGAGTTTGCCGATATACACGTCATATTCGCGGCGGAGCAGTTCAAGATAGATCACGTTTTCGAGGATGTGGCCGGTATCCGCATAGCGCCCGCCAAGCAGATAATACCGCAGGCCGATATCCACGGCATAATACTTTTCAAGCGTCTTGAGATGCTGCTTGCCGCGGATGTCATAGCGCCGCGCCTGATAGACGATGTAGCTGTCCACAAACGCCGACAGATATTTTTCAACCGTGCGCACGTCGAGCTTCCGCCCGTCGGAGCCCATCGTATCCGAAATTTTCTTGGTGGAAATCGGGCTGCCCGTGCTGCTGTACACGAACCGCAGAACGCTTTCCAACATCATCGGATCGGCGTTTTTCAGTCTCCCCACAACGTCCTTCAGCACGACCGTGTGATAGATGCCGCTCAGGTATTCCTCAATCGCCTTCCGGTCGCCGCCCAGCTCGGTGGCATAGGGAAAGCTCGTCTCCAGATAGCGGCGGTATGTGGCGCTCAGACCGTCCCGGCTGCCCGTAAACGCCGCATATTCCGAAAAGGAAAGCGGCAGCATGTCAATGGTGACGTAGCGCCCGGAAAGATGCGTCGCCAGCTCGCCGGACAGCATGTAGGCGTTCGAGCCGGTCAGGTAGAGATCCAGATTTTTGCGCAGAAAGAGGCTGTCGATCATCGGCGGAAAATCCCGGACATTCTGAATTTCATCCAGAAAGACATATGCCCGTTCGTTTCCCGCGCGCGACAAAATATAAGCGTGCAGCTTCATCGGGTCGCGCAGCTCGATGTTGGCGAAGTCCTCCAGATTGACGGCGATGATCTGCGAATCGGGAACGCCGTCAAGGCGAAGCTCCGCCTGAAACAGTTCCATCAGCGTCGATTTTCCGCAGCGCCGTATCCCCGTAATCACCTTGATCATCTGTTTGTCCTTCCAACGCCGGAGCGCTCGAAGGTATTGCGGTCGATCAATCATGCAAACCCTCCTCCCCTGCGCGCGCCGCGTCCGTCGGCTTCATCGCGCCTATTGAACCATTTTATCCAAAAACATCCATAATATCAAGACTTTTTGGATTTCAATGCATATTTCGTCCGTTTTCTTCTCATTCCCCCGCGTATCGTCTCTCCAGCTCCTGCCAGACGGCCGCAAAGAGCGCCGCGGCAAACGGCTGATCCGGAAAGGCGGCGACCTTCTCCCCCATGGCCGCGGCGGCGCGCAGCCAAATCTCCTCGCGCGCCTCCCCCGCCGCCGCGCGGAGCCGGTCGTCCGTCTCCAGATGAAAATCCCACGCGGCGCGGTACATGGCCTCGTAGCCCGAATCGAACGGCGTTTCGGCCTCGGGCACGGGCTCGAAGCCCTCCGGCACGGCGGCCGTCGGCCTCAGCGCGTCCAGCCGGGAAAAATCAATCTTCATCGTTCATCCGTCCCATCCGAAACCGGACATACAGCCCGATAAACGTCGCGTAATCGCCGATATCCACCTCGCTGTCGGAGAGCTTCGCCTTCTTCGCGCCGCAGTATTCCCAGCCGTCCAGCACGCCGGCGCGCACGCAGCTGTCCAGCGCGGTTTCCAGCGGCGTTTTGATGCGGTTCTCCCAGTGGCCGCGATCCGTCTTCTGCACCTCGTCGAAATCGGGGATGTCGCCGCACGCATCCAGCAGCGCCGAAACGGAAATGATGTCGGCAGTGCCGCGCTCGATGTTGCGGCGCACGGAGCTGTGATACGCCAGCTTGTAGCCGACGCGGTAGGCGCGCGGGCTGCGCTCGTCGATGCTCAGCAGCGCCTCGGGGTACTGCATCACATACGAGCAGAGCAGATACCGCGCGATGTCGTCGCTGAACTGAATGGAGATCATCCCGCGCTTGACGCCCTTGCGCTGGAGCAGGCGCACGTCCTGATAATCCGAGACGCGCCCCTTCTTTTCCGACCAGGAGAGCGACAGGCTGTAAAGCACGTCGAGCTGGTCGTTGATCTTGCCGCGCACGTCCTTCATCAGGTTTTTGATGCGCCGCTTTTCCTTTTCGGCCTCCTCTGGCGTGGCCGTCTCCCGCTCGTCGACGGGATAGCCCAGCAGCCGCGCGTAGGAGATCAGCGGAATCTGCACCTCCGTCTCGATCCGGGCGGATTCCTCCGGGCGGTAGTGGTTGTTCTGCGTCAGGTAGAGCGCCGCGGTGGAGAGCAGCTTCTGCGCGCCGACCGTCAGGCCGATTTTCAGCCCGTCGTAGCCCTCAAAAAACGCGCGGAAGCCCTCGTCCTCGATGACCGCGTCGCCGGTGATCGGGTTGATGGCCATGTTCCGCGTCGCCGTCATCGCCAGACGGCTGGTCGCCTCGCCCTGCACCATGGGATAATACGGGTCGTGGCGGCTGAGCAGATCGACGCTGTATACGACAGGCTCGATCGTCTCCGGCGGCTCGACAATCAGGCCGGAGATGGCGCTGCGGATGGATTCCAGGTTTTCCGGTTCAAAAACCTGTTTCTTTTTCGGCATGTCGTCCTCCTCAGCGCAGCAGGCTGTCCAGCAGGCGGGTGTCGGCCATGGGGAACGTGTAGCCCCCTTCAAGAATCGCGCGCGCGTCGTCCAGCCTGTCGCGCGTCACGGCGATCTCGGCCAGATCGAACAGCCCCGCGCGGTGGCCGGATAGCTCGTCCAGCGTGCGCGCCTCCTCGTACATCACGAGCTCGTCGTCCGCGTCGATCACATAGCCGAACGTGTCGATCTGATAGGTGTCGCTGAGCAGGGTCATCAGCACGTTGAACGCCGCAATCGTCGAAAAGTTCTGGCGGAGGATGTCCACGCCCTCCTTGAGCTGCTCGTCGGACAGGGAGAGCGTCTCCGCCACGGCCTGCCGCCGGGCGCTCAGGCGCTCGTCCTTCAGCTCGGAGGCGGCGATCACCTGCTGCGCCATATCCACAAAGAGCCCGCGCCAGATGAGCTGAAGCACCTGCATGGCGTGGCTCTTGAGCTGCAGCGTCTCGCGGCGGCGGATCACCAGCCAGTTGGACAGGCGCAGATACAGCTCCGTCTCCCGTGGCTTTTCGGCGGAAGCCTGCCGAATCCGCGCCTCCAGATCCGCGCCCGAAAAGAGCGCCGTCTTCTCCTCGTCCCCCAGATACGCATAGCCGGTCATGGCGATCAGCCCCTGCCCGGTCTCCTGCACCGTCCAGCGCTTGCGCGCCGCCATCTTCCTGGGGTCAAAATAATTCGTCTTCTTGAGATCCATGGCGCTCTCCTTCACGCATCCGGGCGCAGGGTCTTCATCTGCCGGTAGACGTCCGCGTGCTTCCGGCGGTCCGCCTCGATCAGCCGGTTGACGTAGGCCGTCGCGCCGCCGCTCTCCAGTTTGCCCATCGTGCGGATATAGTCCATGTTCTCCTCGGAAAAGGCCATCGTCATGCGCAGCGCCTTTTTGCCCCGCTTGCCCTGCGTGTCGGCGGCGCGGTAGGCGCCGTCCGCCTTCGGCGCGCGGTCTTCATATGCTTTGTATGCTTCTTGTGCTTCGTGTGTCTCAGGCATAGGATGTTCCCGCTTAACTTCGTATGCTTCATGTGCCTCTTGTGCGTCAGGCATACGAGGCGCTTCATATGCTTCACGTGCTTCATGTGTCTCAGGCATAGGATGTTCCAGCCTGACTTCATGTGCTTCATAGGCTTCATGTGCCTGCTCCGCCGCCGTCACACTGAACAGCCGCGCCACCGCGTCCGTCGCCCTGCCCTTTTTAATCGCCATGCTTCTCGTCCTCCTGCCTGAGATAGTCCGCGACAAACGCCGCGTAGTCCGCCGTCACCGCCGCCTTGGGGTGCGAATCGAACAGGCTTTCCTGCATCACCTGCGCCTCGCGCACGGCCACCGCCTCGCGGATCACCGTCGGATACAGATAGACGTTCAAATCCTTCGCCGTCTGCCCGATCACGTCGATCAGTTCGCGCGTCAGGCTGGCGCGGTTGCCCCGCCGCGTAATCAGAATCCCCGCGACCTTCAGCCGCGGGTTGCAGTAGCGCCGCACGTTCTCCACCGTGTTAAAAAGCTGCTTGAGCCCCTGCAGCGAGAACACCTCGAGCCCCACCGGAATCACCATGTCGTCCGCCGCCGTCAGCGCGTTGAGCGTCAGCACGCCCAGCGCGGGCGGGCAGTCCACGATGATGTGGTCGTAGGACGCGGCGACCGCGTCGCACAGCCCGCGCAGCAAATATTCGCGCCCCACACGGGTGAACTCCATATCCGCCGCGGACAGGTCGAGCGACGACGCGACCAGATCCACGCCCTGCCGCGTCGCCTGAATCACGTCCGCAGCCGCCGCGTCGCCCCGCAGCGCCTCGTACAGCCCGGCCAGCGTATCGTCCGCCCGCATCGAAAAGGACAGATTGCCCTGCGGGTCGCAGTCGATCGCCAGCACGCGCTTGCCCTGACGGGCGAGCCCCACCGCCAGCGCATGGGCCGTCGTCGTCTTCGCAACGCCGCCCTTTTGATTGATCAGTGCCGTTATCCGAGCCATAGCGCCCTCCCCTTCGCGCGCGTTTTTCGCGCCAAACTTCATATGCTTCGTATGCTTCATGCGCTTCGTATGCCTGATATGCTTCATATACCTCATATTCTTCGCATGTCTCCCCGCCATTATACCAAGCGCGCCGCCCAGCGTCAAATCCCCGCCCGGATCGGGCGCTTTTCCCCCGATTTGGCCGTTTTGAAAAAGGGGGGTAGTTGTTCCCGCACGGAATCGAGCCGCCACATGGGCAAACCGGCATTTTCGCCCGCGGAGGATTTTTTGAAAAAGGGGGGTAGTTGTTCCCGCAAAAGGGGGGTAGTTGTTCCCGCAAAAGGGGGGTAGTTGTTCCCGCAAAAAATTTTTTTTGGCCTGATGCCATCTAGGTTTTTTGGGGGTCATTTTTCTTAAAACGGTTAAAACGGTTAAAGGCGCACACGCTCACGCCTTTAGGGCGTGAGCCTATGCTAAAATAAAAAGGCCGCGGCGGAGCGCAGGACGACGGGAGACGGGGGACGTTGGGGCTTTGCCCCAAACCCCACAAGGGAACTGAGTTCCCTTGACCTTCCGCTTCGCTTCGCGGCGGATTGAACAGACTTAGCGTACAGTGCGCATGCGCACTGTATGTTCACTCACTTAAAACTGCGCGAAGCGATGGGGGAGGTCCAGGAACCTCAGGTTCCTGGCGGGAGTTTGAGGGCGGAGCCCTCAAGCCGGCAGCCCAAGAAAGGTTACTCATGGATAAAGCGATGGTCGAGGCGATTAACGAACGGGAACCCGCGTTTCTGACGCGGGACGGAAAGGGGAAGGGCTACGTCTGCCCGCAGTGCGGCAGCGGCAGCGGCCCCAAGGGCACGGGGCTGCACCGCGATCCCAGCGCGCCCACGCACTGGAAATGCTTTGCCTGCGGCGGCTATTTTGACGTGCTGGATCTCTACGGGCTGGCGTTCGGGCTGGAGACGTTTCCGGAGAAGCTCGCCGGGGCGGCGGCCTATTACGGGCTGACGGTGAGCGCGCCGCGCCGGATGACCGAGCGCGCCGCCGCGCGCCCGGCCGCGCCCGAACCGGATTGCACCGCCTTTTTCAAGGCCGCGCAGGCGCGCCTTGCGCAGACGGATTATCCGCAGCGGCGCGGGCTGTCCGCCGCGACCTGCGCCCGGTTCCATCTGGGGTATGATCCCGCGTGGCGCAACCCCAAGGCGCCGGAGACCGTGCCGCCCTCGCCCCGGCTGATTATCCCGACCGGCCGCACCAGCTACCTCGCACGCGACGTGCGCGGCAAGGACGAGCTCAGCGAGCAGGAGGCGCGATACACGAAGGTCAAGGTCGGCAAGACGCGCCTGTTCAACGCCGAGGCGCTCGACACGGCGGAAAAGCCCGTCTTCATCGTCGAGGGCGAAATCGACGCGATGAGCATCGTCGAGGCCGGCGGCGAGGCCGTGGGGCTGGGCAGCGCGTCAAACGTGCGCCTGCTGCTTGAGCGCCTCGCGGAAAAAAAGCCCGCGCAGCCGCTGATCCTCGCCCTTGACAACGACGAGCGCGGGCGGAAGGCCTCCTGCGAGCTGGAAGACGGCCTGCGCGCAGCGGGTCTGCCGTATTTCGTCTACAACCCGTGTGGCGACTGTAAGGACGCGAACGAAGCGCTGCAAATGGCCCCAGAATCGTTTCTAAGGCGGGTAGGAGACGGCGAACGCCTGCCCGAGATAGAAAGGCTTGCCTACTTGCAGACGAGCGCACAGGGGCATTTACAGGCCTTTGTGGACGGCATCGCCGAAAGCGTCAACACGCCGTGCCTGCCCACGGGGTTTGACGCGCTGGACAGGGCGCTGGACGGCGGGCTGTACGAGGGGCTGTACATCGTCGGCGCGATTTCTTCGCTGGGCAAGACGACGCTGGTGACGCAGATCGGCGACCAGATCGCTTCCGGCGGGCAGGATGTGCTCGTCTTCTCGCTGGAGATGGCGCGCGCCGAGCTGATGGCCAAGTCGATTTCGCGCCACACGCTGACCCTCGCGCTGGCGCGCAAGTGGGGCACGGCCTGCGCCAAGACGGCCCGAGGCGTGACGGACGGCCGCCGCTATGCGCAGTACGGCGAGCGGGAGCGCGAGGTCATCCGCGACGCGGTGACGCGCTACGGGGAATACGCCGGGCATCTGTTTATCGCCGAGGGCGTGGGCGACATCGGCGTGACGGCCATCCGCGAGCGCATCGCCCGCCACATCGACATGACCGGCAAAACCCCGCTGGTGATCGTGGACTATCTGCAAATCATCGCGCCCTACAACGAGCGGGCGACGGATAAGCAGAACATGGACAAGGCGGTGCTGGAGCTCAAGCGCATCAGCCGCGATTTCAAGCTGCCCGTGATCGCCGTCTCCAGCCTGAACCGCATGAGCTACGGCCAGCGCATCAGCATGGAGGCGTTCAAGGAATCCGGCGCAATCGAGTATTCCAGCGACGTGCTGATCGGCTTGCAGCTTCGCGGCGCGGGCGAGGCGACCTTCGACCCGACGGAGGCGAAAAAGAAAAATCCCCGGCAGATCGAGGCCGTGATTTTGAAAAACCGGAACGGCCGCGTCGGGGAAAAGATCGAGTTTGAATATTACCCGATGTTCAATTATTTCACGGAGAAGGGCTGAGCGGGATAACGGGGAACGTTGTTTTTTCCGGGGGCTTCGTTTGCGGAAAAAGAACGCAATAACTCAAAAAAAGAGAAAAAAACATCATATGCCTGATATGTGTCGGGCATATGATGCATATGAAGCATATGAAGTTTGGAAAAGGTTTTTTCGAGAGGACGGCGGGCGCGAACGCCTTTCAACGCATGGGGTACGAACTCCTTCCACCGCCTGCGGGCGGTCCCCCTCCCTCGAAGAGGGAGGTCTTGGGGAGGGGGAATCGGGAGTTGGTGGAATGTCGGCAGAAATTGCAACTGTGAGATGCATTTGCAACGCTGGGTTGCATCATTGCAACGGTTGGATGCATTTGCAACCGTCGGTTGCATCGCCGTACTCTGTAGGGGCGCGCATCGCGCGCCCGTTTATCCCCGATGTTATAACAACCTTTCGAGAGGGCGCGCGAAGGGTTATAGGGGCGACCGCAAAGCCCCTATATCCAATCGACGGCAAGGCCGGAGGCCTTGACCGGCGAAACCCCAGACCTCCCTCCTCGAGGGAGGGGGACCGCCCGCAGGCGGTGGAAGGAGTTCGAACCCGTTGCTTTTAAGCCGAATATCTTTTTCTTTCAACATATCGGACATATGAAGCACATGAAGCATATGAAGTGTAAAAGTCGATTTTTCGGAAAGGCGGCGGCGCATATCCTCTAAGAATCGTTTTAATACCCCTGGGTGCAGGGTCGAGACCCTGCTCGTTTCAAAGGGGGTTATGGGGTTCCTAGGGGATTTAAGGGGAAGAAATCGAAATCTCCCCCTAATCCCCTAGGCCTAGCGGAGCGCGTGCCCGCATAGCCCGCAGGCTATGCAATCGTCTCCCATAAGGTTACGCGCCCGACAAAACCTTCGGTTTTGCGGTCGATTACATATAGGGGCTTTGCGGTCGCCCCTATAACCCTTCGCGCGCCCTTTCGAAGATTCTCATACAACTCCGGGTGCAGGGTCGCAACCCTGCTCGTTTTAATGGGGGTTATGGGGTTCCTAGGGGATTTAAGGGGGAGAAATCGAAATCTCCCCCTAATCCCCTAGGCCTAGCGGAGCGCGTGCCCCTCCCCGCAGGCGGTGGAAGGAGTCAACCTCCTTTTTCAAACCCAAGGATTGTAAAAAAACATCCGGTCTGTTATACTATAATGTCAGGAGTGGACTGCCAAGCGCCGTCCCTGCGCCTCATCCATTATCTGAAAGGACGTGGCAGCGTGAAAAAGCGCACCCCCTTATATTTGGCCATCCTCGGCGCGTTCGTCCTGATTTTTGTTGAAATCGCGCGATACAGCTATATCAACCGTGGCTTGATGCGTCAGGAAAACGTCTCCCATTTGCAGGCGAGCTACGCGCAGGTGGCGCGGACGTTCGCCCTGTTTGCGGAGCGAAACTGGAAGCTGCTGGACGAGTGGGACAGCGATCTGCCCAACCAGTTCTACGATCTCACGTCGGAAGAGGCGTGGTCGGTCATCAGGGACAAGGCGGCGCGCTGGCAGTACAGCGAGCTGTACATGTTCAACCAGAACGGCGAATACAGCAGCGTCAGCGGGCGGCACGGCATTTCGCCGCACAAGGAAAGCGTGTTCATGATTATACCATTCGATATGTTGATGAAAACAATAAGGAGATCGCTTCTTCTAAGAAGAAAACGGATAAAGCCGGAAGTTGGACCAAGCTAGAAAAAGAAGATATTAAAGATATAACCGGCTACACCTATACGGATAGACATGATCCCATGCAGAAGCTTGTAGGTGGCAAAGACACGGTTATCAATGTGTACTATACGACGAACTCCTACGAGTATAAGGTCGAGCATTACTACGACGGCGAAATAGACCCTTCCAGAACCGATACCAGCAGTGCGTTGTACGGAAGTGAGGTCGATAAAAACACTCTCACTCTCAAGCCGAAAAATGGGTATGAGTTCGAAAAGACGGAGAACTGCCCGCTGACGATTGGAACGGATGAAAGTAAGAACGTTATTAAGGTCTATTACAAGAAGAAGGCCGACCTGAGCTACACGGTGAAGTACCTTGAGAAGGGAACGAACAAGAAGCTTCACAATGAAAAGACCGTGGAGAATCAGACGTTCGGGGCTGAGATCACGTCTGCAAGCGAAAAGATTGATATCGACGGCTACAACTACGACAGCGTGGAACCGGAAGAAAAGCTGACGATTGGAACCGGCGAGAACGTGATTACCTTCTACTACACGAAGCGAACCGACCTGAGCTACACGGTGAAGTACCTTGAGAAGGGAACGAACAAGAAGCTTCACAATGAAAAGACCGTGGAGAATCAGACGTTCGGGGCTGAGATCACGTCTGCAAGCGAAAAGATTGATATCGACGGCTACAACTACGACAGCGTGGAACCGGAAGAAAAGCTGACGATTGGAACCGGCGAGAACGTGATCACCTTCTATTACACGAAGCGGAACGACCTGAGCTACACGGTGAACTACCTTGAGAAGGATACGCTCAATGTGCTTCACAATCCGAAGGTTCAGGACGGGATGACGTTCGATGAAGTGGTCAATTCTGCGGACGAAGTGATTGAGATCAACGGCTACAACTACGACAGCGTGGTTCCGGAAGAAACGCTGACGATTGGAACCGGCGAGAACGTGATTACCTTCTACTACACGAAGCGAACCGACCTGAGCTACACGGTGAACTACCTTGAGAAGGATACGCTCAATGTGCTTCACAATCCGAAGGTTCAGGACGGGATGACGTTCGATGAAGTGGTCAATTCTGCGGACGAAGTGATTGAGATCAACGGCTACAACTACGACAGCGTGGTTCCGGAAGAAACGCTGACGATTGGAACCGGCGAGAACGTAATCAACATCTACTACACGAAGCGGAACGACCTGAGCTACACGGTGAACTACCTTGAGAAGGATACGCTCAATGTGCTTCACAATCCAAAGGTTCAGGACGGGATGACGTTCGATGAAGTGGTCAATTCTGCGGACGAAGTGATTGAGATCAACGGCTACAACTACGACAGCGTGGTTCCGGAAGAAACGCTGACGATTGGAACCGGCGAGAACGTAATCAACATCTACTACACGAAGCGGAACGACCTGAGCTACACGGTGAACTACCTTGAGAAGGATACGCTCAATGTGCTTCACAATCCGAAGGTTCAGGACGGGATGACGTTCGATGAAGTGGTCAATTCTGCGGACGAAGTGATTGAGATCAACGGCTACAACTACGACAGCGTGGTTCCGGAAGAAACGCTGACGATTGGAACCGGCGAGAACGTAATCAACATCTACTACACGAAGCGGAACGACCTGAGCTACACGGTGAACTACCTTGAGAAGGATACGCTCAATGTGCTTCACAATCC